>ENA-ORBV01003435-ORBV01003435.1-microbial-mat-metagenome-genome-assembly--contig:-NODE-3435-length-31658-cov-12.104620_pt1 | contig 31658 bp, 21 predicted proteins | sample MGYA00237777_ERZ505514 | MGnify/ENA primary metagenome ERZ505514 (study PRJEB26160, sample SAMN06269048) | microbial mat metagenome | isolation source: Oligotrophic lake microbial mat | place... | reverse complement strand
TTTTTTGTAGATTTCCGAAGTTAGGCGATTTTTCAAACCTGAGACTGCGGTGGCGAAGTGTTTACCTTTCATGATTTTCAGTAAGCTATCTGCCGGGTCAAAAATAGAATATTCAGGGTGATAATTAGGAGTCAACTCTATTAAAGTCGCGATCGCAACTGAGTTACCTATGTCTATTTTCCCTAAGCTAGATGCCGCTCGACACCGGGTATCTGGATTAGCTGAGTTGCGGATTAACTCGACTAAAGTGGCGATCGCCACTATCGCCTCCCCTTCTTCTCTTGTCCCCCCCCTTCTTAAGGGGGGGTTAGGGGGGGATCGAACCAATGGAGGGTTAGGCGGGGATTGAAACCACTTATCAATAAACATTTCCACTTGTTCGGGATAGGAAAACTCCAAAGTACGATAAGTATCAAAAGTATCCAACGCAGAGCCGATCGCATCCCAGACATTCTGCCGACAACTTAGCACAATCCGCGCCCTTTGAACACAGCCGCCCGTTCTAATTTGCCGCTGAATTTCCGCCAAAGGATTACCATCACCCGCAGCCATCTCATCCGCGCCATCCAACACCAACCAAACTCGCTCAGCATTAAACAAAGCTAAAAAATCATCCTTAATATCCGCCGTCGCCTCAGCCTTCCCAACCCTCTTAATTGCCGCCAGCAACCAACTATCAAATAAATAGGATTCTAAATCCTTCCCCTGCAAATCTGCCAAAGACACCCAAATTACAATCGCCTCGGAAATTTCAGCAGCAACCCAATTAGCAATCTGCCGCAACAGCGTAGTTTTCCCCGCCCCCGGTTCCCCAATAATTCCTAACCGCTTCCCATTGCTTTTCGGGCTACTTCCTCCCCGCAAAACTTGCTCAAGAAACTCCCTATGTTCAAAGGTTTGAGTAACTTCTTTTTCCCGGTACAAATCCGAACCTTCCTCAGCCTCCAAATCCTCGTGTCGCTGAGTCACCTTGTGCCGTTCCACCAATCCCAGCGGCACATAAACATCATCAATTTGATGGTTGCCAAAAGTTAGCTGATTGCTACTCAGTCGCTGCTGTTCTTTCTCGTCTAAAATCTGCTGACAAATAGCCCGCCAGTCAATCGGTTGGTAAACAATGCGGCTCTTTTCCACAATCTCCTCAAGCCAAGCATACATCTCTTGGGTTGTGGTATCAATTCGCGTCAAAGTTTGCCCGGTAAAAATCTGAAAAACCTTTTCATTTTCCTTGATTTCCTGAGCAAAGTATGCCGATACCAAGGCAAACAACTCTTGCTCTAACTTAGTTTTGTATGGTGCGACATCGCAATTTTCTAGAGCAACTTCCAGCAGTTTTTGCTTAACTGCTGCTACCCGATTCTGCTTTAACTCATCTGTCGCAGTCAGCAGCAATTCTATCTCATCTAAACCCTCAATCGGAATCCCAGACGAGACTGTTTCTTGATCAACCTGTTCTAAATCTAATTTGAGCTTTTCGAGCTTTCGTTTCAACCAATCAAAATCCCGCCGCCTGTCTTGCAGCGAATAGCTAAAACTCTCTCGGTTATTCGTATTTTTCGGATCGATTTCCTGTTTGCATTCTGAGGCGATTTGTTGCTGAGCTTTCAGGAAAGAACGTTTCAGCGCTTTTTCTAAATCGTGATTGACAATTTTACCGTTTCGTGATACTTTTTTTATCCCGGTCAAACAAAGATGTTTTGCTGCATCATTAACTTGAGTTCCCAGAATGCCTTGCCAAGCGATGGTGAAAAGCAAGCCCAAAGTTATCGGATCTGACATTTGACGGCTCTCCTGATGGGCTATTGCAAGGGGGTTAGTTTGATTATAGGCGATCGACTTTGGTTGCGATCGATAGCTTCAGGAATTTCTCTGCTTAACAGTCACCGTCAGTTGAAAACCCAGTGCGTCAAGTAAAGCACTCAAACAGTAAATTTCTGCTCCTTGTTTTTCCGACAATAGTTCGCCCAGTTTTGCCAAAAGTGCTGTAGCATCTTCTGAGAGTTCATTCATCCTGTGACGAGCCTCAACAACATCATTTAATGCCAGCTTTAGCACCTCAGAATTCTCCTCTTCCAAGCAAGCCTCAATATAAGGAGCAGCCTCTAAAGGGTCTTTCAGAGATTCAATCAATTCTTCTTGATAGCTGATACTTCTAGATATTATCTCTACTTTCATAATCCCTCCAGTATTTTATGGCTTTGCGGATATCTTGTTCTTGAGTGCTTTTATCACCGCCACATAGAAGAAGTACAATTGTTTGCCCTATTTGTCCAAAGTAAATCCGATAGCCAGGGCCATAATCTATTCTCAATTCGCAGACTCCTTCTCCAACAAAGCTGCAGTCGCCTAGATTGCCTAGCCTGACTTGGTTGAGCTTAGCCCGTATTTTAGCTTTAGCTCTGCTATCTCGCAACGAATTCAGCCACTCTGAGAAAAGATTTTTTCCATCTGCTGTTTGGTAATTTTGAATTTCTCTCGATTGTACTTCCATTATGCCTGATACAAACGAATCTTGCTCGCGATTTTTGGCTCGGCTCATGCAATGCTTCGATGTGCGATCGCACAGCCCTAACCCAGATGCTAAAATAGATTCTACTAAATTTTATAATCATAATCAACCCCAAAATTATGACTAATATGCCCTCGAAAGAAGAAAGCCACGAGATGCTAAAATGGCTCAACCGCAACCGACTAGATTTATTAGATTTTTATCGCAATCAATATGTTGCTTACAACGCCGAATTCCACCGCTTCTATCCAAATTTTATAGAATCCAGGCAATACCCGCACCTACTTTTCCATAATTACCACAAAATCCTCAATCAGCACATCAAAAGTGCGGGCCAACTTGTTCACTGCCGCAAAGTCAACCATCGCCATCCCCTGAGAACGGGCATAATTGCTAATCGTACTGTACCCCACGCCCGATCGCTCCGCAACCTCCTTCAGCGTCCATCCCTTCTCGGCAGCCAACTCTCGAACCCGCAGCCTGACTAAGCCTTTGCTCATATTCACTATTTACAAAATTTTGGATTTAGTATAATATATCAAAAAGCGATCGCCCCGGTCATTCGATTTTAGATTTTAGATTTTAGATTTTAGATTGACTCTAAAGATGAATCTGGGAGCTTGAACGTTGGTCTAAAATTTGGCGCCTCTCATGGCAGAAGTCGGGGCTTGTCTCCGTCTTGCGGCGGATTCAACGAAACTAAAGTCGATCGCCAGTTAAAATTAATCCCGACAGATAATTTCTGTCGATCGCACCTAGGAGAGATAGATTGAGCTACCATCAGGAGATGCACATATAATGATATCAGAAAATCAGTTAAGATCGTCAGCGATCGGCACATCAAAAATTATTCACAAATCGTCGATTGTCAATCCGCGATCGAGATTTGTCACCGAAGAAACAGTAGCACTTTTGTTCAACATATCACCCGAACAGATCTACCGGATCGAATGCTGCCACTGCATGGTATATGTTCACGCCAAAGGCCTCAGTCGATTTGTCAGCTACGCCGATTTCCCCCCAATCTTAGAAGTAAAACCAGCCTGCGCTCAAGATTTTCTCGGATGGTACAAACGCTGGAAACGCACCCAAGCACCAGAATTTTGGACTAAATTTTATGCGTACAACTTCAAAACGGCTGTTTCAGTTGACAGCTTGCTTGAATGGGGCAAATTAGTAGCTACAGTTAAATCGGTAATCTCTGCTTCCGCACTGCAACAGCTACGAGATGTTTACGCTCAAGAAAAAACATTGATGGAAAATTTTTAAAGCACGCGCGGCGGCTCAACCCGCGATTGTTGGTAGCCAGCAAATGTAAGGTGTTTTTCGACGCATCCTACGGCTTAGAAATGCTCGTTTGTAAGGTGCGCCGCGGCGCACCCTACAGGATAGAGATTCTCCTCAAAACTCTTTCCTACCTTCCAATCCCCACATATTGGAAACCAGCCGCTTCTAAAGCCTTCTTGTCTAAGAAATTACGGCCATCAATCATCACCGCATGAGCCATCAACTTCGCCATTTTCTCGTAATCTAAATTCCGAAACTGTTCCCAGTCAGTCACCAACACCAAAGCATCGCAACCATCAGCCAGTCTTTCCGGATCGGTTTCTACCAAAACTCCCGACAAACCGTGACGCATCCCAGTTTGAGAAACAATCGGATCGTAAGCTTTAACTTTCGCTCCCAACCGATTCAAATTCTCGATTAAATTCAGCGAAGGAGCATCCCGCAAATCGTCAGTATCCGGCTTAAAAGTCAAACCCAAAAGTCCGACTGTTTTACCTTTGAGAATCTTCAAAACTTGCTGCAATTTTTCAATAGCAATCAACCGCTGGCGTTCGTTAACTTCCACCGCAGCTTTCAGCAAATGTGCTTCATAACCGTAATCGTCAGCAGTGTGAACTAAAGCTGAGACATCTTTGGGGAAACAAGAACCGCCCCAACCAATGCCAGCTTGCAGAAACTTGTTGCCAATCCGTGAATCTAAACCGATACCTCGGGCAACTTGACTAACATCTGCACCAACCCGATCGCAAATATTAGCAACTTCATTAATAAAGCTAATCTTCGTAGCCAAAAAAGCATTAGCTGCGTACTTAATCATCTCCGCTGAACTGATATCAGTCATCACCACAGGAACTTCCGGCAAAGACTGATTTTCTGCAAACTTGCGATCGACAATCGGCCGGTATAACTGTAGCATCATATCCATAGCCCGCCGAGAGTTGCTGCCGAGAACAATGCGATCGGGATTAAAAGTATCGCGAACAGCACAGCCCTCCCGCAAAAACTCCGGGTTGCTAACCACATCAAATTGAACACCAGTTTTTGCTGCGACTTCCTCACCAGTAACACCATCACCGCTTTGAGGTTTTTGACGTTCTGCTAAACCATCTAGTACAATTCTTCGCACCCAATCTCCCGAACCGATGGGCACCGTTGACTTGTTTACGATTACTTTGTAATCGCCGTCGAGGTGAGCTCCAATGCCACGAGCAACCGCTTCCACGTAGCGAGTATCGCTTTCCCCAGTAGGCAAAGGAGGCGTCCCCACGGCAATAAACAAAATATCCCCGTGAGAGACTCCTGCTGCTAAATCCGAAGTAAATTCTAGATTGCCAGACGCAGAGGCAGAGGACATTAATTCAGACAGTCCGGGTTCAAAAATTGGCGACTGTCCCGACTTCATTAATTTAACTTTTTCTTCGTTGTTGTCTACGCAAATAACGTGATGTCCGATGTGGGCCAAACAAGTGCCGGTGACTAAGCCAACATATCCTGTACCGATGACGCAAACACGCATATAAATGCCCTCAAAGTTAGTGAATTAATTCGATGAAAACGAAGGAAGAGATCAGAAGGAAGAAGGAAGAAGGAAGAGGGAAGAAGGAAGAGGGAAGAAGGAAGTTCGGCAACGGATTCGCTCCACGGATGTAACGGATGTAACGGATTTCAGTCCGATGGAAGTCGGAAGAAGGAAGAAGGCCCTTCGGCTTCGCTCAGGGTGAAAAGAAGGAAGAAGGGAGAAGGAAGAAGGAAGAGATAAGTAAAGAAGCAACAAGTAGAAAATTGTTGTACCCTATTTTTCATCTCCCCCTCTCCCCATCTCCCTCTCTCCCTCGAATAATTGCAGGTGTAGATGAAGTAGGAAGAGGAGCTTTGTTCGGGCCGGTGGTGGCTGCGGCCTGCATTTTGCCCGACGAGGTTCTCGATGAATTAGTAAGTTGCGGGGTTCGCGACAGCAAGCAGTTGAGTGCCACAGCCCGGAGTCGGTTAGCCGTAAAAATCCGGGCTGTGGCGGTTGACTGTCAAATTGGTGCGGCTTCGGTGCGGGAGATCGATCGTTTGAATATTTTGCAGGCTTCTTTGTTGGCAATGAAACGGGCGATTTTGAAGTTGAATGTCACGCCGGATTTGTGTTTGGTTGACGGCAATCAAAGAATACCTAATTTGGCGATCGAACAGCAGACGATGATTAAAGGTGATTCGCGATCGATTCAGATTGCCGCTGCTAGCATTGTGGCCAAGGTTTGGCGCGATGAATTAATCCAGCGGATGGCCGTCAAGTATCCCGAATATGACTTGACAAACAACAAAGGATATGGTACAGCTAAGCATAAATTAGCTTTAGAACGCTGCGGTGTGTCTGTCTTTCACCGAACATCCTTTAGTCCTTGCCGAAAATCTTAAAATTCACAAGTCGTGGGGTGCGTCGCCATCAAAAATTCCCAAAGAAATATCGACAATCTGATAGCGACGCACCTGACCAACAGGGTTGAGTCTATTGTAGTAGGGTGCGTCAGGTTAGAATGTTTTGACTACCGACTCAACAAACACCCCCTGACCCACCCTACAGTTAGTCTTAAACTTACATTGTTTTAGCTAAAATCTAAAATCTAAAATCTAAAATCTAAAATCTAAAATCTAAAATCTAAAATCCCATGACAGACACTTCACTAACAATTCCCGGGTATCGCATCCTCGATCGCATTTACAACGGCACCAGAACCCAAGTTTACCTAGCCCTTTCCGAATCAGACCAAAAACCAGTCGCCATCAAAATCCTCCAAAGCGAATATCCCACTTTCAACGAACTCGTACAGTTTAGGAATCAGTACACAATTACCAAAAACCTTGACCTGACAGGAATTGTCAAACCCCTGGCACTCTCCAACTACCGCAACGGTTTTGCTTTAGTCATGGAAGATTTTGGCGGCATCTCTCTTGCCGAATATACCGCCCTTCACCAACTAAGCACCGCCGATTTTTTACCAATAGCTATTCAAATAGTCCAAATATTAGAAGGACTCTATCGCAATCGAATTATTCACAAAGATATCAAACCTCAGAATATTCTAATTAATCCCAACACCAAAGAAATAAAAATCAGCGACTTCAGTATCTCTTCCCTTTTACCCAGAGAAAACCAAGAAATTATCAGCCCTAACGTTCTGGAAGGAACGCTAAATTATATGTCTCCCGAACAAACCGGGAGAATGAATCGAGGTATCGACTACCGCACCGATTTCTACTCGCTGGGAGTCACATTTTACGAACTGCTAACAGGACAATTACCCTTTAAATCTACCGATGCGATGGAGTTAGTGCACTCCCATCTTGCCAAGATTCCAACTCCCCCAATCGAACACGTCCCAAACATCCCCGGAATAGTGAATGACATCATTGTGAAATTGATGGCAAAAACTCCCGAAGCGCGCTATCAAAATGCTTTTGGGCTCAGATATGACTTGGAAAGCTGTTGGCAACAGTGGCAAGAAACAGGCAAGATTAGCCAGTTTACTTTGGCAGCTAGAGATATTTGCGATCGCTTCGCCATACCCGAAAAACTCTACGGCAGAGAAACCGAAGTTAACACATTATTAGCAGCATTCGATCGCGTCAGCGCAGGCAATACCGAAATCATGCTAGTCGCCGGCTTTTCCGGCATCGGCAAAACCGCCGCCGTCAACGAAGTACACAAACCCATTGTCGGAGCGCGCGGTTACTTCATCAAAGGGAAATTTGACCAATTCAAGCGCGATATTCCCTTTTCTGCCTGGGTACAATCCTTCCAGAATCTGATGCGGCAACTGCTCGCTGAAAGTACCGCAGAAGTGCAGAAATGGCAAGCCAAAATCTTAAAACTTTTGGGTGAAAATGCCCAGGTAATTATCGATGTCATCCCAGAATTAGAACACCTGATCGGCAAGCAGCCAAAAGTCCAAGAATTAGAGGGAATTGCCGCTAAAAATCGCTTTAATTTGCTCTTCGGTAAGTTTATCGGAGTATTCGCCACACAAGAGCATCCTTTAGTCATTTTCTTGGATGATTTGCAGTGGGCAGATTCGGCTTCTTTGAAGTTAATGCAGTTGTTGGTAAGCGAGACAGATACCCGCTATTTGCTGTTAATGGGGGCTTATCGGGATAACGAAGTTTTCGCTGCTCATCCACTGATGCTGACATTGGATGAAATTCGCAAAGACTCAGCAACAGTCAATCAAATTACTTTAGCACCCCTAGATCAACATTCCCTAAATCGCCTGATCGCCGATACCATGAGTTGTCCATTAGAAAGAGCAGTTCCTTTAACAGAACTGGTGCTTATAAAAACCCAAGGCAATCCTTTCTTTGCTACTCAATTTCTCAAATCCCTACACGGCGATGGGTTAATTACCTTTGATTTTGAACGCAGCTATTGGCAGTGCGATATTGCCCAAGTCAGGGCGCTAGCTTTGAACGATGATGTCGTCGAATTTATGGCAATTCAATTGCAAAAGTTGCCTGTAAATACCCAGGATGTTTTGAAACTAGCCGCTTGTATTGGCAACCAATTTGACTTGGCAACGCTGGCAGTTGTCCGCGAAAAATCTCAAATAGAAACGGCGGATGATTTGTGGCCGGCGCTGCAAGAGGGATTAGTGATTCCCATCAGCGAAATTTACAAGTTCTTTCAGGATTCGGAATCATCAGAGGTGGCACAAACATCTGATTTATCGGTTCCCTACAAATTTTTACACGATCGCGTACAGCAAGCAGCATATTCTTTAATTCCCGAATCTCAGAAACAGTCAACTCACCTCAAAATTGGGCAACTGTTATTAAGGAAGGGCGGAAACGACAGCGCCACCCCGACGGAAAAGGCATGGGAAGAGGATATTTTTGATATTGTCAATCAGTTAAATTTTGGGGTGGCATTAATTATCGATCGCCCACAGCGTGACGAACTCGCCCAGTTGAATTTAATTGCTGGCAATAAAGCCAAATCTTCAACAGCTTACGCGGCTGCCAAAAACTATTTAACTGTAGGTTTAGAACTTTTAGATATCAATAGCTGGCAGCATCATTACCAGATGACATTAGGGCTGTACGAGTCAGCAGCAGAGACGGCGTACCTCAACGGTGATTTTGAGCTAATGGATCAATTGGCAGAAATTGTCATCCACCAGGCACAAACAATTTTGGATAAAATCAAAGTTTATCAAGTTAAAATGCAAGCTCTTAACGCGCAAAAATATTTAAAAAAATCCTTAAATTTGGGATTAAAAATTCTCAATCTGCTGGGGATATATTTGCCCGAAGAACCAAAGCCGACCGAAATTCCGCTGGCCTATGCAGCGACACAATTAGCTTTGCAGGGGAAACGTATTGAAGACTTAATTGAGTTGCCGCGAATGACAGATCCTCAAAAACTCGCAGCTACTCGCATCCTTTTAAAAATGTTTCCTGCTGCTTATATGGTGACACCAGAATTGTTACCCCTTCTGACATTTAAGCAAATTGAGTTAGCGCTTGCATACGGTAATGCGCCACCTCATACTCATGCTTATGCAAATTACGGATTAATTCTCTGCGGATTTATGGGAGAATTGGATGCCGGATATCAGTTCGGAGAATTGGCACTAAACCTGCTCGAAAAAATCGACGCTAAGCCTCTAAAATCGATGACGCTCTTTGTCACAAGTGCATTTATAAAACATTGGAAAGTTCATATCAAGGAAACGTTAAAACCATTTTTAGATTCTTACTTTAGCGGTCTAGAGTCTGGAGATTTAGAACACGCTGGCTATGCGGCTCAGAGGTACTGCTACCATTTATACTTTAGCGGTTCAGCCGAACTGTCAAGGGTTGAAGAAGAGATGCAAACTTACAGGGATGCTCTGATCAAGATGAATCAGGATAGCATTGTTCGATTGCATAAAGTTCACCATCAAGTTGTATTAAACTTGATGGGTATGGCGGAAAATCCTTGCCGTTTAATCGGTTCAGCTTGCGATGAAACTCAAATCCTACCGATCGATATTGCTGATAATTATCGAATATCTTGTTACTATTTTTACTTGAATAAGTTAATTCTTTGCTATCTTTTTTCAGAATATGAAGAAGCTGTTGATAATTCTAGAGAGGCAGAAAAGTATTTAGATGGAGGAGTAGCTTCACCGTTGGTACCGATATTTTATACTTACGATTCTCTGGCTAAGTTGGCGTTATATGCCGATCGCCCGTTAGCCGATCGACAACAAATCCTAGACAATATCGCGACTAACCAGGAGAAGATGCAGAAATGGGCGGATAGCGCGCCGATGAACTACCTGCACAAGTTCTATCTGGTAGAAGCCCAAAGGCATCGAGTGCTCGGCGAAAGGCTGGAGGCGGTGGAAATGTACGATCGCGCGATCGCCCTAGCCCAAGAAAACGGATATCTCAACGAAGAAGCACTAGCCCACGAACTCGCTGCTAAATTCTATCTGGAATGGGGTAAAGAAAAAATTGCCCAAGTCTATCTCACTGATGCTTACTACGCTTACGCACGCTGGGGTGCCAAGGCAAAAGTTGATGATTTAGAAAAACGTTACCCTCAATTACTCGCCCCGATTCTCAACCAAAAAACCAGCTTGCAGACAGGCGGAACACTTTCCCCGATGACTGATGTCACTCTGTCAATGACCACCAGTTTGGAAAGATCGGGATTTCTCGACTTGGCAACAGTTATTAAAGCATCTCAAGCTCTCTCCGGGGAAATTCAGCTTGAAAAACTGCTCTCAACTTTGATGCAAACGGCAATTGAGAATGCTGGAGCTTCCAAAGGCGCTCTGATTTTGCATAAAGGAGGTAATTTAGTAGTTGAAGCTCTAGGAACTAGCGAGACTTCAGAAACAACAGTCCTGCAATCTATTACCCTCGAAAATAGCCGCCAAGTTCCGACAAGTCTGATTAACTATGCGGCCAGAACTCAAGAAACTTTGCTCTACAACAATGTACCGAAAGAAAGCCAAAATATCCACGATTCTTATATTGTTGAGTACCAACCAAAGTCTGTTCTGTGCCTGCCGATCCAACACCAAGGAAAAACGCTCGGCATTCTGTATCTCGAAAACAATTTGACAACAAATGCCTTTACTCCCGACAGATTAGCAGTCTTAAACATCTTGTCCTCTCAAGCGGCCATCTCCATAGAAAATGCCCAACTCTATGCTAACTTAGAAGCCAAAGTCGCAGAACGCACCCAAGAACTATCACAAGCTTTAAGCTATCTAGAAGCTACCCAAGCAGAACTAATTCAATCAGAAAAAATGGCAGCGTTAGGACAACTGGTGGCTGGAGTTGCTCACGAAGTTAACACTCCCCTGGGCGCGATTCGATCCTCTGCGGGCAATGTTTCTAAGTTTTTGAATCAAACTCTAGAACAATTGCCCGCACTGTTTCAATCTCTCTCGACAGAAGAAGCAGATAATTTCTTGAATTTACTCCAGCGTTCCCTCCAACAAGAAACCAGCTTATCAACCAAAGAAGAACGCAAATTTAAGAGAGCTTTGAGAAGCCAACTGGAAGAATTAGAGATTTATAGTGCTGATACCGTAGCCGATCGCCTAGTGATCATGGGCGTTTATAATGAAATTGATACCTTTGTCCCTTTGTTGCAAAGGGCCGATAGTTTACATCTCCTAGAAATCGCCTACAAACTTTCCGAATTAAAAAGAGGCCTCGCTACTATCAACACAGCCACAGACAGAGCATCAAAAGTAGTTTTTGCCTTAAAAACTTATGCCCGCTACGAACAGTCTGGCGAAAAAATAGTAGCCAGCATTACAGAAGGCATTGAAACTATCTTAACCCTGTATCAAAATCTACTCAAACAGGGAGTTGAGGTCATCAAAAACTATGCCGACATCCCGCCGATACTGTGCTATCCCGACGAACTAAATCAAGTTTGGACGAATTTAATTCACAATGCTTTGCAAGCAATGGATTATCGAGGTACGTTAACAATTGAGTTAACGGCTCAAGATGACCAGGCTAAGATTAGCATTAGCGACAGCGGCAAAGGGATATCAGAAGAGATAAAAGGGAAAATATTTGACCCGTTTTTTACTACTAAGCCCGCAGGAGAAGGCAGCGGATTGGGACTAGATATTGTGAAGAAGATTGTTGACAAGCATCAGGGAAAAATTGAAGTGGAATCAATTCCGGGCAAAACTACATTTAATGTTTTCCTGCCAATGATCACTGTATAAGCAGGTCAAGGATCTCGCAAACGATATAAGGCAGTAAGTCGGTCGGATTTTGCTTGGTTCCGCGTAAGCTGCCATCTACCCCATAGAGAGGATTGATTTCAAAAGTTAAAGCGTTTTGAGGCCCCCAACTCCGATTCAACAGGAAACGGATGTAAAACAGCAGTACGATGCGTTATGCTCAGCTAAGCTGCTACGCAGATAAATTGCTTGGTTTCGACTACTGGGGAGGGGAAGAGGATTTGGCGAGCCGTTGACTTGTGACATCTTAAGATAAGATGGGGTCTACTAATACACTTTACTACTTTTGCTACTTTTGCTACTAATAACAATTAAAAAGGAGAAAAAATAGATGTCTAAACCAGTTATTTTGTGCGTTGACGATGAAAGAATGGTGTTAGACAGTCTCAGGACTCAACTATCAGCATCATTTGGTAATAATTATATCTATGAAGCCGCAGAGGATGGTGATGAAGCTTTAGATTTAATTCAAGAATTAGCTGAAGACGATGTGAGTATTGTGGTGATCATCTCTGATTGGTTAATGCCCGGTATGAAGGGAGACGAGTTACTGATTCGCATCCATGAAAAATTCCCTAAAGTTGTTAAAATTATGCTCACAGGTCAAGCTGACGAAGCAGCTATTCGCCGAGCCAAAGAATTCGCAAATCTCCACTGCTGCTTATCTAAACCTTGGTCGGAACCTGAATTACTGGAAACTATTAAATCTGGTTTATCTCAATTATGAAACAACAGGTAATTATCTGTGTAGATGATGACAACACTGTACTCAAGAGCCTCAAAGCAGAACTTCAAGAGGCTGTTGGTAATGCTTATCTCATCGAAATTGCCGAGGGTGGGGAAGAAGCATTAGAGTTGCTTGAAGAATTATTGTCAGATGGGTATGAAGTACCGTTAATTATTTCCGATCATATCATGCCGGAAATGAAGGGAGATGAACTATTAAAACAAGTCCATATACTATCGCCTAAAACTATAAAAATTATGCTGACAGGACAAGCAGATATTGGGGCGATAGCCAATGCTATCAACTCTGCAAACTTATATCGTTATATTACCAAACCTTGGCAAGCTGAAGACTTGAAATTGACGGTTAGAGAAGCGCTAAATAGTTATCTTCAAGATAAACAACTGAGCGAACAAAACGCCCAACTTCAGCAAATGAATCAGGAGTTAGCCGAGTTAAACAGCCAGCAAACGGCACTGATTGCTAAACTCCATGAAAGCGAAAATCGCTTGACACAGTTTTTGGAAGCAATGCCGCTTGGCGTGGGTGTGCTGGATGCGGACGGCAAACCTTACTACATCAATCGGAAAGCAAAAGAGATATTTGGTCAAGGAGTTGTGCCGAATACGAGTTCCAAGCAATTGTTAGAGGTTTATCAACTCTATCAAGCAGGCACAAATCAAAAGTATCCTACACAGAATTTGCCCAGCGTGCGCGCGTTGAAGGGAGAAAGTGCTACGGCTGACGATGCAGAAGTTCATCAAGGTGACAAGGTTATTCCCCTAGAAATCTTTGCTACTCCCATCTACGATCAACAAGGCAATATTGTTTATGCTATCAACACTCTTCAAGATATCACGGAACGCAAAGAAGCTGAGGCAGAGCGCAAAAAGTTCATTGAGGATCTCTTTGAGGTCAATTGCAATTTGGAAATTTCACTGGAGGCAGAATTAGAAATTGCGGAGGCGACAAGTCGCTTTGTACCCAATGAGTTTTTAGCTTTCTTGGGATGTGACAGTATTGTTGATATTAAATTGGGAGAAGCGGTAGAGTTGGAAATGTCAGTTTTGTTTTCTGACATCCGCGATTTCACTACTCTTTCGGAACAAATGACACCGGAAGAAAATTTCAAATTTATCAATTCTTATCTGAGTCGAATGGAACCGCTGATTGTGGAAAATCAGGGGTTTATTGATAAATATATTGGCGATGCAATTATGGCTTTGTTCAGCGAGGGCGCGGATGATGCGGTGAAAGCGGGAATTGCGATGCTGCATACTCTTGCTGAATACAATCGAGCTCGCGCTTCTCTGGGTTATGTGCCGGTTCAGATTGGGGTGGGAATCAATACTGGTTCTTTGATTCTGGGTATAGTGGGCGGAAAAAGCCGGATGGACGGTACTGTGATTAGCGATGCGGTTAATTTGGCTTCTCGGATTGAAAGTTTGACGAAAAATTATGGGGTGTCGCTGTTAATTACTCAGCAGACATTCGATCGCTTGACAAATCCGGGTGATTATGCAATTCGGGTAATTGATAAGGTTCAGGTTAAGGGGAAGTCTGAATGGGTGACTGTTTATGAAGTTTTTGATGCGGATTGGCCGGAAGTTAAAGCGGGGAAGTTAGCGACTCTGCAACTATTTAGTGAGGCTTTGTCTTTGTACAATATGAATAGTTTTAGGGAAGCTGCGGGACTTTTTGCGGATTGTTTGCGGCAAAATCCGGGGGATAAGGTGGCTCGAATTTATTGGGAAAGGTGTCAATAGTTAGTTGACAGTTGACAGTTGACAGTTGACAGTTGTCAGTTGGTAGTTGACAGTTGTCAGTTGTTAGTTGGTGATTTTTAGTAATAACCAATGACTACTGACTGCTGACTGCTGACTAATGACTAATGACTACTGACTACTGACTACTGACTACTGACTACTGACTAATTTGTTCGATCGGCAATTCTATGATAAACTCGGCTCCGAGGCCGAGTGCAGACACGCAGCTCAGTTTGCCACCGTGTTCTTGGACAACTTTGTAGGAAATTGACAAGCCTAAACCGGTGCCTTTGTCGGCGGGTTTGGTGGTAAAAAAAGCCTCGAATAACTGCTGGGAAACTTCTTCTGGCATACCGGGGCCGTTGTCAGAAATCCTAATTACAGCATTGGAGTTTTGGACTTCTGTCCTAATTTTAATCTTGCTGCGGTTAGCTTTGACTTCGGCAACTGAACGTCCTTCGTTGTATTCCTCGATCGCGTCGATCGCATTTCCGATCAAATTCATAAATACCTGATTGACTTTCCCGGCATAACACTCAACCAAAGGCAAATTTCCATAGTCCTTAATTACCGCAATTTCGGGATAGTTGCCTCTGGCTTTCAGGCGGCTTTGCAGGATCAGCAGCGTTCCTTCAATCCCTTCGTGCAGGTTAACTTTGCTCATTTGAGAATCATCTTTGCGGGAGAAATTTCTGAGTGATCGCACGATTTCCCGAATGCGATCGGCCCCAACCTGCATCGAAGACATCGCTTTCGGCAAATCTTCTAGCAGAAACTCTAATTCGATATCCTTAATTTTATTTTGAATTGCTGCCGGCGGCTGCGGGCATTGCTGCTGGTACATATCGAGCAAATTCAGCAAATCTTCCGTGTAGTGGCCGACGTGGACGAGATTGCCGCAGACGCTGCTAACGGGATTGTTAATTTCGTGAGCAACACCAGCTACCATTTGACCGAGTGTAGACATTTTCTCAGTGTGAATCAATACCGCTTGAGTTTGCTGCAATTCGTGCAAAGTATTTTCGAGCTGAAGTTTTTGTTGGGTTAACTCTGTTTGCGATCGCAGCAAAGCTTCTTCACTGCGTTTCTGCTCGGAAATATCAGTAATTAACCCTTCCAAAGCTATCAATTCTCCCGAGTTGGAAAACACTCCCAAACCTTGCTCCCAAACCCATTTTAATTCGCCGTTTTTAGAAGTAATTCGGTAATTTAGCTGATAGGGTCGATTTTCTTGCAAAGCAACTTGCACGGCATTCCACAAATTATCGCGATCATCCGGGTGAGTCAATTCCGATATAGAAACTTCCCGAGTGCCGATAAATTCTTCAGGAGAATAGCCGGCTAACTGATAGCAACCTTCGCTGACAAACTCCATACTGCGATCGGCATCGTTGCGAAAACGGTAGGCCATTCCCGGCAAATTGCTCATCAGCGTCGCCAAGGCCCGCTGACTTTCCCGTAGGGCTTCTTCGGCGTGTTTGCGATCGGTAATATCCGTCATCACCGCCAGCATACAGAGTTCGCCGTCCAAATTAATCAACTCTGCTGACAGCAAACACACCACCACCGATCCAGACTTCATGCGAAACTCGCATTCCTGATTGCGAACAACACCTTGTTCGTGCAAACTTTGTCTAAAATTAAGTCTGTCTTGAGGCCTTACCCAAATATTTAACCCCGGTACTGTATTCCAGGTCGTTTCTTCTAAATCGTAACCAGTCATCGACAAAAAACTATCATTAACTTCAATAAAACGACCCTCAGCAAAAGTAGTAATAATCATCGGATCTGGACTAGATCTAAAAGCTTTAGAAAACTTTTCTTCCGATAAACTCAACTTTTTAATAGCCTCTTCCAACTGACTTGTCCGCTCTTTAACCCGGCATTCCAATACCTCATTAGCCTGCTTCAGGGCTTCCTCAGCCTGCACCCGATAAGTGATATCGCGCACCACGCCTTGCAGCCCTATTTTGCCACCGATATCCATAGAAGTTAGCAGCACTTCCGCCGGAAACTCAGAACCATCCAAACGGCAGTGCCGCCAGTCAAAACGGCAATTCCCCGATCGCAGAGCCGTATTAATTCGCTCTTGATAAAGACTCATAGAATCTTGTCCGTCCGGTTGCAAAGGCGGGCTGAACTCCGAAGGATGCTTGCCGCAAAACTCCGACTCAGTGCTGCATCCAAATAACTTTAAAGTAGCCGGATTGCAATCCAAAAAACCCTCTTCGTCTAGCAGCATTACCGCATCAGTCGTCGATTCGTACAAAGTGCGAAACTTTTTTTCCGACGCCTGCAAAGAAGCAATCAACTGCATCTTTTCCTCAGCCGCCTGCTTTTGCTCAGTAATATCCTGCATTACTTGAGAAAAGCCCTGCAACTTTCCCCTTTCATCGCGCAAAGGAGTAACAATAATATTCGCCCAAAATCGCGATCCGTCTTTGCGAAGCCGCCAGCCTTCATTTTCGTATCGACCTTCTGCCACTGCCCTGATTAATTTTTCTTGGGGCTTGCCAATTTCAAGATCTTCTTTAGTGAAAAAACACTCCGAATTATTGCCGACTATTTCATGAGATCTGTATCCCAAAATGCGTTCTGCACCAGAATTCCAGCTAGCTACATACCCATCAGGATCTAACATAAATATAGCATAATCCTTAACGCCTTCAATTATTAAGCGCAGGCGTTCTTCGCTTTCTCGAAGTCCCGATTCTGCTTGCTTGCGCTGGGTAATATCTTCTACAAAACCTTCGTAGTAGAGCAATTTCCCTGCTTCATCGCAGACAGCCCGCGCATTTTCAGCGATCCAAATTATTGTTCCGTCCCGCCGATAAATCTGCGACTCAAAATCCGATACGATGCCCTTTTCTTGCAAAGCAGAAACAAACTGATCACGCCGATCGCGATTGACGTAAAGCTGATCGCTGATATCAGTCAGACTGCCCATCAATTCTGCGGCGGAATTATATCCGTAGATGCGAGCTAAAGCTGGGTTAGCGCTGATGTAGCGACCATCTTGGGTTGTTTGAAAAATGCCCGACACAGCATTTTCAAACATACTATAATATTTTGCTTCCATTTGGTGCAGTGCCTCCGCGACATTCAGGCATTCTATCGCTTTATTTTCTAATTTTTGATTTCCCACTTGTGAATACCCTGCTCTTGTGTGTGAGTTGAATATTTTGGTCTACCGCCTGTTAAATTTGAGCCGTTATTTAGGCTGAAAGATGGTGTGTCGCAGCCGGAGATGAGTGTGTTTATTCATCTGTCCTACTGGGCTGTTAGTTGTTAATAGTTGCTGCGGAAAGTTTAGCTGCTCCGGTATTTATTTGAGGCTTGACTGGCTGTCACGATCGCATTGGCATATCGATCGGCCTGCGGTGCAGGTGTTCGAGCAAAACCTGCTCCTTGAAATCTCCCTGAATATATTAGCAGTTGAATACCCTAAAATAAGTTAGTAGCAAGGATGTTGTTACAATAAAAGGCAGCGACTTCTACAACCGCAAGAGCCTATTTTTAGGATTTGGGTGAGAGTACGATCGACTCTTACCCGAGGCAACTAACCCGCCTGCAAGAGCTAAACGCTCGCTGTCCGTGCTGTCAGTCGATTTGAGATTTTATATTTTAGATTAAAGAATTGACTCCACAGATGAATCTGGGACTCTCCTAATGTCTAAAATTTTTTGGTCTCCACAACTCCTGTCGGAAACTTTTATCGGTCTTTGGCTGCTCTGAGTTACTGTTAAGTATTATTGCTGATAGATAATACAGCAGACTGCTGGCAGTTGTACGATCTGGGGTTTATATGTAAAGTTGGCACAACAATAGGGTAATTGTTGTATCAAAAAATTCATATTCTGCTGCTGCGGGCGGAAAAATTCTGTAGCGGTGCTGGCATTTGGGCAAAAATATGGGCCCGATCGCGCAAAATGTGGTCGGCAAGTCTGGTAAAATCCCGATCGATTCTCGGTTTAGCCGCAAAGCTCGATCGGACTAAATTTGACTAGAAACTAATAAATGACAGATTCTCCTCTACTAGCAACGCCAGAGTTATCCCCAGCTTCAACCCAGACGGCGGATTCTCCTGTGTGGCCAGCCCTCCTGCAACAACTACTAGACAGACAATCTCTCTCACGCCCCACTGCAGCCAACTTAATGCAGGGATGGCTCGCAGAAGCGATTCCCCCCGTCCTCTCAGGAGCAATTTTAGCGGCTCTCCAAGCCAAAGGCATCTCTCCCCAAGAATTGGCAGGAATGGCTCAGGTATTGCATTCTCAGTCCCTTGTAGGCGAGTCGGAGAGCGTTTTCAATCCCAAATCCTCAATTTCCAATCTCAAATTAATTGATACTTGCGGCACAGGCGGCGACGGCGCTTCCACGTTTAACATTTCCACTGCTGTAGCTTTTGTGGCCGCCGCCGGCAAAGTTCGAGTCGCGAAACACGGAAATCGATCGGCATCAAGCAAAGTCGGTTCTGCTGACGTGTTGGAAGCACTCGGAGTCAACCTCAACGCCGATCCCGCGAAGGTGAGAGCTGCGGTAGACTCTGTGGGCATCACCTTCTTATTTGCCCCTGGGTGGCATCCCGCACTTAAGGCTGTAGCGTCGCTGCGGCGCACTTTGAAGGTACGGACTGTTTTTAACCTTTTAGGGCCGCTCGTCAATCCTCTGCGCCCTACAGGGCAGGTAATCGGGGTGTTCGATCCTAGTCTGGTATCAACTATTGCTCAAGCTTTGGGCGAGTTGGGGACTGACTTGGCGATAGTCGTTCACGGCAGAGAAAAGTTGGACGAGGCGGGGTTGGGTGATGTGACTGATTTGGCGGTTTTGTCTGATGGCAAAGTCGAACTCACTACTTTAGACCCCCAAAAGGTAGGATTGACACCAAGTGCGATCGGCTCGTTAAAAGGCGGAAATGTTGAGGAAAACGCCGAGATTTTGCGGAACGTTTTGCAAGGCAAAGGTACGCCAGCACAAATGGATGTTGTAGCTTTGAATGCGTCTTTGGCTCTTCAGGTGGGAGGTGCAATTCCTTTAGGTTCCCACGAAGCAGGAGTTTGTTTGGCTAAGGACATTTTATTGAGCGGCGAATCTTGGTTGAAGTTGCAGCAGTTGATTGAGTTTTTGAAATGAAGTCAGTTGACAGTTGTTAGTTGACAGTTGTTAGTTGACAGTTGACAGTTGACAGTTGACAGTTGACAGTTGTCAGTTGACAGTTGACAGTTGTTAGTTGACAGTTGACAGTTAGTTGACAGTTGACAGTTAGTTGACAGTTGACAGTTGACAGTTGACAGTTGACAGTTAGTTGACAGTTGACAGTTGACAGTTTTTATATCAAATCCTGGTTTGCCATCCCCATTATGATTCGGCGGTTGAAACCGCTACTACACAAACAAAGTCCGCCTTCGCGGACTAAGAAATAAACGGGATATTTAACGCGGATTTGGTATTAGTTGTTATTGGTAGCAACTAACAACTAACCACTAACTTCTTTTTAAGAGCGCGATCGAAATTCAATGACATCTTGCTTAATAGTCACATCTTTATTACCAAAAAAGTCGTGACCCAATAGTCCGATATCTAGCGATGGCGAGACGGCCACAACTACATTGTTAACTGCCAGACCACCTGCTTCCATAGAAGTCAGGCGACCGAGGGGAAAAGTAGCTACTCCGTTGGGAGTTTGTGCTTGCACTGTTCCCTGGAGAACAACGCCCAAGGCTTTAGCCATTGCTGGTGTAATTACTGTGCCACTAGCTCCAGAATCTACCATCATCTCGAACTTTTGTTTGCCGTTAAACGTGACTTCTATGACCGGGATATTAGCCTCTCGGCGTTTGATTTTTGCCTGAAACACTCCCGACTTTGCCGCGGGCGAAGTGGTGGGATTCAATGCTTCGGGGAGAAAACCGCAGACTGATTGGCTGAGGTTGACGGTTCGGCCTGACGAGCTCCGCATGAAGCATCCCTCACTTTCTTGAGCCACTGCTCGCGAGGAGTTGGCAACAGTCCCTATTAAAATTGAGCTGCTCAGAGAAATAACTGTTGTTACAACCAGTAACGGTTTGCACAGTTTTTGAGAGTTCAGTAGATGCTTGTATAAGTTTGAGAGTAAAGGCAAGGGAGATTTACTAGCCATAGTTTCGTTAAACGGTGTAGCTCGATCGTAACAGCGACAACTGCCTTTTGGTATAGATTTGGTATAGATATAGACTTTCCGCCCGCCGCCTAAGCTGCTGGCAGATCAATTGCTGGCGCAGGGGGAGATGCAGAATTTGCACTTATTGCTGCTTTTTGATTACCTGTGGCATAAGTGCCTTCTGCCTCCGGCCTCCGGCATAAGTGCCTTGCTTTTCCGAACCCTTGCACAAATTAAAATAATATCTGTATATTGCCGACTAGCATCAAATCCCTGGCAGTGGTAAGAATTAAACCAAACGAAAGTAATTAAGGATGCCATGTCACTTTCAACTGCACAACCCGCTCTCCTAGTCCTGGCTGACGGTACTGCTTACCGCGGCTGGTCGTTTGGCGCTGACGCCACCGTCGTTGGCGAGGTAGTATTTAATACGGGAATGACGGGCTACCAAGAAGTATTGACCGATCCCAGCTATTGTGGCCAAATTGTAACTTTTACTTATCCAGAATTGGGCAATACCGGGGTAAATCTCGAAGACGAAGAATCCTCGCGCCCGCAAATTCGGGGTGCGATCGCCCGGAACGTATGCAGCCGGCCCAGCAACTGGCGCTGCTCGCAATCTCTGCAAGACTACCTAAAACAGTACGAGATCCCCGGAATTTACGGGATCGACACCCGCGCCCTCACTCGCAAAATTCGCACGGTGGGAGCGATCAACGGTGGCATTTCGACCACCATTCTCGACCAGGCGGAACTTTTGGAGCAAGTGCAAGATGCCCCCAGCATGGACGGGCTGAATCTGGTCCAGGAAGTCACGACTCGCGAGGTTTACGAGTGGTCTGAAGCCACGGACTCGGTTTGGGAGTTCAGTCCTACAGTCAAACCTGCTAACGGCAAAATGTGGACGGTGGTAGCGCTAGACTTTGGGATCAAGCGCAACATCCTGCGGCGTCTGGCGAGTTACGGGTGTCGGGTCATCGTTGTCCCCGCTGACACGTCGCCGGAGGAAATCCTCAAATACAACCCGGACGGCATTTTTCTGTCCAACGGCCCGGGAGATCCGGCGGCAGTAATGGAAGGGATCGCGACTGCGAAAGCTTTGTTAAAGTCGGACAAACCCGTATTCGGCATCTGCATGGGACACCAAATTTTGGGACTTTCCTTGGGCGCAGAAACTTTTAAACTTAAGTTCGGCCATCGGGGATTGAATCATCCAGCGGGTTTAACTGAGCAAATAGAAATTACTAGCCAAAATCACGGTTTTGCGATCGACCCCGATTCCCTAGTCCCGGAAGTAGAAATTACTCATCTCAATTTGAACGATCGCACCGTAGCCGGATTGAAGCATAAAACTCTGCCACTGTTCTCAGTGCAGTACCACCCAGAAGCCAGTCCGGGCCCGCACGACGCCGACTATTTATTCGATCGATTCGTGCAGTCAATGCGAGACAATCAGAAAGTAGCCAGCAGTAAATAGTCTGCAGTCAGCAGTCAGCAGTCAACCCCTAATGACTGCTGCCTCAAAAAAACTAAAAACCACTGACAAAAAAACTGTAGACAAAAGACCAAAAAACTCCTATAATGAAGCCTCGACTTTAAGCCATATCTAGCTAGGAGGGTGTCATTTCTGAGTCATTGACCCTGACCGTTAGCCTCAGAGGCACTCGCGAAGTCAGGAATAACTATCAGTTATTTCGCCTGACTGGCCTGCTGGACGCTTTTTCTGAGGCCACTTTTCGGAAGGTACTAAGTAAATGTATTGACGATGGCCCAAAACACGTAATTTTGGACTTGTCTCAGATAGACTTTGTGGACAGTTCTGGCTTGGGTGCACTTGTGCAACTTGTCAAGAAAGCCCAAACCTTGGAGGGGACATTGCAAATTGTCTCAAATCCCCGCGTAACTCAAACTGTTAAACTGGTTCGCTTAGAGAAATTTTTGTCTTTGCAGCCTTCGGTTGATGAGGCGGTAAAAAACGTCAAGGATGCTTGACGAAAAGTGGATTGAATTAGCTATCCGGTTCTCAACGCTGGATAGCAAATTTTTATGGTTGTGCTGGTATAACAATACCGATTTTCCCAGAAGCTGCGACACGCACAAGCCGCTATTTCCCCAGATGCTTTGAGATCCGGTGGAGGGGCAGTAAAATATGTGTTACAAACACGCGGAAAAATGGTATAAGAAGTAGAGCATCCGGATTTTGTAAAAAGCCTTTTTTAAGAGTGCGATGGTCGCGCCAAGCTTTGCCTATATATCTGGCTTCGTGATCTGACAGCGAACACTCCTAGGAAAGCTATAATTGCTGAAGTAGCGAAAGACGCAATAAGTGACTAGAAAAACCAAGCTGTGCGGAAGTTTTATTTAAAAAAGTATGTCGCCGATCGCAGATGACGGGCTCAAACTGAGTCTGACGGATATCAGTTTAAATCGAGTGCATCCTGCGAGGGCTACACCAGCAGAAATAGAAAGAATTTCGCCCGCAGCCTGGGCATATTTGGGAGATGCAGTGTACGAACTCTACGTTCGGAGTTCGTACTTAGTCCCACCCAAAAGATTGCAAGCTTATCACGAATTAGTGGTGGGGCAAGTACGAGCCGAAACTCAAGCGCGTCATTTGCGATCGCTCTCTCCTTACTTGAACAGTACAGAATTAGCAATTGTCAAGCGCGGCCGCAATGCTGCAGCGGGCCGTTCTAAGCGAGCAGATCCAGAGATATACCAACAAGCCAGCAGCTTAGAAACTTTGGTCGGATATTTGTATCTCACCGATCCCGAAAGATTGACCGAACTTCTGGCACTTTTAGATCTTGAGACTTAAAGGATTTAGCAGTTAAGAGTTGGGAGTGGGTAGGGATTAATTAACCATCCTGGCACGGCTAACACAAAACAGCAAAAATCTCGATCGGCAAAACAGGATTTATCAGTTATTAACTAGCAATTTGAACACAGCAAAATCCTTGCTCCCTCCCTAGAATATCTAAAATCTCAAAGCTCCAAGATTGCTCCCTCAATCAAGAATCTCAAATCTACAATCTACAATCGATTAGCCTTCCGCTAAAACGTTTTGACCACAAGAAACCAATGAGAAAATTTACCAGACCAAACTCCTCGCGATCAAATTCCGACAGCAAGCCATTCAAAAGCGAAGGCCGCCGTCAGGACTCACAACCATCCTCTGCCCGCTTTGAACGCAAGCCCCGCCCCGACACTCGCGGAGTAGACGCGCCTCAAAAACGATCGACCTTCGCCCCGCAATCGCGAGAAATGCCTGTGAGAGCAATTTTCAAACGGAGAGTCGATTCCGACAGCCAACCATCCTTTCGCAGAAATAATACTTTCCAAGACAGAGACAGCAGCCCGCAGGAATCCCGGGGCAATTATTACCAAGACAGAGACAGCAGCCCGCAGCCGGCCCGCAACAATTACCAAGACAGAGACAGAGACAGCAGCCCGCAGCCGGCCCGCAACAATTTCCGAGACAGAGACAGAGACAGCAGCCCGCAGCCAGCCCGCAACAATTTCCGAGACAGAGACAGAGACAGCAGCCCGCAGCCGGCCCGCAATAATTTCCGAGACAGAGACAGCAGACCGCAGGAATCCAGGGGCAATTATTACAAAGACAGAGACAAAGACAATAGCCCGCAGGAATTCCGGGGCAACCATTTCAGAGACAGAGACAAAGACAGAGACACTCGCCCTGTTGACACTGCCTCAAATACAGTCGTGCAACCAGACGCAGACACAGACGACATGATTTACGGCCGCCATGCGGTGCAAGCGGCTTTAGAAACAAACCAAGTCCTCAACCGGATCTGGGTTGTCCCGCACCTGCGCTACGATCCCCGCTTTCACAGCTTGCTAACCGAAGCCAAGGCCAACGGCAGCATCATCGACGAAGTTGACGATTTACGCCTCGACTACATCACGCGCAAAGCAAACCACCAAGGCGTAGCGGCTCAAGTATCAGCCTACGAATACCTGGACTTGAGCGAACTGATCGCAAAGGCTAAGTCGGCTTGCGAAGATCCAGTAATTGTGGTAGCCGAAGGACTCAACGACCCGCACAATCTAGGGGCGATTATTCGCACCGCAGAAGCATTGGGAACTCAGGGCATGGTGATTCCGCAGCGGCGCGCCGTTGGGATTACCTCGGCAGTGAGAAAAGTGGCAGCAGGGGCATTGGAAAGCCTGCCCGTGGCGAGGGTTGTCAATCTTAACCGGGCGCTGGAAGAATTGAAAGAGGCTGGATTCTGGATTTACGGCACTGCAGCAGGGGTCGGTGAATCGGTAGAGACAGTCAAGTTCTCCGGGCCCACTGTTTTAGTTGTGGGCGGTGAAGCTGACGGTTTGAGCCTTTTGATACAGCGCGGCTGTGACGGATTAGTTTCAATTCCTTTAAGGGGCCATACTCCTAGCTTGAATGTCTCGGTAGCAACGGGGATGGCTTTATACGAAATTTACCGCCAGCGCGGGCCCAAAAAGTTTCATGTACACGGATCGTAAAAGTGGTTGAAAAAAAGAGTAGAACAGAGTAGCTTATGGTGAATGCCGCCCAAAATTGAGCGGCAGCACATTTTGAACAAGTAAGGATAGCCGATCGACTGTCGTTACTTGTTCAGGCGAAAGTAGAAGGGGTCTTGCCCCTACGTTCAAACAGGAATTCGACACCAATCTATTTAGATATCAGCTTTAAATAGGTTTGGATCGGTTCTTGGCAGCAGTCAGCCACGTGTAAATAACAAAAGCCCGTGTTCGCAGCACCCTGAAAACACCGTCAAATACATTAGAAAAGCAGATGAAAGAATTCTTGATTAGCTTGCTCAACTTTTTCGGATTGGCTTGGTGGGTTGAAGTTAAAACTTCAGCGCCGCGGTGCATTTACTATTTTGGCCCGTTCTTAACCGATGGAGAGGCGGAATCTGCAAAAGCAGGATATGTAGAAGACATAGAAAATGAAGGGGCAGAAGGTGTTAGTGTGTCGATTCACCGCTGCAAACCAATTACTTTGACTGTTGCAGAAGATTTGGGAAAGTTTGGTGATGGAGGGCTGTTGCCTGTTTAGAGCGGTCAGTAGAAACAGGGGAATTTTGAGTTTTGAGTTTTGAGTTGTAAGTTGTAAATTAACATCCGGTAACTACGGAATTATACCCTGCTTGCGAGCCATGATAGCGACAGGAAGCTCGCACTGCACTCCGAAAATTATGATTCGGAGGCAAACGGCAACGATATAAATTCAAAATTCTTGACTGTTGGGTGATTAATTGCTTCTGACAAACTCCAAACTTAAGACTAGCAATTACCAACTGCTTGGGGGAAATTCTCAATCCAACAATCGATGTCTGCGAGTACCCGATCGGGAATTTCCCACGGGAACAAATGGGCTGTATTTGGATAGCACTGCCACTGACAATTGTGGAGGTGGCGGGCTGTTTCTAAACTGGATGCCGAGGTGATGTGCCGATCGGCTTCTCCGGCCAACACCAAGCTCGGACATTGAATGTCGCCCAGGTGAATCAGTCGATCGTATCCAGCCCTGAGAGCGGTATTTAACGCCTTGGTGGCCGTGTTGGAAGTCTTGAGGTAGGCGGGGGTACCTGCCTGTGCTAAGTAGCGGTAAGGGGTGGCTTTCTGCTGCTGTATCAAGTAGCGAAAGAGCGATCGCCTGCCAAAAGTATCAATATTCCACTGCCAACCGGGTAGGGCCCAATTGATAATTCCGGCTAAACCGGTGTAAAGGTTATCTTGCCAAGAAATGGGAGGGTGACTTCCTCGCGGTTTGGCTGCGGATGCAAGGAGAATCAAACCGGTGACTCGCTGGGGATATTTCATGGCTAATTCCAGGGCTAAAATCCCTCCCAAAGACCAGCCGATGACTAAACACCGATCGACTCCCAATCGGTCTAAAAGTGCTTCTAAATCGACCAGATGATCGGTCATTTCAAAGAAAGTTGAGGTGCGGCTGTTGCCGTATCCGCGCAAGTCTGGGGCGATCGTTTGGAAGCGTTTTGATAGGTGTTCTGTGAATACCGACATACAATCGCCGGAACCTGGATGGCCGTGCAAGCAGAGAATCGGAAACCCTTTGCCTTTGACGGAAACACTGAGTTGTTGATGCGGCATTTTTTAACTGTTTGGGCGGTGCGTTGTCCCCGCTATAAATTGTATATTCCAGGGGTTAAAAGCTGGGGTTTCGGACAATGTAATCGGCAATTTTAGAAATAGACTGGCGCATTTGTAGCTCGCCGCTGCGGCTGTCAATCACAGTAATCACATAGGCATCGTCGTCAATGCTCATCGCTAAAGTTGTGCCTAGCACTAGGGAATTTTGGCCGGTTTTTTCGCCCAACCACTGAGCTTTAGTTCCTTGCAAGGCGGCAAATCCCAGAGCGTGATCGTACTGGCGGTTGAGAGTTTCTATTAATAGTTTAGCACCGGGCGTTTCGCCGTTGTAAATTTGCACCATCATTTCGGTGAGTTCGTTAGCAGTCAGGCGGTTGCGACCAGAACCGGGGTTGGAGGGCATAATTCTTTCCCCCATCAATTTGAAGTTGACGCGGGTGACTTCGTAGCCGCTATTATCTAAATATTGATTGATGTAATCCGAACCCAAATAATCGATTAGTTGATTGGTGGCGATATTGCTGCTGCGATAGATCATTTCTTCTAACAGTAGCTGTAGCGGGTAATTGCGATTGGACGTAATCTTTGCCGATGCGTCTTCGGTGAAATTACCCCGATTGACGAATACTTCCTGGTTCAAACTAATTTTTTCTTTTTCGACTTTTTGCATCAGGGCGACAGCAATCGGCAATTTAATTAAGCTGGCTGGACTGACAGGAGGCACATCGCCCCGGAGGTTTACGCATTCTCTAGAAAGGTTGCAAATACCGATCGAAGCTTGAGCCGACAAACCGCTTTCCCGGGCAAGCGCACCCAAAAAATCAGATTTTGCTTGCTGCACTTGAAAGGTTGCTGCTGTTAAATTTTCCCGGTATTCTTGAGTTTTTGAGGCAGTGAGGGAAGCTAAAAATGAATTTTGAGGAACTTCCTGCAAGTTGTTGAGGGCCTGATGCCAGAAAAATTGAGTTTGCTGCGAAGATGCGATCGACTTATTTTGCTGCCGTTTAGTTTCTACGGCTCTGTTGGCTAAACGGACTGCTTGCTGTAAGTTGTCGTTAGCCCTCTGTTCTACTAATATTTGAGCTTCCACCCCTTGCAACTGCTGTAGCAGTTGTTCTTGAGGATTGGCTGCGAAGGGAACTAAGCCGGAGAGGATGGTTGGTTCTGGTGAGGGGTTGTCGGGTTGTTCTAATTCGGTGATCAGCCGATCGCGAATTTTGTAGAGTTCGTCTAGGGAACGCGGGCTAGATGATTGAGAGAATGAACTTGCGATGGTTAACATCTGAACCAGTCCAATGCCGGCTACTACTGCCGCCATCTTGTTGGCGATCGACAAAAAACACCTGATATCTCGCATATTTAACATCCTCAACACCACCACATTCAATATAAGCAGCTATTGTTACATCAGTCAAACGGTTTGAGATTTTAGATTGAAGAACAAATCTCAAATCTAAAATCTAAAATTTAAAATCTAAAATGGTTTTGATCGCGCCAATGTGGCAAAATAACCAAAATAAAGGGAGCGATCGCACCAAGGCAATCAACCCCCTCTAAATATTGCGAACTATCTACTTTCTGCGCCGCCGTCGCCAGTCAGCACCCAACCGCTTGAGATAATCCCAGCCGCGTTGGGGCCAGACATGATCGCTACCGATTTTTTCGGCAATCCAGCGAGCTACTTTGGGGCCTGTCCAGTCTCCGCCGTCGGGGGCAGATCCTTGCAGCGCTTGTCGCAGTTCTTCTTGCTCTTCAGGATTCAGCAAGGATTTCGCAGGAGGGGGCTGGCGGTCTCCGCTGCGATTTCTCACAGAGTTAGGCCCTTCTCGGTTGTAGCGCTGGACAATTTCTTTGGCGTAGTCGTAGTTGAGGCCTACAACTTGGGCTGCTTGTTTGATAGTCCAATTTCGGGAAACTAACAGCAGCAAGTGCCAGCGGCGCGACTCTGTGGTGTTTTGTGCCTGCCGGTAGCGAATTTTGAGTTCCTCTGCCGTCAGGTGGGTTTCTAAGTGAGCTTTAGGTGGCATTCCTCCAACGGGGCATCGGGAACTTCTTACCATATATCTTTGGTTTTGGGGATAATTCCGGATGAAATTATTTTCCTGGGGATCGTGGTGGCAAATACCTAGCTTTTTTTAGCGCAGATGTCGGCGGCTAGTCGCACTTGAGGAAGGACTGCTGTTTTTTTGCAGGTGCGCGCCACAAAAGACCTCGGCGTGGCGGTGAGCGTTTCGAGCTTTTTTGTGAACCCCAGATTTCTGACAGGCTTTTTGACCTCTGGCACAATGGGCGTGGATGGGAAAAGCTCGATCACTATTTTCTTCGATCGCGCAGCCGCCATTAATTCACTCGCATGACTGATAACTTTCAGTAATTTTTGACTAAAAAAGTGATCTTCATAATCGGATTATAATTATTAGGGAATGTGCCGCCATAATCTCATGTTTTATTTGTCATAAGTTTTATTTTCAGTTTATTTTTTTTAAATAGTCAGGAGGCGAATAATCTCGTAAAAAATTAGCTTCAGATGCTTTAATATATGTTTTTACGAATAAATTGTATCTAACAAAAATGGTAAATTATTCTCAGGTAATATCTTAATATTATCTAAATATATTTCCCGGAATAAAGCAGTCACAATCTGGGATGAGTTTATTTCTTATGCCATTTTCTTATACCATAAATCCTGGGGTTCGTCGAAGAGAAGCTGGATTATAATATTTTATAATTTAGAGGACAGAATTGGGACTGACTGATTTCCTAATGATTGTGATATTGCATACACATTCTTGGAGGCAGAACCTAATTATGTAGGAGCAGCATTGCACACCTTACCCCTTTCATATAAATCTCGCGTCAAACCACTTTTTACATCAGTCCTGATACAGTTGCATTCTTGGCTTGTTAAAAGATTAGGTAAAAAACTTGATCGCTATTTTGTGTCCGGTGCAATTTTGGGAATTTAATCTATTGTAGATAAAATGACCGATCGCGCGTTAGCGGAGCCCTCTTTGAGGCTCGAACTTTCGCCACAAAAATAGCAGACTTTGCCTTCGGGCTGTAAGCAGGTACAATTGCCAGTTATATTAACTGTATTGTCTCAAAGTAGAAATAATAAAGGTACGAGCATGGCATCCATCCGCGAGTTGCACCGACAACTGGTCAATAAAGAACGCTCTGCTGTGGAAATTACTCAAGAAGCATTAGACCGAATTACCCAGCTAGAGCCGAAGTTGAAAAGCTTTCTGTGCGTGACGGCAGACAGCGCATTGGCGCAGGCCCATAAAGTGGATGCCCAAATCGCAGCCGGAGAGCAAATTGGCCTGTTGGCCGGCATCCCGATCGCCGTTAAAGATAATATGTGTACCGAGGGCGTTCCCACAACCTGCGCCTCTCGAATTTTGGAGAATTTTGTTCCTCCCTACGATGCCACCGTCGTCTCCAAACTCCAAGCAGCCGGTGCGGTGATTGTGGGTAAGGCGAATATGGACGAGTTTGCAATGGGGAGCTCGACAGAAACTTCTGCCTATCAAGTTACCGCGAATCCTTGGGACTTGGAGCGTGTGCCCGGAGGGTCTTCTGGCGGTTCTGCCGCAGCAGTGGCCGCTGGAGAATGCGTCGTGAGTTTGGGTTCGGATACTGGGGGATCGATCCGCCAACCTGCTGCTTTTTGCGGGTTGGTGGGGCTGAAACCGACTTATGGGTTGGTTTCTCGCTACGGTTTGGTGGCCTATGCTTCTTCTCTTGATCAAATCGGGCCCTTTGGCCGGACTGTTGAGGATACGGCGATTTTGTTGGGGGCGATCGCCGGTTATGATCCGAGAGATTCTACGAGTCTTAATGTCCCAATTCCTGACTACGCTCAAGCTTTAAGACCCAGTTTGCGACCAAAGGGTCAGATTAGAATTGGTGTAATTAAAGAAACTTTTGGTGTCGGGTTGGAATCGGGGGTTAAAGACGCTGTTACTAAGGCGATCGAGCAATTTCAACAATTGGGCGCAGAAATTCAAGTCATTTCTTGTCCCCGGTTCCGCTACGGTTTGCCCACTTACTACATCATTGCTCCCTCGGAAGCTTCGGCAAATTTGGCGCGATATGATGGAGTCAAGTACGGTTTCCGATCTCCCGATCCCGATAATCTTTTGGATATGTATGCCAAAACCCGCTCTCAAGGGTTCGGTGCGGAAGTTAAACGCCGGATTGCGATCGGCACTTACGTATTGTCGGCTGGATATTACGATGCCTATTATCTAAAAGCTCAAAAAGTTCGGACGTTGATTAAAGAAGACTTTGAAAAAGCTTTTTCTCAAGTTGATGTTTTAGTCTGTCCCACTGCTCCTACTACCGCATTTAAGGCAGGCGAAAAATTCAATGATCCTCTGAGTATGTATTTGTCAGATTTGATGACTATTCCCGTGAATCTTGCTGGTTTGCCAGCTTTGAGTTTGCCCTGCGGATTTGATGATAAAGGACTACCCGTGGGTATACAACTGATTGGTAATGTTTTGCAAGAATCTCGGTTGTTTCAAGTGGCTCACGCTTACGAACAGTCTACGAATTGGCACTTACACCACCCGGAATTGCATTAATTTTTGAAAATCGGCGGAATGCTGCGGCGGAAGTTAGTAATCGATCTTGGCTAATTGTCTGAATTAATAATTTGCCATTAGCTTTTGAGCGATCTCTAATTTCCCGCGTGCTCTATCTATGAACAAGTTGCTAGTATTCCTTTTGTCTAAATCGCTAATAGCTTTTGGGATAGTTTTGGCCGTTGCTTATTCTGCTGCTTGTGTATTCCCTGTCTCTTATACACATCTGACGCTGCCGACGAATAGAGAGGTGTAGATCTCGGTGGTCGCCGTATCAT
>ENA-ORBV01003434-ORBV01003434.1-microbial-mat-metagenome-genome-assembly--contig:-NODE-3434-length-31663-cov-12.136706_pt1 | contig 31663 bp, 21 predicted proteins | sample MGYA00237777_ERZ505514 | MGnify/ENA primary metagenome ERZ505514 (study PRJEB26160, sample SAMN06269048) | microbial mat metagenome | isolation source: Oligotrophic lake microbial mat | place... | reverse complement strand
AAATGCCGCTAGCCGTCTTGGATTCGGCTTCTTCGGGCTTGACAAGGATACGGTCATCGAGGGGTTTGATGTTCATAGGGTGTAGTCTCCGAGTAAACGTGCGTTGCCGTGGGCTGGGTTACTGTTGGTGCTTTGGTCCTTGATGCGAAACGTCGTTGTGATAAGCTCAATGATTACCAAGCAGAATGATGCTGATTGCAAATAAATTAGTTAAACCGTTTCACTAGGGTGGCCGTGATTCCGAAAGTGGGTACCGACGTAAATGGACGCTGTTATCACAAAGAATAAACTACAAGCACATACAATTACGATACCGATATTTCTTTTCGTCGCGCCCTTAGACTTATAAGCTGCCTCGTCGAGAGATTGCTGGTCTCTTATCTCGGACGCGCTGGCTCCTGACTCTCTCATACGGATGTCAGTACTTATCTGACGCCATGCATGAGAAAGATCAGACGCTTCTTCATCTTGATTGCCACTGACGATCAAACCAATTCCTACCACGAGTGTAAGGACGAAAAACGCAATTGTGATTAATACTTTTGGATTCATCCGAAAGCTCTGGTAAACCATGGCTACATTAGGCATCGAGGAGATTATCGTTCATGAATATAGCCTTGTTTAAACGCACGTCACCTGGCGAATGAACTCAAACATTGATGACCGCCTCGGACTCGGCTTCTTCGGACTTGACGAGAATTCTGTCATCAAGGGGCTTGATATTTATAGTTGAATCTCCACAAATTATTAATACTTTTAGGGCTTACGTCGATAGTAAGTGGCACACTGGTCGTCACGATCTCCGAAATCTTCTTTCACATCGTGGAGCTCGTATTCTTCATTTACTTCGAAGATTACAGTTCCTTCCGGAGTCTGAACAACCTGATGTACGCGGAGAACCTTTGGCGGGTCACCGATTTGATCAGCGTGATCAGAGTGAATTTTGACCGCTCGCGGAAAAATCTTCCCGATTGAAAACGAATACCACATGCAGCGACCTCCAAATGCGACGTCATACTTGATTGATTAGAACCCACCCATACCACCCATTCCACCCATGCCGCCGCCGTGGTCGTGGTGGTCATCGTGGCCGCCGCTGTGGTCTTCTTCCTTGGGGGCTTCGGTGATGACGCAGTCGCAGGTCAGGAGCAGGCAGGCAACGCTGGAAGCGTTTTCGAGAGCCGTGCGATCGACCTTGGTCGGGGTGATGACGCCTTCGGCGAGCAGGTCAGCGTATTCGAGGGTCAAGGCGTTGAAGCCGAAGCTGCCTTTGCCGGCTTGCACTTTGCGGACGACGACCGAGCCGCGCTCGCCAGCGTTATCCGCAATGGTCCAGAGCGGCACAGTCAGGGCATCGATCACGACGCTCACGCCAGCCTGTTCATCGCTGTTATCGAGCTGAACTTTCTTGACGGCTTCGATGGCGCGGATGAAGCTGATGCCGCCGCCGGGGACGATGCCTTCGGCGACTGCTGCGCGGGTGGCGTGCAGCGCATCTTCAACGCGGGCCTTCTTTTCCTTGAGTTCGCTTTCGGAAGCTGCACCGACATTGATCTGTGCAACGCCGCCGGCGAGCTTCGCCAGACGTTCCTGCAGTTTTTCTTTGTCGTAATCGCTGGTGGTCACTTCGATCTCGTTACGGATCTGGGCGATACGGCCTTGGATCGCGACGGTCTTGCCAGCGCCTTCGATGATGGTGGTGTTGTCCGCATCGATCTCGATTTTCTTAGCGATGCCGAGATGCTTGATCTCGACCTTGTCGAGCTCCATGCCCAGGTCCTTCATGATGGCCTGGCCGCCGGTGAGGATGGCGATATCTTCGAGCATGGCTTTGCGGCGGTCGCCGTAGCCGGGGGCTTTGACGGCACAGACGTTGATGACGCCGCGCAGTTTGTTGATGACCAGAGCGGCCAGTGCTTCGCCTTCGATATCTTCAGCGATGATGAGCAGGGGACGCTTGGCCTGCTGAACTTTTTCGAGCAGCGGGACGAGCTTCTGGACGGAGGAGATTTTTTCTTCGTAGATGAGGACGAGGCATTTTTCGAGTTCGACGGTCATTTCGTCGGTGTTGGTGACGAAGTTGGGGCTGAGGTAGCCGCGGTCGAACTGCATGCCTTCAACCACATCAACGTACGTCTCGAGGGCTTTGCCTTCTTCGACGGTGATGACGCCGTCTTTGCCGACTTTCATGAACGCGTCAGCCATGATTTTGCCGATTTCGCGGTCGTTGTTGGCGGAAATGCTGGCGACGTTTTCGATGTCCTTTTTGCTGGAGACATCGATAGGCTTGGCGAGCTTCTTGATGGATTCCATGGCTGCGTCAACGCCCTTGCGGATGCCGCGGACCAGAGCCATCGAATCGACACCGGCAGCGATGTGGCGCAGGCCGGACTTGAAGAGAGCCTCCGCGAGGACGGTGGCGGTGGTGGTGCCGTCGCCAGCTTTATCGCTGGTTTTGGAAGCGGCTTCCTTGACGAGCTGAGCGCCCATGTTTTCGGTTTTGTTGCGGAGTTCGATTTCTTCAGCGACGGAGACGCCGTCCTTGGTGACGGTGGGCACGCCCCAGGATTTGTCGAGGACGGCATTGCGGCCGCGCGGGCCCAGGGTCGATTTGACGGCAGCGGCGAGCTTTTCAACGCCTGCGAGAAGGGACTGGCGGGCTTTGGTATCGAAAATAAGATCTTTCACGGCCATGGGTTATGCTCCTGAGGGAAAAGGGCCTAGGGATGAGGGCCTAGGGCCTAGGGGAAAAAGGCCTAAGGGCGTTGTCTGAGGCGATGAGGCGGGGTTCTCATGTCGCGGGGTAGAGCAACGTGCCTGATTAGAAGCAATGGCAGTACCAGAGGGGAGGATTGCGGCGATACGGCGCAAGGTATTTAATTGTCTATGGTTATGGGAGAATTTGAGGGGCGAAAGATGGGGATTGGGGAGGCGGGTGCTGTCATCCTGACAGTCGGGGGGGATTTGGCATGACAGATTTGCCGGGGATGAACGCTACGAGCCGCGCCCGTAAGGAAGCGGGGCTTTTGCGTGGAAATTTCAAAACCCCACTCCCTTACGGTCGTGGCTCGTTGCGGAGATTCGCTTGCACGGCGACAGCGAGCTGCTGGGCGGCGAGTTTGCTGTCGCGCTGAAGGCGGAGAAGCGTTCCTAATATAGATGGCCGACGGATCAGCGAGCCAAGCACCTTCATCACACTGGGGGAACCATCCACTTTTACCCACTGGCTGATGTCAGCGGGCAAGGCGGCATCGGCGGTGTCGCTGATGGCGCGGAGAATCGTCAGCGGCAAGCCGCCATCGGCAGCGAGCCTGGCTAGGGCGAAGGATTCGAGATCGACGGCAGCAGCGCGGTGGAGTTGGCCGAGGGATTTTTTCTGGGCGGGGTCGCAGATGATTTGCTCGGTGGTGAGGAGCGTGGTGAGGGGGTTGGGTGATTCGTTGGCGGCGGTGGTCGGCGGCGCGGAGGACGTGAGCGTGAGGCGTTGACCGTCGCTATTCACGATCGCGCGGGCATTGATGACGTGGCCGGTGGGCAGTGATGGATCGAGGCCGCCGGAGAAACCGAGAAGGATCAGGCGCGAGGGACGGTGAAGATCGATGGCCTGCGCTGCTGCCGCGACCATTCGGGCTGGGCCCATGCCGGTGACGATGGCGATGATTTTTTTCCCGCTCAAGGTCGCACTGCTGCTACTGCTACTGCTACTGCTACTGCTACTGATATTCAGCGCTTGGAGGGTTGGCGACAGTTCATCGCGCAAAGCGGCGAGCAGCAGGATGGGAGCAGGGCTGGATGGCATGAGGCTGGCTATGAGAAAGCATGGCCGCAAAAAAGCGCAAAAGGCGCAGAATAAGGAGAGGCAGCGGGAGTGAAGACTGTCGAAGGCACGTTGGCGGAGCGATCGGTTGGCTACTCTTCTTTTTTGCGCCTTATGCGCTGTTTTGCGGCCATCCTGATTTGCGTTTATGGATTCACCACATTCACCGGCTTACCCATCTGAAACGCACGAATGTTATTCGCGGCAATGAGCATCAGCCTTCGCCGAGCTTCCAGACTGCCCCATGCCACATGAGGCGTGATCAAACATCGCGGCGCAGTGAGCAGCGGATTGCTCGAAGCAGGCGGTTCCGTTGAAAGCACATCCACCGCAGCGCCAGCGATCTTGCCATCACGCAGAGCATTGGCGAGAGCGCCTTCATCGACGAGGCCGCCGCGACCGGTGTTGATGAGATAGGCAGTAGGTTTCATCATCGCCAGACGGATCGCATTGACCGTGTGCTTGGTCACATCGGTGAGCGGGCAGTGCAGCGAAAGCACATCGGCTCTGGCGAAAAGTTCATCGGTGGGCAGCCATTCTATTTCGATGCCTTCGATTCTTGTTTCGCGCATCGACCGCTGATGAGCAGCAGCGATGCGCATGCCCAGCGCTGCGCCAATTTGTGCGACGCGCTGACCGATGGTGCCCAGGCCCACGATGCCCAGCGTTTTGTCAGCGAGTTCTACGAGCGGCGAAACGGTGAAGCACCAGTCACTTGCCCCGGGCCAGCCGGCGTAGCCTTGCTTGGGACGCACCGCGAGATTGTGTGCGCCGACATGATTGGAGAGTTCCAGGAGCAGCGCGAAGACATGCTGAGCGACGGAGTTGGTGCTGTAGCCTGGCGCGTTGGTGACGATGATGTTCCGCTTACGCGCCGCTTGCAGATCGATGATGTTGGTACCCGTCGCGGTGACGCCGATGTATTTGAGCGAAGGCAGCTTGGCCAGCAGCGGCTCATCGAACACACCTTTGTTGGTAAGCGCGATGGTGCAGCCATCAAGCCTTGGCGTCATCATGGAAGGCGCGGTGCGTTCATGCACGCTCAGATCGCCCAGCGATTTCATGGCGCTCCAGTCGAGCTCGCCTGGCCGGGTGGGTTCGGGAACGAGGGTGTGCCCATCGACGACAACGATGCGGTCTGCCATGGGGCAGATGATAACCGATGCGGTGGGCGCGCCCTATTTAGCCGTTCGCCTTGGCGAACGAAGTTTGAGTTGGCTTAATAACACTGAGCGCAAGGCTGATTCGGTTTACCACGAAGGCACGAAGACACGAAGGAAGAGAAGGATGACAAGAAGAGAGCGATTCATGATTTCAATGCATCAGAACTTCGTGACTTCGTGCCTTCGTGACTTCGTGGTTAAATCGAATTTCATCTTCGGCTTCGCGATAACCGAGGTTTGAAAATGTGTCGGACTTACGCTCTGCGTTAAGTCCGATCTCACCATTCATCCCTCATCGCCTGGTTGATCGCCCAGCGGTTTTGCATCGGCGTTGATCATGCCGTTGGCTGACGAAAATTTCACCAGCATCGAGAAGAGATCAGGCCGACGATCCTTGCGTGGCGTGACGGTGCCGAAGTTGCGCGAGTGGTGCAGACTGTCCAGATCCAGATCGCAGACGAGAATCGTTTCTTCGTTGGAATCCGACTCAGCCGCGATGCCATCACGGGCAAAGGCGAAATCAGATGGCGTGAGCACGGCAGCCTGCGCGTAGTTGATATCCATGTTCTGAACATCTGGCAGATTGCCGACGTTACCCGCCAGCGCCACATAGACCTGATTCTCAATGGCGCGGGCATGAGCACAGTAGCGAACGCGCAGATAGCCCTGGCGATTGTCGGTGCAGAAGGGCACAAAAATAATCTCCGCCCCAGCGTCGGCTAGATGACGCGCTGCTTCGGGGAACTCGATGTCGTAACAGATGAGTACGCCGATCTTGGCGTGAGGCGTTTCGATGACAGCGAGCTGGTTGCCGCCGGTGATTCCCCACCAGCGGCGCTCGTTGGGGGTGATGTGAATCTTGGGCTGCTCGAAGACCGAGCCATCAGGCTGACAGATGTACGAGATGTTCAGAAGCTTGTCGCCTTCGCGCGAAGGATGGCTGCCGCCGATGACGGTCAGGCCATATTTAACAGCGAGTGAACTGAGCAGCTTGCGAAATCGCTGCGTGTATTTCGTCAATCGCTTGATGCCTTCCAGCGGCGTCTTGGCATCCATCTGCGAAAGCAGTTGAATGGTGATCAGTTCGGGAAAGAGCACAAAGTGGCTGCCATAGTCGGCGGCAATGTCTGTGAAGTATTCGATTGTCCGAGCGAAGTCATCAAACGATTTCACCTTGCGCATCTGATGCTGCACACAGGCGACGCGGACTTTGCGTGAGCCGCCCTTGGGCAGCTTGTAGTCCGGGTTGAGCCATTCGATGAGACTCGCACAGTTGTGGCTGTTGGGATCGCGCAGGTAATTGCACATCACGCCGCGCAGTTCAAAACCTTCACGCAGTTGGAAGCTGAGCACCAGATCGCGAATCTCATCCGACACCACGCGGGCGGCATACTCCTCTGGAGAGTATTTATCCGCATGCTCCTTGTAATTCCACAATCTTCCACCTGCGAGAATTCGCCTGAGATTCAACTTCTTACACAGCTGCCTTCGGCCTTCATAGATCACATGGCCCACGCCCAGCCCGCGACTGTCGGGATGGACATACACATCAGCGCCGTAGAGCGTGTCGCCTGTCGGATCGTGATTGGTGAAGTACCCGCTGTCGGTGATGCCTGCCCAGGTGTGATGGCGTAGCGGATCGCGGCCGACGTTCACAATCAGCGAAGCACAGCCGCCAACGATCTTGCCTTTGAATTCCGCAACGAGTTGCCCCTGCGGAAAAACGCGCTGATGAGCGCGCAGATGCGTCTCGCCCCAGACGACGTTGTCCTCCGACATGTTGGGGTAGGCAATGCGATTGATCCTGACGAGCTCGGGCAGGTCAGCTTCCGTGGCCTGGCGCACAGTGACTTTGGACTTACTGGTTTTTGCCGAATTGGACTTGGCCATTGGGTGACTCCGTGTCTTGTAGGGTGTGCCCAGGCTCTGCGCTGACACACCCTGTTGGATGCACGTTGCTAGAAAAATCTCACCCGACTCAATCTCACGTCCAACTTGGTGTGTCAGCGCAAAGCCATGGCACACCCTAGCGGATGACCGGCATAAGTGTGAACTGCTAAAGTGGTCAGGGTGCCTCGACGCCGACGTCGATGGCGGCGAAGGGGCGCTGCTTGATGGGGCCGGTGGCGAACTCGTCGCTGCCGACGTCCATTTTTTTGGGGCGTGGCTGACCGTCGATGTCGGTGGTGACAAAATCGAACTCGCCTTCAGCGAAATCGATAGCGGGACTGTTGGGGCTCAGCCGCCAGATGCCGCCTTGATTGCGTAGTCTGGGGAAGACGACGCTGATCTGATCGTCGGGCACGTCGATGCCGACTTTTTCTTTTGCCCCTGCATGAAACATGATATTTTTGGACCAGCGTACGCCGTCGCTTTTGCTACGGACGCGCACCAGTTCATCGCCATAACCGATGGCGACATTGTTGGCGATGATGCAGTCAGCGGGTGGCTTGGTGAAGATGCCGCCGCCGGTGGCACCGAGTTCGATGGCACCGCCGCCGCAGTTGACCCAGGTATTGAAGACGATGGCCGCCTTGGTGGCTGGGGCCCTTGGTGCCTCGATGGGCGAAGGTTCAGCCAGGCCGTTGGAAAGAACCAAGGCTGGAGCGGTGAGCCCTTCAAAGTAATTGTTGAAGACTTTGGCGCTGTCTCCAAAGATGCGCACGCCGCCCACGCCTTCCTTGTTTTCGGAGTAGAAAAAATTACCTTCGACGACATTGCCGCTGCCAGCCCGGAGCGTGAGATAGCCAGCGCTATTGAGGAAGGTGTTGAAGCGAATGAACTGGCCGCTGGAGCGCACGGTGATCAGTTCATCATCGCCGTTGCAGGTTTCAAAGAGGTTGTATTCGACGACGGTCTGGCCCTGGCTGGGAGCGAGCTTGGTCCAGCCTAGGCGGATGGCGCGGGCCCCGCCACCATCTCGCCGGGCGATGGAGCGAAAGTGGTTGTAGTCGATGCGATCACCTTTGCTGATCTGCAGCGGCGCTGTTTCCGAGCCATCGATGGCGATGTAAGCACCCGCCGAAGCCAGGTCATCGAACAGATTGTGATCAATGCGATTCTGTCCGCTCTTGCTGCCGGTGATGTGAATCCAGTTCTGTCTCGATGCCTGGCTTGAATCCAGCTTGAACGAACAGCGGGTGATGCGAACATAAGTGCAATCGACGAGTCTGATGGCGGGCGTTCGGTTCTCGTGCGCGAAGGCGATGCCTTCGATGACCACGTGACTTGCCCCGCGCAGCTCCAAGCCTGCCTTGCCATCGAACACAGCGCGGCCGCGCTCGCGAGCCTTGATCACAATCGGCGAAGACTCGGTGCCGCTGCGCGAAAGCACCATCGCCTGGCCGAGTTTGTAGGAACCGGCAGACAATTCAATCACCGAGCCGGGCAACGCTGCATCCAGTCGCTGCTGCAATGCTGCAACATCACTCTGCGCCAGCGCCGCGGTCGATAGCCCGGGCAAGAGCGCAACAAGTGGAATCCAGATGGCATGCAAAAAAAATCGCAAAGCAAGTCCCTGAAGGTGCAATCACAGATGCTTCATTGTTGCGGAAATCACATTGAACGTCCAGTACCACAGCTTTCTATTGACCTTAACAACCTCCATGCCAACAGCCCCTTTGCTCCGCTTCCCATGCAACTCTATCATGATCGCTTCGATCGGAGGCTTACATGATGGTTCGCAAAACAGCGGGACTGTTTGCCGCGCTGGGCATCGCTATTACATCGGCAGGTCTGGTTCTGCTTTCGCCTCAATCAACGATGGCGCAGGAAACGCGCAGGCTCGATGAAGCGGGACAGTTTCAGAAGCTGCCCACCTTTGCGCCTGATTCGCCCGAAGGCAAGATTCAGACGATCCGCAGAATCATCGCTGAGGATCGCGGTGGTAAAGCGGAAGACCTCGCCGACGCGTGGATCGAGACCTACCCCAGTCATCCGCAGATTGATGAAGCCTATCTCCTGCGCGGCGACGCCAAGGTCGCTCAAGGTGATTACTACGATGCACTCTTCGATTACGAACTGCTCGTTCGCAGCTACCCCGGCTCACAATATTTCATGACCGCTCTGGAACGCGAACACAAGATCGCCGTCATCTACACCAGCGGCGTCAATCGCAAATTCCTGGGCCTGCCCATCCTGCCCGCAGAAGGCGAAGGCGAAGAACTGCTCGTCCGCATTCAAGAGCGCGCCCCCGGCAGCGCCATCGGCGAAAAGGCCAGCCTTTCCCTGGCTGACTATTACTTCGACACCGCCACGATGCATCAGGCAGCGATCGCCTACGACCTGTTCCTCAAGAATTACCCGCAGAGCGATCATCGCCGGCGGGCCATGCGGCGCATGATTCAGTCGAGCCTGGCGACTTTCAAAGGCCCCAAGTATGACCCGACAGGTCTGCTCGATGCCGCCTCGCGCCTTCGTGCCTACCGGCAGGAATATCCCGCTGATGCCGAGCAGCTTGGCGCAGATGCGCTACTGATTCGCATTGATGAATCACTGGCGCTGAAGGTTTATTACACCGCCCAGTGGTACGAACAGCGTGGCAAGCCGGTGAGCGCCATCGTCATGTACAAGCGCGTCGTTAAGGATCATCCTCGCACCGCTGCCGCTCAGCAGGCGATTCACAAACTGGCGGAACTGGACCCGCAGACCAAAGGCAATGTGGTGGAGGATGGCAAGTAGTTAGCCGTTCGCCTTGGCGAACGACGACTTATCTTTTCGCGATCCTTCGTTCGCCAAGGCGAACGGCTAAATAGGCTGCGGTCGAAATATCTATGGATCACATCAATCACAACCTGCCGCGCTCGCTTACCACTTTTTTTCTGCGCACGATCTTCGCGCTCGTGTGCGTCGTATCACTCACCGGCTGCGGCTACTCGCATGCGGGTGGGTTCCCCAAAGATGTGACATCTATTGCGGTGCCGATCTTTGAGAATCGCACGCCTTATCGCGATGTTGAATTTGCACTTGCCGAAGCGCTCGTAAAAGAAATTGAACTGCGTACGCCTTATAAGGTCGTCCGCACGGTCGATGCGGATACGATTCTGTCAGGCGTGGTGACGCAGGTCGATCAGCGCGTGCTCAGTCGTAGTGCCAGCGGTGGTCTGCCACAGGAAGTGGAACTGTCGATCGTGGTCAATTTTGAATGGAAGAATCAGCGCACCGGAGCATCGATGCGTGATCGCAAAGGCTTTGTGACGGTTGGCCGATATGTGCCCGCTCGCCCGGTGGGTGAACCGTTTGAACTGGCAAGGTATGAAGCGGTGCAGCAACTGGCCCGCGACATCGTGGGGGTGATGAGAGAGAATTGGTAGTGGGAGAAGAAAGCGCAAAAGCGTGAAAGCGGGAAAGCGAAAAATTCGGAGCGGAGCACCGACGAACACGCCCTGAATCAACGTACAACGATGCCTTAAATTTTTCGCTTTCTCGCTTTTCCGTTTTCCAGCTTTTCCGCTTTCTCGCTTTTCCCCCGCCCTGTTCTGCTCGATAAACCGTGTATGTCGATGTCCATGCCGACGCTTTCGCGGCAACCGCGCCTACAATGACGGGTTGCCTCGTGTCCGATAAGGAGCCGTGATGTCCGATCCGAAGAACAACGACCCCAAGCGATCCAATCCCAACGGTGCCAAAGGCCCCGAAGGAAATGACAGCGATCCCCAGCGCGGCTCCGACCGCCAAGGTCCACCGCGCCCCCAGCCACCTTTTGCTAATCGCAATTTCATGGGCTGGCTGGTGCTCGCCGGCCTGGCAGTCGTATTCCTGCTGGTCATGACCAAGGCCAACTCGCAAGCCTACAAAGCCAGCGCCAATGAGTTCCTCACCTGGGCCAAGAACGGCTCCTTTGAAGATGGCATCATCATCAAAGACGATCAGTTCGAAGGCACGCTCAGCAAAACCGCCTCGGGCATTCCCGCCAAGGCCCAGCCGCCCTACCGCGTCTATATGTCCATCAGCCCGCAGACCAAGGAATACTGGGTCGATCGGCTGATGTCCACCAAGGCCGCGACTGTCAAAGTCGAGGAAGATCCAGGCTCCTCCATCTGGGTTCACATCCTCATCAGTTGGTCGCCCTTCATCATCATCCTGCTCCTGATTTACTTCTTCTTCTTCCGCAGCCTTCGCAATGCAGGTGGCGGCGGCGGGATGCTCGGCTCCTTCGGCCGATCGCGCCATCGCATGATGACCAAGGAACACTCCACCGTCATGCTCTCGGATGTCGCAGGCATCGACGAAGCCAAGGAAGAAGTCGGCGAGATTATCGAGTTCCTCAAGAACCCGAAAAAGTTCCAACGCTTAGGTGGCCGTGTGCCGCGCGGCGTGCTGCTGATCGGTTCGCCCGGCTGCGGCAAGACGCTGCTCGCCAAGGCCGTCGCCGGTGAAGCGGAAGTCCCCTTCTTCTCCATCAGCGGCTCGGACTTCGTAGAAATGTTCGTCGGTGTCGGCGCTTCACGCGTTCGTGACCTCTTCAAACAGGCCAAGGACAATTCGCCTTGCATCATCTTCCTCGATGAAATTGATGCCGTCGGCCGCAAGCGTGGCTCAGGCTTCTCCTCAGGCGGCCACGATGAACGCGAGCAAACCCTCAACGCCATCCTTGTCGAAATGGATGGCTTTGAAACCAACGATCAGGTCATCGTCATGGCGGCCACCAACCGCGCTGATGTGCTCGATCCCGCGCTGATTCGCCCGGGTCGATTCGATCGTCAGATCACTGTGCCTGCTCCCGATGTCAAAGGTCGATTTGAGATCCTGCGCGTACACGCCAAGAAGATCAAGACCGGCCCCGATGTCGATCTCGAAAAGGTGGCGCGTGGCACACCCATGTTCTCCGGTGCTGACTTGGCTGCGATCATCAATGAGGCCGCCATCGGGGCAACTTTGCAGAACAAGGATTTCGTTGAACACGCCGACATGGAAGAGGCACGCGACAAGGTCAAATGGGGCCGTGCCCGCAAGAGTCACAAGATCGAAGAAGATGAAAAGAACGTGATTGCTTACCACGAAGCAGGCCACGCGGTGGTGACCTACTTCGACAAGGATGCCGCCGAGCCGCTGCACAAGGTGACGATCATTCCGCGTGGCGATGCACTGGGCGTGACGTTCATGCTGCCTGAGCGCGATCGCCACATTCACCAGCGCAAGCATCTGCTCTCTCGCCTGCGCATGACCTTTGGCGGTCGCATTGCTGAGGAACTTTTCTGTGGCGACATCAGCAGCGGCGCTGCCGGTGACATTCGCCAGGCCACGAGCATTGCCCGAGCGATGGTCACGGAATTCGGCATGAGCGATCGGCTGGGCTTCCAGATGCTCGGCTTCGATGAAGGGCGAAACTCTTGGGAGCAGCCAGAGAAAAACATGTCCGATGACACCGCGAAGATGATCGACGAAGAGATCAAGCGCATCATCGACCAGACCTACGGCGAAGCCAAGCAGGTCCTCGAATCGCACCGCGCCGAAGTGCAGCGACTGGCCGAAGCGCTGCTCAAGTATGAAACACTCACGGCTGACGAAGTCGATCGCCTGATGAAGGGCGAGCCGCTGAGCAAGCCCACCGTAAGCGACCTGCTCCGCGCTGAACAGGACAAGGCCCGCGCTGCCGCCCTGCCGCCGAAGTTGCCCTCTGCTGATCAAGGCATCGGAGGCCACGGCATCCCCAGCCCGGCTTGAACCCCGGACTAAGGAACAGTCACACGACCAACAAGAAACCCCAGCAACCGCTGGGGTTTTTTATTTGCGGCTCCGCAACGAGCCACGACCGTTAGGAAGTGGAGTTAGCTGCAAAGCCCCGCTTCCTAACGGGCGCGGCTCGTGACGTACCACTTCAGTCGCATTGGGAATACATGCGATCCCCAATTGCTCCAGCGCCGCAGTCGTTGCATACTAATACGTCCACATCGCAAGGCCATCGCTTGTCACTTTGATCTGGGAGGGTCACATGTCAACAAGGATTCACGCTTCGCACTTCTACGTGTTGTTCGGGCCGCCTTTGGTTCATCTTCTACTACTCGTCACCGCGCTGACAGCGATCAGCGGTTGCACCACATCCAAGCAAACATGGACTGACTGGAAGACTGACGCAGCGACCACGCATCAGGTTGTGCACGTCGCTCACACTTTTCCTGCAAGCGAAGCTGCGCCAACATCAACAATTTTTTCGCCGGGCTATGCGATGGACGTTGGCGCACGCACCAGTGACCGCTTCGATCTGGCGATGCGCAATCCTGATTTTCCAAGGACGTACATCAAAGCGATTCACATTGATCTGGCCGGGCCTAATCAGTGGGTGCATGTGCAGTGGACTGGTGCGATGGCGGAGTATGGGCCTGCTGGGCCGTGGCACTCGACACCGGGACGCGGGCAGCCGGAGTTTGACTGTGATGATGTTCAGGACAGCAACACGGTCGATTCCTTCTGCACACCCAAAGGCACGTTTCTGGTCGCCGGTTTTGCGGATCATCTGACGCTCACGCCCCAGTGCACCTATGTGACTTGGATTCTGCACGCCCCCCGCTTCATCGCCATGCACGGACACACCAAGCTGCCCGCCAAGCCAGCCTCCTCCGGCTGTGTGCGGCTGCCCGTCGAAGCGGCGAAGCTGATCCACAACAACAGTATCGCTGGCGTGACGCTCGTCGTCATCGATGGCAAATGGACGCGGCCGCAGTGACGGTGCGGCAGCAGGATCATTCATTCAACATGTCGTTTGCCAAGCAAGCGGCAAGCAGCGCCCGCCCCGCTGCTGTCGCTCCGTCGAAATGACAAACTCTTCGCGAGTCAGCTTGCCCTCGATAGTTGTGGCAAGCTTCCAGTCGCCTTCGCGCACTGCCAAGCGTGGCCAGTAGTCAGGCTCGCGCTGTGTGCCTTGCCATTCCCAGAAAATAGGACGAGTGCGAACGATCGCATTGCCGTGAAGTGCGACTCCAGAGTGATCAAAAATGATCTCTGGCGAGGCCCATGTTTGTTGCGCCGCATGGGGCAGTTTATGGGACAATCGGCCCTAAAACGACAAACAAAAAAGGGACTCGCAATGTTGCAAGTCCCTTTGTCATAAGAAGTAGCGGGGGTAGGATTCGAACCTACGACCTCCGGGTTATGAGCCCGACGAGCTACCAGGCTGCTCTACCCCGCAATTGAGTAGGAGGAACATCGTAGAGATTTCGGCCTCGCAGTCAAATCGTTAGGACAATCTTTTTACGATCTTGTGAACTGCATCATCTCTCAATTGGCGGGTGCCATCGTTCATGTGGGTTGATCGTACACACCGTGCTCTTCCCCCCAACTTGATGCCTTCTGGTAACTGCGGCTGCGCGGGGCAGGCGAACGCGTCTTTTGCACCTTCCTTCCATCTGGCCTTGCGATTGTGCCGATAGGGGCACCATGCGTTATGCAATGATCATGGCGGGCGGTTCAGGTACCAGACTCTGGCCCATGAGCAGAGCCAGGCAGCCTAAGCAACTGATTCCTTTCATCGGCGGCAAGTCGCTTCTTCAAATCGCATTTGATCGGATTGAGGGCGTGGTGCCAGCAGGCCAGCGCTATATCTGTGCGGGCGATGTTCACCGTGAAGGCGTACTCAGCTCGCTCAAGGGTTTTGATGAAGCGCGATTTCTCGGTGAGCCGACGGGCCGCGATACGCTCAATGCGGTGGGCTATGCTGCGGCAGTCATCGCCAGACAAGACCCCGAGGCGATCATTGCGGTCTTCACTGCTGATCACATCATCGAACCCGTCGATCAGTTTCGCGCCATCGTTGAGAAGGGTTTCTCCATCGTTGAAGCTGATGCCGAGGCGCTGGTGACATTTGGTATCTCCCCCACGCATGCTGCCACTGCCTATGGCTATCTACAACTTGGCGCGCCGCTGACATCTGCAAGCAAAGACAAGCAGGCGTTCATCGTGGATCAGTTCCGCGAGAAGCCGCCTGTGCATATTGCGTCGCAGTATTTTGCTGCGGGCCCACAAAAGTATTTATGGAACAGCGGCATGTTCGTCTGGCGTGCCAGTACGCTGCTCGACTGTATCGCCCGCTACCGCCCTTCCAATCATCAAGGCCTAATGCAGATTGCGGAAGCTTGGTCGAGTGCGAATCAGCAGAGCACCTTGGCCCAGGTCTACCCGAAGCTGGAAAAAGTGAGCGTGGATTACGCGGTGATGGAGCCTGCTTCAAAGGATGCCAAGGTCAAAGTGGTTGCGGTGCCGATGCCGCTGTCCTGGCTGGATGTGGGATCGTGGCCGGCGTTTGCGGAGACCTGCGAGAAGGATGAACATGACAATGCCAAAGGCCAAGGCCAGCATGTGCTGGTGAACACGCATCGCACGCTGGTCGCTTCAAGTGATCCGAATCACGTGATCGCTACGGTGGGATGTGATGATCTGATTATCATTCATACACCGCAGGCGACGCTTGTCTGCCGCAAGGACCAGGCGGAATCCATCAAACAACTGCACACGAAAATCGGCGAGCAAATCGGCAGCGAACTGCTATAAAACGAATGCTTTTTCACAGCCGCAGTGTCCTCGCGGCGCGTTCTTTCCTTCACAGCCGCAGCGTCCTCGCTGCGCGTCCCGCTTGCTGCACTCATCTCACTCATGCGTTACCTCTGCATCGACCCCGGCGACAAACGCACAGGCTTCGCCCTGGGCGATAACATCACGCGCATCGCCACGCCGCTGGACGTGATCACCACCTCCAGCGATGAGCAGCGTCTCGCTTCCATCCTGCGCGTGATCGAAGAGAACGACCCGGGCGAGCTGGTCCTTGGCCTGCCTCTGAATATGGATGGCAGCGAAGGACCGCAGGCCATCAAGATGCGCACGCTGGCGAAACAGATCGCCGACCGCAGCGGGCTTGAGGTGCACCTCTTTGATGAACGGCTCACCAGTTACGCAGCCGAGGCGCAGCTGAGCGAACTCGATCTGACGCGTGGCGGCAAAAAGCAGCGGCGCGATGCGCTGGCGGCAGCGATTATTCTGCGCGATTTTCTTGATCGTGAAGCGCCTCAACCTGAGTTGGATCCATGAGCCGCGACTCAACGAGTCGCGGACGTCTACGGCCTGAAAGGGTGCAAATCGCGCCGTGTTTCGTACTGCCCTTGGGTTGATTCAAATCCCGATCCGCAAGACCACTGAAAAATCAATACGCCAACAGGCCGCTGACGTCCGCGACTCGTTGAGTCGCGGCTCTCTTCAAAATCACTTCAACTCTTTGATATAGATATTCGCAAACTGAATCGGTGCACCGTGATTCTGAAGCGCGATGCGGCCGGTCTTGGCGACGCCGGGGAGCTGCGCGTTTTCCAGCACGATTTTTCCGTTGAGATCCACGGTCAACCGGTCGCCTTTCATCGTGATGATGAATCGGTTCCACGAGCCGATCTTTGCATCCGCGTTGACCTTGGGCGTGACGCCAGCGCGAACCTCAGCGGACATCGAAGCATCTGTGCGGTAGCCATACACTTCACCCGAACCAATGGGCCAGCTCCAGATGTTGACCTGACTCTTGCTCGAGCCACGCAGGTAGATGCCGCTGTCGCCGGCTTCATCGACCTCCACCGTCTTAGGCTTTCCTTCTGCATCGAGCGCCTGCTCGCCACTGGCCAGAATTACCGGCAGCTGCGCCTTCTGCGGCTTGCCACTCCAGCGCCAATCGGCAATCAGCACGAAGTCGCCATATTCTTTTTCGCTCCAGAGGTCGCCGCCTTTACCGTCGTAATCGAGCGTCCAGTCCTTGGCTTTCCAGTGGTCAGCGTTCTTTTCGTCCTTGACCCAGCCGGTGAGATCGACGCCGTTGTACAGCGAGATGAAACCTTCATCGGCGTTGGCGATTTGCTCAGGTTTCAAAGGTGTTTTTGAAGCCGGCAGTTCCTTGATGCGAATATTTTTCCAATGCACGAGGCCGCCTTCGGACTCAAGGCCGATGTAGCCCTTGCGTGGATTGCAATCGCGGCCGCTGGTGACCATCTTGCCGTTGACGGAAAGTTCGAGCTTGCCATCGACACACTCAATGCGGTACTTGTTCCACTCCGGAGACATATTCGATCGCTTCTCCGTCGGATAGCTGCGGCTGCCGGATTTGCCGGGATTATCAGGCTTCATCGTCGCGCCGTGAATCGGAAACACATCGCCATGCGTCGTGTACCAGTCGCCGCCTTTGCCATCAAGCACCTGCACCTCAATGGAGCGAGTGAACGGCTGCCCCCGCGAGCAGACCGGATCAGACCAGATAAAGACACCCGCGTTGCCGCCGGGACGCAGATGCCGCCATTCGAGTTCGAGGATGAAATTTTCGTACATGCGCTCCGTGCGCAGCACACCGGTAGGCACACCGGAACAGATGATCATGTTGTCCTTGATGGTCCAAGTCGAAGGCGCGGTCTGCACCGGCACCCAGCCCGCAAGGTCTTTGCCATTGAACAGATCGACGAAGCCTTCGTCTTTTTTGTCTTCGGCGAAAGCGAAGGAGGCCAGGAGAAGGACGGCGAAAAGTGAGTTGCGCATAAGAAGCTCCGTTGGACAAGTAGGCCCTAGTGTACGCTTGTTGTTCCTCGCTGTGCAATGGAAAGATGTGGTTGATTAATTGCCAGACCCATCCACTTGCCTTCGTCATTGTGCCTGTTTATCATACATACGTGTCTGATTTAAATACAATCAATTCTCCCAATTCAGAACTCCCCTTGTTTGGCAAGGTGCGGAATGCTGTTCTGGGGCTTTTGGTGCGCCGTAGCGACGAGCAATTCCATCTCCGTCAATTGGCGAGGTTGAGTGGCGTCAGTCTTGGAGCCGTCCAACGAGAAGTGGTGGCGCTTGTCACCATGGGAGTCCTCAGCCGCGAGGAGAGTGGTCGCCATGTCTATTTTCAGGCGCGGACCGACTGCCCTTATTTCCACGAACTGCGACAATTGCTTGTCAAAATATCAGGGCCTCTCGCGACGCTGCGATCCATCCTCGATCCGATTCAAAAAGACATCCTGATCGCATTGGTCTTCGGTTCGACTGCTTCAGGGGAGGCGGGAAATCAGAGTGATGTTGACCTGCTCATCATCTCGGAGCATTTGACCGTTCGTGATCTGGGAGGCAAAATACGTGAAGCGACTGTCAATATGGGGCGGGAACTGAGTCTTAATCTATATCGTCCAGCGGATTGGGCGGAGCGAGTCCACAGCGGCCACCCGTTTGCTCGAGCAATCCAAGAGAAGCCGCACTTGTTTCTGATCGGAGATGAGCATGAGTTTGGAAGACTGGCGGAAACACGGCTGGCTAAGGCCACACCAAACAGACGCCACCGAAATCGCCAAACTGCTCGAAGTCGTCGAACGGGATCTGCGGGTCAGCGGTGATGTCAAGATGGATCCCGATTGGCGATTCGTCGCGGCCTACAACGCCGCGCTTCAGGTGGCCGCCGCAGCACTTTATGCAAGCGGATACGAAGCCTCGAAAGGTGGAGGGGCACATCAGCACACCATCGAGTCCCTTCGGATCACCATCGCAGCCGATGTAAGCCTCGTTGATGAACTTCAGGCTTTCAAGGCCAAGCGTGGCAACGCGGTCTATGAAATGACCGGTATCGCCAGTGAAACCGAAATCACAGAGTTGCGCCAACTGGGGATCGAACTACGATCCATTCTGATCGACTGGCTCAAACAGAAACATTCAAATCTTCTTTCGAGCTTAAAGAAGAAAAAGTAAGCACCAGTTCACTTCGCTTCCATCACCCGCAGCAGATACGAATGGGCCTGATCGCCGCGGTCCAGTGCATCTTGAAGCACGATGAGATAGGTGCCTTCCAGTGGCAACGTGAGCGTCAGCGTGCAGTCGCGCGAGGTCTTGTCGCGCGATAGCTTGTCGCCCGATAGTTTGCCGCCCGAGGCCGGGGCACCTTTGTTGTCATCGGCCATGGTGATGATGTTGCGGTTGGGATCAAAGAGCGTGATGCACGGATCGAGCGCGGAGCCGAGGCGGGAGGCGAGGACATCGATGGTGACTTTTTCGCCGGCCTTGCCAGCGTAGGAGAATACATCGACCTGGTTGTTGCCGGTGATGCCGCCGAGAATGGTTTGATTCTGCGCGATCGGCTGGGCGTTCTTGAATGAATCGTTGGGGCCTTTCTCGGCGATGAGCTGATCCTTGGCGATCACCTGTAATTCATAAGCCTGCGACTGACCGCCTTCATTTTCCGCGATGAGTTTCACAGCACCGGGCGAAGTCTCGGCAGGCAGTTCGATGTCGATATCAGCCTTGGTATCACCGGCGACCTTCGCATCGTATTTATCTGGCGGCTTCGAATCAGCCTTGAGCTTCACCTTCAACTCCGTGCGCTTCTCACCATCGACGAGCCAGATATTGGAGACGGTGTTGAGCCGAAGGCCACGCAGCATCATGTGCGTCTTCTGCCCAGGCGACATCGCCAGCGGATACGAAACCATGATCACCGGCGGCTCAGGCTTTTTCTTTTCTTCCTTTTTGTCCTTGTCGTCAGCGATAGCGATCGATGCGAAAAGCAACGAGACAAGAAGCGCGAGATGAGAGAGGTGAATCTTCATGATTAAGACGAACCGAAATTCAAGGCAAATAAAAAATGGCGATTGAAAAATATCTAATGCAAAATGTTGGAGCCGATCACAGTGCTTCCATGCCTTTCACTTTGCAATTTGCAATGGTCATTGGCCATTTTTCATTTTCAAACTGGTTCAGCATTTCACCCATACAACTCGCTGACCGTCGATCCTTGATCGATGATCTCCAGCGGTCTGCCGTCGGGTGTGAAAATATGTTTACGCGGATTGATGCCCAGCGCATCGTAGATCGTGTAGGCCACATCGGAGGGCGCGACGGGGCGATCGGTGACGTAGCCGCCGGTCTTGTCGGTCGCGCCGATGACGTTGCCTCTGCCCACGCCTGCACCGGCGAAGAGCATCGAACCTGCGGGGCCCCAGTGATCGCGGCCGGCATCTTTATTAATCTTGGGGCCGCGGCCGAACTCACCCATGACGACGATGAGCGTGTCCTTGAGGCTGCCGCGCTCGTCCATGTCGCTGATGAGCGAGGCGACGCCGGCATCAAACTCGGGGAGTTTTTTGTCTAGGCCTTCGAAGATTTTCCCGTGGTGATCCCACCCGCCGTAGTTGATGGTGACAAAGCGAACACCTGCCTCAACGAGACGACGGGCCAGCAATGCGGACTGGCCGAATGTCGTCCGGCCATAGCCATCGCGCAGCTCCTTGGTTTCCTTGTCAATGTCGAAAGCGTTTTGCGCCTGCGGTGACAAAATCATGTCGGCAGCGCGCTGCTGAAATTCGCTGTACGTCGAAAGCTGATCATCGCTCTTGACCTTGGATGAAAGCGAATCGACGGCAGCAAGCAGCGAACGGCGACGGGCCAATCGATCATCCTTCATCGGCTGCTGCATCGAAAGATCACGCACCTTGAAGTTGGCACCGTTGGGATCGCCCGCCTTGAATGATTCATAGCGACCGCCCAGAAACGCGCTGCGGCCAAGCTCCCACGTGAACGAAGGATTGTTCGGCACCGCAACATAAGGCGGCAGCGTGCCGGCGAAACCGCTCTCATGAGCAACGACCGCGCCCATCGCGGGGTAGTCGCCAAAGGGTGAGCCGAAGCGACCGGACATGACCCAGTTGGTTGCGGTCTCGTGGTGATCGTTGTTGTGTGCCTGCGAGCGAACGAGTGTGAGCTTGTTCATCACCTGCGCCATTTTGGGCAGCTTCTCGCTGATGTGCAGGCCTTTGACATTCGTGGCGATGCTCTTGTAGTTGCCTGCGATTTCAGCGCCGGCATCAAGCTTCATATCGAAGGTGTCATGGTGCGACATGCCGCCGCCCAGATAGACGAGGATGATCGATTTCGCGCGGGCCTTCTTCAAGCCGCTCGCGGCTTCGCTCTTTTCATCTTTCGCACTGGCGCTTTGCATCGCAAGCATGGAAGAAAGCGACAGCCCCAGCGGCGCGACCGCGCCAATGCGCAGAAAATCACGGCGAGTTGCGCCACTACACAGGCGCGAGGTTTTGCGGTTGAGAAATAGGTCGAGCATGGTGAACTCCGGGCCACGCACTTCGAGTGCGTGGGCTTTTGATGAGCTACATATTAGATCAGTGATTGAATGCAAACTCCTTCGCATTCATCAGGGCCCAGAATAAATCCTGCATCGCCTCCTCGCGGTTTTGAGCATCCTTGATCGCAGCGACCACGGCTGCCCGTTCATCATCACGAGGCCTGCGTGACAGCGTTACGAGGAAGAGCGTATCGATGACGGCGTTGTCATCTGCATTTGCTTTGAGCAGCGCGTGCAGACGGCCATCGCCATCGCGGGTCTTGTTCATCACGTCGCCGTTTTGCAGGTGCAGAAGCTGAGGCAGCGTGACGTCGCCGGTGCGTTCACAGGCACAAGCGGTGACGCGATCGCTGCGGCCAAAGAGGCCAAGGAAATAGGAACCCACGGAGGGATCGGGGATTTGAATGGCGCGCATGCCGCGCGGGTAGCCGGGGAAAGTGTCGGGCACTTGCGTGGCCTGGCTCACCGCATCGAGCAGCACCTCGGCGGGCAATCGCTTGGTGTAGTAATGCGAATGGAACTTCACATCGAGTTCATTGCCCGGCAGCGTCGCTGAGGAAAGCTGATAGGTTTTGGAGTTCAAAATCAAACGCATCACATGCTTGAGATCAAACTTGCTCGCTGCAAACTCACGGCTCATTGCTGCGAACAGCGCAGGATTCGTCGGCGGATTGCTGGCACGCAAATCATCCACCGGCTCGACCAGGCCCGCGCGCATGAAGTGCTTCCAGAGACGATTCACCATCGCCCCGGTGAAGTGTGCGTTATCCGGCTGCGTCATCCAAGCCGCCAGTGCCACGCGGCCGTCACCATTCTCGGGCATCGTCATCGCTGATCGATCCAGCGGCTGAGGCACAAGCTGCGCATCGGTGCGAGGCTGATGAGCGCGCGGCATGCGCGATTCGATCAGCTCGCGATCTTTGCGCTCCAGGTTTTTCTGTTCCTCGGCAAGCTGCTTTTCTTTTTCTTTGATCTTCTTTTCGTCGGTCTCGTTTCGCCCTTGAATCTCGGCGATTTTCTGTTTGATCCGATCCATGTCCTTGAGCACATTACGTTCGCGTTCGCTGGTGATCGAAAGTGAAGTTGAACTTTTGTACGGGTCCTGACGATCGAGATTCACCCGGGCGAAGAAGGCGGCGAAGTGGTAGTAGTCATCCTGCGTGTATTTTTCGGAAGGATGGTTGTGGCACTGGGCGCAGCCGATGCGGGTGCCAAGAAAAGCCTGGGCAACGGAGGCAACGACTTCGCTGCGATCGGCGGGGCGCTTCTCGCCGATGGTGGTGATGAAGTAGCCCACGGCTGGGTTCTCGCTCACATCGCCAGAGGCGGTGAGCACCTCGCGGGCCAGCACATCCCACGCAGTATTGGCTGCGACTTTTTCGCGAAGCCAGGCGTGGAACTGACGCACACCTTTGGAGGCCCGCACATCGTGATCGCGCTCTTTGCGATTCTGAAGCAGGTCGGCCCATTGCAAAGTCCAGTAGTCCACAAACTCGGGGCGATTCAAAAGATCATCAATGAGGCGCGCCCGCTTGTCGCTGCGCGTGTCAGCGAGAAAAGCTTGAACCTCATCGGGCGTGGGCAGCGTGGCGATGGTGTCCACAAACGCCCGGCGAAGAAACGTCACATCATCAGCCAGCGGCGAAGGCGAAATCCGCAGCGAGCGCAGCTTCGCAAAAACATGCTCATCCACCACATTCGCTGGCGAAGGAAAAATCGCATCATCGACGAGATCTTCGCGTGGACTGGTGATGATGACCACTTCCACCTGTCCATCAAAGGAAGCGCGTACCGCTGTCTCACCCGAGGCCTTGCATAACACGAGTCCGTTCTCATCGACCGTCGCCACGTTGGCATCAGCGACGAAAAACTGCGTCAGCCAAGTGACATCGCGCTCGCCGCCATCGCTGTAAGTCGCCTTGACCTGAAGCTGCTGCGATTGACCATGCTTGAGCACGCGATCACCCGGCAGAATCTGAATCTTCACCACGCTCGCTTCCTGCGGCGGCGCATTGGCATCGCTGCGATTTCGCTTGTCACGAGCCTCGCGCGCTTCACGGACGCCTTCGCCAGGAGCGCCAGCTTTGATCCAATCGACCAGCATCTGGTGAGCGCGTGATCCTTCAGCGAAGAGCTTGCCGCCTTCGTGCGGAGCCTGCGCGAGCGGTTTGCGAATGAGCGGACTGGACTGGGGAAAGGCGAGGTTGATGCGACGGCCCATGAACTCGCGGGTGATCCAGTCAAAATCCTGATCGGCGGCATAGCCACGCAGCGAAAGTCGAAAGCCGTTTTGCCCGGCGAGCTTGCCATGACATCCGCCCTGATTGCAGCCATAGCGCGTCAGCAGCGGGATGATGTCGTTGCGAAAGGAAGGCACGGCTGAGGTCGTGGCAACATCCTCCGCCTTGAGCGACGATGAACAGAGTACGCACAACGCCAACATGCACAGCAAAGGCATAAAAACTCGACAACGATCCGAAATCTGGAAACTGGAAAATGACAATGCACGGCATCCTTTATCCAACCATCGCAACACAGCGGGCGATGTCATGAAAGATTGTAGTGGGACAGGCCACGGATACAGGGCGATCACATGTAGGGTGCGTCAAGGCTTGTTCCGGGGGCGCAGACGCACCATGTTGGATCAACAAATTAGAAGAATCGAAAATCACCGTATGGCGCGAGAGTCCAACATGGTGTGTCAGCGCAAAGCCTGGACACACCCTACGCACGAATCCGGCACATGCGCTTCCACGGATACAGCCGTTGCAATGGTTCACCGCCGCAGCCGTTAGGATGTTTGGAGGTTCCCATGTGGTTTCTCGCATGGGCTGTGACTTTGATTGATGAAAGGCTTGCCGATGACGATTCAACCTTCCACCTCCAACGCACCCAAGGCCTGGGGGTCTATCTTATCTATCGTATCTATCGTACTGGCCGTCGCTTTGCTTTCCTTCGCAGCATCGCTTCTCGTCGCTCAGGATTCCGCGCCGGCATCGCAGCGCGATATTGATCTGGCCTGGCAGCGGCAGTGGAAGAATTATGCCCGCCGGTGCATCAAGCTGCGCGATGCTTACTATTCCTGCTCCACTTTCGAGACGCAGTTTCCCAGCAGCCGGGGCATCACGGCCATTGGCCTGCGGCAAAAGACTTCGCGCGAAGTCACCGAACGCAAAGGGCTGAACATCACCGTCAAGCGCAATCTCGTCAAGCCCAATGAAGAAATTGATCTGGGAGCCAAGGCCTTGCCCGAAATATCGATCGGGCATTATGGCTTTATTCACTCAGCGGAAATTCTCGACATTCTCGGGCCTGATGAAATGGTCGTCGCCGGAATCTGGCTGGCGGACCCGAAAGAGATTGCGGCTCAGCGCGAGAAGGAACGCGAGAAGCTCCTTCGCCTCAATGTCGATCGCGCTGACCTCACGCTCATCCTCGACTGGCAATTCGAGTTTCGCGATCAGATTCTCAAGCAGCAGTCAGATCGATCCTTTCGCACACCCATCAAGCTCGTGGGCTACTCCACCGTCGGCTTAACCAAAGGCGACCGCTGGACCGGAGGCAAAGAAGGATCGCCGCAGCTCGCCATCGTCGGCGAGCAGCTCACTGAGTCAAGCTCCAAATTCCGCAAGCCCACTTCACTTCTGCTCGCTGTGCCTGCTGACATGTTCATGCGCGGCCTCAGTGATGAAACCGAATTTCTCGCTTTGCTCAAAGCGCGCAGCTTCACCAAGAACAGCTTCGCGCAACTGCTCATCGATGAAAAGCAATTGAACCCGCGCGACGATCGCCTGGCGGATGCTTTTATTTTCGCCAAGCTCGATGGCCGAGATGCGGCAAAGGCTGAGGATGCGAAGAAGAAGAACTGATGCGTTCGCCACGAGCCGCGCCCGTCAGGAAGCGGGCATCTGTTTTTCATCCCCCACTCCCTGACGGTCGCGGCTCGTTTCGGGAAGCTTCACGCCACCGATGCCAGTTTGTCGTTGTTCTGCGATGGGCCGCCGTAGATGACGATCTGCATCTTGCCCGCAGCTTTGGCGCGGTAAAGAGCTTCATCAGCGTGGCCAATGAGCTGATCGGAATTCACCGGCCTCGAGTGGCGCATGCACGAAATTCCCACGCTCATCGAAACCAGCAGTGAAGGCACTGCGTGGGCGAGCAGCGACTGAACCACCAGATCAAATTCGTCCTTGACGCGCTCAGCGACGACGCGGGCTGTCTGCAAATCAGTCTCCGGCAGCAGGATGACAAACTCATCGCCGCCCAGCCGCCCCGCCATATCCGAGCGACGGCAGTTCGCTTCCAGAATGCGCCCGGTTCGCTGGAGAATCATGTCGCCCGCCTGATGCCCCATCTGATCGTTGAGCATCTTGAAACCATCGAGATCAATCATCACCACCGCTAGGTCATGATCGTAGCGCATCGCTTCTGCGAAGCGCCGATCCATCGCCTGATTAAAGGCACGGCGATTGGCGATGCCCGTGAGCGGATCCGTCGAAGCCATCGTCTCCAGTTTCGCAACTGCTTCTTCGAGCTGTTCGTTTTTGATGCGAACCTCTTCGATGGTGCGACCAAGTTGGCCGTGCAAGCGCACGTTCTCCTGCTTGGTGCGCCAGATGGCGAGATTTTTTTCTACGACGATGGGGATGGCGAAGAGATAGTCGCCGGTCTTCACGACATAGTCGTAGGCACCGATGCTGATGGCGCGCAGGGCGTTATCGATGATGCCTTCGCCGGTGACGAGCACGATGGGCAGGTCTTTGCGGCGAGCCAGCAGTTTGTCGAGTACATCAAGCCCGGTGCCGTCGGCCAGATTCATATCGGAAAGCACAATGTCAAAGTCGCCGACATCGACCGACAGCGCACGAGCGACGGAGGCGCAGTGCCTGACGCAGCCGCTGCCAAAGTGATCGTGCAGAGTCTCCTGAATCAGGAGCGCGGTGTCCGGGTCGTCTTCAATGAGCAGGATTCTGGGTTTTTGTCGATCGTCCATGTCTTTTCCTCCGCATGGCGCTGTACCTCGACCTAGGGTCGCCACCCCCCCCGGTGTACGTCCTGGGTCTGGTCTTTTCCTTGGTGAGCCGCCGACACTGATGGGGCTCACTCCCAACACCACAACTAGACGAAACAAATCGAGACAAGGCGAACACCCCGCGACGGGTTTTTGTAAGAAATGTTCGAGCGACGAATCTATCGATACAGACCGCACAGACACACGTGTGCGACGAGTATTTGCCGCTGGTGTTTGGTGAAATGGATGCCGATAGTTACACTGACCCTCTCTGGAAGGCACTGGCCCATGATGGACGACTCCCACAACCCGACATCCACACCGGACACCGGACCGCTATCGGAGCAATATCGCCAGGCTACACGGCGGCTTCGGGTCGAGGCGGGGCTCCCGCCCTGGGGGCCGATTATCCATCCGCGGTCAGAAGAAGAGAGCGCGGAACGCATCAGGCAATCGAACGCGCTCATCGCCGCATCGCCGCTCTTCTTAAAACCGAAGATGAAGCCCTGATCTCGACCTATCTCGTCGGCGCCCTGCGCGATCGCAATGCGGCTGTGGGCGATCCCGAGTTGTCGCGCCTCATCGCCGCCCTGCGCGGCCGCATCCCCGTCATACCCGCCCGGCGCTGGACAGCAGGCCTCGATCAGATGCCTGCCAATACACAAGAGGCTTTGGTTTACGCCAGTCCCCCCACCGGTACAGTCTATAAACTCATCGTCGCGAACAGCGATGGCACGGTGAAGGGCGCGGTGCGCCTTGATGATGTGCGGACTGATCCGCAGGGGCGGCCGTGGCTCAGTGGCAATGTGTCGCGCGACACCACACCACTTATTGAGGTGCTGCGCCGCATCGACCGCACCAACGAGCATGGCGGTTTTGTGTTTACTGAACTGGCGGCCATTACCAGCGACGGTGAAATCATCGTCAAGCAGCCGTTCATTGATGGACGTATGGAAGAGGACGCGAAGCGGCGAGCGATGGCGATGGAGAAGGTGGGACTGCGGCCTGTGGGCATGGCCAGCGCCTCAGCGGTGGCGTCGCTGCCTGATGGCCGCATGATTGGGGCTATCGATCTTCATTTCAATAACCTGCGCATCATCGGCGACACCGCCTTTGTATTCGACGCGGCCAATGATGTCCTCACGCAAGAGCAGGTCCGCAAGCTCACAGAGTTGCTGCCTAATGAGCCAGTCGAGTGGGAGCCAAGCGGCCAAAACGCCAGAAGGCGTGTGCCGCCGGGCGCGCCGCTGTTTGAGAGTATTGAGGGGGCTATGGTGGGAGAGCAGGCGATCGAGCAGGCGCAGAGCCTGCCTTCCGATGCGACTAACGCGACAGATGATGACACATCTGCAGGTGTTGGCCTGGCTGGTGAGGCCGACGAGGAAGAATCTGACGAGGTTGAGGCGTTATCCACTACAACATCATCCCAGCCGCTGTCCGCGCCCGCCGGCAAGATCACCGACTTCGGCGAGAAGATCGCCGGGGCCAGAAAAGACTACGCTCAGCTACTGCGTGATGCCGCATTGATCGATGTCGCCAGCGAGCCTCTATCAAAGACATGGCCTGAGCCGGACTATCAGAAGCTGATCGAGACGGGCCACGACCTTTGGACTGTCGCGTTTATGCGCTCGGCACGCGACGCGGTGCCGACCAAGCCTCAAAAATCGTGGAAACTCAATAGTTGGGTGACAGGTGTTACATCACTGCGTGAATTTGCCGCCGGCCTTCTTGATGGAAGTGTCAGTAAGGAGGATGTGCTCGAGCAACTGCAAAAGCCCGCCTATGCGAGATTCAGTAAGACCGTTACGGACAGCGCTGATCTCTATGAGGCGGTGGGTCATGAGAAATCACTCAAGGGTGTGGAGGTTTCAGAAGGTAGCTACTCCGTCTATAACGGCGAGCGATTCAGTCCTGCCAAAGTGATCTGGTCGATCGAGCGCGACGCGAAAGCCACATCTCTAAGCAATTGGCCACGCCAGCTTGCGATGGGCGACACCAGGGGGCAGGCCATCGCCAAGTTCAAAGCTGGCTACGCCTCCATTACCACCCAGCCGCTTGCCGAGAAACAAGTTTCCTTCAGCGTCTATGCCTACCGCGCTGGCCCCAAAGTAGGCAGAGTGTTCATTGGTAAGAAAATTAACAAGGGCTATCTCGACCTGCGATCGTTCTTTTCCTCAAAGGAAGCCAGGGCGTACTTGGCTAGTAACCGCGAGGACCTTGAAAAGCAGCTTGAGCAGTACAAGCAGATTCCTAATGAACGGCGGGAAAGTAATTCGCCGCGCGTCGGAGCTGACCACCGCAGCGGCGGCAATGTCACACCGCTGGCCTTTGAAGAAGCGTTCGGGTTTCGCGGTGTGCAGTTTGGCAATTATGTCGAGAGTGGTCGCCGTCAAGAAGATTTGAATGAGGCTTACGACGCGCTCATGGATATGGCGGGCATTTTGGATGTGCCAGCCAGATCCTTGTCGCTTAACGGCGAACTGGGTCTGGCATTTGGCGCTCGAGGTCGCGGTGGTAAACAAGCCCCTTCGGCACATTACGAAGCGGGCCATGTGGTGATCAATTTAACCAAAGCTCGTGGGGCAGGTTCTCTAGCTCACGAGTGGTGGCACGGCTTGGACAATTACTTCGCCCGCATGGCTGGCTCGAAACACGGCTATGCGACAGATGGGATGAAAGAAGGTGCCGCTGGCATGCGTCCCCAGCTCGTCGAGGCCATCAAGCACCTGATGCAAGAGATCGGCAAGACGGGCATCATGAGCCGGTCAGTTGAGGTGGATCGTCGCCGCACAAAACCGTACTGGTCGCAGCGCGTTGAAATGTCTGCCCGGGCCTTCGAATCCTACATCATTGCGAAACTACAGGATCAGAGCGCATCCAATGACTACCTGGCGAACATCGTCGGTGAAGATTACTGGAACGCTGAAATCGCACTGGGGCTGCGCGATGGCGAAGCGGGGGTGCCTAGCTATCCCTACGCGGTCGCATCTGAAATGCCTTCGCTTCGAGCTGCATTTGATCATGTGTTCAATGTCATCCAGACGCGATCGACTGTGGACGAGCAGGGCCAAGAGCGCGTGGCGATGTACGCCCGCCGGCGTAATCCCCAGGTCGATACCGCTGAGTTCAGGGATTGGTTTGGGGATCATGAAATGGCCCGGCGAAGCGGCCCTATCCGCCAGGCTTCGAACCTGCGCGAGGCAGCGGCGGTGATGCGGGAACTGGCCGGAAAGCCTCTAGTCAACCAAGTGTCAGGAACCACGGCGGCCCTCTCTCGCAACAGCATCGCCAAGATGCTCAGCCGTAGCGCCGTCGCTAAGTCGGTGACGCCAGAGGAGCACGCTCTGGCGGCGGCGAACATCGACCATTTATTCAGTCATGCCGTCATGGGCGAGCGTAAACCCGACCGTGACAACGACCCGAACATCGAGGCGATTACGCGGTTTCACGCACCACTGTGGGCGGGTGGCCAGACACGGGGCCGCATGCTCGAAGTTGTGATGATGGTCAAGGCGTTCACACAGAAGGCTCAGGGAGACCGCCTCTACACACTAGAGGCCCTAGAAATTAAAACACCCGCCAGAAGCGGGCGGACGCTGACATCGCCCTCCGAAGAAGAGCGACCGACTTCCGTCCAACAGGCGGGTGATCTGAATAGTCTACGCGGACAATGGGCCACGTTCAAGCCTGATGATGTGTCCAAAGTGGTTGATGAAAACGGTGAGCCGCTGGTGGTGTATCACGGGACCAATGCAGATTTCACAGAGTTTTGGCCAAGCGTATATGGCCTGTGGGGTCCGGGTATGTATTTCTTGGCTCGCCCTGATCGCATCGCTAACTACGGCAAAGCGGCAATGCCTGCTTATTTACAGGCAAAGCGGCCATTCCACCTGCTCACGACGGATGCCGACACAAGAAGACTATTCCACACCATAGAGACTGCTCAGGAACAGGCGGCGTGGCTGAAAGATCACAACTTCGATTCTGTCACCAATGGTGACGCTTGGATGGTCTTGGAACCCACCCAGATCAAATCCGCCATCGGCAACAGCGGCGCGTTTGATCGGGACAACCCAGACATCCGCTATGCAAGGCGGAGCAAGAAGGCTCACGCCATACAGGATGAGCTTGACGTCCCAGAACAGGGTGTCGTCAACCCGATCGATGTCAACGCCTCAGAGCAGGACAAGGTTGCTGCACTGATCGCCTTGACGGCCGCGAATGAGCCGATTATCCAAAAGCTGATCCGCCGGCTTGACAAGAAGCTGGGCACCAAAAGTAAGACGAGCCGTAAGGAGCCCGAGAAAATCCTTGAGAAGTCGAAGCGCCAGTCAATCATGGCTGAAAAGCCATGGCACGGCGTTGAGCACATTCGCGACTCGTTCCGATTCAAGACGGTCATCAATAAATTCAGTGACGTTGCCGCTGCTTTCCAAGAGCTACGCAACGCGGGCATCAGCCTGGTCAAGATCGATGTCAATAAGATGTTCAATCCCAAGATGTGGGGTTGGCGATTTGCCGCCTTCGATCTGCGCATGCCTAACGGCCAGTTGGTCGAATGGTACTTACCATTCACTGAACTGGAGGCCGCTAAGGATGAGGGGCATCTGCTCTTTGAGAAATGGCGCAACAAGACATCGCAAGAGATCGCGGCACAGCACAATGAATTTCGCGCTGATATCGCCAAGTCTTACAAGCTGTATGACGATGCCTTCCATGCGGCGCTAAGGCGTCAAGATTTGGAGCTTGGCAGTGCCCTCGAAGCCTCATGGAACAACATGACGGCTTCCTTCTCATCTAAGACGGGCCCAAAGTCGTTCATGAATTCATCGGCGGTGGGTATTGGGCCGGGCGACCAGACCCCCGCTTTCGATCGACGCCCAACGCCCCAGACCCAGACTTCGCCGGAATCCGACTTCGATACGGTTAGTGGTGCAAGGGTTGATTCCATTGGAGACTCCACAGGTATTATACCACAAAAACCACAAAAACAAAGTGGTTTAGATGGAGAACGTGATATACTTGATGGAAATACGGGCCAAAACGCCAGACGCCGCAACTTCGCTGGCCAGCTCGGCATGTTCGGTGGTGAGGACACTTCCAATGACGCCAATGACGCGAATACCGCACGACCTTCCAATGGATCAAATTCAGGACGCGGTAGTCGTCCTGCTGGCGGACTGCGCGGAAAGCCCAGTGGCCTGCGCGGAACACTTGAAGATGATGCGAACCAGCCCGAAAACTATGGCGGGCTATTTGAAGTTGGAAGCCAAGCGCTTGGAGACTCGGGGCAGCAGGATCCCGGAGAATCAGGGGGCGATGGCTCGCGTGCAGTGGAGGGAACTGGCACCCGCGGAGAAAGCGGGACTGACGCAGGCAATGCAGATGCTAAGCCTGACGGTGCAGGAGTTCGAGGCGGAACTGGCCGTGACCTACTAGACCACACCTGGCATCCACTAGGAATAGACAGAGGCAGACAGACTTTGGCAAGGTCGCCAGCCAATTGAAGGCCCCTGTGTGTATGTACGTAGCCATGAACACGCCACGAACCCTATATAGATATATATAAAGGGTTGGTGGCGTCATTTAAGGCGGACTTTGATCAG
>ENA-ORBV01003433-ORBV01003433.1-microbial-mat-metagenome-genome-assembly--contig:-NODE-3433-length-31665-cov-6.572274_pt1 | contig 31665 bp, 35 predicted proteins | sample MGYA00237777_ERZ505514 | MGnify/ENA primary metagenome ERZ505514 (study PRJEB26160, sample SAMN06269048) | microbial mat metagenome | isolation source: Oligotrophic lake microbial mat | place... | reverse complement strand
GTCGCGCAAGCCCAGAGCATTCACCAGCTCGGGCCGGCCGGGGCCACGCAGCCAGTGGCTGGCGACCGCCGTGTCGCCAGTGCTTGCGCGCATCAGCGCCAGCAACGTCTGGGCCACCGACACCTCGCTGTGGCCGTTGGCGCGCGCCAGCCGCTCGATCGCGTGCAACGTCTGGTCGCGCGTGCCCAGGTCCTCGGCCTCGAATACCTCGGAGGTGCGCATCAGCTGCATCAGGTAGCTGGTGCGCGCGACGATGTCGGGCCAGTCGGCGCCCCCGATCGCACGCAGTGACGTGACCGCGTTGCTGACGCTGAGGTTGTCTGCCGCCTGATCGATCGGCTGCTGCACAAGGAACGCAGCTGGATCGGGCATCGCCTGCTGCAGCCAGGCCCGTTGAAGGGCATCCGCGCCGGTGCGGTGATCCTGGAAGCGCTGCGCCACCTGCGCCAGGAACACCCCTCCTGCGCCGCGCTGATGCATCCAGAGCAGCAATTCGTCCAGCGTGGACACGGAGGTGCCTGCAATGCGGTCGCAGCACAGGTTGGCAACCGCGCGCGCGGCCTTGGTGGTAGCCACCCGTTCGGCGAGCCGGCGCAGGTTTTCCACCAGCACGACACGCAACGTGGTCGGCAGCGCCCACACCTCGCTCAGCTTGAGTTCGCGTGTCTCCTGGTAAGCAGCGAGGAACCGCACCAGCAGCTCCTCGTCGAACGCACCGTCGGTGTGCGCCACGAAGGCCCAGGCGATGCCATAGACGCGCGGCAGGCCCGCCAGCGGGGGATCCTGCAGGATCGGCAGCGCGCGGAAATAACTGCGCGGCAAACCTTCGCGAATCTCGCGTAGCTGGGCATCGATCAGGTGGAAGTTGTCGAGCAACCATTCCGCTGCCGGGCTGATGTCGTATCCGGTGGTGGCTTGCTGCGCGATGTAGGCATGTGCCTCGCGCAGCACCAGGATGTTGTCACGCAGCCGAGGAAAGAAACTTCCGCCCCAACCACGCGCCAAAGTGGCGCGATGCGTCGCACCCAGGCTGCGGCCATGTTCCGCAAAACGCTGCGGACCGAAGATCTCGGAGCGGATCGGCGGCTCGACCGGGCCGCGCCCGCCGTCCATGATGTCACGCAGCGGCCGGGGGGCATCCGGCAGCAGGCGGGACACGGCGGCGTCCCAGGCGGGCACCCTACAACACCAGCGAAGTGATGCCCACTGCCAGCAGAGTCGCCACCACCAACGTAGTGACCAGGCGAGCCGTTACATAAGCATTCATACGTTCGGCGGCGCAGTGCACGGCGAAGAAGCGGCCATGGACCGTGTTGCAGTGTGACAGGTGCTCGCCCAAGGCGTCGAGGTCCATTGGCGAGGTGTCGGCGCTGCCACCGAACGATGCGGTGCTCCAGGAGGGATGGTTGGGTAGTTGCTTCATGGTGCAGGCTGGATCGGTATGTTGGGGTGATGGCGGATGAAACCCATGCTAGGGCCGCAAGCGCGTGCCGTCTGTCGGACGGCATGCCGAGTGCTCAAACGATTGCCTCTCACGCTATCGGTCGGCATTGAGCGTAGGGCTGGTGGCACGCGCGGTCTGTGCGACAACCCACAAAGCGCCTGCGACACCCGCGCCTGCAGGCCCATCATTGCGCTGCGGCTGCAGGAGGTCGTTATGTGCGCTACCCAACATACAAAATGGCCTTGCGTCCTATACTGGCCCAAAGGTAGCGTCTGCCATTCCGGTCACAGCCCGCTTCCTTACCGCCGAGGAACCCAGTGACCACCAGCCAACAAGACCCCAAGACGAACCAACTGCTGGCCGTTTTGCCACGGGACGAATGGCGACGCTGGCAGCCCCACCTTGAACCGGTGGATTTGCCGCTGGGCCACGTGCTGTACGAACCGGGTGGGACGCTCGACCATGTGTTCTTCCCGACCACTGCCATCGTCTCGCTGCTGTATGTCATGGAAAACGGGGCGTCGGCCGAGATCGCGGTGGTCGGCCTCGAAGGCCTGGTGGGGATCTCGCTTTTCATGGGGGGTGAGTCCACGCCCAGCCGCGCCGTCGTGCAGAGCGCCGGTCAGGCTTACCAGCTCAGCGCGAAGCTGATCAAGGAAGAGTTCAACCGCTCGCATGCGGTGATGCATCTGTTGCTGCGTTATACCCAGGCGCTGATCACGCAGATGGCGCAGACGGCCGTGTGCAACCGCCACCACTCGCTCGACCAGCAGCTGTGCCGTTGGCTGCTGCTGAGCATGGACCGCCTGCGCGGCAACGAACTGGTCATGACTCAGGAACTGATCGCCAACATGCTCGGCGTGCGCCGCGAAGGCGTGACCGAAAGCGCACTCAAGCTGCAGCGGGCCGGGCTGATCAGCTACAGCCGCGGGCACATCACGGTCATCGACCGCGCTGGCCTGGAAAAACGCACCTGCGAGTGTTACGCAGTGGTCAAGAAGGAATACGACCGGCTGCTGTCGCATACCCGATCGACCTGAGCCTATGTGCGTTGGCGTACAGACGGCGGGCGGTATCCGGGGTATAACTGCGCACTTGTGCACCCGTTTGTGGCCGTGCCGGCGGTCCCCGCGCGGCAGGTGTCGCGGTGCGCGTCCCTGGAATTCGAATGACCATCCCCGAAGCTGACATCCGCAAGGCGCGTATCCTGATCGTCGACGATCAGCAGTCCAATGTGGTGCTGCTCGAGCAGATGCTGCTCAGCGCCGGTTACTCCGACATCATGCTGACGATGAAGTCCCAGGATGTCTGCGCCTTGCACCGCCAGCACGATTTCGACCTGATCCTGCTCGACCTCCAGATGCCGGTCATGGACGGCTTCGCCGTGATCGACGCGCTCAAGACCAACGAACGCGACCACTTCCTGCCGGTACTGGTGATCACCGCGCAGCCGGGCCACAAGCTGCGCGCCCTGCAGGCAGGTGCGCGGGACTTCATCAGCAAACCCTTCGACCTGCTGGAGATTCGGACCCGCATCCGCAACATGCTGGAGCTGCGCCTGCTCTACCGGCACCTGGAGACCCACTGCCGGGAACTCGAATCCCGGGTGCTGGAGCGAACCGCCGAGCTGCGCGAAAGCGAAGCCCGCTACCGCAGCCTGACCAAACTGCCATCCGACTGGTACTGGGAACAAGACCGAGACGGCGCGTTCACCAAAGTGTCGGGGCCGGTGCAGGAAATGCTGGGTCTGCGGGTCGATGTGCTGCCCAATGCCGAGCTCGCCGAACCGCAGGACGGCTGGAACGAAGCCCAGCGAACCCAGCTGCGCACACACATCTCACAGCGCTCGCCCTTCATTGATTTTCTGTTCGGCCGTGTCAACAGCGACGGGTCGAAACAGCAGTTCAAGGTCAGTGGCGAACCGATGTTCAACGCGGCCTGCGATTTCATCGGTTACCGCGGCGTCGGTGTTGAAGTGTTTACGCGGAAATGAGCCGCATACGATCGCGTCACACCCAACGGCGCGCATGTCCCAGCCACTGATCAAGGCCGGCGCGCTGCAGGACGCGATCTTCAACAGCGCCAACTTTTCCTGCATCGCCACTGACGCGCTTGGCGTGATCCAGATCTTCAATGTCGGCGCCGAGCGCATGCTCGGTTACGAGGCTGCGGACCTGGTGGACAAAATCACGCCAGCTGGCATCTCGGACGCGCAGGAGGTGATCGCGCGCGCCGCGGCGCTGAGCCTGGAGCTCGGCACACCGATCGCGCCGGGCTTCGAGGCGTTGGTGTTCAAGGCTTCGCGCGGCATCGAGGACATCTATGAGCTGACCTACATCCGCAAGGACGGCAGCCGCTTCCCGGCCATGGTCTCGGTGACCGCGCTGCGCGATGCGCAGGAAGGCGTCATCGGTTATCTGCTGATCGGCACCGACAACACGGCGCGCAAGCAAGTAGAGGCCGAGCAAGCACTGCTTGACCAGCGCCTGCGCGACCAGCAGTTCTACACCCGCTCGCTGATCGAGTCGAACATCGACGCCCTGATGACCACCGACCCACGCGGCATCATCAGCGACGTGAACCAGCAGATGGAGGTGTTGACTGGCTGCACCCGAGACGAGCTCATCGGCGCACCCTTCAAGAACTTTTTCACCGACCCGCAGCGCGCCCAGGCCGGCATCGCGCAGGTGTTGCAGGAGGGCAAGGTCACCAACTACGAACTGACCGCGCACGCGCGCGACGGGCACGAGACCGTGGTCTCCTACAACGCCACCACCTTCCATGACCGCGAACGTAAGCTTCAGGGCGTCTTCGCAGCCGCGCGCGACGTGACGGAACGTAAGCAGATCGAGCGCACACTGAACGAAAACAACGTCGAGCTCGAGACCGCCCGCGCTGCGGCGGAAAAGGCCAACCTGGCGAAGTCCGAGTTTCTCTCCAGCATGAGCCACGAGTTACGCACGCCGCTCAACGCGGTGCTCGGCTTCGCTCAGCTGATGGCATCGGACGTGCCAGCGCCCACCAAGGCGCAGAAGCAGTCGATTGAACATATCCTGCAGGCTGGCTGGTACCTGCTGCGCCTCATCAACGAAATTCTGGACCTGGCCCTGGTCGAGTCGGGTCGGCTCACGATCTCGCTGGAATCGGTGTCGCTGGCCGAACTGTTGCAGGATTGCCAGGCAATGATCGAACCGCTGGCGCAAAGACACGCGATCCAGATGCAGTTTCCCGGCGCCGATGTCGCGCTGCATGTGCACGCCGACCGCACGCGGGTCAAGCAGGTAATCGTCAATCTGCTGTCCAACGCTATCAAATACAACCGACCTGACGGCAGCGTGGTGGTCGCGTGCGTGCCCAGCGCCGATGCAAATCGGGTCCGCATCAGCGTGACCGACACCTGCGCCGGCCTGACGCCGGCGCAGATCGCCCAGTTGTTCCAGCCCTTCAACCGCCTGGGCAGGGAAAGCAAGGCCGAAGAAGGCACCGGCATCGGCCTGGTCATGACCCGACGCCTGGTGGAGCTGATGGGTGGCAGCATCGGTGTCGACAGCACGGTGGGGCAAGGCAGCGTGTTCTGGTTTGAGCTGCCTGCCACCGGTGCAACGGAGCTGGTCAACGATTTTCCTGCGTCGCAGGATGGAGGCACCACTGCAACCGGGCTCGCGCAGGCATGCCCAAAGCAACGCACCCTTCTGTATGTCGAGGACAACCCGGCCAACCTCACGCTGATCGAGCGCCTGGTGGCGCGCCGCAGCGACCTGCTGCTAATGACCGCCATCGACGGCCTGACGGGCCTCCAGCTGGCGCAAACCCACCTGCCCGATCTGGTGCTGATGGACATCAACCTCCCAGGGCTGGGCGGCTACGAGGCCCTCAAGGCACTGCAGGACGACCCGACGACGGCCCATATCCCGGTGCTGGCCTTGTCCGCCAATGCGATGCCGCGCGACGTGGAGAAAGGCCTTGCCGCAGGCTTCTTGCGCTACCTGACCAAACCGATCAAGGTCGACGAGTTCATGGACGCGCTGGACCACGCGTTGACGCAGGCCGCGCAGGCGCGCCGGTCCAGCGAAGCCGCCCTGCCGCTGTAGGACCCGGACCACACACATTACCGGTCACCGCCGATGGCCCGATCCCGCGCGAGGCGGGATCATCAGGACTCGAACATTGCAGTGAGAGTCCCATGAACATCCGCCCGCGCCCGGTCTCCGATCCCCGCACCAACCAGCTGCTCGCAGCCTTGCCCCATGCCGAATGGTGCCGCTGGGAGGCCTACCTGGAACCGGTGGAACTGGTGCGAGGCCAGGTACTGTCGGAACCCGGCCGCACACCCGCCTACGTGTATTTCCCGACCACTGCCATTGTGTCGATGCTCTGCATGACCGAGGACGGCGCATCGAGTGAAGTGGCCGTGATCGGCAACGACGGGGTGGTCGGCATCGCGCTGTTCATGGGTGGCAATGCCATGCCCAACCAGGCGGTGGTGCAAAACCCCGGGCTGGGCTTCCGCCTGCGGGCGCAGGCCGTCACGAGCGAGGTGGAACGCGGTGGCGCAGTGCTGCTGATGTTGCTGCGTTACACCCAGACCCTGATGGACCAGGTGGCGCAGACCGCCGCCTGCAACCGTTACCACTCGATCGACCAGTTGCTGTGCCGGCGTCTGCTGCTGGCGCTGGACCGCCTGCCGTCCAGCGCGCTGATGATGACCCAGGAGCTGCTGGCCAGCCTGCTGGGTGTACGCCGCGAAGGCGTGACTGCCGCCGCGCTCAAGCTGCAGCAGGCCGGCGTGATCCGTTACAGCCGCGGCCGCATCGACGTGCTGGACCGCGCACGGCTGGCGCAGCGCACCGGCGACTGGCCGGCGAAAGTCCCGATGATCCGAAATACACGTCCTTCCGTGACCATGGCAGCTTGAGCCACCACCTGCGGAAAGTTATTTCTCCGATCGGTTCGTTAGCGCACAAACAAACCGGCGTGGTGGCAGGTAGACTGGCCCGACCGCGCGAAGGCATTTTCGACAGCAGGACGAATTCGGTACGTCCACGTTCCCGCAAGGGTTCCGATTCCTGCCGGAGACAGCCTTGGCATCCGCTGAAAACCACCTTATCGACATGCTTCCGCGCAGGGACCGCACACGCCTGCTCGCTGTAGCCGAACCGGTTGACCTCACCCTGTCCGAAGTGATCTGCGAGCCCGGCAAGCCGACCCGCCATGTCTACTTTCCGCGTGATAGCTTCATTTCCCTGCTAGCCTCGGTCGACGGTGTGCCAGGCGTCGAGGTAGGCATGGTCGGACGCGAGGGCATGCTCGGCGTGCAGCTCGCGCTAGGGGTGCCCACGGTGCCCCTGCATGCGCTGGTGCAAGGCCAGGGGACCGCCTGGCGCATCGGCGCTGCCGCCTTTCGTGTCGAACTGGAGAAAAGTGCCGCCATGCAGCGCAACCTGGGTCGCTACGTCTATGTGCTGATGGCTCAGCTAGCCACCTCAGCCAGCTGTCTGCGTTTTCACGAGATCAACCCAAGGCTGGCGCGCTGGCTGCTGATGAGCCAGGACCGCGCCCATGCCGACAGCTTCCACATGACGCAGCAGTTCCTGGCCTACATGCTGGGGGTGCGACGGGTCGGCGTGACCGAGGCGGCAGGCGCTTTGCAGCGCGACAACCTGATCAGTTATCGCCACGGCGAGATGACGGTGCTCGACCGACCGGGCCTGGAGGCCGCCGCCTGCAGTTGCTACGCCCACGACAGCCAAACCTACGAAAGCCTGATGGCGTGAAAGAGCCCCCAGCTCTGGCTTCGCCGGGCCCGCGAGGGGGTGCGACGAAACGCCTTCAGCTTAACCGACAGCTCCGAAGAGGGCCCCCACACCAGCGGTGATAGCCATCGCCAGAGCACCCCAGAAGGTGACACGCCAGGCCGCGATCGCCGGCGGCGCGCCGCCCACGCGCGCTGCCAGCGCCCCCAGAATCGCCAGGAAGACCAGCGAGGCACCGGCCACCCAGAACATCAGGCCCGCATCGGGCGCCAGCGCCGTGACGGCCAGCGGCAAAGCGGCACCCACAGCAAAACTGGTCGCGGACGACAGCGCAGCCTGGACCGGGCGGGCACTCATGGCATCTGAAATGCCGAGTTCGTCGCGCGCATGGGCGCCCAGCGCATCGCGCAGCATGAGTTGCTTCGCGACCTGTTGCGCCAGGCCGGCTTCGAGCCCGCGCTGCACGTAGATGGCTGCGAGTTCGCGCTGCTCCGCAACCGGGTCGGTCTGCAATTCGATACGTTCGCGCGACAGGTCGGCCGCCTCGGTGTCTGCCTGCGAATGCACCGAGACATACTCACCGGCTGCCATCGACATCGCGCCCGCCACCAGCCCGGCCACACCGGTGATCAGGATGTTGCCATGGCTGGCGCTGGCGGCAGCCACGCCCACCACCAGGCTGGCGGTGGAGACGATGCCGTCGTTGGCGCCGAGCACCGCAGCGCGAAGCCAGCCGATACGATCGGTGCGATGGCGTTCACGGTGGCGGCGGGACGTGACCATGGCGTGGTTCCTGAATCGTGTTCACGCTGCGTCGGGCGGCGTGGTGTTGTAGATGTGCCAGACCGCGATGAACATCGCGGCGATGGTGGGCCCGAGTACGAAGCCATGGATCCCGAAGACCACCATGCCACCCAGTGTAGTGAGCAGCACGACGTAGTCCGGCATCCGGGTGTCGCGCCCCACCAGGACCGGACGCAGCAGGTTGTCGACCAAGCCGATCACCAGAACCCCCCAGGCGCTCAGTGCCAGGCACTTTCCCGGCTCGCCGGCGAGGAAGAAGTACGCGGCCACCGGTACCCACACCAGCGCCGCACCGATCGCAGGCAGCAGCGATAGGAAGGCCATCAGCACCCCCCACAACACTGCGCCGGCCAGGCCCAGGTACCAGAACGCTAGCCCCCCAAGCGCTCCCTGGATGACCGCAACTAGCAGGTTGCCCTTGACAGTGGCGCGCACGACGGTGGTAAACTTTTCCTGCAGCTCGTGTTTGTGGGCTGGTGACAGCGGCAGGGCGCGCTGCGCGGCGCGCGCCAGGGATTCACCCTCGCGCAACATGAAGAACGCCAGGTACAGCGTCACAAAAAAGCCGCTTACGAACTCGAAAGTGTTCTGGCCGATGCCGAGCGCCCTGCCGCCAATGAACTGTGTTCCCTGGACCAGCGCCGCAGTGAGGCGGCCCTGCACGACGGCGAAGTCGACCAGCCCGAAGCGGTCCAGAAGGCTGCGCACCCAGAACGGCAGTGCATCGAACAGGATGTTCAGCGCACGTACCGGATTGGTTTCACCCGATTGCAGACGCTCGTAGAGCTGCGCCGCTTCACTGGCCATGGCGGCCGCCACCAGCACCAGCGGCAGGACCAGGATCACCACCGCCAGGGCCAATGTCAGCAAAGCGGCCGGCGTGCGCCTGCGACCCAGCAACGGGAGCAGGCGCCGTTGCACCGGAGCGAACAGCATCGCGATGATCGCGGCCCACAGGATGATGCCGAAGAAAGGCAGCAGGATCCAGCCCAGGGCGACCGAGGAGAGCAGCAGCAATACCTGCAGGGGTCGGTGCTCGGACGATGCCACGGGCAACACCAGTTACTGCTCTTGTCCTGTCGACGCGATGTTCACAAGCCCGACACGCGCTGGGCGGCGCGTTCAGCGCCGACCTGGGCAGCGTTGACGGAAGGCTCCCAGCGCAGTTCGACCAGTACGTCGTGCTTAAGTTGGCAATCGGTTTTCATGCGGATGCGTCCGTTTATCGATGACCCTGCAGTGTTGTCCGGGCCCAGCGCCGGGTCTGTTCGCCAGCGCACAGAGCCGGCGCTGGCCGCGCCGGAGCGTCACCCGCCATTCTCGCTCGGCATGGGGGAGGCCACAGCCCCCATCGGCAGGCAGATCACGGACTGACCGACATGGGTCTCGAACTGGGCGGCCAAAGTGTCGAATATCAGCCGGCCTTCACGCACGCCGGTCGTCGGACGGCAAAGCGTGCCACCGCTCGCGCTGCTGGCTTCGCGCTCTGCCATTGCGGCCCGAATGGCTGCGATATCGTCACGAAAGGGCATGGCTCTTCCCCTCTTTCACTGGACAACCGCCGGGGCCTTGGCTGGCGCGATCGCGCTCACCAGGTTCTGCAGCAACTGGCGCAACAGCTTGAGGCTGGTTTCATCCACCAGCTTGCCCTGCGCATCGAAGGCCTTGGCGGCATTGCCGATCATCACCTCGGGTTGGTTGATCGGATGCATGTTCAGGAACACGAAACTCTGACGCAACTGCAATTGCGCGCGCACCGTGCCGAACAGGCCGACCGAGGCGCCCATCACCGCCACCGGCTTTCCGGCCCAGGCGCTGTCGCCATAAGGGCGCGATGCGCAGTCGATCGCGTTCTTGAGCACCCCTGGCACGCCATAGTTGTATTCCGGCGTCGCAAACAAAATGGCATCGGCAGCGCGAATCGCCTTCTTGAACGCCACCAGAGCCGGCGCGGGCGTCGACTCCGTGTCCTGGTTGAAGGGCGCCAGAGCGTCCAGCTCAATGATGTCGAGCCCGACATCTGCAGGCAACAGCTCGCGCGCCGCAAACAGCGCATAACGGTTGTACGAGGCCTTGCGCAGGCTGCCTGCGATGCCGAGGATCTTGCGTGAATCTGTCACTGTGGGTTCTCCCTGGAGACAGCCGGGCGGGCTGCCCGAACTGCAAGACACATGGTGCGCGCACTGGTGCTGCGGCATCTGTGCGGCGGCACACACAGGGACATTTACTTGCGGCCCTGCACAGCCGTGTGCGCCAACGCACAGAAGCAGCGCCGCAAAACAACTACAAACCCAGCATGATGGAACTACTCGACCACGCGCCTCGCTTTCCGGCTGCATCCCAAAGCGTCGCCCACCGGCCCGATTTTTACGCACGAGCGGCCACACCGCTGTGTCCGGTCGAGGCGCCGATGCGGCGCTGGCGCGAGTCGCTGAACCTGATCGAGCGCCACATGCCGTTCCTGCGGCGCAGTCTGCATGCCGGCGATGGAGTGCAGACGGCGGGCGACACTTTCGACTGCCTTCACCTGGTGTACTTTGGCGCCATCAAGACCATGGTCCTGGCAGCCGATGGCTATCAGCAAGTCGCAGGTCTGCACCTCAAGGGCGACTGGGTCGGCCTGGACGGTATCGCCACCGGCTACAGTGCTTGCGACGGCTACGCGATGGATACCAGCGAAGTCTGGACCGTGCGCTACGACGAGTTGCTCAGAATCGGCGAACACGTGCCGGAACTGGTACACGTGCTGCACACCGCCATGGGCAACCAGATGGCGCGCGACCGCGAATGGCGCTTTGCCCAGGCCAGGCTTCCGGCAGACGCGCGGCTGGCTGACTTCCTGCGATCCTGGGCCCAGGCGCTGGCGCTGCGCGACATGCGTACCGACGACATCACGCTGCGCCTGACCCGCGCCGAGATTGGCAACTACCTGGGCATGCGACTGGAGACGGTGAGCCGCTCGTTCAGCCGCCTGGTCGAGGTCGGGCTGCTCGCTTTCGACGACAAGAGGCGGCGGCACGTGGCCATTCCCGACATCAACGCGCTGGTAGCGTACGTGCAAAGCAGGATCCATCCGTGAGCGCCGGCAACACTGCAAGAGTTGCAGCGATACGCTGGCCTGCCATCGGCGGCGCTGCCGTGCACGAATCGCCACGGCCGCCCTACCAGCAGTTCGTGCGCATGCGAGATGCGTTCTTCGTCACCGGCGGCCTGGCTCCGACCGACGAAGTCCTGGTCCAGCTCCAGACCCGCCACAGGCACGCCTCAGAGCTGCTGGCGCAATGGATCGACGAGCGCCGGGTAATCTGCTTTGAGTGGCAGTTGCGCGACTGGATTCCCTGGTTCCAATTCAACCGCCACAGCATGGCTCCACACCCGCAGTTGCAGCCGGTGTTCACGGAACTCAACTCCGTTTATGACGCCTGGGAACTAGGCCACTGGTTCGCCACGCCCAACCCCTGGTTGGCGTCGCAGCTGCCAGTGGTTGCCCTGATGACCGATCTGCCGGCCGTTCTGCATGCCGCACGGGCCGACCGCTTCATCGCCAATGGCTGAAAGGCCATCGCGGTGTACGCCAGCCGCGTCCGCGCGGTCCAACTGATCCCAGCCACCACCACAACCACAACCTCAACCACAAGGAGCACCCCATGGGACTCGGAACCATTCTCTTGATCGTACTGGTGCTGATGCTGATCGGCGCCATCCCGAGCTGGTCACACAGCAGCAGTTGGGGCTACGGCCCGGCTGGCGGCATCGGCCTGATTCTGCTTATCGTCGTCGTGTTGTTGCTCACCGGCCGCCTTTGACGGTACCCGAGGCCGCACGGGACAACGGGTCTGCGAAGGCACGCAAGCATGGCAATGACAGACACCGGTGAAGACGCGCGCCGCCTGGCGATCCGCAAGACGCTGCACCGCAGCGTCGGAACGGGCTCGGGCGCAGCCGCGCTCCCGGCCGCGTTCTTGGCCCTGTGGCAGCAGACCGCCAGGCAGCTCGAGCCGGTGATCGGCGCACGTGGCGTGGACGTCTTGTTCGGCCGGGCTCTGCACCTGACCGCCCAGCGCTTTCTGTGGCTGCCGAGCACCACCCACGACAATCGCACCGCGTCGCTGGAAGTGCTCCAGACCTGCCTGGCAGGACGCAGCGCAGCCGAAGTCAGCGATGTTGGCGAGACCCTGTTGCTCACCTTCACCGGTCTGCTGGCGGGCATGGTTGGCGAGTCATTGACCGGGCGCCTGCTGGGTGCCGACTGGACCGCAGGCGAGTCACAAGAACAAGAACAACCGCGAAGGCAAGCATGAACCAGACAGTGACCATCCGCCGGCTCGCCACGGGTGTTCCCGGGCTCGACGCGATCCTGGGCGGTGGCCTGCCCGAGTTCTCGTTCAATCTGATCTCGGGCCCTCCGGGTTCGGGCAAGACCACGCTGGCACACCAGATCATGTTCGGGCTCGCCACCCCCGAGCGCCCGGCGCTGTTCCTCACCGTGCTCGGTGAGCCGCCACTGAAGATGCTGCGCTACCAGCAGCAGTTCAGCTTCTTCGACACCGCCCGCATCGGCGACGCGGTGCGCTTCGTCAGCCTCAGCGACGAGATGGCCACCGGAGACTTCGAGCAGGTGCTGGCACGCATCACCCAGGAAGTGCGGGCCACATCGCCGGCGCTGGTCTTCGTGGATTCGTTCCGCGCCGTTCTGCTGGACGCGGCCAGGTCCGGCGCGCGGTCGGGTGACCTGCATCACTTCGTGCAGCAACTCGGTGTGCAACTCAGCGCCTGGCAGGCCACCACCTTCCTGCTTGGGGAATACCATTCGCCGACCGAGGACCACCCGGTATTCACCGTCGCCGACGGCCTGCTGGCGCTGCGCCAGAGCGTGCACCGCAACTCGATGGTGCGCCAGATCCAGGTCCTCAAGATGCGGGGCCAGGCCACCAGCCCCGGCGTGCATACCTTTCGCATCACCGGCGCGGGCATCGAAGTCTTCCCATCGGCGATCGTGCGCGACGATTCGGGAAATGCGGCGGACAGAAGCCCCTCCCCGGCCCGCGACGGGCATCGCCTGGCCATGGGGGTGCCCCTGCTCGACGCCATGCTGGGCGGAGGGCTTCCCTCGGGTTTCTCCTTGCTGGTGGCCGGGCCGTCGGGCTCTGGCAAGACGCTGCTGGCCACCGCCTTCCTTGCCGAAGGCGTGCGCTGCGGCGAACCGGGTGTCATGGTGGCTTTCGAGCAGACGCCCAGCCAGTCCTTAAGCCCGGCGATCGACGACATGGTGCGCGCCGGGACGATCGGCCTGATCAACACCCGTTCGATGGACCTGTCGATGGACGAGATCGTGCACCACCTGATCGGGATGATCCGCCGCATGCAGGCCAGGCGGGTCGTGATCGACTCGCTGTCGGGCTTCGAACTCGCGGTGGCGCCGACCTTTCGCGAGGACTTCCGCGAATCGCTGTTTCGCATGGTTGCGGCGCTCTCCAGCCTGGGCGTCACGGTGCTGGTGACCTCGGAACTGGAAGACCGCTACACCGACCTGCGCTTCAGCCCCTACGGCTCGGCGTTCCTCACCGATGCCATCGTCGTGCAGCGCTACATCGAGATAAACAGCGGCCTCGCGCGCGTGATGGCGGTGGTCAAGGTGCGCGACAGCGCGCACAGCAGCGAGATTCGGCAGTTCACCATAACCGCGGGCCGCATCGTCATCGGCAGCCCGGTGCGAGGGTACGAGGGCCTGCTCGGGGGAAGCCCGCAACACGCGCCGGACAGGCCTCACGGCACGGCGCGTGGCAAGGAAGATTTGCCGTGACCGAATACGAGAACGCGTCCCTGCTGCTGGCCCTGCGCGATGCCAACGAACAGTTGGTCGTCGCCATGGTGCGCGCCCAGGCCATGGCCGAGTCGGCCGAGGCCGCCGGGGCACAGATGTCGCATATGGCCACGCACGATTTCCTGACCGGCCTGCCCAACCGTGCGCTGTTGACCGACCGGCTGACACAGGCCATCTTGCACGCACAACGCAGCGGCAAACGCGTCGCCCTGATGTACCTGGACCTGGACCACTTCAAGCATGTCAACGATTCGCTCGGTCACGACGTGGGTGACGCACTGCTGCAGGCGGTGGCCACGCGCCTGCGCGACAACGTGCGCCAGTCCGATACCGTGTGCCGCCAGGGCGGGGACGAGTTCGTGGTTCTGCTGGCTGAGGTCGAAGCCATGCACGACGTGGCACAGTCGGCCCAGAAGTTGATGGCAGCGCTGACCGAGCCTTACGCGCTAAGCGGCCGCCGCCTGCACCTGACCCTGAGCATGGGCATCAGCATCCACGCCGAAGACGCGCCGGATGTGGAGACGATGATGCGCAACGCCGACACCGCGATGTACCACGCCAAGCGCCAGGGTCGCAACCAGTTCGCATTCTTCACGCCCGAGATGAACGTGCGCGCGATGACGCGCCAGTCGGTCGTGACAGCGTTGCGCGACGCTATCGACGACGATGGCCTGGTGCTTCACTTCCAGCCCAAGGTCAATATCGACAGTGGCGCGATCACTGGTGCGGAAGCGCTGGTGCGCCTGCGCCGCAAGGGGCATCCGTTGATGTACCCGAACGCGTTCATCCATGTTGCAGAGGACTGCAGCCTGATTCAGCCGCTTGGGCGCTGGGTGATGGAGCAGGCCTGCCGGCAGTTCGCGCAATGGCTGCACGCGGGACTGCCGGTGGGTCAGATCGCGGTCAACGTGTCGGCGGTCGAGTTCCATGGCAAGGACTTCCTGCCCGGTGTCCGCCGCATCCTGCAGGGCAGTGGACTGGATCCAAGCCATCTGGAAGTCGAAGTCACGGAAAGCGGCCTGATGCAGGACGACGTACCCACCGTGGCAGTGCTGCACGGGCTCAAGGACATGGGCGTGCAGATCGCGCTGGACGATTTCGGCACCGGTTATTCCAGCCTGAGCTATCTGCGGCGTTTCCCGATCGACACGCTCAAGATCGACCAGTCGTTCGTGCGCGACATCGACAATGCCAGCGGTGCGCCGGTGCTGGTCGATGCCATCATCGCCATGGGCCGCAGCCTTAATTTGCGGCTGGTGGCCGAAGGCATCGAGACACTTGCGCAACGCGCCTACCTGCAGTCCAACGGTTGCGCCGAAGGCCAAGGCTTCTACTTCGGTAGGCCCGTCAATGCGGCAACATTCGAAGCGCAGCTAAAAGCGCCGGCGCGCATCGAGCCCGGGTGAAAACAGCGCACGGGTTGCCCGAGCCCACGCGCCGACTGCGCTACCGCGCCGATCAGGTCTTGCCGAAATTGCTCTTTGCGCTCACTACGCAGGCCGCCTTGGCGTCTGCCCAGTCGCCGCGCCCTGCCGCCAGTCAGCCAGCGTAACGCGCACCAGCCAGACCGAAGGCCGGCACGCGCATGGCAAACAGCGCGCCAGCGAGGGTTTGCTCGGCCAGTTCGGCCAGACAGCGCCGCTTGAGAACCAGGGTGTATCGCTGATGGACACGCTGCACGGCCGCGTGCAGGCGCGCGACGCCGCGATCTATGGCGTTTTCGGCAGCGCCGTCAACATCAAGGACGGACGGCACATGCTGAATGAGCTGCTGGCCTACCCGGCCCAGCTGCAACCGGTTCAGGATGCGGGCGTGCAGGCGCCGCTGCAAGCGGCGGGGACCCGCCTCATGCTTGCCAAGAATGCGCCACCGGAGAAGTTTGGGCGGTCGGGTCTGCAACCGGGTTGATGGCAACTTGGCCCCCCGCTGCAGGCACTGCCCGCGCCAGACCGCCGAACACACGGTCAGCGGCAGGCGTCGTCGCCCAACAGCGACACCAGGCTCGGCGCCATGGCCTTGAGCAGTTGGCTCGGCAACGCACTGGTGAATCGGTAGTCGGCGGCATACGGCTCGTTGACGAACACCATCACGGTGCCGTAATACCGATCTCCCAGCAGGAACATCAAGGTAGCCGAACGGCTGACGACCCGCGAGGTCACCTGCGCGCCACCCTTGTCGTAGGTGTAATAGCGGTGGTCACCGGTGCCGGTCTTGCCACCGACCTCGACCGGACTGCCGTCGTCCATGGCAAACGCGCCCTTGAGGCGGCGCCCTGTGCCCTCCTGCACGACCCCGATCAGCGTCTGGCGCACCGTGCGCGCCACCGCGGCATCGAGTACCCGCTGCGCCGGTTGCGGACGGTACGCCAGGCGGGTTTCGTACGGCGTGTCGCGGGCAAACACCACCGACTCGAGCCGAGCCACCGGCTTGCGCAGCCCGTCGTTGACGATGATGCCCATCAGTTCGGCCAACGCCGATGGCCGGTCGCCCGACGCACCGAGTGCGCTGGCGTACGAGGGAGTCAAGGCCTTGAACGGATAACCCAGTTTCTGCCAGCGAATCTGGATGCGGGCAAAGCCATCGATCTCCATCAAGGTGCGAATGCGCTGGTCTTGCGCGTCGCGGTGGCGCGTGCGAAACAGCCAGCGGTAGACCTGTTGGCGTTCATCGACACTGGCGGCTATCGCCTGCTCCAGGGTCGCATCGGGCGTACGCTGCCGCAAACCGGCCAGCCACAACGCCAGCGGATGGGTGCTGGCGACATGGCCCCGGTCGGCCAGCGACATCTGGCCGCCGGCATAGCGTGCAAACAGCGCATCGCCCTCGTTGTATGACAACGCGACGTTCGGCAAATGGTGCCGGATGAACGCGACCAGCGCGGCGGCGTCGCCATGGGGCTGGAGTTCACCGAACACACTGGCCAGCCGCGCCGACGTCAGTGCCCTCCCCTTGAGCAGGCGCGCCACGACGGCGTCGGGCTCCATGTCCTCGTACTCGCGGTAGAAACGTGCCAGATAGTCACGCCCCTCCATGTCCGCAAAACGTGCCAGCATGGCCTGGCGGTCCGGATCGTCGCTGCCGGCCCGCAGTGCGGCGGCAGCACCCTCGTCCTCGAACATCAGGTGCCAGACCAGGTCGCGCATCAGCCGGATGTAGACCAGGTTGACCGAGCGCGTGGTGGCCTCGCGCACCGTCAGTTGCCGGTTGTTGTCAGCGGATTCGAAATTACCGAAGTGGTGCACGCCACCGCCAGTGAAAAAGCCCTCGGCCGGGTTCGCCGAGTAGGTACGCTGCATCGCCGCGTCGAGCATGGTCTGCAGCGTGCGGTCGCTCGCTTGCGACAGGTAGTGCCGTGCCCACTGGCCGAGCGCGTCGCGCGTATCGACGTCGACGGCAGCCAGTTTGACCGGCTCCATGGGAACCCAGCGCGCGTGCAGTTCGGAGATCAGCGAGAGATAGGTCACCAGCGTGCGCAGCTTGGCGGTCGAGCCGAGATCGAGACGGGCGCCTTCGTTGATGTCGAAGGGCTGGTTCAGGTTGTCGGTCTGCACCCGCAGCCGGTTGACATGCTCCCCACGCTCGAACAACGTGAAACTGAACACCAGGCGGCTCGGGTCGTCGCCCTCGGACAACAGATAGGGTCCATACAGGCCTGCGGCACTGGCGCCGGCGCGGTCCGACAGGCTGCGCAACAATGCCACGCCTTCGCGTTGCGCCCGAGCGTCGATGCTGCTGGCAACGCCCGCATCAAGCCGGTCCAGCGCGTAGTTGCTCGTCGTGCCCAACAGTCCGCCGAGATGGGCGCGCAGCGCGGTTACCGCCTTACGTTCGCTGTGAGGCTCCGGGTTGACCAGTTCGTCGCGGGGCGGCGGACCGGATCGCAGGTCCAGCGCCAGCGGCAAGGCGGCGTCGCGCAACGCCATGGAGATCACGCCGGCGTCAGCCAGCAGCCGCAAATGGGCGTTGACCAGCTCGGTCAGGCCGGTCTTGGCATCCGGCCGGCCCAGGTAATAGGACGGGCGACGCTGTGCGATCAACAGCGACAACACCTGCTTGAACGCGAGCGCCTGACGCGCCAGCAGGCCGCCGTGCGCGGACGCAACACCTGCATCGGCGATCAACAGACCGTTGACCTCGTCGAAAACACGTCCGTACCAAGCCGGCAACGCGTCACCCAGCCCATGCACCTCACCGATGCCGGGGCGTGCTGCCAGCGGCACCGTGTCGAGATAGTCGACCACGATCTGGCGTCGGCGCTGCAACGTGTTGGCGCCGTCAAGGTAAGCCCGCAGCGACGCCGACGCCATCTGGTCCAGCTTGTCACGCCCCGATACGGTGCGCCCGCCGCTCGAGTGGCGGTATTTCTCGATCTGCGTCGCCAGTGTGCTGCCACCCGGCGTCGCATGGTCTGCGTCGACCCAGCTCCAGGCCTGGTCGACCAGTGCACCCAGGAACCGGCTCCAGTTGATCGCCGGATTCAGCTGCGGCCGCTGCGCGTCGAGCAGGTCGCGGTCCTCGATGAACAGCAAGGCATCGACGACCAGCGGCGGGATGGCGTCGAACCGACCATAGACCCGCTGCGGCAAGCGGTTGGCGAACATGGGCTCGGCGCGGCAATCCAGCAGTTCCAGGCCGGCCTGGGTTTTCTCGGCATAGGGCGGGAACAGGCCCCGATCAATGACGTCGAGCAGGTCAGGCGACATCCGCGCCTGTGCCGTGATCTGCCAATCCTGAGCCGTCAGGCGCGCAAGGAACTGTGGCAACGCGTGGTAACCGAGTCGCTGGTCGTAGGGCCCGTCACCCGGAAAACGGATCGCGTCACTTGGGCCGGGGCGCACCGCGTACCGCAGCTTCTGATCAAACGCAGCCAAGCGCTCGGCCTGGCGGCGCGAAGTCCGGGCTTCGTCGGCCAACATCCACAGTGCCGTCGCGAAACCGGTCACTAGCGCGGTAGCCAGCACCATCAGACTCAGCCGCTTCCAGGCCGACATAGCGGGCGGGACACCGGAGGCAGGTTCGGCAGGCGACGGGCCACCGCCATCGCGGCCTGGAGAAATGTTCATACCATTCAATTATTGACGACGCCTTGGCCTGTCGCGATGGCAATCGCGCTGGTACAAGGGCAGGCGCCCGCGCGGTCATGCAGTCAATGAACGTGGCGATTGTCCCCGCAACATATTGCTCCGTCGGGCCGAGTCACCGGCCGTGGCCACGCGTCAAGGCGTCGTCGATCTGGCGGGCGGCCGACAGCAGCGAATCGCGCACCCGCAGCGCGGCGACCAGCCGCTCGGGCTCGATTGTGCCGTCGGCGCCGCTGCAATCCAGGATAAAACGGGCGACCACCTCAGCCAGCGACGTGCGCGCCGCAACTTCGGGATTGCCAAGATATTGCCACTCGGACTCGTCGTCCGGATCGCGCAAGACCAGCAACTGGCCCGCATCGGCCGCCAGTTCAGCCTCGGTGGCGTCGCCCTTGCCCTCGCGGCGGCCGGAAACCGGGAAATAGATATGCATGTCGCGATCGCTCCTGTTGGTTCAGATTCAGCTCCAGACGTCGAGCCCGGCATCGCGCAGGGCCGCGCGCAGCACGTCGGAGCGAGAAATGAAGCCGATCACCCGGCCTACGTCGTCCACCACCGGCAGGCCTGGCAAACCGCTGTCAAGCAGCGCAGTCGCGGCGCGACGCAGGTCGGCCGCGGGCGATACGCTTGGCACCGGGGTTTCCATCACAGCTTCGATGCTCTGCGTGCGCCAGGTCTCCCATACCTGTTCCGATGCACCTGGCTTGGGCCCCTGACCGGCGATCGACACATCGCCACGCGTCAGCAATCCAACCAGAATGCCATCGGCATTGACCACCGGCGCCTGCCCTCTTCCATGGTGCGAGAGTTGTTGCCCGGCCTCGTAAAGCCCGGTATCGACAGGCAATGTCAAAGCCGGCCGGCTCATGACCTCGCTCACCGACATGTCGAACCAGCCATGTGCGGTGGAGTGTTGTTGCGTAGCCGCATAGGCGGCGATCGCGGGTCGATGCGCCGGCGTCGGCACCGGCACCGGCGAACCATACTCCAGGGCCTCGCGGACAGCGCCATCGTGGCCGTCGCGAGCCGCCGGGTCCATCGGCCGGATGCGCTCCGCTGCATGCACCTGCCGGATCAGGCGCATCTGCTCCAGCGTGCCCTGGAAAACCCGCCCGGTCGATCCGTATACCGAGAACATGGCCAGGCCTCCTCTCGTGTTGCCCGAGCACTATAACGCCGGCCTTGCCGCCTGCACAAGGGTTCAAACGGCGCCGCTGTCGGCGAGGAAAAGGCCTTGCAGATCGTTGAGAAAATCGAACCCGCGGGTGGTCGGCCACACGCGCGACAGATCGCGGTCGATCAGGCCCTTGCGCTGGGCCTCTTCCAACGGCTTGTCGATGCTGCTGATCGGCAAGCCCGTGCGCTCGCAGAACTCGGCCAGGGAGAACCCGCTCTTCAGACGCAGCGCATTGAGCATGAACTCGAACGGCAGATCGGCCCGTGCGATTTCGGTCTGGCTGGCCAGCGCGTTGCCGGCCAGGGCCTTGTCCATATACAGCCGCGGATCGCGGTGGCGCACCTGGCGTACGACGCGGTGCGCAAAACTCAGCTTGCCGTGGGCTCCCGCACCAATGCCCAGGTAGTCACCGAACTGCCAGTAGTTCAGGTTGTGCCAGCAGCGGTGGCCGGCGCGCGCATACGCCGACACCTCGTAACGCTCCAATCCGCGGGCCTGCGTGGCCGCCGTGACCTGATCGAGCATGTCGTAGGCTGTGTCCTGATCGGGCACCACCGGCGGGAACTTCGCGAAATAGGTGTTGGGCTCGATCGTCAGGTGGTAGATAGAGATGTGCGGACTTTGAAGGGCCAGCGCCGTGTCCAGATCTTGTTGCAGTTCGTCGCTTGTCTGCCCCGGCAAGGCGTACATCAGGTCCAGGTTGAAGGTCTCGAACGCCTGGCCGGCCTCCTCGACGGCCGCGAGCGCCTGAGCCCGATCATGCACGCGCCCCAGCGCCTTCAGATGGCGATCATCGAAACTCTGCACACCCACGGACAGGCGCGTGACGCCGGCGCTGCGAAAAGCGCGAAAGCGATCCCGTTCGAACGTGCCGGGGTTGGCCTCGAGCGTGATCTCGCACTGCGCAGCCAGGCGCAAACGGGCCCGGATGTCGGCCAGCAGGCGGTCGATCGCCTCGGGCGAAAACAGACTGGGCGTACCCCCGCCGATGAAGATGCTGCGCACCGTGCGCCCCCAGACCAGCGCCAACGCGGACTCCAGATCGGCCACCAGCGCATCGATGTAGCGCTGCTCGGGCAACTCGGCCTTTGCCAGCTCATGCGAATTGAAGTCGCAATAGGGGCACTTCTTCAGGCACCAGGGCAGGTGCACATACAACGACAAGGGCGGCAGCGCACTGAGTTGCAGGCTGCCAGGGCGCATCAGGTGGGCCAGGTCGGGCACCACCATGGGTCAGGCCCACCGCTCGCGGATCAGCTCGACCATCAACCGCGCCGCACGGCCGCGGTGGCTGTTGGCATTCTTCACGGCAATCGGCAGTTGCGCAAAGGTCTGCCCGAACTCGGGCAGCCACATCACGGGATCGAAACCGAATCCGTTGCCGCCCATCGGCGCACGCGCGATCTCGCCGCTGGCGCGTCCTGTGGCGATCAAGGGCTCGGGGTCTTGCGCACTGCGCAGCGCAACCAGCGTCGAGACCATGGCCGCGCGTCGGTTGCCCACGCCCAGCATCTGCTCGAGCAAGGCGCGCACATTGTTGTCGTCGCTCTTGGCGTATCCGTATTGCGTGGCATAGAACGCGGTGTCGACACCAGGCAGGCCGCCGAACGCTTCCACACACAAGCCGGCATCGTCGGCAATGGCCGGCAATCCGCTGTGCCGGGACGCATGGCGCGCCTTGGCCAGCGCGTTCTCGACGAAGGTCCGAAACGGCTCCGGTGCCTCCGGCACGCCGAGATCGGCCTGGCAGATCAACTCGAAGTTGAGCGGGGCCAGCATGGCCTGCAACTCCTCGAGCTTGCCGCGGTTGTTGGACGCAAGCACGATCTTCGGTGCGGGCATCGTCACGTCGCCAGACACTGGCGCTGCAATTGCATCAGCTCCACGATGCCCTTTTCCGCCAGTGACATCATGGCGTCCATCTCCTGGCGCGAGAATGCGGCCCCTTCGGCCGTGCCCTGCACCTCGACAAAGTGTCCGGCGCCGGTCATGACGACATTCATATCGGTGTCGCACGCCGAATCTTCGGTGTAGTCGAGATCCAGCAAAGGTGTGCCGCGCGACATCCCGACCGACACGGCGGCAACCGGACCCAAAATCGGCGAGGCCGTGAGTTTGCCCTGCGCAAGCAGGCGACTGACCGCGTCATGGGCCGCCACGTAGGCCCCGGTGATGCTCGCGGTGCGGGTGCCGCCATCGGCCTGCAACACATCGCAATCGAGCTGGATTGTGCGTTCGCCGAGTTGTTTCAGATCGAACACCGCACGCAGCGATCGACCGATCAGCCGCTGGATCTCCTGCGTACGCCCGCTTTGTTTGCCACGGGCGGCCTCGCGGTCGCTGCGGGTATGCGTGGCGCGGGGCAACATGCCGTATTCGGCCGTGACCCACCCCTCGCCGCTGCCGCGTTTGTGGCCGGGCACCTTTTCCTCGACCGATGCCGTGCACAAGACCTTGGTGGAGCCGAACTCGACCAGCACCGAACCCTCGGCGTGGATCGTGTAGCCGCGCGTCAAGCGTACGACGCGCAATTGGTCAACGGCTCTTGCGCCACTGCGGCGGATATCTGTCATGTGATGTTCCTGATTTATGGTGGCCTGGCCACCCGGGCGCCCTGGCAGACCAGTCAGCGTCGTCTGGCGGCAGAGCGCCGGATGGCTTCGTTGATTTCCGCGATCGAGCGCTCGATGGCGGCGTCGTCCAGATCGTCTTCGCCCGAGTCCAGACCCCCGGACTGCACCGTGCTGGCGTAAACGCCATCGTGCATCTGGCCAGTCTGATGGTCACCCTTGGTGGATTCGAAATCGTCTGGCGTTTCCCACTCCAGCGCAATCGCCGTTACATTGTCGCTGGTTGCACCGGCGCGCTGCAACGCCATCTCGACCATGTCCGGCACGGTTTGGCCGACGACGCCTTGCCCGATTTCGTGGACGATCTCGTCATCGGACAAGGTGCCCCACAAGCCGTCTGAGCACAACAGTATCTTGTCGCCCTGCTGCAACGGCACCGGACCGGCCATGTCGAACACGGGTTTGGCGGGCGAACCCAGGCAGGTGAACAGGATGTTGCGATTCTGGTGCGCGGCCAACCTGGCCGGCGAATGGCCCTTGGGTGGCTGCTCGAGGTAAGAGTGGTCGCGCGTGCGAACCACTAGCTGCGCCTTGCGCACCATATAAAACCGCGAATCGCCGCAATGCGCCCAGCTTGCGGTGCCGTTTTGCACAATCGCGGCAACAACCGTCGTTCGCGGCGTATCGAGCATGCCCTTTTCGATCGCGTACTGGATGATCTGGCGGTGCGCAGCCATCACGGCCGAGGTCAGGAACGCAGGTATGTCCGCAATTTCCGGGTTGGCCTGCTTTTGGTACAGCGCCGACATCGCCTGCAACGCCAACTGGGCTGCCACTTCACCCTCTGGGTGCCCTCCCATTCCGTCTGCCAGCAGCAAGATGCATGAACTGCGCGTATAGCTGTAACCCATGCGATCTTCGTTGAGCTGGCGACCGCCTTTGCGACTGACCTGAAAGACAGAGAATTTCATTTCGGTTTGACCACGGAACTGGCCAGCGCTTTGGAATTTTTCTTCGTGTCGGTGACCATGGTGTCAAACTGCAGACGCACCTTCTCGGCAACGGATAGTTTCGTGTAGCGCCTTTCGCCCTCTCGGCTGAGCTCCTTCTGAAGCGCAAATACGGACTGGGGTCGCGACAGCGGATCGAGCGCCATGCACCACTCCACCACCTCGATCAGGTTGTCCGAATAAACGCCGCGCAGCCGGGTCAACGCGGTCGCGATGCGGTCTTTCTCCAGACGCTGTGGCGCCTCGTTGGGCGGATACCCTTGCATGCAGGCGTACATGCAGGCGCCAATCGCATAGATATCGGTCCATGGGCCCATCGACGAATCGCGTCGGTACATTTCGGGTGCCGCAAAACCGGGTGTATACATCGGCCGGATGAAATTGCCTTCCTTGCTGAGCACCTCGCGGGCGGCGCCGAAGTCGATCAGGACCGACTTGTTGTCGTCGGTGATGAAGATGTTGGCCGGCTTGATATCCAGGTGCAGCATCTTGTGCTGGTGCACGATCCGAAGTCCGCGCAGGATTTCGTCGAACAGCGAGCGAATCGTCGACTCGCGGAATACCTTCTGCTGCTTCTGATCCCGCGCCGTGATGATGAAATCCTGAAGGGCTGCGCCTTCCAGGTAGTTCATCACCATATAGACAGTCTCGTTCTCGCGGAAAAAGTTCATCACGCTAACGACCGAAGGATGCGAGATCTGGGCCAATGCACGGCCTTCCTCGAAAAAGCTCTTCAGCCCCAAGCGGTACAGCGACAGCTTTTCTGACGGCACCTGCGGCGCCAATTCGCCGGCGGAACGTGAGGCCAGCGATGCAGGGAGATACTCCTTGACTGCCACCTGCTGGCCTTCGGAGTCGAGCGCAAGGTAGACGACACCGAATCCACCGGCAGCCACTTTGCGGATAATGCGATAACCGCCAATCACGGTATCCGGCGGCAATGCAGCGGGTTTGACCTTCGACATACCTATTGGATGGATTGCGGTGAGCACCTGATTCCGGTGCGCCTGGGACCTCCAGGAATCAATGAAACCCTGAGCTGAAAGAATATCGATGGCAGTTTACAGTATGACCGGCTACGCGGCGGGCCAAAGCGCCAGCGCCGCATCTGCGCCATCCAGCGAGTCCCGGAGCCATTCGGGCAGCTGGCTCGGGCTTGAGATCCGGTCGGTCAACAGCCGCTTTCTCGATCTCTCGTTCCGGCTGCCGGAGGAGTTGCGGGCCTTCGAGCCCATGCTGCGCGACATGTTGGCGGCCCAGCTCAAGCGGGGCAAGGTCGAGATCCGCGCGACCGTGGAATCGGGCTCAGCTGGTGTGGTCACCGAGCCTTCCGTGCGCTTGCTGCAACGCCTGAGCTCGGTCCAGGACAACATCACGGCCTGGCTGCCCGACGTCCAGCCGCTGCGCGTCAGTGACGTGCTGCGATTGGCCAGCGGCGAACAGGCCGGCCACCGCGATTGGACCGTGGAGCTGACCCCGCTGGCCGAAAAAACCCTGGGTCAACTGCTGCTGGCACGCAAGAGAGAAGGCGCGCGACTGGCTGCGTCGCTGCTCGAGCGCATTGGCGAGATCCGTGTGTTGACCCAGCAGGCATTGCCGCTGGTGCCCAAACTGGTGGCGGCGCAACGACAGCGATTTCTCGACCGCTGGAACGAGGCGATCGCGTCAGCGCCAGGCGCAAACACACCTGAGGCGGTGCAGGATCGCGCGTTGTCCGAGGCTACCGCGTTTGCGATTCGAATCGATGTGGCCGAGGAAATCACCCGAATCGACTCGCACCTGACTGAACTGGAGCGGCTGCTGAACAAGGGCGGCGAGATCGGCAAACGGCTGGACTTCCTGATCCAGGAACTGCACCGGGAGGCCAACACGTTGGGCTCGAAGTCGGCTGCGCTGGAATTGACCCATATTTCAGTCGACATGAAAGTGCTGATCGAGCAAATGCGCGAGCAGGTACAGAACTTAGAATAGGCGGCCATCCCCGGGGGCGGTTGTCGCGCCAGGGATTGAGCAACCTTCAATCGCCATGGACTACCCCGGAAACCTGTTTGTTGTAGCGGCGCCCAGTGGCGCAGGCAAGTCCAGCCTGGTCAAGGCCTTGCTGGAACTCGATTCACTTGTCAAGCCGTCGATCTCGCACACGACCCGCGCGCCGCGAGGCCAGGAGAAGGACGGCCGGGAGTACTTTTTCGTGTCGAAGAATGAGTTCGACTCCATGGTCAAGGCCAATGGGTTTGTGGAGTGGGCAGAGGTTCACGGTCACCGGTACGGAACTTCACGCCAGGCCATTGCACGGCTGATGGACCAGGGATCGGACGTGGTGCTGGAGATCGACTTCCAGGGCGCCTTGTCCATCAATCGGGTGTTCGCCAATGCGGTGTCGATCTTCATTTTGCCGCCGAGCTGGGAAGAACTTCGGGCCCGGCTGGAGCGGCGCGGCGAAGATGCAAGCGCGACCATCGACCTGCGTCTGCGTAACGCAGCAATCGAAGTGGCACAGGTGCACCACTTCGACTTCGTTATAATCAACGACTCTTTTGACCGCGCACTGTTTGACCTCAAAGCGATCGTACATGCGCAGCGTCTCAAGTTTGCGGTCCAGCGCCGCGCCCGCGCAGGCACCTTCAGTGCGCTGAACATTCCCTGACCCGTCACACGTTATTCGGAGAACCCATGGCACGTATCACCGTCGAAGATTGCCTCGCCAAGATCCCCAACCGTTTCCAGCTGGTTCTGGCAGCCACCTACCGCGCTCGCATGTTGAGCCAGGGACATGCACCGAAGATCGAAAGCAAGAACAAACCCGGCGTGACCGCATTGCGCGAAATTGCAGCGGGCAAGATCGGACTGGAGATGCTCAAGAAAGTGCCGATCTGACGGTCACTGCATAAGCCCGGCAATGACACCCCCTGTGGTGTCATTTTTTTTGCCCGGGTGCGGCGCGGGCCCTGCGCGCTATATTCGTGGGGTGAGCAACTTTCTGGACCTTCCCCAAGCACCTGCCAAGCGCCCGCGCAAGGCACGGGGCGCTAATCCGATGACGCCCGCGGCAGCCAACGCCGCCGCTGCCAGTTTTGCGGCGCTGACCTCCCGGCTGGACTATCTTGTACCAGCCGACGTGGAGAAGGTCCGCCTGGCCTACAAGTTTGCAGACGAGGCGCACCTGGGGCAGATTCGCAACAGCGGCGAGCCTTACATTACCCATCCGATTGCAGTTGCGGCGCAATGTGCCGAGTGGAAGCTGGATGCGCCTGCGCTGATGGCCGCATTGCTGCACGACTCGCTGGAAGACTGCGGCGTGACGAAAGCCGAGTTGATCGAGCGTTTTGGCGCGCCGGTGGCGGAACTGGTCGATGGCCTGACCAAACTCGACAAGTTGCACTTCAACACCCGTGAGGAGAACCAGGCAGAGTCGTTCCGCAAGATGCTGCTGGCGATGGCGCGCGACGTGCGGGTCATACTGATCAAGCTGGCGGATCGCGCGCACAACATGCGCACGCTGGGCAACGTGGCGCGCGACAAATGGAGCCGCATATCGTCCGAAACGCTCGAGATCTACGCGCCCATCGCACATCGACTGGGTTTGAATCAAATCTATCGGGAATTGCAGGACCTGTCATTCACGTATCTGCACCCATGGCGCAACACGGTCCTGACCAAGGCCGTCGAAAAGGCCCGTAGCCGGCGCCGCGACCTGATTCAAAAGGTGCACAGTGAAGTCGAGGCGTCGTTTGCCAGGGTCGGCATGCCGCTACGAATTGCTGGCAGGGAGAAATCGGTTTTCTCGATTTACCGGAAGATGGCGCTCAAACACCTGACCTTTGCGCAGGTTACCGATATTTACGGCTTCCGATTGATTGTGCCGACGTTGACCGACTGCTACACCGCGCTCGGCTTGCTGCACCAGCTCTATAAGCCGGTACCTGGACGTTTCAAAGACCATATTGCCATTGCCAAGGTCAACGGCTACCAGTCGCTGCACACCACTTTGGTCGGCCCATCCGGCGTCAACGTGGAGTTTCAGCTGCGTACCGATGCCATGAACCTCGTCGCGGAGTCCGGCGTGGCTGCGCATTGGCTCTACAAGGCCAAGGCCCCGGACGGAACCACGACCGATAGCCTGGGCAACCAATGGCTGCAGTCACTGCTGGACATTCAGCGTGAAACCGGGGACGCGGCGGAGTTCTGGGACCACGTCAAGGTCGACCTTTTTCCAGATGCGGTCTATGTATTCACGCCGCGAAGCCAGATCCTGTCGTTGCCGCGCGGCGCGACCGTGGTTGATTTTGCCTATTCGATCCACAGCGATGTCGGCGACCGCACCGTTGCGGCGCGCATCAACGGCGAACAGGTTCCGCTGCGTACCGAGCTCAAGAACGGAGACGTGGTTGAAGTCGTCACCGCATCGATTTCGCGGCCAAACCCGGCATGGCTGAGTTTTGTGCGCACCGGCCGCGCCCGCTCCAAGATCCGGCACCATCTCAAGACCTTGGCCAGTGCCGAATCGGAGGTCTTCGGCAAGAAGTTGCTGGCGCAGTCGCTGCGCGCGGAAGGCATTGAGCATTTCCCCGAGGACGAGACGGCCTATCACACGGTCTGGGATCGCTTGTTGCGTTTCACGGGCAATCGCAACCGCTCGGAACTGTTGACCGACATCGGACTGGGCAAACGAATCGCGACCATCGTGGCCAAGCGCCTGGTCCCGCTACTGGCCGAGGAAAAAGGCGAGAAGCCCGACGCTTTGTTGTTGACACGGGAGCGGTTCACGGCTGATGCGTCGAACAAGCAAGGCGTCGTGACGCTGGACGGCAGTGAAAACGCGTCGGTCCACTACTCCACCTGCTGCAGGCCGATTCCGGGCGACCCGATCGTTGGTTACCTGGGACGCGGTGAAGGCCTGGTCGTGCACGCCAACCAATGCCCGATCGCTGAAAAGCTGCAAAACAAGGACAGCGAGCGGTTCATCGATGTCGAATGGGCGGACGACCCGACGCGACCGTTCGAGACCGAAATCCTGGTGTCTGTGGTCAATGGCAAGGGCGTGCTGGCTCGGGTTGCCGCAGCACTGGCGGCAGCCGAATCCGACATCACCCATATCAATATGGGCCAGGAAGCGAATCATGATGTCGCCGATCTGCGGTTTGTGGTGGCCGTGCGCGACCGCGCCCATCTGGACGTCGCGCTGCGCAATCTGCGTCGAACAGCGTCCGTATTACGTGCGCAGCGGGCCTGAGTCGGCATCGGCGCGCGGCGCGGGGTAGTCCACCCGCATCACCTCGATCTCTTCTACGCCGTTCGGCGTCACCAGATTGAGCACGTCGCCCACGCGCGCGCGAAGCAAGGTGCGCGCGATCGGGGACACCCAGCTGACCTCGCCGCGACCGTGGTCAACCTCGTCGATTCCGAGAATGGTCACGGATCTGTGCTGACCGCCGCCGTCCAGATAAGCGACTGTTGCGCCGAAGAACACCTGGTCATTGCCATGGTGCACGCTGGGGTCGGTGACCTCGGCGATCTCCAGCCGCTTGGTCAGGAACCGAATGCGCCGATCGATCTCGCGCAAGCGCTTCTTGCCGTAGATGTAGTCGCCGTTTTCCGAACGATCCCCATTGCTGGCCGCCCAATGCACGATCTCGACCACCTTGGGGCGCTCATCGTCCATCAGCGCCATCAGCTCCGACCGCAGGCGGGCGTAGCCCGGCGCAGTGATGTAGTTCTTGCCCCCGGTCGGCAGTGCAGGCAGGCGAAGCTCGTCCTCGTCGCCTTCGTCGTCGGATTCCTTGGTAAAGGCCTTGCTCATGGCAGAGTGTATTGACAGGAACACCGCCGGTCGAATCCGGCGGACCACCAAAAACAAAAAAACCTGCGTTCTTGTGCCCAGCAGCCAGGCGCCGGGAGTTGCACGAAGGGAAGCCGCAGCGCCTTCTGCCTCAGTATAATTTCTATACCATGTTTGCTTTCGAATTCGACCCTTCCAAAAGTGAATCGAATCGCGTCAAGCACGGCATTGATTTTGAACAAGCGCAACTTCTTTGGAATGACCCAATGCTTTTGGAGATTGCGGCCAAAACAGATGATGAGCCGCGTTTTTTGGTCGTTGGCGTAGTTGACGACAAACATTGGTCGGCCGTCATCACCTACCGTGGTGCAACAGTTCGTTTGATTTCCGTCCGTCGCGCACGCAAAGAGGAGGTGTCACTGTATGAAAGCTAAAGACTTCGAGCAAAGTTTTGACGAGGGTGTCGACATAACTTCTGCATTGGACTTGTCCCAAAGCAAACGGGTTTTGCAGGCGCAAAAGCGCGTGAATGTTGATTTCCCTACCTGGATGGTGGATTCACTGGATCGTGAAGCCAGCAAACTAGGGGTTACCCGGCAGTCGGTGATCAAAGTCTGGCTTGCAGAGCGACTGGAAGCCACTGCGACGAATTTGCCGATGCGGCGACGCAGTTAGGTGGTCGCAACCATCGATTGCAACATCGAATCCGATCACAGTGATCGTGTATGTCTGGTTCAATGACGAGGACACGCTTCGCAAGGCGGGGGCGAAGACGGACGTGTACGAGACGTTCAAACGGATGCTGGCGCGAGGCGTGGTGCCAACCGACATCGCAGCATTGCTGACGCAGGCAGATCCCCGATAGCCACTTCGAATTTCCCCACCTTTGGCCAGCCAAATTCCACCAGGCAGCACGGGCGAATTATCAGTCGTTTGATGTGTCGCGTGCCATGCGCGCGGCGGCCTCCTTGAGTCAGTAGCTGCGAGTGGCCACCTGTGAAAGTCGATATCTGTCTCAGCTCAACTGGGCCACACGCCGCCGACTTTCCACAACTATGATCTGCTCAAAGGAGAATCCCGAATGCGCCCCTCAGTAGCCCTGCAAGCCCACCGCGATGCCATCCGCCAGATTGCCTTGAGCCATCGCGTGACGAACGTGCGCGTGTTCGGCTCCGTAGTGCGCGGTGATGATACCGATGCCAGTGATCTGGATATTCTGGTCGAGCCCACTTCGGAGACCACGATGATGGACATCGCCAGAATTCAGATGGAACTCGCCGAGCTGCTGACGGTGCCGGTGGACGTGCTAACGCCCAAAGCCTTGCCAGCCAAGTTTCGGGATCAGGTGATTGCTGAGGCGCAGGCAATATGAGCAAGTCCGATGTTCTGCGGGTCATGGACTACCTGAGCCACATTGTTGAGGCTATTGACCGCATTCACCGGTACGTGGAGGACGTTACCGAACTCACTTTTCTGGAGGATGAAAAAACTCAGGATGCAGTGGTCCGGAACTTTGAAATCTTGGGTGAGGCGGCTCACAACATCGAGCAATTCCACCCTGCGTTCGCGCAAGCCAACGCCGATGTTCCGTGGTTGTTGATGTACACCATGCGCAAACGGGTGGCCCACGGTTACTTCAAAGTGGACTATGAATTGGTGTGGAAAACCATCCACGCGGATTTACCTGAACTCCGTAGCCAAGTGGCGGCGTTGATTAGCCAGTAAGTTCCAACGGCGTGCACAAACGCACCTCGAGGGAACCGAATCGCTTGGTGTAGGCCGGCGCGCCCGAAGGACTGACAAGGTAGTTGCGGCCCTTGGGGTAATAGCCGCAGAAAACCGCCAGGGCTGCGGCATCGAAAGCATCGCTGTTCCACTTGCACTCGATGACATCGACCTTGTCACGCCGATGGGCCATCACGAAGTCCGCTTCACGGCCCTGCTTGTTGCGCCAATAGCGCACCGGCGTGTCGGGGAAATGCGCTTGCGCCAGCCTGCCGCGCAGTCTTCGACATTGCACACGCGCTGTTGAAGTCCCTGACGTAATCGAAGGCTTGCCTTGCGCGGCACCCCCGATGGCACGCTCAGCGTTGCCCGAAGCGCGATCTCGAACCAGGGGCAGCGCGCCGCCGACGTATTGGTCCCGCGCACGTCGCAGCGTGCAGATTCGCGTTTGGCTCGGCAATTAGGCACCCACTGCCTCCGGCAGCGCCTGGCCGGGTT
>ENA-ORBV01003432-ORBV01003432.1-microbial-mat-metagenome-genome-assembly--contig:-NODE-3432-length-31669-cov-5.851988_pt1 | contig 31669 bp, 25 predicted proteins | sample MGYA00237777_ERZ505514 | MGnify/ENA primary metagenome ERZ505514 (study PRJEB26160, sample SAMN06269048) | microbial mat metagenome | isolation source: Oligotrophic lake microbial mat | place... | reverse complement strand
CTCTCTATTCGTCGGCAGCGTCAGATGTGTATAAGAGACAGAGATAGGAGCGCCCGGCGTCGGTCGCCGCTGCGAGTACAAGTGTAGAACGCAGGGGAAGACCGGAGCGTACCCAAAGACGTATCCAGGCAATCAGCGTCCCTGGATCACGTTCTGCGTCGAATTGTTCGCCAACCTGCTAGAGAGGGAAGGCATGGAACTCGTCGACTCCGAAACGTGGAAACCGACCGAGGGGACCTGCGGGGTTCTTGAATGCTTCCCTACATCCGCATGGCGCTCCAGTGGCCTGACGCCGCTGCCAGGCAAAGGCAGCAAGCCGCTGCTGAGTCCCTACGTTGAGGCGCTTCGTGCGGCGTATCAGTTGCCGCCATTTGCGGTTCAGTCCCACGACGATCTTCAGGCCGTGGTTGCCGCCTTGACCGCCGTGGGAGCTGTCAGGGGGCCCGCCGTTCCTCGCCCCGAAGGGACTTCAAGTTCCATCGTCGTTGACCCATCCGGTTCTCGACGTGTCGAGGGACTCATCTGGAATGTCGCGCCAGTCAGCCCCGTGGGACAGGCCGCCGGCGCAAGCCTCGATTGGAGCGAACCCGCAAGGTCCGAGGGGGCCTTCCACAGTGGCAGTGTTTACGTAACCCAACGAGTTGTGGACCAGGTCGTCCTCGCCGGCGAGACGCAGATGCAGATCGCTTTCAGCGTCGACGTCGGCGGCACGAAGGATCGCAAGCGTCGGCTGTCAATCCAGGTCGGCGACGAGCACTACACACTATTCGCGGGCGACACGCACGTGTGCTGGAGATCGCATCAAGACGCGGAAACCCTGGAGTCGTTCGAATTGCTGTTTGCGATGCTGGCTGATCGGCCAGGACGCCAGACGCCAGCTATGGTTACCGTCGTGGGGGCGCTTTAGCCAACGGATGCGCGGTAACGAGTATCTTGAGGATTCTGCTGGCGACTGAGTGGCAGAGAGAATCGGCAAGCCTTAAGCCGTGGTTTGGCGATTCGATCGGGTACTGGCAGGGCTTGCCCGTTCTTCTCTGAAGCCGTACAGTAGCGCCATGGAAGTGCAAGTCACCCCGGGGACGGCCAAGAAGCTGAACGCTCTCGCCGAGACCAGCGGGCGGGCGCCTCAAGAGATCGTCGAGGATGCCCTCGCTGGGTACTTCGAAGAGGTGGCCTCTGTCCGCAAGACTCTCGACAGTCGCTACGATGATCTCAGGAGCGGCCGAGTCGCGACCATCGATGGCGAGGAGGCGTTCAAGAAGCTGCGCGAGAAGAGCGAGCGCCGGCGGTCCGGCTGATGAGTGGCTACGCCTTCCACCCGGAGGCGTTTGCAGACCTCGACGAGATTTGGGAATACATCGCCGAAGACAACGTTGACGCTGCCGACCGGGTTCTCGTAGACATTCATTCCACGCTCACCACGCTCGCCGGCTCACCGCAGATCGGACACCGACGGCCCGATCTGACGACACGACCGCTGCGATTCCATGTTGTCCGTGAGGCGTATCTCATCGCCTATGCACCCGATGAGAAGCTGTGCCTTCCCGTCAGGTGCGCTTATATGTCTTTCAGCCCGTGCCCACGAATCAGAAAGAACGTGGCGACCGCCGCCAGCAGCAGGCCGTTGACCATCAACACGGTCGGCGCCGAACCGACCTGCGTCACCAGCCAGCCGCTCGCCAGTCCACCGAGCGGCGAGCCGCCGCGAAACGCGACCATGTAGATGCTGACGACGCGGCCGCGGAGTTCGGGCGGGGCGAGCAGTTGCGCGAGCGAGGTCGTCAGCGAGAAACACATCACCAGCAACCCACCGGCCAGGAACAGGATGGCCGCGCTCAGCAGCGGCGTGCGCGACTGAGAGAAGGCAGCCATCGCGAGTCCGAATAAGCCCAGGCACACCAGCAGCAGACGGCCGATGTGCCGGTGCTTGCCAATCCACGCCACCACCAGCGCGCCGAGCACGGCGCCGGCGCCTGAACAGGTCATCAGCCACGAGTAGAAGCCGACATCCTGCTGGAACACATCCTTGGTGATCACCGGCAGGAAGGTGAGCAGCGGCAGGCCGAGAAACGCGCCGATGAAGCCCAGCGCGGTCACCGACATCAAGTTGCGCGAGTTGCGCACGTAGCGCAACCCGTCCTTCATCTGCTCCATCATGTTGCCGGTCGCGGCCGGCGGCACGTGGATATTGCGCAAGGCAAGAATCGCGGCGATTACGAACAGGAACGAGATGCCGTTCAGGCCGAAGCATGCCACCATGCCGAACGCGGCCAGCGCCGTGCCGGCGACGATCGGTCCAATCACGCGCGCGAGGTTGAACTGGATGGAGTTGAGCGCGACCGCGTTGGGCAGGTGTTCCTTGGGCACCAGCGTCGGCACCAGCGACTGATACGCCGGTCCACCAAACGCCTGCGCCAACCCGGTGACGAACGACAGCGACAGGACCATCCAGATCTGGATCGCTTCGGTGAACACCAGGGCGGCCAGGGTGAACGCCACCGCCATCTGCACCACCTGCGACATCAGCATCATGTGCCGGCGGTCGCGGCGGTCGGCGACCACGCCGCCAATCAGCGTGAACAACAGGATCGGCGCTTCGCCGACGAAGGCGTCGAGGCCGATGTAGAACGCCGATGCCGACCCGGTCATCGTCACGATCAACCACGCCTGGGCGATCTTCTGCATCCACGTGCCGATGCTCGAGGTGAGCGCGCCTAACCACAGGAGCCGAAAGTTGCGATGCGTGAGGGCCACCGCAATGCGTAATGCGGCTTGATTCAATCTGTTTTGCAAGAGCTTCAATTTTATGCGAATTGATTAGACTAGGCGGGACTAAAGTCCCGCCCTCCTGGCACCAGCACACGGAGCATCGAGATGAAGAACATCGACCAGACGAGACGACGGTTCATGGCCCACTTCGCCGGCGCGGGCCTGGGCACCACCCTGGCGCCCGGCATTTTGTGGGCCCGCATGCAGGACGCCGGCGCCCAGCGCGTCAGCCTGGCGATGGTCACCGAAGCGCTGAAGCTGTCGGGCATCGAGCTGACCGAAGAAGAGCGCACGGGCCTGGTGGAAGGCGCCAACCGCAACCTGACCGGTTACGAAGAAATTCGCAAACTCCACATTCCGCCCGATGTTTCGCCGCCGTTCCACTTCAGCCCGGTGGTGCCCGGCCTCACGGTCAACAAGACCCGGCAGCCGTTTCGCCTGAGCTCCGCACCGTCCGTCAAGCGCCCGGCCAATCTCGAAGAGGCCGCGTTCTGGCCCGTGCGTCACCTGGCGGAACTGATTCGCACCAAGCAGGTGTCGTCGCTCGAACTCACCGAGATGTACCTCGCGCGATTGCATCGCTACAACGGCTTGCTCAACAACGTCGTCACGTTCCTGGACGACTACGGCCGCGCCGAAGCCAGGCGCGCCGACGCCGAGATTGCCGCCGGCCGCTACAAAGGGCCGCTGCACGGCATCCCGTGGGGCGCGAAAGACATCATCTCCGTCAAGGGGCACCCGACGACGTGGGGGTCGGCGCCGTTCAAGGAACAGGTTCTCGACTACGACGCCAGCGTCGTCGAGATGCTGCGCGAGGCCGGCGCGGTGTTGATTGCCAAGGTCACGACCGGTGAACTGGCGGGAGGCGACAACTGGTTCGGCGGTCAGACCAAGAACCCGTGGGACCCAACGCAGGGCTCAAGTGGATCATCGGCTGGTCCTTCATCAGCCACGGCCGCCGGATGCATCGCGTTTGGCATCGGTACCGAGACCAGCGGATCGATCCTCAGCCCGGCGGCGCGCTGCGGCCTGACCGGCCTGCGGCCGACATTCGGCCGTATCAGCCGTCACGGCTGCATGGCGCTGTCGTGGACGCTCGATCGCCTTGGTCCAATCTGCCGCTACGCCGAAGACACCGCCATCGTCATGCAGGCCATTGCCAGGCCCGATGGCCGCGACATGAGCGTGACGGACGTGCCCTTCAACTGGGATGCGCGATTCGACATCAAGAAGCTGAAGGTCGGCATCATCCAGCATTCGTTCGACGACATCAGCAACGCGTCGGCGAAGGCCAATGCGGAGAAGACGCTCGAAACCCTGCGAGGGCTCGGCATCACCCAGTTCATTCCGGTGATCGTGCCCGAGTTCTCGGCGAATATCAGCGGCCTCAACGTCGAACGCACTGCGTATTTCGACGAGCATATTCGCGCCGGCCGCATGAAGGGCACCCGCGGCGGCAACCAGGCCAATGGGCGGCTGATTCCGGCGCCCGATTACCTGCAGCAGCAGCGCGTGCGCATGATGATGATGATCGAGCTGGCCAAGGCCACCTCGCACGTTGACGTGTATATCGTCGGGTCGAACAACACCGGCGTTGGTGGGCCGGGGCCGCGCGCTGCGGGAGCGCCTGAGACGCCGCCGGCCGCGCCGCAGCCACCGCGTCCGCAGATGCCGACGCAGCGCCACTTCACGATGGCCAACGCGGCCGGATATCCGGCGATCAACCTGCCGAACGGCTTCGCCGATACCGGCAGCCCGACCAACGCGGTGATTTACGGCCAGCCGTATCGCGAACTCGAGATCATCGCGCTCGCCAAGGCGTATCAGGATGTCGCTGGCTTCCATACGAAGAAGCCCACGAAACTGGATAGTGCTCCAACGACGAGTCAGGGTAGGTAGGGCAGGTGGGGCGGGTGGGAAGACCCGCCCCTGCGATAGCGGTCCTTGACGTCCAAAAATCTGTGCGTAATCTGTGTTTAATCGGTGGCCGTCTTATTCTGTGGCTCTGTGACCAGGCGGCGATCAATCTCGGCGGCACCACGCCGCCAAAAATACAACGCGACCGGTATCAAGGCGACGCCGGCCGCGACTTCCCACCAAATAATCGAGCCGGACCAGGCCTCGGGGGCCAGGAAGCGCGCGCGCCGGTTGAGCTGATAACCGCTGAAGCCGGCGAGGAGATACACGGCCGACACGGTGGTCGCGGTGAATGCGCCCCAGACCGGACTCCAGCGCTGCTGGCTAAGCATGGATTGATTCTATGCCAGCTGATTCCGTGGTCATTGGCTCGTCAATCCTTCACCCTCGCCGCCTTCTGATTTGGCGCTTCGTGTTGTCTCGACGAGAAATGCCCATGTGGGTGCAGGCGCCGATACCGGGCGCGGTCCTGATGTGAGTCATTGAGTGACTCATAATGATTCTCAATATGGCTCAACTGTCGATTCGGGGCTTCGACAAGGAACTGGTGCGGCGGATTCGGGCGCTGGCTCGTCAGGAGGGGATTTCCCTCAACCGCGCCACCATCCAATTCTTGCGCCGGGGCGCCGGATTGGTGGACCCGGAGGCGGGAATGAAAATTGGTGATGCGCTGGATGGCTTCATTGGCAGCTGGTCGGCGGCCGATGAGCGCGCGGTGCTCAAGAGTATTGTCACGGTGGATCAGGAATCGGGAGCGGACCTGCTGTCGTTCGATCGGCATTTCCGCCAGGTCGATGGGTTGAGCTGGATCGAGCCAGCGCCGTGACATGAAGAACGTCGATCAGTGCGTCATCGCATACAAGACGATGTTGATGCCGACCGCGTAGGCCTCGGGTGAGAACCTGAAGAAGTAATCCTTGTCCTCGCCCTCGCGCTCCCACGGGTCGGGCAGATCGGTGTTGTGCACCATCACCACCATCAGGCGACCCTGCTCGTCGGCGATGCCGCGCGCGGTCGGTGGCGCGCCGTCTTCGTTCCAGCGCTCGATCACGTTGCCGGTGCGGCGCCAGGTGTTGATCGACGCCATCTGCGGCAGCTGGGCGACGGGGAACATGGCGCGCCACATCGGGTGCTCGTTGGGCGGCGTCAAATCGACGATGGGGTAACGCGAGCGTGGCAGGACGCGGCCAATCTCCTCGTCGAACTGCTCCCGGCCCCATGAGCCGTGATAGTCGGCGATCAGCAGGAAGCCGCCCTTGAGCAGGTAGTCCTGCAGCCGCGACACCTCGGCGTCGTTCAGCCGGATGGTTCCGGCATCCTGCATGAAGAGGAACGGGCACTGAAACAGTGCATCGTCCGTCAGCCGAACCACGACCGCGTCCGGCTCGGCGTCCTCGCCGGTGCCGGTCATCGTCACGTTGGTCTTGGTGAGTTCGGCGAAGCGGACACTGAAGTTGATATCGGCGCCGGGATAGTCCGTGCCCCAGCCCTGTTTCTCACGATGGTCGCTCGTGAACATGGCGCGGCAGAAATTGAATCCCCCTGAAAACGTCGTCTTCGTGGGAAACCGGGGCGGCGTGCGCCCGCCAAAACCGCCGGCCCAGATTTGCTGGGCGTGCGCGACCGTGACGGCGAGGCCAATCACGCAGACGATGGCGAGCAGGGGCCAGGCGAGTCTCTTCACTTCCCATACCGTAACGCGTCTTTTACTTCTTGATCTTCGCCAAATATTCGCTATGATAGCGAAAGTTTAGCGAATAGAGGTGAGATATGGCCGTCCGCGCCACTGTAGAAGCCCTGCTCCGAGAGCGAAAACTCGACCGAACCCTCACCTCTGCCATTCCCGAACGCCTGGGCGAAGACGCGGTGTCGCCGCTGGACGTCGACGCCCTCGATCTTGCTTTAGCGGGCCTGACCGGCCCGCAGCGCGGACTTGCCGGTGGCTTGCCGCGCGGGCAGGTGTCTGAAGTGGTGGGACCGGCTTCGTCTGGTCGGACGGGATTGCTGTGGGCCGCGCTCGCTGCCGCCACTCGCCGTGGCGAATCGGTGGCCCTGATCGACACCTTCGATCGCTTCGACCCGCCCACGGCGGCGGCCTGCGGCATTGTGCTGCCGCGCCTGTTGTGGGTGCGCGGCCAGGCGGTGTCGAAGACAGCGGTGGCCATCGACCCGGCGTGGCTGCCGGGCGTGCGTGCGGTGAATGGTCCCGGCACGTTTGTCGAGCGTGTGATCGACCGCGCGATCAAGTCGCTGAACCTGGTCGTGCAGTCAGGCGTCTGCACGCTGGTGGCGATCGATCTGATTGATGTTCCGGCCACGGCCCTCCGCCGGTTGCCGGCATCCACCTGGTTCCGCATTGAGCGCGCCATCGAAGGCAGCGACACGGCCGTGGTGATTCTGGCGGCCCAATCAGTGGCCCGCAGTTCCGGTGGCCGCTCGATCGTGATGGGAACCGGACGTCCTTCGGATCCCGGATCCCGGCTCCCGGCTCCCGGCATCGTCTGGAAAGGCGAGCATGACCGGACGCGGCGGCTGGGCGGCGTGCGCTCTGGCGCGGCCGTCTCGGCCGCCCGGTGGTCGCACGCCAGGCAAGTCGCCGTTCACACGCGCTTCGTGCACGCGGTGTAATTGTGTTTGCCGCCCTTTGTGCTCCGTCGATTTCGGCGGCGGCCATCATTGACGTCGCGCGCGCCTTCACGCCGCGCTTCGAGCAGGTCGGTCCGCTCGTGTTGCTCGATGCCGGCGGTTTGTCGCGCCTGTTCGGCAACGCGCAGGAACTCGGCGCGCACTTGAGCCAGGCGCTGGCGAAGCACACCGCGGACGCCGCGTGCCCTGAGCGAGACCCTCGACAAGTTGCGCGCGCTGAGGGGCGAGTCGAAGCGCGGGTGGCGATCGCATCGACGCAGACGGCCGCAGCACTTCTGGCGTTAGGCCGTCCCGGCCTCACGGTGGTGGAACCCGGCCAAGAGGAGCAGGCGCTCGCGCCGCTCAGCGTCAGCGTGCTGGATCGCTACGAACATTTGACGGGAAGTCTCAGGCCTCAAGCCGCAAGCTCCAAGCCCCAAGCCGCCAGCCCTGACGCGGGCAGCGGATGGCACCACCCCCGTCACACGCATCACGCCAGTCGTCCCAAGCCGCGTGCGCAAGACAATCGTCGACTCGACATCCTGACCAAGTGGGGCATCCGGTCGCTCGGCGCGTTGGCCGCGATTCCCGGCCCCGAGGTGTTCGAGCGCCTCGGTGATGGTGGCCTGCAGTGGCAGGCGCTGGCGCGCGGCGTGGATGCGCGCCCGTTGGTGCCGTGGGTCGACGAGGTGCCATTCGAGGCGGCGCTGGAACTGGAGTGGCCGATCGAAGGCCTCGAGCCGTTGTCGTTCGTGCTGGCGCGGTTGTTCGAGCCGCTGTCGGAACGGCTGGAGCAGGCCGATCGCGGTGCGGCGGTGATCCACACCGCGTTGCGTCTCACCACCAGGCGTGTGCACGCGCGCACCTTGCCGTTGCCGGCCCCCATGCGCGATGCCAAGACGCTGCGCACGCTGGTGTTGCTCGATCTCGAAACGCATCCGCCCGATGCGCCCATCGACACGGTGCGAGTCTTCATTGAGCCGACGCCGGGCCGCGTGGTGCAGTGGACGCTGCTTGAACGCGCGCAACCGGCGCCCGAGCAGGTGTCGACGCTGATCGCGCGGCTGAGCGCGTTGATGGGCGAAACCCATGTCGGCTCGCCACAACTGGTGGATAGCTGGAAGCCCGGAGCGTTCGAGATGGCGGCATTTCAGGTCTCAGATAGATCCGCCTCCGCCGCCAACGACCGCGATGGCGAGACCTCGCCGACGCTCGCGCCAGAGACTCGGGCGAGCGAAGGCGCGCCAGCCGTGCCAACGGCACCGCGAGGCGAGCATGCCGAGGTGCCCAATGCCATGCGCCGGTTCCGCTTTCCCATCCCCACGCGCGTGCAAGTGCAAGAGGGCCGGCCCATTCGCGTCAACACCGATCGCCAGGGATTTTCCAGCGGCGCCATCGTTGACGCCGCCGGGCCGTGGCGCACGTCGGGTGAGTGGTGGCAAGAAGGACAGGCGTGGGACCGCGATGAGTGGGACGTGGCCATGACCGACGGCACCATTTACCGGTTAGTCGTCGAGCGCGGCGTCGGCCAGTGGTTCCTCGAGGGGATCGTGGATTAGAGGACGCGCCTTTCGAGTATTTGATTTCATCTGCGTCATCTGCGTCATCTGTGTCATCTGCGGCCCTGGTCTGTGTCTGTGTCTGTGTATATCGAACTGCATACCTCATCTGCGTTCAGTTTCTTACGTGCCGCGTCAGCGCCCGAAACCATCATCGAACGCGCGGCCATGCTGGGCTACCCGGCGGTGGCGCTGCTCGATCGCGACGGCGTCTCGGGTGCCCCGCGCTTTCATAAAGCCGCGCTCGCCGCCGGCCTGCGCCCGCTGATCGGCGCGGAGCTGACGGTCGTCACCACCGCGCACAATCACCAAATCAATCACCAAATCAATCACCTCAATCACCTCAATCACTCAATCCCCAAATCCCGTAGCCCACTCACCAAATCACCAGATCGCCAGAGCACCACATTCCCCCTGCCCGTCCTCGTCTCTTCGCAAGAAGGCTGGCGCAACCTCTGTCGCCTGCTGTCGCGCATGAAGCTGCGGGCGCCGAAAGGCGAGGGGGTGCTGAGTCTCGACGAACTCGACGGCTACACCACCGGGCTGATCGCCATGCCTGGCCGCGCCTTGCTGCGGGCCGAGCGCTACGGGGTGGGCGGCCTGCTCGATCGCATGGTCGGCATCTTCGGGCGCGCCAACACCTTCGTCGAACTGCAGCGGCACTTGCATCGTGATCAGGAAGACGACAACGACGCGCTGGTGTGCCTGGCCGAGGCGTTTCGCGTGCGCCTGGTGGCCACCGGCGGCGTCGGCTTTGCCACGCCCGAGGAACGGCCGCTGTTTGATGTGCTGACGTCGATCCGCGAGCACGTGCCGCTGCACCGAGCCGGCCGCCGGCTGGCCGCCAATGCCGAGCGTTACCTCAAGCCGCCGGCGCAAATGGCGCGGCTGTTCGCGGATCGCCCCGACGCCATTCACGCCACGCGCGACCTGGCCGATCGCCTGCAGTTCCGGATGACCGATCTCGGTTATCGCTTTCCCCGTTATCCGGTGCCCGACGGCGAGACCGAGATCTCGTTTCTTCGCAAGATCGCCGAGGTGGGTGCACGCGATCGCTACCGGCCGTACTACGACAAGGCTCGTGCGCAAGTGACGCGCGAACTGGATCTGATCGAGCAGCTGCAGCTTGCCGGCTACTTCCTGATCGTCTGGGACATCGTCAATTTCTGCCGGCAGCAGGACATCCTGGTGCAAGGCCGTGGCTCGGCGGCCAATAGCGCCGTGTGCTACAGCCTTGGCATCACCGCGGTCGACCCGGTGGCGATGGGACTGCTGTTCGAGCGCTTCCTGTCGGAGGAGCGCGGCGAGTGGCCCGACATCGATCTCGACTTGCCGAGCGGCGATCGGCGCGAGCGCGTCATTCAGCACGTGTATCAGAAGTACGGGCAGCACGGCGCGGCGATGACCGCCAACGTCATCACCTATCGCGGCAAGAGCGCGGCGCGTGAAGTGGGGAAGGCCCTCGACCTGGACGAGGGGCAGATTGATCGCCTGGCCAAGGTGATGCACCAGTTCGAGTTCATCGACCCCGATGACACGCTGGCCAGGAAGCTCGCCGAGGTCGGCATGGCCGGCGACGAGCCGCGGGTGCGGCACTTTGCCGAGCTGTGGCGGCAAATGCAGGACTTGCCGCGCCACCTGGGCCAGCACTCGGGCGGCATGGTGGTGTGCCAGGGCGACCTGTCGTCGGTGGTGCCGCTCGAGAACGCGAGCATGCCCGGCCGCGTGGTGGTGCAGTGGGACAAGGAAGACTGCGCCGACATGGGCATCATCAAGGTGGATCTGCTGGGCCTCGGGATGATGGCGGTGCTTCAGGACACAATCACGCTGATCAATACCCGGGCCCCGGACCCCGGATCCCGGGCCCCGGACCCCGGAATCACCCTGGCATCGCTTCCGGCGGACGATCCCGAGGTCTACCAGATGCTGTGCGCGGCCGACACCATTGGTGTGTTCCAGGTCGAGTCGCGCGCGCAGATGGCGACCCTGCCGCGGCTGAAGCCCCAGAAGTTCTACGACCTCGTCGTCGAAGTCGCGATCATCCGTCCGGGTCCGATCGTCGGGCAGATGGTGCATCCCTACTTGAACCGGCGGGCGGGACGCGAAGCGGTGGTCTATGACCATCCGTTGCTCGAGCCTATTCTCGAGCGCACGCTCGGCGTGCCGCTGTTCCAGGAGCAGTTGCTGCGCATGGCCATGGTGGTGGCGGGGTTCACCGGTGGGCAAGCCGAAGACCTGCGCCGCGCCATGGGCTTCAAGCGATCCGAAAAGCGCATGGCCCAACTCGAAGGCCTGCTGCGCGAGGGGATGGCCAAGAACGGCATCACCGGCGACGCGGCCAACCGCATTGTGCTGGCCATCACGTCGTTTGCCCTCTATGGCTTTCCCGAGTCGCACGCCGCCAGCTTCGCGCTGCTGGCGTATGCCAGCGCCTACTTCAAGGCGCATTACCCGGCGGCGTTTTACACGGCGCTGCTTAACAACCAGCCGATGGGGTTTTACCATCCGGCCACGCTGGTGAAGGATGCGCAGCGGCGCGGCGTCCGCTTTAATCCGATTGATGTGCAAGTGTCGGAGTGGGATTGCACGGTGGATGGCGATGGGTCGATTCGCCTCGGCCTGCGCTACGTACGCGGCCTGCGGGCGGAGGCGGGGCGGGCGATTGCCCAGCCTCCGCTCGCGCAAGCTCCTGCGAGCTTCGGCGCGGCAGGCGCTGATCGGTGCCCCAAGTGCGGCTGCGACGATCCGTCGATGCTCGAAAGTGTGCCGGGACCTGGGGTCCGGGATCCGGGAGCCGAGCATCGGTTCTGCAACGTCTGCTCGCACGAGTGGACGGTGGCGCCGCCGCGCACCCGACGCTATCGATCCGTCGATGAACTGGTGCGCCGCACCGGCATTCGTCGAGACGAGATGGTGGCACTGGCCGAGATCGGCGCGCTCAACTCGCTCGGCCACGATCGCCGCTCCGCGCTGTGGCAAGTGGAACGCGCTGTCCGTCCGGCCGGTGAGTTATTCGAAGAAGGAACTCCAGGAGGCCGGGACTTCAGTCCCGGCGACAGCCCCAGCGAATCCCCTCTGCAAGAGATGAACGTCTCCGAACGGCTGATCGCCGACTACGCTGGCACCGGCCTCACCGTCGGCCCGCATCCGCTGACGTTCCGCCGCCACGAACTGTCGATGCGTGGGGTGCTGCCGGCCAGCGAGTTGCCCAAGGCGCGCGCGGGCCGTCGGGTACGCACCGCCGGCATGGTGATCACGCGCCAGCGCCCGGGCACCGCCAAGGGCTTTGTCTTCCTCACCCTCGAAGACGAAACCGGCATTGCCAACATCATCGTCCGGCCCGATCTCTTTGCCGCCGATCGCCTGATCATCGTGGAGTCGTCTTTTCTGCTGGTAGAGGGCGTGCTGCAGAACCAGGAGGGCGTCACCTCGATCAAAGCCGAGCGCGTGTCACGGCTGGCCGGCTTGCCCGACAGCGCGGCCATCGACTCGCACGATTTCCACTAATGTGGAGGCAACCTTCGCGGGCTGCCTTATGCTCGTGTGCACCGGAGCCACTTCATGACGATCCGCTTCCGCTCGAAAGTCGATGCGCTGCTGATGGTGCCGCTCGCGTTCGGCGCGTCGGTGCCGGCGTTACTCGCAACCCGCAACGCGATCAGCGGCGGACCGGTGTTGGCGTCGGTGATCATGCCGCTGCTGATCGTCACGCTCATCAGCTGGCTGCTGGTTATTTCGTACGCCGTGACCGATGACGAAGTGATCGTCTACCGCGGTCCATTTCGGTCGCGCTTGCCACTGGACCGCATCACGACGCTCAGGGCGACACGCCAAGTGTGGTCCGCACCGGCGCTGTCACTGGACCGCATCGAGATCCGCACCGACCGCGGCGCGTGGCTGGTGGTGTCGCCGGCCGACAAGGCCGGATTCATCGCTGCCATCCGCGCGCGGGTTCCGGATGTCCACCTCGAGGGTTTTCGTTAACGCTACCGCGCACACCGTAGAATAGGGGGCATGCGTTACGTCACGCCATCGGGCGCTCGCATCGCCTGCACGGTGTGGAGCGTTGACGCGGTCTTCGACAACATGAGATGAAACAGCGCCTGCCAGGCTGGCTCCCGCGGTCGGTGTCGACCCTCGCCGAGGGCTACAATGCCGCTGCGTTCACGGCTGACCTGATCGCGGGCGTCACCGTGGGCCTGGTGGCGCTGCCGCTCGCCATGGCCTTTGCGATCGCCTCAGGTCTCACCCCGCAAGCCGGCATCTACTGCGCCATCATCACCGGCTTCATCATCTCCGCGCTCGGCGGATCGCGATTTCAGATCGGTGGACCGACCGGCGCCTTCGTCGTCGTGATCTCGGGCATCGTTGCCGACCACGGCGTCGATGGCCTGTTCATGTGCACGCTCATGGCGGGTGTGATCCTGGTCGTGATGGGGCTGACCGGTACGGGCACGGCGGTGAAATACATCCCGCGGCCGGTGATCGTCGGCTTCACCAACGGCATTGCCCTGGTCATCGCCAGCACGCAGGTGAAGGACTTCCTTGGACTGACCGTTGATGTGCCAGGCGAGTTCATACCGCGGCTCCAGGTGATTGCCACGAATCTTGGGGCGGTGTCGCCCGACAGCGTGGCGCTCGGCGTGGGGACGTTGCTCCTGCTCCTCGGATGGAACCACTACGTCAAGCGCATCCCCGCCTACATCGTCGCGTTGTTTGCCGGCACGAGCGCGGCGATGGTGCTGCAACTCGACGTGGCGACCATTGGCTCCCGGTTCGGCGGCATTCCGTCGGGTCTGCCGGCCTTTCATATTCCGGTGTTCAGGCCTGAGCTCGTGTTGACGCTGATCTCGCCGGCGCTGACGGTGGCCATGCTGGGCGCGATCGAGTCCCTCTTGTCGGCGGTGGTCGCGGATCGCATGGGCGGCGATCGGCACAACCCGAACACCGAGTTGGTTGCCCAGGGCCTGGCCAACATCGTGTCACCGATGTTTGGTGGCCTGCCGGCGACCGGTGCGCTGGCACGCACGGCCACCAACATCCGGTCCGGCGCGCGGTCGCCGGTGTCGGGCATGATCCACGCCCTGACGTTGGTGGCGGTGCTGCTGTTCGGCGCACAATTGGCGGCCTCTGTCCCGTTGCCGGTGCTGGCCGCCATTCTCTTCGTGGTGGCGTGGAACATGGGCGAGTGGCTGGAAATTGGCGCCGTGTTCAAGCAGTCGTACGCCGACATCGCGGTGTGGACGGCCACCTTCTCGCTGACGGTGCTGGCCGATCTCACGGTGGCGGTGGAAGTGGGCATGGTCCTGGCGGCGCTGTTGTTCATTCGCCGGGTGGCCGGCACGACGACCGTCAGCCGGGTGACCCAGGACTACATCGACGCCGGACGACCGCATATTCTGCAGGACAAAGTCATTCCTGACTATGTGGCCATCTTCCGCATCCACGGGCCGTTCCTGTTCGGCGGTACTGACAAGCTGCGCGAAATTTCGGATCACGCCGAGCAGTTGCCTGACGTGATTGTGCTGCGGTTGAGGAACATGACGGCCGTCGACGCCACGGGCGTCAGCGCCATTGAGGAGCTGGCCGACGAGTTACGGGCGAAGGGACGAACGCTGGTGTTGTGTGGCGCACCAAGGCAGCCGATGGCGGCCCTGCAGAAAGCGCAACTGCACGACCGGTTGGGTGAAGCAAATATTTGCGAGAGCGTGCAGGCGGCGCTGGACCGGGCGGCGACGGTGATGGCAGAAAAGGAAAAGGCCGGGGCGTGAGCCCCGGCCTTGGTGTCTATCCGCCTAAAAGGCGGACTCTACTTTGCGCCATCCGCCTGAAGGCGGACCTACTTGGCGGCGATGAACATGATCTCGACGAGACCATCGGCGCCGACGAGTCCCGTTTTCACGGTGGCGCGGGCGGGAAAGTCCTTCGGGATCACCGAGCGGTAGCCGGCGTTCATGGCATCGAAGCCGGTCAGGTCGGTGATGTAGACCATGCTGTCGACCAGGTCGCTCCAGCTGAAGCCGGCGGCGGTCAGCGTGCGGCCGACGCGCGCCAGCGTCTCTTTGGTCTGCGCCTCCATGTTGCCCTTGTTATCGGCGTTGTTGCCGAGCAGGCCCGCCAGGTACAGCGTGTTGCCAACCTTGATGGCGCTGCTGAGCGTCGCGCTGGACCGTCCCGGCGTGCCATCGGCGTTCGGCGTGGCAAACGCCTGCTTCGGCCGCTTGTTCGCGGTCATCGTGATCTCGACCTGGTACTGCGGACCGGGCAGGCTGACGATCACCGTCGCGCGGGTTGGGGGATCCTTGGGGAAGTGCGGCACGTAGGCCTTGTTCATCTCGCCGAACTTGGTACCGTCGGTGATATAGACACGATTGGCGACGACGTGCTCGAAGCCGAAGCCGGCGGCCTTCAGCAACTCCGCAGCGTTGGCCATGATGGTGTTCATCTGCGTCGTCATGTCGCCTTCAACCGCGACGTTGTCCTTGGTGCCGCGCGACACCAGGCCCGCCATGAACAGGCTGTCGCCCGACTTGATGCCATAGCTGTACGGGTTGGCGGTCGACCAGCCGGCCGGCGTGACCACGATGCGTTCGCCGCCGGTCGGAATGGCCACGGCCGAGATCTCAAGCAGGGCGCCAGGGACCACGAAGTCGGAAATCACCGTGGTGCGCGCCGGCGGGTTCTTCGGGAAGGTCTCACGCCACACTTCAGTCATGGCGGCCGCGTCGGCGGCGTTCTTCAGGTAAACATTGGCGCTGGCGACCATCGCCAGGCTCGAGCCCGACTTGGTCAGCGTCTGGCTGATGCTGTTGAGCACGGCCTTGGTCTGGGCCTTGATGTCGCCCTGGGCGGCGATGGCGCCCGAGACGTAGATCAAGCCATCTCCCTTGGCGGCGGTACTGAACGGCAGGTCGCCGGTCCCCGGGAACAGCTGTCGCTGGCCTTGCACGGTCACCCCCAAACTCACCACGGACACAAGCAGAAACGTCGTCAAATAACCTCGCACGGTGCACCTCTCGCGCGACAATGTATCATTCCTCTTGCTACACTGGCTGAACCGTTAAGAGGACGTTAAATTTGCCCCTTCCGAAGATTCTTCGCAAACGCTCCAAGCTGCACGGCTATGGCGTATTCGCCATGGAGCCCATCAACAAGAACAAGCGCATCATCGAGTACACCGGTGAGCTGATCACCAACAAGCAGAGCGAGAGTCGCGAAGACCGCTACTTGAAGAAGGGCTGCATCTGGGTGTTCCGGGTCAACCGCAACTGGAGCCGCGATGCCAACGTCGGCGGCAACGACGCGCGCTACATGAATCACTCATGCAACGGCAACTGCTGGATTGAGGTGGTCGACAAGACCATCTGGATTCGTGCGTCGAAGCCCATTGCCAAGGGCGACGAGCTGACCTACGACTACAACACGGAAGGGGACAAGGTCATTCCCTGCCTGTGCAAGCCTGGTTGCAAGACCAAGCTATGACCTGGCGCCTGGGCGCGCTGGCGCTGGTGTTGACGGCCGTCGTGGTCGGCCCTCACGCGTCCTCCTTCGCGGAGCAGCCGCCAGCGCCATCAGGCCCCGCCTTCTTCGTCCGCAACCTCGACAACCCCCGCGAACGGCGCGAGGCCCGCGCCGACATCCTCGATACGCCCGTCTTGCCCGGCTCCATCGTCAAGGCGGTGGCACTGGTGGCGGCGCTTGAAGACGGCCTCGTTCGCGCCGACTCCGATCACGTGTGCCGTCGCACGGTCACGGCCGATGGCCAGAAGTTCGTCTGCGCCCATCCCGACTTGAAGCGCCCGCTGTCGCCGGCGGAAGCGCTGGCGTATTCGTGCAACGATTTTTTCGTCTCGCTGGCGTCCCGGCTCTCGAGAGACAGCCTCAACAAGACGCGACTGGCGGCTGGCCTGGCGCCGATTGCCAGTGGTACGCCGATGGCGTCTGCACTGGTCGGCCTGGCTGGGCCTCGCACCAGTCCGCGGGCGCTGATCGACGTGATGGCACGCCTGGCCGGAGCCGGCAAGGACAAGCCCGTGCCGATGAGCGTGGCGACCAGGGCCGTGTTGCTCGAGGGGCTGCGTGGCGCTGCTGAGTACGGCACGGCCTCCGCGTTCAAGGCCGGCGGCGTCTCCGCCCTGGCGAAGACTGGAACGGTCCTGATGCCCGGCGGCACCGCGCTTGGGCTCGTCGTGGCGCTGACGCCTGCTGACCGGCCAACCCACGGAGTGGTTGTCGCCGCGCCGGGCGGCGCGGGGATTGATGCCGCAGGTCTCGCGGTCGACCTCATCTCCGGATCGCCTTCACCAGCCGCACCAGCCGCACCAGCCCGACCAGCCCAACCAGCCCAACTGGCCGCAATCCGGTTGGGCCGCACGCTGGCCGATGGCCGCACGCGTGTCGAGACCATCGCGGTCGATGATTACATCGCCCAGGTCTTGGCCGGCGAAGGGCAGCCGCGAGCGGGGGATGCCGCGCAGCAGGCACTCGCCATCACCGCCCGGACCTTCGCGATGGCGAATCGCAATCGTCATCGTCGCGAAGGTTTTGACCTGTGCGACACCACCCACTGCCAGGTCGTCCGGGCGTCGACGCCGATGACCAGGCGGGCGGCGCAAGCGACGTCGGGCCGGTTGCTGCTGCATCAAGGCCAGCCGGCCTTTGTGTTTTACTCCGCCTCGTGCGGTGGGCGAACCGAGTCGGCCTCCGAGGTCTGGCCCGGCGCCATCGACTATGCCCGCGAGGCGTCGGCTCATGACGATGCGGATGACAGCGAGCCGGAGTGGGAGAGCGACGTGCGCGTGCAGGACATCGAGCGCGCGTTACGCAACTCGGGATGGCGCGGCGATCGCCTGCGCGACCTTCGCGTCATCGCTCGCAACCCGTCGAATCGGGTCTCGCGCCTGCGCGTCGAGGGATTCACGCCGCCCGAGATCAGCGGTCACGAGTTCCGCATGGCGGTCGGCCGCGTCGCCGGCTTCCGGGCGCTCAAGAGCACGGCCTTCGACATCAATCGCACCGGGACCGGTTATCACTTTCGTGGCCGCGGGTTTGGGCACGGCGTCGGCCTGTGCGTGATCGGCGCCGGCACCCGTGCGGCGCGTGGCGCCACGGCTGACGACATCCTGAAGTTCTACTATCCTGGTCTGCGAGTGGGAGCGGGCTCGCCGTCGGCGCTGACCACCAACGCTCCACCCGCAGCGCCAGTGGCGCGTCCTGCGCCGGCGGCTCCCGCCGGCATCGCCTCAACTGACATTGCCTTGGCGCTACCTGGCAACGAAGAACGTGAACGGGCGTCGTTGTTGTCGTTGATTCGCAAGGGTCGCGACGACGTCGTCCGCGCCACGGGCGCCATTCCGCCCTCGCGGTTGCGGATTACCGTTCATCCCTCGGTCGACAGCTTCGGGCGCGCGACCGGCCAACCGTGGTGGGTCTCTGGCGCCACCGATGGCTCGGCGATCGATCTGCTGCCGCTCACTGTTCTCAAGCAGCAGGGTCAGTTGGAACGCACCATCCGCCACGAGGTCGTGCACGCGCTGCTTGACGGGGCGCTGGCGAAGCGGCCGATGTGGGTCAGGGAAGGCGCGGCGGCGTACTTCGCCAACCCGCCGGCGTCGCGGCCGGCCGCGTCGAAGGTTACCTGTCCCAAGGATGCGGAGTTACTGCGGCCGGTGTCTGCGGGATCGCAGCGAGAGGCCTACGCCAGGGCGGAAGCCTGCTTCGCGCGGGCGATTGCCGAGGGCAAGCGCTGGGATCAGATTAAGTAGGAGCCAAGGGTGACAGGGGTGCCGACGTCTTGGCTGGCCGGCACCCCTGGCACAGTAGCGCTTAGAAATTCACCTTCAGTCCGAACCGCACCACTCGCGGCGCCAGGATGCTGGTGACGAAGTTCGCCTGCGCGAAGTTCTGGCGTGTCTGGCGGGCCAACACTGTGGCCGCATTGGTCAGGTTGAACGCGTCGACGTTGAACTGGATGCGGCGCTGGCCGAACAGGAAACTCTTGTCCCAATGCACGTCGAGCTGGCTGAAGGTCGGGTAGTGCTCCGTGCCCTGCGGCGCGACCAGTACGTTTGCCGTGCCGAGGGATCCGGTTCGATTGGGTGACTGGATGGTGGGATTGAACTGCAAACCATCCCGCAGGTTGTAGAAGGCCGCGACCGACATGTTCCACGGCAGCGCATACATCCCCGAGAATTTCGCGGTCCAACGCGGGCCGTTCAAGCCGCTGGAGTCGGCCCCGTTGGTAAACGCGAAGTTGGTGGGGTCGCTGAGCGTGGAGAAATCCGTGGCCGTTTCGTAGCTGAGCACCGTACTGTTCAGCGTGAAACTGCTGTTCATCAGCCACTTGTGGCTGAAGCGCTTGCGCGCCGTCAGTTCAATGCCGTTGTAGTCACGGGAGAACTGGCTGTTTCGCAGCACCGTGCCGGTCGGCAGGGCAGTCGGCCGCTGGAAGTAGGTAGCGGTGTAGCTCGGCTGGTCGCAGAGCGAGTTGCCGCACGCCGCCGTGAAGGTCACCGGCGAGTACGACTCGGGGGTGGCGTTACGGTAGTCGCCCTGGAAGTTGTGATACCGGCGCCAGATGTAGCTGACACCGATGGCGAGATCCGGGATCAACTCGTGGTCGACGCCGCCGACGAACTCATCGGTGATGTCATTCTCAAGGCCGGGGTCGATGCGGTTGGGCGAGACGACCGACGCCGGGTTGTTTGGGTCATAGTTCGCACTCGGCGTGGCACGGAAACCACGGCCGAAATCGATCTCGTTGCGCGTGACGAACAGGTCGTTGTTCAAGTCATTCCAGTAGTACGACAGCGTGGTCTGGCCGGTCGGGCTGATGCTGCCGGCGGTGTAGATGCCGAGACCGTAGTAGCGGGCAGCGCTCGCCTTGAGCACGGTCCGGCCCGTGCCCCAGAGGTCGTAGGCCAGCGCGACGCGCGGTGCAAGGTCGTTGTACACCGCCCCGCCGTCGGCACCGGTAAAGCTCACCGCCGGCAGCAGATCCGGCAGAATCGGATTGGCGGCGATACTGGCCGAGATGGCCCGGTCGTCCTGGTGGTCGAGCCGCAGGCCCAACGTCAGGGTGGCGCGTTTCACCTTGTAGGAATCGCTGAAGTACACCGAGTACTGCCACATCTCGCGGCTGGTGTCGCCGTCACGGGTGATGTCCACTTCGTTGACGCCACTCGACCGGATACGCGCGGTGGCGCCGCCGCCAGTCTGGCTGATCGTCTGGTAAGGCGTGCTGCGCCAGCGGAGGCCGAACTTCGTCGAGTGATCGCCGCCCATCACGTTCGGAAGAAAGTAGTTGCCATCGAGGCGTGACTCATACGTCGGACGGATGTTGTTGCTGAGCGACCCTGAACGGGAGAGCGTGTTGCCCTGGTCCACATGCAACAGCCGCTGAACGGTCGCGAGGCTGTCCTCGTGGAAGTTCAACTGGAAGCCGGCGTTGTTGTAGCTGTACTCACCTTCGATCATCAGGCGGTCGCTGGCGACCCACTGATGCTCGCCCTTGTAGTAATTCGTCGGCCCGGTCTGCCGAGTCGTCGACTCGATGCGGGTGGTCGAACTCGCGCCGCGAGCGTTGCGAATCTTGTCGCCGCGGCTGAACAGGAACGTCGTCTTGTGGCGCGCCGTCCAGCCGTAGTTCAACTTCAGATTCTGATTATTCAGCGTGGTGAGGTCGGTTTCAAGATCGTCGGCGTCGGTCGACCCGGCCGGCGCACCCGCCTTGAGAAAACCGAGCACGCCGACCTTGATGCTCTGGCGGCTCAAGGCGCCCCAGAACCACGCCTTGTCGCGAATGATCGGTCCGCCAGCCTCGACGCCGTACTCGTGCACGTCCTTGAGCGGGTTGCCGGCGCCGCCGCCCTGGGCCGCCACTTCGACCGGCGTGTTCGACGACTGGAACCGCTTGTTGCTGTCGAATAATCGGCCAGAGCCCTTGAACTTGTTGCTGCCGCTCTTGGTCACGAAATTGATAGCAACGCCGCTGGCCTCTTGCGAAGCATCGCCACCGGCTGTTGTAATCTGGATCTCCTCGAACGAATCGAAATCGAAGTAGCTGGGCGATGAGCCGGCCGCCATGTCGGTAATGGTGGCGCCGTCGAGGTTCCACTGCTGGTTGCCGCTGCTGCCGTGCGCACCGAAGCTGGCCTGCTGCCCCGAGGCATTGCCGCCGACGTTCTGCACGCTCATCACCATGCCCGGCGTCTGTTCCAGAATCACCCACGGATCGCGCGCCGACGGGATGGCCTCCAGCAACTCCTTGCCGAAGTTGGTACCAAGCGTATTGGAGCGCACGTCGATGATCGGGCTTTGACCAGTCACGGTCACGGTCTCTTCAACACTCGAGAGCTCGAGCCGCCCATTCACCTCGGCGTTGAAGCCCGCCTGGATGCGAACCTCGGGCCGAATCACTCGCTTGAAGCCAGTGAGCTCGAAGGTCAGGGTGTAGACGCCGATCGACAGGTTCGGGAAGCGATACGAGCCGCTGGCGGCGGCCGTGGTCGACTGCGGCTGAATCAAGGCCGGGCTCGTCAGGATGACGGTGGCCCCGGGCAAGACCGCGCCACTGGCATCACTGACTCTGCCGAAAATTTCGCCGGTCTGGGTCTGTGCCCAGGCGATGTTCGCTGACAGGAACATCGACACCAGAACGACGCCGAACACACTTCGCGATGAGCCGTGCATGGATCCTCCTCCGTGAATGCAAAACGAAACAACGACAACGCCGCGCCGGACGGGGTCGTACAAAGCCGTCTTGGGGAATGACGGCCTCTTGGAACAGAACTGACGCAGAAGGATATCCGCGTTTGGTCCCTGGGGGATTGGAAAATGACTTAGCGCAATAAGCCTTCGAGCTCGTCTGGATGCCCGGAGCGCATGGCGGCTTCGGCACGGGTGATGGCGCCGGCCTTCACCAGGCGCGCCAGCGACTCTTCGCGCGTGATCGACCCGGCCTTGCGGGTCATCGTGATTTCCTGGTGCAGGTGCTGCAGCGAGTCCTTGCGAATGTGCTGGCGCGCGCCGTAGCTGACCATCAGCAACTCCACCGCGGGGATGCGGCCGCCGCCGATCCGCGGAATCAGCGTCTGGATCAGCACCGCCGACAACGCCAGCGACAGCTCCTGGCGAATCGTGTTCTGCCGTTCGTTGGGGAACGAATCGCAGATGCGGCCGACCGACGCCGCCACGTCAGTGGTGTGAAGGCTGCTGAACACCAGATGCCCGGTCTCGGCGGCGCTGAGCGCGATGCGCATTGACTCGTGGTCACGCATCTCGCCAATCACCAGGATGTCGGGCGCCTGCCGGACGGCCGCGCGCAAGGCGGTGGGAAAGTCGGGTGCGTCGACACCGACTTCCACCTGTTCGACCAGTCCCGCCTGATGCGCGTGTTCGTACTCGATCGGATCTTCGACCGTGATGATGTGCCGGGCCTCGCGCCGGTTGATGCAGTCGACCAGCGCCGCGAGCGTGGTGGTCTTGCCCGATCCGGTGGCGCCGCCAATCAACACCAACCCGCGCCCGAGCCGCGAGAGCTGCTCGATCTCCGGCGGCAGGTTGAGTTCACCAAGCGTCGGCACCCGGCTGGGCAAGACGCGAATCGCGGCCGCCGGACGGCCGCGTTCGTGATGCAGGTTGACGCGGAAGCGGCCGAGCGCGGGAATGCGCAGCGACGCGTCGGCGATCCCCGTCTCGCGAAACAGCTTGGCGGCGTGGGGCGGCAACAGTGGCGTGATGGCCGCCGCGACGTCGTCACCATCGAGCACGAGAGCGGCGACTGGCGAGAGCAACCCGTCCACCCGCACCGCCGGCGCGTGACCCGCGACGAGCAGCAGGTCACTGCCCTTGCGGCGGATCACTTCCGCCAGCCAGTCTTCGACCCGGCTCGAGCCTTCCAGCAACGGCGTCGGCGTCGAGTCGGTCGCGTTCAGTTCGCCGATGAGGGCGTCGAGGTCGTCCATATCGCTTGCCGGATGATAAGCGCGACGCCCATCGCCATCAATACTGCCGTCAGCGACAGCTTGGCAATGATGAACGCCAGTTCGATCGCGGTGGCCGGCAGGCCCTCGGGCCGCCACGGCGTCAGGTAGACCCAGGGCACCGCGACGAAGGCGGCAAAGATCAGCGTCGCCACGGCGAGGGAAACGGGCGAGACCGCGCGCCTCATCCACGCGAACCCAGCCAGGGCCCGCCAGCCGATCAGGCTGACGCCGCCCATGATCGACACGGCCAGCATCGGCGCGACCACCCACTTCAGCCACAGCGCCAGCCAGGTGATCCCCGTAAACAGCCACGACACATCGTCCCAGCCCAGCGCGGCGATGAACCACGCGTTGATGCCACCGCTATTCAGAGTCAAGCTGTCCGTGACAGTGCCGGCGAGTCGCCAGAACATGAAGACGATCAGCGCCGCCGGAAGCACCGAGGGTACGCCGGCGACCGCAGGGCGCAAGTGGCTCGTCGAGATGCCGTGCCGCCAGCCGACAATCGCACCGCTGATCGTGATCGCCACCAGGAAGAGGACGACCAGCAGCATCAGCGCCGAGACCGCCAACGCCCAGATGGTCGACTCCGGCGTGATCAGGAACGACCAGTAAGCGCCACCGGTCAGCGCCGCGCCGGCCAGCACCCAGAGGGTGACCGTGACCAGTCTCATCGCGAGCCTCCCTCGGGGACCGTCACGACAAACGTCTGCGGCTCACTTGACGCGTGCACGCCGGTCACATACATGGGCGACACCTGCGCCGGAATCGCGCGGAACTGTCCGGGCGCAATCACCTTCACCAGGTAACTGTATTCGTAGCGGCCGCGCTCGAAGGTCTCCTGGAAGAACACCGTCCGCGAATCGCGGTACTCGACCCGCGATCCGTACCACCACGCGTCCGCGGTTTCGCGCTCCAGTGGATACGCCGTCGTATCCTGAATCGCCTCGACGCCGGCCGGCAGCGGATCCTCGATGGCAAGGTATCGCCACTCCGGCGACCCCGCGACGGTCAACCGCACCGTCAGCACATCACCCGGCTTCGCCGTGCCGGTGAACGGCTGCTCGCGATAGACGATGCGGCCTTTGATGGTGACGGGCGTGAGCAGTGCGTACTTCCGGGTGAGCGCGAGTTGGCGAGTGCCCGTGCGCGCGCCAGCGCCAGCAGTGTCGTAGTAATTGGCTGCCACCGACCAGTACACGGTGCCGCCATCACGCTTGACCAGCCGCACTTGATTGGCGCCCGCCGCGGCCGGCACGGAGATGATCTGCGGATCGGGAGCCACCATGGCGGCGGCCGAGAAGGTGCGCTGGCCGACATTGGCGCCGTTCACGAACACGTCGACCGAAAACGGCTGTGCCGTCTCGCCACGCGCCTGCATGAACGACAGCAGGCCGTAGATGGCGATCGCGGTTTGCTTGGTGCTCGACCAGTACCCGGCCGTGCGGTTCTGCATCATCCAGCGCACCGCGCGCTCGACCAGCGGATTCTTCGGGTCGCGTCGCGCCAGCGCCTGCACCGCGAACGAAGTCGCTTCGATGCTGGTCTCCGCGGCATCGAACAACAGCGGGTCGTTGGCCACCGACCACCACGACACATCGCCGCGCGTTTGCGCTTCGCCGGCCAGTGTTTGCGCCATCTCGTTGCCGCGGGCGTCCTTGGCCTCGTCCATCAACAGCAGCAACAAGGCACGGCCGTAGGCGCTCATGCGGCTGCGGGCGTCCCACACCTCGTCGCGCGCCTTCGCGTGGCTGTACTGGTGCTCGATGCCGTCGGCATACCAGCTGATGGTCGGCTGGTCGGCCATGGCGCGCTGCAGCACGTAGGCTTCGTAGACTTTCAGGTCGGGCTCCACGCGCGGATAAGTGTCGTATAACTGCGCCAGTGCCGTGGCGCCGTTGTTGATCCGGTACTCCTGCACTTTCACGCCGGCGCGCCGCGCTTCATCCAGACCCCACAACGCGTACGCCGTCATGAAGGGATGGTTGCCGTCCGACTTCCACCATCCCCACCCGCCATCGTCATGTTGATAGTCGTAAAGACGCTGCAGGCCGGACGACACCTGGCGGTCGAGCGCCGACAGGCGTTCGGTCGGCGCCAGCTTGAGTTCCGTGAGCGCGCGGGTGACCAGCAGATGTGGCAAGAAGCTCGAGAGTGTCTGCTCCGTGCATCCATAGGGATAGGCGGTCAGGAAGTCGAGCGCGCCAAGCATCGAGCCTGCGAGGGAGGGCGCCAGCGCAATCGACACCGTGCGAGCCACCGGGTTGGCGCCATCGGGAACGGTGACCACGGTCGTGGCTTCGCCGGCGCCGACGATGGAACCGGCCGTGCCTGATTCGCGATGAATGCCGAACGGCAGCACCGGCAGCGGCAGCTCTACGGCGTCGGTGTCGTTGTCGGTCTTGGCCGTGGCGGTGATCGTCGCCGTGCCGACGGTCTTCGCCGAGAAGCGCCAGTCGTCACGACGTTCGCCGCCGCTGGCGAGTGGCGCCGGAGCGGGTGCGGTGGTGGTGGCGGATTCCAGGCCAGAGGCCACGATCGAGTTACTGGCGTTCTGGGTGTCGGGCCGGTAGTTGTGAACCATCGTCGGCACCACCACCTCATCGCCCTCGGTGAGGAAGCGCGGGGTGATGACGCGGACGATCAGGTCCTTGGTGGTCGTCGTGCGGGCGACCGCGACACCGGCCTTGGTGTCGTCGGTGAAGGCACGCGCGGTCAGGCGCCAGGTCGTCAGCGCATCCGGATAGTTCACCGCGATGCGTCCGCGTCCCTGTGCATCGGTGACCAGATCGCCGACCCAGTAGATGGCATCGGGGAAGTCCTTGCGCACCTCGGGCTGCACTTCCTTGTCGCCCTTGAAGTCGGCGAGGGTGAACGGCCGTCGCCCGCGTCGCGCCAGCTGCAGCCGATCGCGGCCGGAATAGCCCGTGAAGTAATACTCACGCGAGAACACCGTGTTCACGCGCGAATACTCGCGGCGATAGAAGTGGCGGATGGGATCCGGCGTGTCATCGGCCTTCACGCCGTAGACGGCCTCGTCGATCACGGCGAGGCTGACCTGGGCTCGCACCGGTTGGCCGGCTTGATCGGTGACCAGCACTGAAAAGGCGCCCGGCTCCCGCGGCTTCGAGACAGCCTGGTCCGCAGTCACCGACACTTTGAGCGTCCGCGAGGTTGCCGGGACGCCGATGCGGCGTTCAGCGCGGCTCAAGCGGCCATCGCGCAAGAACGCGATGCTCACGAACACGTCACCGACATCGCCTTCGTCGATCGGAACCTCGATCGATTCAGTGGCCGTTGGTCGCAGCAGCCGGAACCACGACACGTGCTGACCTTCCTTGGTCACCAGCACCGGACCGGTGATGGTCTCGCCCCGTACGATCAGGCGGGCTGATTCACCGGGTTGATACGTCTTCCGATCGGCCAACAGTTCAAGATAGCGCTCTTCGCTGTCAGTGGACGTTTCGCTCGGCCCAGGCACCCACAGCCAGACATCGTCTTGCACCGTGCGGTCCTGGCTCGGCGCACTGACGCGGATTCGGAAGCTGCCGGTCTGGTTCGGCAACGTCACTTGCGCGGTCGTGGCGCCGTCAGCGCCGGTGGTGACGCCGTTGTCGCTGATCTGATCGACCTCGGGTTCGCCGTAGTAACCGGTCTTGTAGATCAGACGCTCCAGCACGACCCGGACCGGCACGTTCGCCTGCGCGGTGCCGGTGTAGTCGATGGCGCGAATGGTGACGTCGGCCGTGCCGCCGGCACGGAAGACCGAGTTGGCGGTCTGTGCGGAGATCAGGAAGGAGCCAAAGGTCGCGTGCACCACCGTGTTGCCCGAGACCTGGCGATTGGCCGCATCCGTGACCTGCGCCTCGATGCGGGCGCTGAAGTCACGGCCGTTCTCGTCGACGCCCAGCGGGATGCGCACCTGCGCCTTGCCCTGGGCGTCGAGGCGCAGCGTGCCCTGCGCGGTCTGGTCATCGCCGTACCAGTAGCTGCTTTCACCACCGTCGAACCCGTCGTCCCACCGCAACGGCGAGTAGTACGACTGCTGGTTGACAACCCAGCGCAGCTGGCCGTTGGCGACCGGCTGGCCGAAGTAGTAGCGCGCCTGGATCGAGACCACCGCTTCGCGGCCCTGGATCTCGAAGCGCGACGCCGGCGTCACGATCACTTCGAACTCTGGTTTGCGATACTCCTGCACCTCGAATCCGCTCGACGTCTGCAGATCACCGCTCTGCACGCGCAAGACGTAGTTGCCGAGCGCGGCGGTGGGCGGCACGGGGAAGGCGGCTTGCACGGCGCCAAACGCATCGACCTTCACCTGCTGGCGGAAGACCACTTTGTCGTTGGGATCGGACGCGACGACTTCAACCTCGGGCCGGTCGAACCTGGCGAGGGCATCGTGATGCCGCCAGCGCAGGATCGCCTTGAGGTGGACCGTGTGGCCGGGACGATAGATCGGCTTGTCGGTGTAGAGGTATCCCGCGAGTTCGCGAGCGGGTTCTTGCAGCGACCACGAACCGGGATCGGTGGCCGCCATTTGCTCGCCGCACTGTGCGACGCCAACGACATCCTCCATCGGCTGCTCGGGCAGCGTCGCTTCAAACAACCCGTCTGCTGAGGTGCGTCCCTCGGCCACCGACTTCTGCGACACGATCACGCGCACGGCGCAATCGGCGACCGGCTCGCCGGTGAACCGGTTGGCGGCAAAGAACAACATCTGGCCAGGCGAAGTCTTCGTGACCAGGCCGACGTCCGAGACGATGACGATCGTGTAGGCGCGCAGGACGTCGCTGACCGCCTCGACCACGTAGAGGCCGGGCTGGCGCAGTTCGACCGGCACGCGACGCACTTCGGCGTCGCGCTGGTTGGGTAACAGCTCGCGCCAGGTGGTAATCACCTGATCCGGATTGAGCAGCGGTACTTGCGCGAAGGTGTTGGCGTTCAGCACGACGCGCTGCGCGACCACCGCCTGATCGGTGGCGGCGCGCCGGCCGGCGCGGTAGTTGTGGCTCGCCTGGGCCCTGGCGAAGCGCTGCACGTACTGCCGCTGACTACGTTTCCAGTCAGCGAGCCGCTCGATCCACGTCCGCACCTGCTCGACCTCGACATCGTCGCTGCCCAGCTGGTGAGGGTCGCGAAGGTTCGAGAAGAACGTAAACGGATCGCGCACCTTGTACACGCGAAAGTCGAGTTGACGAATACCGCGGAACGTCAGGTAGAAGTTTGGCGCGTCCCTGGTGGTGAAGACTTCACTCGTCGACAGCGAGAAGGCGGGACGATTCTCGGCGTCGGTTTGCGCCTCCGCCGGAGGCGAAGAAAGAAGCACGAATAACGAAGAACCAAGCACGAGGGCGCGGGTGATCTTCATAACACTGCCAATCGATAGACGCCTACGAAACGCGGGTTCGAGGTGAGGGGCCGCCAGCGGGCGGCCGGATGCTGTAGCAGCGTGGCGAGGCGCACCTTGCGCACTTCGCCGGGACCGTCGTCGTCAGGCCCGGTGTGGTAGACGACCCAGTCGTCACCTTCGGCTTCGAACTGTGACCGGCCGACGAACACCATCAGGTGATGGGGATCCTTCTGCGCGGGTTGTCGAAAGTAGAGCAGGTCGCCCGCGCGCAGGGCCTTGATGTCGCGGCCGAGTGGCCGCGTGTTGAGGGCGATCAGGGTCTTGGCATCCGCGAACTCGGCAAACGCCGGCTTGGTTCCGCTGCTGGTCTGAAACAGCGGCCAGCCATTGGCGCCGGCCTTAGGCGCCGAGCGCACCTCGGCAAACTGGGGGGTGAACGGCAGGTTGGCGCGCCGCACCCATTCCGGCGTGTGTGCGCGCATGGCTTCGCGAAACGCGTGGCGAACCAGCGCTGCGCAGTCGGCGACATCGGCGGTTGGCCGTTCGAACTGCGCCTCGGCCAGCAGGACAAACCACGAACGGAACGCCGCGCGATCCGACTCGTCGGCCAGGCGAACCTGCGCTGACAGCGGTGCGAGCGCCATCCAGACGAGCGCGACGGCCGTAGTTGTTCGCGTAGTCACAATGGAGCATCCCGCGGGGAGCAGGGGGGTCAGTATATCCGCCTTCGCCGTCTCGGGTCTGAAACGCCCGAGTCCGCGGCGGCGTCCTATGGGGATGCTGGTGCGGTATCATCGGCGAGTAGGGGCGGGAGCCGCCCTGGAGCCACCATATGCTGATTAAGAAAGCTGCCGACCTGCGTGAATCCGATGTCACGCCCAAGGACACGTTCCTGAAGCGCCGTGACTTTCTCGCCGTCGCCGGCAGCACGGCCGTGGCCGTCGCCACCAACGGCTTCGGGTTCGCCGGCATGCCGGACGTGGCCGCCCAGAATCCGGCGGCGCAGAAGCTGACCAACCTCAAGAAGAGCCCGTTCAGCACCGACGAGAAGCTGAACTCTTACAAGGACATCACCACCTACAACAACTTCTACGAGTTCGGCCTCGACAAGGCCGACCCCGGGAAGTACGCCGGTACGCTGAAGCCGAGGCCGTGGAGCGTGGTGGTGGAAGGGCAGTGCGGCAAGCCCGGCACCTACAACATTGAAGACATCATGAAGTATGCGCCGCTCGAAGAGCGCATCTACCGCTTGCGCTGCGTCGAGGCATGGTCGATGGTGATTCCGTGGATTGGCTATCCGCTGAGCGAGTTCCTCAAGCGTTTCGAACCTACCGCCAAGGCGAAGTACGTCGAGTTCAGGACGCTGGTCGACACCAAGCAGATGCCGGGGCAGACCGAGCCCGCGCTCAACTGGCCCTACGTCGAAGGCCTCCGCATGGACGAGGCGATGCATCCGCTCACGTTGCTCGGTCTCGGGCTCTACGGCGAAGTGTTGCCCAATCAGAACGGCGCGCCCATCCGCCTGGTGGTGCCGTGGAAGTACGGCTTCAAGAGCATCAAGTCGATCGTCCGCGTACGCTTCGTCGAGAGCGAGCCGGTCAACACCTGGAAGCAGCAGCAGTCGGCGGAGTACGGCTTCTACGCCAACGTCAACCCGCAGGTCGATCACCCGCGCTGGACGCAGGGCAGCGAACGGCGTCTCGGTGAGTTCTTCCGCCGCAAGACGCTGATGTTCAACGGCTACGGCGATCAGGTGGCATCCCTCTACGCAGGCATGGACCTGCGGAAGAACTATTGATCGGCGGCACTAAAGTGCCGCCCTCCTGACTCACGTGACTCAAACCCAATGGCGACGACGGGTCTTCAAGCCCGTCGTCTGGATTCTGTGTCTTGCGCCGATCGGCTTCCTCTTCTACGACGGGTTCACGGATAACCTGACCGCGAACCCGATCGAGAAAGTCACCAACACCACCGGCATCTGGGCGCTGCGGCTGATCGTCGCGGGCCTGGCGGTCACGCCTCTGCGTTGGGCCACCGGCGTCAATCAGCTGATTAACTACCGGCGCATCATCGGCCTGTTCGCATTCTTCTACGGCACGTTGCACTTCACCATCTACATCGTGACCACCTTTTTCATCGGGGGGTTTTCGGAATTCGATGCGTCGGGACTGTGGGACGACCTGGTCAAGCGTCCCTACATCACCGCCGGCTTCACGGCGTTCGTGCTGATGATTCCCCTGGCGATCACGTCGACCACCGGTTGGATTCGCCGCATGGGTGGCAAGAAGTGGAACCTGTTGCATCGCCTGGTCTACATCACGGCGCTGGCGGCGGTGCTGCACTACTTCTGGAAGGTGAAGCTCGATGCCACCTATCCCGTTTACTACGGCATTGGCGTGGCGATGCTCCTTGGCGTCCGGGTCTGGATTGCCTATTCGAAACAGCAGCTACGGAGGTCATGATGAAGGTTCTGGTGCTTGGTGCCACTGGCTCGGTTGGTTCCGCGGTTGTGCAAACCCTGTTGCAGGGCGGCGCCTCGGTGGCGGCGCTCACGCGCAGCGCGGAGAAGGCGAAGGCCTTGCCGGCCGGCGTGGAGGGGCGGATCGGCGACTTGAACGATCCCTACAAGGTGGCGGCGTCCTTCAAAGACGTGGACGCAGTCTTTTTGTTGAATGCGGTGAGTGCGACGGAAACCCAGGAAGGGCTGTTTGCGCTCGAATGTGCGAAGTTGCAGGGCGTGAAAAAGCTGGTGCACCTGTCGGTGCAGCATGTCGACCGCGTGCCTCACCTGCCGCACTTCGCCAGCAAGATCGTCATCGAGTCGGCGATCAGGCAGTCGGGTCTCGACTACACGATTCTTCAGCCGAATAATTTCTATCAGAACGACTACTGGTACAAGGACGCCATGTTGCAGTACGGCGTCTACCCGCAGCCGCTTGGCAGCCTCGGCTGGGACCGCGTCGACATCCGCGACATCGCCGACGCGGCGGCCAAGGCGCTCGATGGCGACGCCGCCAGTGGCAAGACTGTGATTCTGGCGGGCCCGACCAGCGAGACCGGGGCGTCGGCGGCGGCGACGTGGTCGACGTACTTGGGCAAGCCCATCGCCTACGCCGGCGACGATCTCGAAGTCTGGGAGCAGCAGAACCTCAAGTATCTCCCGCCATTCATGGTCTTCGATTTCAAGATGATGTATCGCTGGTTCCAGGAGCACAGCCTGAAGGCCGCGCCGGGCGAACGCGAAGTCGCCGAGAAGCTGATCGGCCATCCGATGCGAAGCTTCGATGGGTTCGTGAAAGAAACCGCGGCCACGTGGAAGTCGGCCTGAGGCGATTTGACATGCGGCGGTCCATCAGCGATGAAATCGCCTGAAATGTTGGTGGAGGGAAGACTGGTGTGCTAGTATCAGTCTCTTCCTTGTCGCGGGGTGGAGCAGTCCGGTAGCTCGTTGGGCTCATAACCCA
>ENA-ORBV01003431-ORBV01003431.1-microbial-mat-metagenome-genome-assembly--contig:-NODE-3431-length-31669-cov-7.440048_pt1 | contig 31669 bp, 35 predicted proteins | sample MGYA00237777_ERZ505514 | MGnify/ENA primary metagenome ERZ505514 (study PRJEB26160, sample SAMN06269048) | microbial mat metagenome | isolation source: Oligotrophic lake microbial mat | place... | reverse complement strand
ATTCCCCACCCTCATCGTTCTGCTGTGTCTTGCCGCCAGCGCCCTGGTTGCCGCACCACCCCCCGCTCTGGACCATGCCGAGTTGGGCCGGATCCCAGTCCAGGAAGGCGGGCGCAAGAAACCTTACTCCACGCTCGCCCGAGAAACGCTCCTGACCCTCGCAGGTCGCACGACCTGGAAGGACCCAAAGACCGGCGAGGCGGTCGAGGCCATGCCGTTCCTGACCCGGATCTGGCTGGAACCGGCAGGCTGGGAGAAGGAACCGCTGCTACTCGTCAGCTTCCGCCCGCTCAAGCAGACCCTCGGGCTCGATGAGAACACGAAACGGTTCAGCTTCGAGGAACTCGCCGGAAAAGCCGAGCTCGGCCAGATCGTGATGCGGGCAAACGCGGCCAAAGCCCGTGATCGGGATGCCAAGCTGGACCCGTCCGCGCAGGAGGCGTTGCAGGTGGTTGCACGACTCGAGTTATTCCGCAAATTGCTCGGGGGCGCGTGGGTGACGCCCCTGCCGCATCCGACCGACGCCACCGGGCGATGGATGCCCCTCGAATCGGCGGGAAGCTCGTATCCCCCCGACAAATCCCGTCCAATCTCCGTGGCGACAGGCAAGTTACGCGCGGCACTGGCCGGGTCCGACGGGGCGGCGTTTACGGCGGCATCCGCGGAGTTGCGGTCCGCAATCGAAGGTTTGGGGGCGCCCGGGTATCCCGCCCGCGATCTGATCGAGCGGGAGGATTTCTACTACGACTTCCACCCGTTCCGGCTCGCCTGGATTTTCTATCTGACAGGCGGGCTTGCCCTGCTGTTGACTTCCGTGCGCGGGCGCGTTGCCGGTTACCGGGCCGCCTGGGCGCTGGTGCTGATCGGGTTCGCGGCGCAGGTCTTTGGGTTCTGGTGCCGTGTCACGATTGCGGGGCGACCGCCGGTGACCAACATGTACGAGTCGGTGATCTGGGTCGCGTTTGGCACAATTCTGTTCGCGCTGATTTTTGAGGCAATCTACCGCTGCCGGATCTATCTGCTCGGTGCCGTGCCGCTCGCCGTGGTTTCGCTGATCCTTGCCGATACCCAGCCCGCGATCCTCAACAGCGCCATCACGCCGCTGACCCCGGTATTGCGTGACAATTTCTGGCTGACCACCCACGTGCTGAGCATCACGCTGAGTTATGCGGCGTTTCTGCTCGCGCTGGGGGTCGGACACATCGCGCTCGGGAAAGTGATCGCCGGGACCAAGCCGTCGGCTGCGCTCTTTCAGTATCTTTACCGGGCGCTCCAGATCGGGGTGTTGCTCCTTGCCGTCGGCACCATTCTCGGCGCCGTGTGGGCCAATTACTCGTGGGGCCGGTTTTGGGATTGGGATCCCAAGGAGACATGGGCGCTCATCGCTCTCCTCGGTTATCTGATCGTGCTGCACGGACGCATCGCCGGTTGGTGGGCCGGGTTCGGGCTCGCCGTCGGGTCGGCCCTCGGATTCTTATCCGTCCTGATGGCCTGGTATGGCGTCAATTTTGTCCTCGGCGCCGGACTGCACAGCTACGGGTTCGGGACCGGTGGGTTCCCGGCGGTCATGATCTTCGTCGGGCTCGATGTGGTGTTCGTCGCGGTGGCTCTGTCCCGGTACCGGGTGGCCTACGGAAAGCGGACTCGCGAGGTCCCGGTCCCGGAGCCCGGCACCATCACGAACGCCTGAGATTCCCGCCCACTCGCACGCACGTCCTCGCTGCAGCAGCAAGCAGTTTAATCTGCGCGCAGCGCCGATCAACTCTCGCGTCCGCGGGTTCATCAAGGGTTCCGGATTCATGGGGGGAACACCCCATAGCGCACAACGAACCACCCGGGTATTGTTCCATGCGAGCACACGACATCAACGAATCAGAATAGAAAGGAACCCCAATGAACACACTCCAAATCAAAGGCGACTGGAATATCATCAAAGGCAAGCTTCAACAGAAATGGGCCGGTCTTACGGATGACGATCTCCAATACGCAGAAGGAAAGTCTGAAGAATTAATCGGCCGGATCCAGAAGCGCACGGGCGAGACCCGCGAAGCCATCGAAAAGGCCGTCAATGAATCCTGCTCCAATTGTGGCTGCAAATAAACGGTCATGAAACCGCCCACGTCGAAACCACTCGTTCGCCACGAATCACTGCCACAATCTCGAAGATTTTAAATCACGCAGGTCAAACGGCTGGCCGTGCTGAAGGAAGGAGCACCTCGAATTTACACCAGCGTTCGCGGTGCTTTCGGAGGCCGAATATGACACCAGGGAACACTGGCAAATCGGGTGGATCAGGCGCAGGCCCTTCACGCCGGGCGGGATAGCGACCCATTGTAATTCCACCGGGTTCATCCTATGGGGCTCATCTTCGAGCAGATTCATACCCCCGGCATCGCGCAGCTTTCATATCTGCTCGGCGACGATTCGAAAGGGATCGCGTGTGTCATTGATCCCCGTCCCGACGTGGATGGCTATCTGGAATTGGCGCGGAAGAATGCGCTTTCCATCACCCACGTTTTCGAGACTCACATTCACGCGGACTTCCTGAGTGGCGGGTTGGAACTGAAACGCCGCCTGCCATCCGCAAAAGTGTTTTGCAGCCACGAAGGCGGAGCGCGTTACGGCTTTGATCACGAGAAGTTGAAGGCCGGCGATTCGTTTGAGTTTGGTGATCTGATCCTTACCGCCATACACACGCCTGGCCACACTCCGGAACACATCTCCTTTGTGGCGGCGGAGACAAAACGTCCGAATACTCCGTGGGGCGTGTTCAGTGGCGACAGCTTGTTTGCGGATTCTGCGGGCCGGCCCGACATCAAGGGCGGCGAGCGGGAGACTCAGAAACTGGCCGGGCAACTTTTTACATCGATGACGAAGTTCTACGCGAAGCTCGACGATGGGGTCACCATTTATCCCGGCCACGGCGCGGGTTCCTCCTGCGGCCCGGATATTGGCGACCGACGCAGCACGACCATTGGCTACGAGAAAAAGCACAACCGGTTTCTCCAGTTTCAAAACCAAAAAGAGTTCGTGGAATATACAACTTCGACGGCCACGCCGGTTCCGACCTACTATGTGCCGATGAAGAAGTTAAACCAGAAAGGTCCACCGACGTTTGGCAACCTGCCGCCCGTGCCGGCGTTGCCAGCCGGGAGTTTCAAGGAAGCCATCGCGCAGCGTGGCACCGTGCTGGTGGACACGCGAAGCATGCTCGGCTTCGGTGGCGGCTACATCAAAGGCGCGCTCAACATTGGCGCCCGCGCGGAGTTGTCCCCGTGGGCCGGATGGATGCTTAAGTTCAACGATTCGATTCTGCTCGTCCTCGAGAAGGATGAGCGGCTCAACGAAGTGATTCCCTACTTGTGGCGCGTGGGCATGACCCAGTTTGCCGGGTATCTCGTGGGTGGAATGAAGGCGTGGGACAATGCCGGTTTCGAGTTGGAACAGATACCGCAGATCACCGTGCATGACCTGAAAAAGGCCGGACGCAAGATGCAGATTCTCGATGTGCGCGCGCTGGCCGAATGGAAATGCGGGCACATTCCCGGCGCCAAACATTTCTTCGTTCCCGACGTGCGCGAGAACATCGATCAGTTCGACCAAACCCAACCGATCGCCACCTACTGCGACAGCGGCTACCGCGCGAGTCTGGCCGCGAGCATTCTCAAGCAGGAAGGATTTCAATCAGTTTGCACCATTCCCGGAAGCTGGCAGGCGTGGAAGAAAGCGGGCTATCCAATCGAGGGGGGCGAAATGGGCAGGTGAGTCGTTTGATCTCCATTGCCGTTGCATCGTTGGCGTTGTTGCCCCCCGCGGCATTCGCGGTTGAACCCGCGCTTGACGCGCGCAATTATCCCGGCCCCGCGTGGTCGCCCTACATCGTCGGCGCGGGCATCGGCGTTCTGTCGTGGCTCACATTTTATTTCTCCGACAAACCGATTGGCGCCTCGTCGTTCTATGCGCACGTCGCGGGCTTCATTGGCAGAGCTTTCTCCAAACGCCACACGGAATCGCTCGCTTACTTCAAAGAGAACCCGCCCCGCGTCGGCTGGGAGTTTGTCTTCGTGCTGGCGACCATCGCCGGCGGTTTCCTGGCCGCTTGGACAGGCGGTGAGTTCAAGAACGAATGGTTGAGCCCGATGTGGACGGCGCGGTTCGGTGACAGCATCGCGTTGCGAGCCATGGTCGCGCTCGGGGGCGGTGTGTTGATGGCGTTTGGCGCACGACTGGCGGGTGGCTGCACCAGCGGTCACGGCATCAGTGGAACGATGCAACTCAATGTCGCTTCCTGGATCGCAGTCGTTTGCTTCTTTATCGGCGGCATTGCGGTGGCCGTCCCGCTCTTTTTCTTATGATTGATCCCGGCAAAGCCGTCAAAACGTCCAATGCCAAAGAGCCTTCGCCCATCGCCTCCCCTGGCAAACTCATCGGTGGCGTGATCTTCGGTCTGGTGTTTGGGTTCCTTCTGCAGAAAGGCGGCGTGGGACAATACCACATCCTGGTCGGTCAACTTCTGCTGCAAGACTGGACCGTCGTGAAAATCATGATGACCGCCATCGTTGTCGGCATGGTCGGCATCTTCGTGCTGCATCATTTCGCCAAGGTCAACCTGCACATTAAGGCGACCAAGCTCGGCCCGAACATCATCGGCGGACTCCTCTTCGGCGCGGGCTTCGCGTTCATCGGCTACTGCCCTGGCACCGGTGCGGTGGCGCTCGGCCAGGGAAGCTGGGACGCGCTCTTTGGAATGGCGGGACTCGTCGTCGGTTCATGGTTCTACGCCGGGCTTTCCGGCACGCTGAAGAAGTCCGTCGAGAAGTGGGGGGACCTTGGAAAACTCACGCTCGCCGACGCGCTGCCCATCCCGCCCGGTGCGACCGTCGCGATCATGGCCGTGCTGCTCACTGGCGTGCTCTTCGCGCTCGAACGGTTCTTTCCCCGCTAATCAACGAAGCCAAATCAACCCATGAAAACACTGCTTAAAACCATCGCCCTCGCCACCCTCGCCGCGCTCCCGCTCACTGCCATGACTGCCCAACTGGGAAACTCAACCGTCGACAAAACGCACAAGGTCGTGTTTGAAGTCGCCATGGATGGCGAGGAGAAATGGCAGGGCGCTTTGCGCAACGTCGAGAACGTCCAAAAATCGCTCGGCGTGAAAACCACGATGATCGAAGTAGTCACGCACGGCAAGGGCGTCGGGATGCTGCTCGCGAAGGCTTCCACCGGGAACGCCGAACTGAAAGCGAAGCTCGAAAAACTCCAAGCCGACGGCGTCGTCTTCGCCGCGTGCGAAAACACGATGAAGCGCGAGAACATCGAAAACAAGGATCTCGTCGAGCTGTCCACGACGGTCGATTCCGGCGTCAGCGAAGTCATCCGCAAGCAGGAGGAAGGCTACGCCTACATCAAGAGCGGCGGGTGATCTCGGCATCCCCGTCCATGAAGGCTGAATCTCTACAGTGGAACTTACCGGCCAGAAAATTTGGGAGATGCTCAAGGAAAATCTCGAAAACACTCTCGCGGCTGATCCTTACCGGCAGATGGGGGGAAACGTGAAACGCTGTCTTGGCCTAAAGCTATACGTAAAGTTTGAACCCCCCGCCGGATCGCGCCTTCAACACTTGTTCGTCGGCGATGAGAAACTGGACCGCGAAAACTCTTACGCGGTCGCGTTCGGCACCAGCCAGGGTGTTCCCAAAGACTGGGGCAGCGGAACGTCCGTTGGATTCAATCAACTGATCCTTTACCCCGGCGCCCAGCACGGCCGGACCCACATGCACATGGCCAAGCTCAACGCGGACCTGCGGGCGTTCCTCAAGTCGTGACTATGCCACCGAATCAACAACTCGATGCGCTTGCCCTGGACCGTACGCTGCTGTCCGCCGAACGGACTTTTTCCGCCTGGATTAGGACCGGTTTGGCGGGAGTGGGCGGTGGTCTGGCGGTTTCACGCGCCCTGGTCTTTCAAAGTTCAGCGCATCAGGTGATTGCGGCGGTGGTGGCCGGGCTCCTGGTGATTTGGGGGGCCAGCCTCTTCGTTTACGCGATGATTCGCTACCGGTGCACCTGTGTGAGACTGGCGCACGAATGTGGCGCAAAGCAATCGCCGAGGGCCCTGATGGTGATGACGGCGCTGCTCCTCATTATTGCTGCGCTGGTTTTCGGATTGTGTATCAGTGCAAACTGGACTTTCTGAGAATATGTCCGCAGACATCCATCATCTCGAAGCCGGGGTCCCCGGATTCCAGGTTGACGGCCTCACGGAATCGATCCCGGCCAACGCCCTGTTCGCCGACGGCGCGGCGTGCGCCATCGTCCACGGCAGCCACGCCCTTGCCGCTCGCTCGGCCTATCGCCGCGGCTTCGCCTTGGGCCTAGCGGGTTTGTGCCCTGGCGTCTGGCCCGGTCTGATGATCGAGATGGGCTGGCTCCGCGCGCTCCGGTGCTTCGACCGACGTCAACAACGTACCTCCCGAGACTGCGGATGCGTGAATGGCGGACAAATCGAACCTCATGAAATAACAACATGAAGACAAACCGAAAATTAAGCAGCAAAAGGACCGGTGAAGGTAGGCCCGTGAGATAGGCCCATGAGACTCACGATTCCAGCCAACTACGATTGTGCGCTTGTCCCGGAGCTTTCCCGCTATCCGGTGGTGGAAGTTTACGGAAAGCTGTCGGGCGATCTAGTGGGTGGGGGAAGGCCCAGTTATATGGGAACTCCGCTCGATCGCTCTGACCTAGGCCGTTATGTGGCCGCGCTTCAGCGGCACCGGATAGGGTTCAATTACCTCTTGAACAGCTCGTGCCAGGGAAACCACGAGTGGACGCGTTCCTGGCAAAAGCGTTTCATGCGGTTGATTGATCGATTGGGCAACATTGGCATTCGAACCGTCACTGTCTCCACGCCATATTTGTTGGAAGTGTTCAAGACTCGGTTTCCTGAATTCAAAGTTAAAGTCGGGCTCTTTGCCCAGGTGGACACACCACGCCGGGCGCGATTCTGGGAAGATTTGGGTGCCGATGCCATCAACCTTGAAAGCTTTTCGATCAATCGCGACTTCGAGCGGCTCGCCGCGATCCGCGCAACGGTGCGCTGTGATCTTCAACTGATCGCCAATCATTGCTGTCTACCGAACTGTCCCATGCAGAGTTATCACCAGAACGGATTCGCCCATAGCTCTGACGGTTCCCGGACTCTTTTCATTGATTATTGTTTTTTGCGCTGCTCGCAAATGCGGCTGGAAGATCCGTCTTTGTTCATTAAATCAGGATGGATCCGGCCCGAAGATCTTTCGCGCTACGAAGCAATGGGTTACACCACCTTCAAACTCATTGAAAGAGGAATGCCCTCGGAGGAGTTGTTAAGGCGTGTTGCGGCCTACAGCTCCCGGCGGTTTGAAGGCAATCTGGCTGAACTGATCTTCCCTTTTTGTTTCAAGCAACCGATTCGGCGAACCCGCTTCTGGTTGTTGCGCCACTTTATCAAGCCGTTTCAGTTATCCGTGGGCAAGCTGTTGCCTTTGCTGGAACTGGTCCGCAGCCAGGGAATGCTTTTCCCCAAACCGCAAATACCCATACATATCACGGCAGCCCAGATTCCCGCCGATTTCCTTGAGACCTTTCGGTATCGTGATTGTGCTTCGAGAGACTGCGGTTCCTGTAATTATTGCGAAGAGATCGGCCGCCGTGCTGTGCGCATCGAACCCGAGTTTCGCCGTGCGTCCTTGAAGCAGTTTGGCACCGTGCATGCCTCAATGACCTCGGGCGGTCTCTGGAATATTCCCATTCGTTCAAGAAAAGGAGAAAAAGCGCCACAAACCCAGCAAGCACTGAAAAAATAGTCACTTTTCCCCAGTTCAATGAAACGCATGGTTATTTCGACCCACACCCGGAACTTTCCTGGTGCGGTCACCGGGCGGAATACCGCACATGATGCGGTTATGCACTGTTGCTCTCGATCTTCAAACAGGTCCGTCGGGAAAGGAGCGCCGCAGTCATCGCACTCGATTTTGAAGACCCAGTCAGATAAGCAGTCAGGAGGATGGAACGGATGAAGACCCTTCATGGCGTTGAATCCATGCGAACGGTCCTGTGCTGGCTGGCGGGGCTTTTCTTTATTTTCGCGGGCATCAATCATTTCTTGAAACCGGAGTTTTATGAGCGAATCGTGCCTCCGGGATTTCCGTCTCCGAGATTTCTCGTCACCGCCAGCGGAATCGCAGAGATCGCCGGTGGCTTGGGCTTGCTGATTCGACCGCTGCGCCGCGTGGCCGGGTGGGGATTGATCGCAATGCTCATCGCGGTTTTTCCCGCCAACGTTTTCATGGGGCTGCATCCGGAACATTTTGGCATGTCGCCGTGGAGTTTGTGGGCCCGCCTGCCGATGCAGTTGCTGTTCGTCGCGTGGGTGTGGTGGACCGCCCTCTCGCGTTCGCATGGAAAGCGGCGGACGTCGGAAGCCCGCCAATGAAATCAGCTTTCGCGATTGGATTGGCGCTCGTGATGACTCTGCACAGCGGCTGCACCGGGTTTCAAGTGCTGAATTCCACCGTTCCGCGTCACGGCTATGCACGCAGTTCCGACCTGTCTTACGGCAACCAGTCGCGCCAGAAGCTGGATGTGTATCGCCCGAAGCATGCGCCTGCCGTCGCGAAGGTGGTCATTTTCTTCTACGGCGGTTCCTGGCGTGCCGGCAACAAGGCGGACTATCGTTTCGTCGCCGAGGCGCTGACCGCGCGGGGCTTCATCGTGGTGTTGCCGGACTACAGGCTCTATCCAGCGGTGACATTTCCAGCCTTCGTTTCGGACGCCGCGGCGGCGGTTCGCTGGACGCATGACAACATCACAACTTTTGGCGGTGACGCGAATCGTATTTATTTGATGGGACATTCCGCCGGAGCGCACATCGCTGCCTTCCTTACGCTCGATCAATATTATCTCGAAGCTGTTGGGCTGGAGCGAACGGCGATTCGCGCCACCGCCGGGCTTTCGGGCCCGTATGACTTTATTCCCGGGGAATCGGATCGGGCGGTGTTCGATCTGGGACCCAGTGACTCGCCGCGAGCCATCGGGCCGATCAATTTCGTGGACGGCCACGCGCCGCCGATGTTGCTGATTCACGGGCTGCGCGACCAAACTGTCGAGCCAGGCAATGCCTCTCGACTTGCGGCGCGCATCCGTGCCGCCGGTGGGGAAGTGGAATGCATTGCTTATCCGCGCCGCGCTCATGCCGCCGTCGTCATGGCGTTCGCCTGGCCATTCCGCGGGCTCGCGCCCGTGTTGGATTACGTGACAAACTATTTTGATGAGCATTGATGGTCGATCCCTTCGCTCTGGGAAAGTTCGCCTCGCGACCCATAGGGTGTTCACCCCATAGACAAAGCCCGGCATTTGAAGGAGCGTGGCCCAGTCTGTTTGACACAACCGAACCAAATATTCACAAAATAAACGCAATGAAAAAACAACTGATTCCCACAAAATTGGCCGTCATCGCCCTCGCAGCTTCACTCTCACTCGTCAGCCTCACGGCGGCGGAACACGAAGCGACCCATGACGGGACAATGATGAAGGACGGCAAAATGATGGTCATGAAGGACGGCAAGTCCACGATGATGAAGGAGGACATGACCTTGACGGACGGCACCAAAGTCATGAAAGATGGCAACATTACGATGAAAGACGGTCAGACCATGATGCTCAAGGATGGTCAGATGGTTTCCATGGATGGCAAAGTTCACATGATGAAGGACGGCAAAATGACGATGCACGATGGTGCGATGATGAAGGACGGCAAGATGATGGTCATGAAGGACGGAAAATCCATGATGATGAAGGACGACATGACCATGACGGACGGCACCAAAGTCATGAAAGATGGCAATGTTACGATGAAAGACGGTCAGACCATGATGCTCAAGGATGGTCAGATGGTTTCGATGGATGGCAAGGTTCACAAGATGGCGAAGGAGACGAAAGAGTAACATCAAGCAGGAAGGCAAACCCATAGCAACCTGTCTGGACGAAATGAGATCACGCCGCCGGTTTATCAAACAAGTCGCCGTGATCACCGCTGCTGCGAGTCTCCCGCATTTTCACGTCGGCGAAGGCCGGGCGCAGGCGGCGGAACAATCCGGCCAGATTCCACGGCGACCTTTTGGACGGACGGGCGTTGAAGTTTCAATCCTCGGCATGGGGGGCCACACGCTTGCACTGGCGAGGACCGAGGCTGACGCCGTGCGCATGGTTCATGAAGGGATGGAGGCCGGGATGAACTTCATGGACAACGCCTGGGAATACCACGACGGGCGCAGTGAAGAATGGATGGGCAAGGCGTTGAAAGGTCGTCGCACGGAGGCGTTCCTCATGACCAAGGTCTGCACGCACGGACGCGATGCGAAAGTGGCGATGCAGCAACTCGAAGAGTCCCTGCGGCGGTTGCAGACGGATCACATTGATCTCTGGCAGGTGCATGAGGTGATCTATGACAACGATCCCGATCTGCACTTTGCCAAGGGCGGGGTCATCGAAGCGCTTGATCAGGCGAAGAAGCAGGGCAAGGTGCGGTTCGTTGGTTTCACCGGCCATAAAGATCCATCCATCCATTTGAAAATGTTGGGGCACGATTATCCGTTCGACTCCTGCCAGATGCCACTCGGTGTGTTCGATGCCACGTTCCGCAGTTTCGAGCAAAAGGTGCTCCCGGAATTGAACCGCCGCGGGATTGCGCCCATCGCCATGAAAAGCCTGAACGGCACGGCGGAGGCGGTGAAGCAAGGCACGCTCACCGCGAAGGAAGCGCTCACCTATGTCCTATCCCTCCCCGTCGCCACGCTCGTCAGCGGCATGGATTCCCTCGACGTCTTGCACAAGAACCTGGAAATCGCGCGCACGTTCACCCCGATGAAGCCGGAAGCAATGCAAGCCTTGCGCGAACGGTGCGCCAAACACGCAGCCGATGGACACTTCGAACTCTACAAATCCTCCAAAAAATTCGATGGTAATCCCGGGCGCGAGCATCATGGGTTTCCGCCGGTGACTGCGATGGCGGATTAATTTCGCGAACGCCATGTCTGAACCTGAAAGCGTTGCAATCGTTCCCCGACGGTCAGCACGGACGCCCGTCGCGCACTGTTTTTCTCCCCCGGCCAGCACCAGCGCTCGACGCTCGCCGAGATGGTTGGCTGTGAATTCTGCCCCGACGACGGCTGCGTGCAGTGCGGCGAGGATGCGTCCACATGTGTCCCCGGAGTTTACGTGGTGGGGAATGCCAGCCGGGGTGTGCAGCTCATCGTCGCCGCTGCGGCGGAAGGGATGCAGGCCGGCCTGGCGATCAATGACGCGCTGCTCGAAGCCGATGCCCGGCGCGGCGGGGTAAAAAGTGGCGTGGGGGAAGAAAAAAGCTGTGACCCAGTGCCCGCTTCGAGCCTCACCTTCTCGCAAAATAAGACCCGCCCACCCTACCGCATGGGGAGAACACCCCATTGAACAAATGACCTCACGCTTCTGAAGAACGGCGACGCTGTTCGACTGCTCTGAAGCAATCTGAAACGTTTCGACGGCAATTTTCCCGAAGTGCTTTTTATGAAAAACCAAAAACGCCAGTCCGTTCACCCGAAACCTTCGATTAAAAACACCACGGTGTCGCGACCGGCCGAGACGCATCAGACCGTCGGCGATCTCGCTGATTCGCTGACCACGAATCATGGACTACCGATCGCCGACAACCAGAACTCGCTCAAGGTCGGTGAGCGCGGGCCGACACTGCTCGAAGATTTCATCCTGCGCGAGAAGATCACGCACTTTGATCACGAACGGATTCCCGAGCGAATCGTCCACGCGCGCGGCACCGGGGCGCACGGTTACTTCCAAGTCTATGAGTCGATGAGCGACATCACCCAGGCGGCGTTCCTGCAAGATCCCACGGTGAAGACGGAAGTCTTCGCCCGCTTTTCCACCGTCGCCGGCGGTGCCGGCTCGGGCGATCTGGCGCGCGACGTGCGCGGTTTCGCGGTGAAGTTTTACACCACAGAGGGCAACTACGATCTGGTCGGCAACAACATCCCGATTTTCTTCATCCAGGACGCGATCAAATTCCCCGACCTTGTCCACGCCGTGAAAATGGAGCCGGATCGGGGTTTCCCGCAGGCAGGCTCGGCGCACGACAACTTCTGGGATTTCGTCTCTCTCACACCGGAAAGCATGCACATGCTGATGTGGATCATGTCCGACCGTGCCATCCCGCGCTCGTTGCGGATGATCGAAGGGTTCGGGGTCCACACCTTTCGACTGATTGACGCGCGCGATGTTTCGCGCTTTGTGAAATTCCACTGGCGGCCGAAACTCGGAGCCGCCTCGGTGCTCTGGGATGAGGCGGTGAAGATCAACGGCGCGGATCCCGACTTTCACCGGCGCGACATGTGGGAGGCCATCGAGCGCGGCGATTTTCCAGAATGGGAACTCGGGCTGCAGGTCTTCGATCAGGCGACGGCGGACGGCCTCGACTTCGACGTGCTGGATCCGACGAAGCTCATCCCGGAGGAAATTATTCCCCTGCGAATAGTCGGAAAAATGGTGCTCAACCGGAACGTGGACAACTTTTTTGCCGAGACCGAGCAGGTGGCGTTTCTGCCCACGAACGTCGTGCGCGGCATCGACTTTTCGAACGATCCCCTGCTCCAGGGGCGGCTCTTTTCCTATCAGGATACGCAGCTCTCGCGGCTGGGCGGGCCGAACTTTCATCAGATCCCCGTCAACGCGCCGCGTTGCCCCATGCACAACTTCCAGCGCGACGGTCTCCGCCAGATGGAAGTGCCCAAGGGCCGTGTGAACTACGAGCCGAACAGTTTCGACGGCGGCGCGCCGCGAGAGAATCCAACGCGCGGATTCGCCAGCCATCCCGAGGTGCTCGACGCCACCAAGCAGCGCAAACGCTCCGAGACCTTTGCCGATCATTATTCCCAGGCGCGGATGTTCTTCCGCTCGATGACCAAGCCGGAGCAGACCCACATCGTCAGCGCGTTCGCCTTTGAACTGGCGAAGGTCGAAACCAAAATGATCCGCCTGCGGATGCTCGGGCACCTCGCGAACATCGACCCTTCGTTGCACGATCAGGTCGCCGATGCACTCGGGATGCCGGGGAAAGCCGACGCCATCACACCCGCCGTCGCGCCGCGTGACCTGGCGTCTTCGCCGGCGTTGAGCCTCATCGGCAAGGCGCCCACGACCCTGGCCGGGCGCAAGATCGGCGTGCTCATCACCGACGGCTTTGATGCCTCGCTCCTCGCCGCGCTCCGCCGTAGCGCCAAGGCCGAGAAAGCTGCGCTCGCTGTCGTTGCCCCGAAAGTGGGCGGAGCGACCGACAGCAATGGCACCCTGGTCGAAGCGGACTTCCCGCTTTCCGCCGCACCGTCGGTGTTCTTCGACGCCGCCGTCATCCTCGCCTCTGAAGCCGGGGCCAAAGATCTCGCGACTCAGGTCGCCGCTGTCGCCTGGGCGGGCGACGCCTTTGCGCATCTGAAGGTGATCGGTCACACCGCCAAGGCCCAGCCGTTGCTCGACCGCGCGGGAGTGAAACCAGACGCAGGCATTGTCCCACTCGCGAATGACAAGGCCGTTGCAACATTCATCGCCGCCGCGAAGAAGGGACGCATCTGGGATCGCGAACCCAGCCTGCGCCGCCCGGGCTGAGGTCTGATGCACAAACCTATGGCTCGTGGAAGAACGAAGCGGCCGCGGCATATCCAGATGCCGCTCACGATCTTGATTACCCTGGTGGTGACGGTCGCTCTGACCGTGCTGGCTTAAATCTACGCACCGGCGAAAAGCAGATCCAACTCACCCATCCCTCTGCCGTCAAACGTGGAAATATCCGAACTCCCACGAAGACCAACCACCCACTCCTCCGGGCCGGGGCGCTCCCAGATGCTAACGCGGCATCCGAGCGCAAATCCAGTGAGCGCCACGGATGACCTCCATGTCACAACGAACCCTCCTCCCGGACTGCAGCCGCGTTCGTTGTATTCATATTTGTGGTTTGGTGCCGCGTTGTTCGTGTTGCTCGGATCCTTCGCGCTGCTTTCACCCAGCCTGCTTTCCTTCCTGTTGATTCTGCTCGTGTCGTTCGCGGTGAATCCGATGATATTTGCGGATGCGGATGCGGATGTGGCTGGGCGGCAGAACAATGCACGCCGAGGCGATGCATTTGGAAGTCACTCATCGAGTTGGCGGAAAGGTTCAACGGTATTCATTTCCTGCGCGATGTTTAGCGGATCGAGACGAAACACCCTTTGCTCGATTTTCGTGCCGGGACTGAGGTGAAAGAGCTTCAAAGCCGGTTACGACATCGAACAGCTCTTCGTCGATGGAGTCCTGCCGCAGGCGGTGATAGGTGCCGTTCAGCGTCTCCAGCAATTCGTCGATGTTCTTGTCGGCGCGCTGCATTGCGGCTAGGCGGCTGGTATTTTCGCTGGCGAGTGACTCGGCGCAGGCGCGGAAGAGGGAAATGAAAAGGTATTCGCGGATGAGCGCGCCCAAGGTCGCGGTGCCGCCGCACATGACATCGGGCAACGTCATTGTCGGCCAGGGAATGTTTGCCAGATCGCGCTGCCATTTTTCGTCGAGTGGCAAGAGCCGTTGGCTGACGGGTTCATAGAGCGCACCGGATTTCGGGCGATTGTGGAAAACATAGAGTTGCGAGCATTCGCCCTCGGCCCGATGCGCTTCGCTTTCGATCTGAATCTGCCCGACAAGCGGGGTGATACCTTGGACGGAATTCGGAACGGCAAAGAGGCCGATCGGATTCAAGCCGGCGTCAGCGAGTCTCGCCTGGACGCGCTCACCCACGGCCCAGACTGTGGTCTTTCCGGACATGGCGGTCAACGTCTTGATTGCGTAGTCGGTGATGATGTCATTGAACTGGCCTACCAAACCCTGGTCAGAGCCGAAGACGACGGCACCGATCTCGCCCTCGTCGGCTTTTCGATTTCGCTCCACCGGTAACACCGTTGATTGGGTTGCGAGAAAACAGGCGCTCAATCCCAACTCCACCGTGCGATAGTAGTCGCCGAGCGCTTGCACTGATTTGTCGTATTGGCCAATGCTTGATGCGGCCAAAGCTTTCATCGATCGGACGACGGATTGGAGATCGCCCGCACTACTGATCTTGCGGCGCAGGCCTGCGATGGTGTCGCTCATGATCGCGTTGAGGTGTGGGATTTGGCTCCGGCATGGATCACGCCGTCTTCCATTTCGTAGGTCCAGTCGAACACATCGAGCGAACGCTGATCGTGGGTGACGACGATCACACCCGTGCCGCGCTCATGGGCAACCTTGCGGAATAATTCCATCACCTGCCGGCCACGATGGCTGTCGAGCGCGGCGGTCGGTTCGTCGGCGAGCAGGAGGTCCGGTTGATTCGCCAGAGCACGAGCCACGGCCACGCGCTGTTGCTGGCCGCCGGAGAGGGCGTCGGGCAGATTGACCGCGCGATCGGCCACGCCGAGGTAGTCGAGCAATTCCAGCGCGCGACGCCGCGCCTGTCGGGGCGGCACGTCATTGATTTCAAGTGCGACCTGAACGTTCTGAAGGGCGTTCAAGAACGGGATGAGATTCGCCTTCTGGAAGACGAAGCCCAGGTGATGCCGCCGGAAGGCGCGCAGACTGACCAACGGCAGCGGGCCATCCAGCACCGGCACGCCGCCAATGAGGATGCGGCCGGACGTGGGTGGATTGATAAGCCCCATCGCCGTCAACAGTGTGGATTTCCCCGCGCCGCTCGGCCCGAGCAGCGCGATGACCTGGCCGCGCGCGACCTGGAGCGTCACGCCCTTCATGGCCACGACCTCGGTGTTGCCGCTGCCGTAAATCTTCGTGAGGTTGAAGACTTCGATGGCGGGCGTGTTGGCTGGGGGAAAGTTCGTCACGACAAAACCTTGTTCGGTTCGACGCGCAGGGCCTTCCAAATCCCAAGCGCACTCGACAGCACAGAAATGAGCACCACCACCGCCGCCAGTCCCCACAGGTCTTCCGGCGTGATCAGCACCCGACGCGGGAACTTCGGGAAAATCCACCCGCCCAGATTCCACGCGATGCCGAACCCAAGACCGCCGAGCAACAGCGCCTGTTGCAGAATCAGGCCCACGATCATCGAATTGCGCGCCCCCATGAGCTTGAGCATCGCAATGTCGTGAATTTTATCGAGCGTGAGCGTGTAGAGGATCAACGCCATGATGATGGTGGAGATGATGACCAGCAAAACGCGGAATAGGCCAATCTGTCGCCGCGCCTTGTCAATCATGCCATAGACTAGGAGTTGCACCTGGTCGTCGCGGGTGTGAACCGACACATCGGGCCAGGCGGCGATGGTGGCCGCCACCGCCGCGGGATCCGTCCCTTCAGTCACGCGCACGGTGATGGCGCTGACCATCGGGCGGGCAAGGGCGGGAATTCCCGACGACAGTCCGCCTCCGCGCTCCAACAACAAAGGCTGCACCCGTCCGATGTCCTGTCCCACGGCCCGCTGGACCCGCGCCGCGCGTTCCAGTCGAATGGCTTCGCCGGAGAGATCGAATTGTACCGCCTGTGCGTCCTGCGTGGTAAAAAACGCAATCCCATCGCCGCCCGACGCCACCATGCCTTTTGTGATGCCCACGACCGTGTAGGTGTCTTTGCCCAGAACCAGCTTCTCGCCCAGGTTCAGGCCGAGGGACACATCGGCGATCAGTTCGTAGTGGGATTGTGCCAGTGGTCGTCCGGCGGTCAGCGTTACCCACGCGCCATTGTCTTCGGGCCAGGCCAGGCCGTGAACATTCATGCGCAGCGCCCGGCCCTCGTGTTCGCGCTGCACATTGTGGGAAACAAAAGTCCGCGCGCTCGCCACGCCGGGCACGGCGCGCAGGCGATGTTCCAGGTTGGCTGGCACACGGGAAACTTCGGCGAACGGCCCGCGCGTGCTGCGTTGCACGACCCACAAATCCGCGCCGATGCGATCCACCACCACGAGCGCGTCGTCAATCATGCCCCGGTAAATCCCGCTCATCCCCAGCACGATCATCAGCAGCAGGCCGATGCCCACCGCCGTGAGCGCGAACCGCCCGACGTTGTGCCGGATGTCTTGGGCCGCCAGGTTCATGATTCCTTGATGCGTTGGCCATCCGCGAGAACCCCGCGCTTGCCTTCGACGGGTCTGAGGAGGGGTTCTCCTTCCTTGAGTCCTTCCAGCACTTCAACATTCTCTCCGCCTTCCAAGCCCAGCGTGACGTCCCGCCAACGCGCCTTGCCACTCGCGGCAACGAAAACCCCTGCCTTCCCGCTACGCCAGACGAGAAAGGGTTTCGGAATCACCAGTGCGGAGGGTTTGCGCGCGGTTTCGACATAGACCTCGGCCCGCTGGCCAATGCTCCATTTCGCCGGCAGTTCCTTCAAACTCACGTCCACGATGAATTCCCTCGTCTCGCGGTCGGCCTCCCGTCCCAGCCGCGCAACTTCGCCGCGAAAACTCCGCGCCGGTTCGGAACGGAAGATCACGCGGGCAACCTGGCCGGTGGCGAGGCGTGCCATGGCGGTTTCATCCACCCACGCCGATATCCAGAGTTCGTTCGTGGAGATGAGTTGGAGAATCGAAGCGCCCGGAACAACCACTCCACCGGGGTCGCGGTCACGACGCACAATCAATCCGTCGTAGGGGCTGAGAATCCGTGTGTCCGAGAGGCGCTCCCGTTGGTAGGCAAGGTTCTTCTCCGCCGTGAACACCTGGCTCTCCGCCTCTGTGATCGCGGCTTGCGCCCGTTTCAGGTCGCTTTCGCCAACACTCAACTGCTCGATGGCTTTGTCGAGGTCCGCCTGGGAACTGACTTTCGTGGCAACGAGATCAAAAATGCGGTTGTGATTCTGGCGCGCTTGTTGTTCCACCGCCCGGGCGCGGGCTTCGTCCACCCGCACGCGCTCAGCGGTCGCCTTTGCGCTCGCGAGAGTCGCCTCGGCCACCTCCGCTTGCCGCTTGAGTTCGCCGTCATCGAGCCGCGCGAGCAACTGCCCGGCCTTCACGGGGTCGCCTTGATCCACGAGCACTTCGGCCAACCGCTCTTGGATGCGCGAACTGAGGGTGGTTTTGACCCGAGCCTCCAGCGTGCCCGTGCCCATCACCTGAACGACAACCGGTCCACGCGTCGCTAGATGAGAAACCACGGGGACGGGCGAGAATGTGAGTTTGTAAACGAGCAACCCTGCCAGCACGGCTACGATCAGCAGCTTGAGACCTGTGCCCCGCACGCGGCGGAAAAGTGAAGATGGCTTCACACCGGCGAGCTGATCATTTTTGAGCGTTCCTGTGGTGGGCATAAGTGTGGTGGGTTGTTTGAGCCAATTCATGCGATGTGCATTTTGCTCTTGATGACCATGGCAGCCGTGCCCGACGGAGGGTGTTGTGGCCGCCGAATTTGTAGCTTTGTTTGTTCTGACCCGAGTATGATAAGGCGATCCGAAAAGGGGTGACGGCCTCGACGCAGGATAATGCCGGGAGGGATTTGATCGAAAGTTGCGCTGACTAGCAGCGGAAAGGCGACCGCAAACGTTTTGAGTATGTCATGTTCCATGACTGAAATTTAGTTGTGTTGCGCTCAGGCCGATTTCTTCAGGGTCGGCTTTCACTCGGCTTCCGGCTCAGATTGGAAAGGCGCGAGTGCCTGTCGGGCGATTTCGATGATCGTCTCGCGATCCTCGTCGCTGAGCTTGTCGGCGGTTTCGAAGCGCTCGCGGATTTCGGCCGGGATTTTCACAGCGGCTTCATGGACCGCGTGCTGGGCGTCGTGCATCTGGTCAAGCGAGACGGCATCGAAGAGTTCGGCAGTCAGGGCGAGCAGCACCGCAATCTGGGCTGGCACGGCCACCGGGGCCAGCTCCGATTGTTTCAGACAGGCTCGAATGTGGCGACCGTGCTCGATGATCTTCCGGGTGTTGTCGTCGAGACGCGCACCGAAACGGGCGAAGGTTTCGAGTTCCTCGAACTGAGCGTAAGCCAGCTTCAGGTCGCCCGCGACCGCGCGGTAGGCAGCACGCTGGGCTTTTCCGCCGACGCGTGAAACGGATTTTCCGACATCGACTGCGGGAAGCACTCCTAACTCAAACAAAGAAGGCGACAAATAGATTTGCCCATCCGTGATCGAGATGAGGTTTGTCGGAATGTAGGCGGAAATATTCTGCGCCTCGGTCTCTATGATCGGAAGCGCGGTCAGCGAGCCGCCGCCGCGGTCCTCGGAGAGATGGGTCGAGCGTTCGAGCAGCCTCGAATGGATGAAAAAAATGTCGCCCGGGAAAGCCTCGCGGCCGGGCGGTCGCCGAAGTAAAAGGGAAAGCTCCCGATAGGCGCGGGCATGATGGGTCAGGTCGTCATAGACGATCAGCACGTCGCGGCCCGCTTCCATAAAATGCTCTGCGATACTCGTCGCGGCATAGGGCGCAATGTAGGCGAGGCCGGGCGGGTCGTTCCCTTCGGCAACGACGACGACGGTGTATTCCATCGCGTTATTTTCACGTAAAGCGGCCACGGCTTTCGCGATGGCGGAGGCGCGCTGGCCGATGGCGCAATAGACGCAAAGCACGTCCTTGCCACGCTGGTTGTGGATCGTGTCGAGCGCGATGGCGGTCTTGCCGGTCTGGCGGTCGCCGAGGATCAATTCACGCTGGCCGCGGCCGATGGGAATCAGCGCGTCAATGACCATGAGGCCGGTCTGAAGGGGAACGGTGACCGGCGAGCGATCCATGATGGCGGCGGCCGGACGCTCGACGGGAAGGCGCTCGTTGGAAATCACCGGGCCGAGCCCGTCGAGCGGCCTGCCGAGGGGATCCACGACGCGACCTAGCAGGCTGTCGCCCACGGCCACGTCCATGACGCGACCCGTCCGCAGAACCTCATCGCCCGCGTGCAATTGAGCGTAGTCGCCTAGCAGGACCACGCCGATCTCGCCCTCGTCCACATTGAACGCGATGCCGAACGCGCCACCTGGAAATTGCACCAGCTCTTCGAAACCCACGTTGGGCAGTCCGGAGACTCTGGCGATTCCAGTGGACACGTGGGTGATCACGCCTACTTCGTGGGGTTTCAGTTGCGGCGAAAACTTTTCCCGCGCCTGACTCACGCCGGTGAACGCGCGATCAAAGACCTGTTCCAAAGTTTCACTCATGATGTGGCTTCGGTTTTGGCGGGTTGCTTCAAAAGCTCGGCGACGCCCTTTTCAAGCGAAGTCAGGTAGTTCGCGATGCTCCACGCGATCTTTTGTCCATTGGTGCTGAATTCGATGCCACTGACGAGATCCGGCGCGGTCTCGTAGCGGAGTTGAATGTCCGCGGAAAAGGCCTCGTTGAGAGCCTTCTGAATGGCGGCGCGTTGTTCCCCGGGCAGATCGAACGCGCTGCGGACGAGTGCGGTTTCGGTGGAGTCCTTGATGGACTCGGTCAGTTGCGCTTTGGGCGTGTCGTCCAATTCCCCCAGGCGCCGGATGAATGCTTCGCAAGAGCGTTCCTCCAAACTCGTTCCGGTGAGATCTAGCAGTGTCTTCCGGGCGATGCCAAACACCTCTTGTTGGGCGCGTCGGGCGATGGATTGGTTCAAGTTCCTTGAGTCCTTTTCAAGGGTTTCCCGGCGTTTGGCACTCATGTCATCGGCGGCCTTGCGGGCTTCGTCCATGAGTCGCTTGCGTTCGGTATTTGCCTCGTTTGTTGCCTCTTTCAAGAGGTCGGCGCGTTGCGTTTCGAACTCCTCGTTCTTGTGTTGAAAGTCCTTGCGTTCCTTGCTGGCCTCCTCTTTCTGTGTGGCGGCGTTCGCAAGTTCGTCGGCGATGCGTTTTTCCCTCGCATCGATGGCTTTGAGGATCGGGTGATAGAGATAACGCTTCATCAACCACACCAGGATGGTGAAGTTGAGCACTTGAGCCCCGACGGTGAACCAGTCGATTAACATAAACTATTTTCCTGAGGCCTGGGCGATGACGTGATTCCAGAAAGGATTCGCGAAAATGAGAATCATCGAAACGACAAAGCAGTAGATGGCGGTCGATTCGATCATCGCCAGTCCGACAAACAGAGTTCGCGTAATGGTGGCGGAGGCATCGGGTTGCTGCGCCAGGGCGGTTAGTGCGGTCGAGACCGCGCGGCCTTCGCCGAAAGCGGGGCCCATGCAGCCGAAGCTGGTGGTGACGCCGGCGGTGATGATCGAGGTGACTGCGATGAGGATTATGGGTTCCATGGTGGTTATTTCGGGTTGGGATTGGGTAGTGGTTTCGGTTTCTTGGTGCTGGTGGCCGCTGCGATGTAAACGGCGGCGAGAATGGTGAAGATATAGGCTTGAACCATACCTGTCAGCAGGCCGAGCAAGGTCATGACGATGGGAAAGAAAATCGGGGTGATCGTCAGGAGAATGGCGATGATCATGGCACCGCTCATCATGTTCCCAAAAAGACGGACCGAGAGCGCGAGCGTGCGGGACACTTCGCTGATGATGTTGAACGGCAGCATGATGACCGTCGGCTCGATGTAGGATTTCAGATAGCCACCCACGCCCTGGTCCTCGATTCCGAACATTGGCACGGCCACGAACACGCACAAAGCAAGTGCCACGGTGGTGGAAAGCGATCCCGTGGGTGGTTCGTAGCCGGGAAGGATCGTGCATAGGCTGGCGGTGGCGACGAAGAGAAACAGCGTGCCCAGAAAACCAAGATACTTGTCCGGATGGCGCAGCCCGACCTCGCCGATCTGTTTTGAAATGCCGGTGACGATGATTTCCAACAGATTCTGCCAGCGCGACCGTTGATGTTCCGTGGTGAGCTTGCGGGTGATCAGCTTCGAGCCGACGACAAGCAGGATCATCAGGCCCCAGGTGAACACGATGGTGGCGTTCAGTTTGAAAAAACCATGCTCCCAGTAAATGATCTGATCGGGACTAAGACGCATGATTTGCCTCCTTTTCCTTCGGGCGTGTGAGCCAGGTGATGGCGAGTCGGGCGATGAGGAACCCGAGCAGGCATGAGGCCAGTCGCTGCCATTGCCCGCCGGTGATGAAATAGAAACCCGTGAGGACGATACCCATCCGCAGCAGCGCGCTGCCGAGAAACCAAAGCGCGGCGCGTGGGGATGAAAGGCCCCTGCGGATGGTCCACAAGAGCCCACCGAAGAAGATCACACCGAGAGCGATCCCAGCGATGCCTGATAGAATCCATGTGAGTGTTTCATTCATCGTCATCCTCCTGTTCCTGGTCCATGGCCTTGTGTTCCTTGGTCACCCAGTGCCAGGCATTCACACAACCTAACACCAACCCGCCCACCAGCAGCGCGAGCGTCCATGAACGATCCCCGGGGTGGTGTTTGTCCAACCACAAACCGAGCGCCGCGCCGAGCAACGTGGGCAAAACCACAGACCATCCGACCAGGCCCATCATGCCGAGTCCGAACCACACGCCCTGCGTCGAGCGCCGTGCCTTGAGCTTGCGCGTCGCCTTCTCCCCGATCTCACGGGCCATGGTGGGTGGGGCTTTCACCGGCTGAATGGGGGGCTGGTCACTCATGCTGAAGATTTACGAAACGGCGCAGGAATCCGGTTTCCAATTTCGCCATTACCGAGCGGACGCCTGCCTCGGTCTCGTCGATGGTTAGGAATTCACGTTCAACGGAATCGCGCAATCCGTCGAGATCCGTGCCGACGATCGCCCGCCGGACGGAAACGAGCACGTCTGGGCCGGTCTTGACTAGCACCCCTTCGTCCACAGCGATGAAGACCTCGCCGTCCACCTCCGATTCGTAGGTGAGGATGCCGGGTGATAGAGCCGCGACACAGTCGAGCCGGTGCGGCAGGAGTCCGAAAGAGCCGTCGGGGGTTTCCGCCACAATGCGGGATACACCGGACCTGTCGGCGAAAATCTGGAAGGGGAGTAGCACTTTAAGATTCATGGTTAGCGGTAACTTTATCAGGCTCGGCTTTTGATTTCCCAGTTGGCGTTGCCCTTTTTTTCGCTTCATCGATCGCGCCGATCATGTAGAGCGCGCTCTCGGGGAAGTCCTTGAATTCGTCTGTCAGGATTCGTTCGCAGCCATCGAGTGAATCCTCGAGACTCACTAACTTGCCCTTCATGCCGGTGAATTGCTCGGTGGTAAAAAACGGTTGGGTGAGAAACCGCTCCAACCTGCGGGCGCGCGCGACGACGTTGCGATCGTCCGGCGAAAGCTGCTCCAGACCTAACATCGCGATGATGTCCTTGAGGTCCGCGTATTGCGCGAGCGTGCGCCGGATTTCCTGCGCCAGCTTGTAGTGCCGCTCGCCGGCGATGCCCGGCGTGGCGATCTTCGAGCTGGATTGCAACGGGTCGATCGCCGGGAACAGACCTTCGCTGGCACGCTTGCGCGAGAGTACGATGGATGCAGAGAGATGGGAGAAAGTATGCACCGCCGCCGGATCGGTAAAATCATCCGCCGGCACATAAACCGCCTGAATGGAAGTGATCGCGCCGGTGTCGGTATTCGCGATGCGTTCCTCCAAGCCCGAAAGCTCGGTGCCCATGGTCGGCTGATAACCGAGACGCGACGGCATCTGGCCCATGAGGCCGGAGACTTCCATACCGGCCTGGATAAAGCGGAAGATATTGTCGATCAGCAGCAGCACATCGCGGTGTTCGTCATCACGGAAATATTCGGCCATTGTCAGCGCCGCATGCCCCACGCGGAATCGCGCGCCGGGCGGCTCGTTCATTTGCCCGAACATCATGACCATGTTAGGCAGGACGCCCGCCTCCTTCATGTCGCGGTAAAGTTCCTCGCCCTCGCGACAACGCTCACCGATGCCGCAGAAAATACTCACGCCGTCCTGACGTCCGATCATGTTGTGAATCATCTCGGTGAGCAGCACGGTCTTGCCGACACCGGCACCCCCAAACAGCCCGGCCTTGCCGCCGCGTTCCAGCGGCACCAACACATCGATGACCTTGATGCCGGTTTCGAACATCTCCGACTTGGTGGAACGTCGTGCCAGCGGAGGCGGATCGCGATGCACCGAGCGCCATTCCACATCGGTCAGCACAGCTTCGCGATCAATTGTGTTCCCAAACACATCGAACATCCGCGACAGAATCTCTTTGCCGACGGGCGTCTTGAGAGGCCCGCCGGTGTCGATGGCCGCCATCCCCCGCGCCAGACCTTGCGTCGGTGTGAGCGCGATTCCGCGCACCGTATGCGCGTCACGTTGTGCGAGTACTTCGATCACGATTTTCCGCCTTTCCCCTGCCCGAAGGACGGTGTGGATCGCCGGCAATTGGTCGTCAAACCGAACGTCCACGACACTTCCGCGGACTGATACGATGGAGCCGAGATTGGTTTTTGAGTTCATGCTTTGGTCACCTCGTTTAATGCGGCGTCCGCCGACGCCCCCGTTGGAAGGTGTTTCGGAATGAGGAGGCGCGCAACTTCAATCCGGTTGTCGCCATCCCGTAATAGACATCGAAGCGGTCCGGTGTGCCGAGATCGTCGAGCCGGTCCATGCCCGTCGGGAACACCACGTTCGAGATCGTTTCCCGGAATTCTTCGGGCGATTCCAGCTTCAACACCGGTTGCGGCGAGCGGTACAGGATCGTCTGCAGATGTTCCTTCGAGAGCACCATCACACCGGCGGAATGGCAGAGCTGATGCCCGATCCGTTCCGAGTGAAGCAAATCCGCTGACATTTCGAGCGCAATCCCCAGATCGCTTGACGAAAGCGCCGGGTCAGTCATCACATAACGCTGAATCGGTTCGACATACGTCACCCGTGCATCTTCGCATCCGCCGCCACCGCTGGCCGACGCTCGAAAGCCGCTTCCGGATCAAGCGCGAGGCCTAGTCGCTCCACTCCGAACGGATCACGTACCTGAATGGATAAGGCTCCGGCTTCCTTTGCCGGAAAATCGTGATCCAATTCGTCGGCGCCCGGCTGCTTGAAACTGAAAACCTGGCACCCCTGCGGATTGATTCCAGACATCACGTGCCGGATCGCGCCATCCTTGCCGGCGGCATCCATCGGTTGAAAAATCAGGAGCAGGGCATGGCGGTTGCAGGCAAAGTTCAGACGTTGCAGATCGCTCAACTCCGCAACTTGATGTTCGAGGAGTGTTTGATATTGCTTCTTCGACTTGCAAATTGGCTCCGCGGGGGTTGCCCACTGTTTGAGCGCGACCCGTTCGCTGGGGCGCACCCGAAAATCCTTGGAAATGATCTTTGTCTTCATGCTTGGGTGGGTGGTTCGTGAATTGATAAAATCGGTTCTGTTTGGAGTGCTTCGCGCACTTGCCCCAGGCGACCCTCAAACCGACTCCGGTCGTGCGGGGACTCGATGGTGCGGTTGGCCACTTCGGTAAGCCATTCCACTTGTTCATGGAGCGCCTGCCGCCGACTCAAATCGTCTGTCAGACGGGCAATGGTTTCCAGCGAGCCCAGCATCCGCAGCATCATGCCGAGATTGCCTTTGGCGCTTTCCCGGATTTGATCGAAGGATTCGGCGACCAAGCTTTGAAAGCTCGGTCCTTTGGCAATCACGCGCAGTTCCCCGCCCTCGTAGCGGTGCGATGAGGGAATTCGCTGGGTCGCCAACCGCGCCAGAATCGTCGTTAGATAATCCACGCACGTCACGGCCGTCGTGGTGTCGTTGATGCCGGGCGAGAGGGCTCTCAACGCTATATCCACAAGCTGCCGGATGCCAAAGGCCGCGTCCTGTTCCAGTGTGCGATGGCGGCTGAGGCTGAAAGCGGCCTGCAACGCGGCCGTCGTTTCGGAATCCGGAGGAGCCTCCAAAGCAAGCGAAACCAGCGAGGTGTTTTGCACCACGAACTCGCCGATGCCTCGCTCCATTTGCACGACGGTTTTGCTCTTAACCGCCAGACGCAGGAGTGCGGCGTTATCCACGTGCTGAATGTAGCCGCTCTGCCCGGCCAGCACGGACTGCCACTTCAACCCGGCCCGATCGCATGGCGATGGGCCATCGTCGGCTTCGCCTGCACCGTGACCCAGTTGTTTTGGAAATATCCGGTCAATGGACTGGACGGTTTCGTCGGCAACGGAAGCGATGATACTGGAAGCCTGGATCGAGGAGGCGACGTGATGAATGAAGAAGATGAGCACACCCACGCCGCCGACCGCCAGCACGAAACCGAAAAAGACCGCGAGATTTGGAACAAATGCACCCTCGTCTCCCCCACGAATGGTGCGCAACACGATCAAACAATACGTAAAAATTCCGGAGAAGATTCCGAGCACCGCCTGCGTCAGACGGCTGCGCATGAAGTTCCGCAGGATGCGCGAGGTGTATTGGCTCGAAGCCATCGCCAGCGCCACCAAAGTCATGGAGAACGTAACTCCCACGACCGACATCATCGAACCGGCAATCGTGGACAGCATCCCGCGCGCTCCCGCCGCTCCAGCCCCGAATAACCGCGGCCATTTAGCCAGCCAGCGGTCACTCCCGGAGGAATCAGTCTCGATCAAGGCAGCCGCGAGCAGAACGCTGGCCGCGACGATCAGCGAAGGCAGGAACCAAAGACTCGACCGCAGATTGCTCCACAGAAGTTTGAGTTTGTTCATGGTTCAGCTTTCTTAGGCAGCGGCTAAATCGGCCTTCGCGGGGCGGGCGCTGGTCGCGGCCCCCAAGAGATTCTCCCCCGCGTCAACCGGATTTGCCTGACGCGCCTGTTTCTCAAGAATGCCGGCCTCGTTGGACAGCCCCGCCTCGGCCTTCGTCGATACCGCATCCAATCCCTCCGAAGGCGGAGCGAAGTCGGATGATTTAAGCGGTTCGGTCTTCTGAGTCCCGCGCTGCTTTCCGTCGAGCAGCCTGACGGGGACGCCGTTCGGAAAGATGATTTCCCGCGCTTCGTCCGGCATGCTGATTCCGTGTTGCTGATAGGCGCGTTTCACGAGCCGAATTACGGAAGACCGCACCTTGAGCCAGCTGTGTTCATGGCCATTGATCCAAAAGTAGACTCTTAAATTGACCGTCGCTTTTCCCAAGTCGTCCGCCAGCACCCAAGGCTCTGGCACCTTCAAGACCGCCGGGTGATCCACCAGCACCTTCAGGGCGACCTCCTGGGCTTCATCGATCGCGTCTCCCTGCGCGCTGCCCGGCGTAGTTAACGCGCTCCACGAGAGGAAGCCTGAAAATGCCACACGCACAACTCGGGGGCGGTGGCAAGTCGCTCGTCGCACCAGTAAACGCAGCAAGCAGAGGCTCGAATGTAGATTGCTCCCGAGCTGCTTGAGTTGCTTCATGATTCATCTCCGGGTTTGGCGGCAAGGGATCGGTCCGATTTGCGGTTGCCTTTCGCCCGGACCTCCACCTGCGCTGCGCAAATGCAGACTCCGAATACGGCAACGCAGCTTGAGAGGTAAATCCACAGCAGGAACGCGGCGACGCCGCCCAGTGCCCCGTAAAGCACGTTGAAGCGCGCGAAGTGGACCGAATAATAGAGGAAGATCCATTCGCCAATCCAGATCACGACCGTTGCAGCCAGCGCTCCAATCCACACCTCCGAGAATTGGGTGAGTCGGCTGGGGGCCAGCCGATAAATCATGACGACCCCGCCGAACAGAACGAGCCAGGGCAGGATATTGAACAGCAGAGGGAACGCCCAGTCGGGAAATCCGAGATATGTAGCGAGCCAGCTACGGGCCAGCCGCGCGATGCCCGGCAGCAGGATGCCCAGAAACGCAGCGCTCAACGTGATGCCGAGCAATCCGAGGCTTTTCAAAGGCAATCGCCACCAGTTGTACACGGACGAATGCCAGATGCGGTTCGTGGTTCGAATCAGGGTGCGCAGAAATTTCAGTGAGCCCCAAAGCAACAACGGAAATGCCGCCAGGTTAATTTTCCCGCGCTGTTCCAGCAGGCCCTGAATATTCGCCACCGCGCCGCGTTCCTGTTCGCCGGTCAGGGGCACATATCGTTCGATCCACTGAACGACCTCGCGCGTCGCCACTTCGCGGTCAACAAACAGTGACCCCGCGCTCACCAGTAGGAAGAGCAGCGGCAGGAGTGACAGCAACAGGTAATAGGCAAAGGCAGCGGCGCGCTGGTCGCCATCCTCTTCCGCCCAGCGTTCCCAAGCTTGTTTGATGGTTCGCCAAACGATTGATTGCTTCGCACTATGCAACCATGTTCGCATCTTGAAATGATTCGTCGAAACCACCAGCCCCCGAAGCGAGTTGCAGGCGGCAGGCGTTGACCATGATGTTCATACGATTTCGACCTTATTGATCACGCAGTCGCCCCAGGGTGTGCTTGAGCATTTTCTCCAATTTATCCGCCGCGCCATTGACGGCTTGCTCAATAGTTTCTGCCTGATCTGTTACGGCGACGGGCTGCATTCCTTCCAGCCGCGCTTCCATGGCGCAACGTTTGTCGGAGCCGCCTTTGTGGCTGCTGTTCTCGTCGCTGAGATGGACTTCCACGCGGGTAATCTGTTCGGCGAATCGCTCCAACGCGCTCTCCACCACGGCCCGCGTCTGTTGAGTTAATTCGTCGCTGCCTTCAATGTTGTTGTCCGTGTTAATCTGGATTTTCATATTTTTGTTCGTCCTTGTCAAAATCGGCACGTCGCCGCCGCTCCCGTCTTCGTCGGCATCCGATCGGCCGGGACCACCACCACGCGACCTCCGGTCTTGAGCACCAACTCGCCGAGGTCGTCCAGCAGATCATCCACTTCAGGATGGCTCAAGTCCTTGAGCTTCACTTCTCCGGCCGCGCCGTCGATTCGTCCTGGAATCTGGCGATCGGCCTCGATCAGCAGGGTCGCGATCCGCCCGGCCGCTGCGGCCTGCGCCACCTGCTTCACATCTTCCAGGCCAAGCATTTTGGATTTGGCCACCTCAAAATCGTCGACCAGCTTCGCGAGCCTGGCTTGATACAGCGGTTCGAAAATGTTCCACCCCCGTTCGAGGAACTCCTTCATCGGCATGGCGTCAGGATGGATTCTAATTCCTTCCTCCAAAAGGAATGGGTTCTGGCTATGCTTGCGGAATTGATCCTGATGTTGGGGCAATGCCGCGAGAATCAATGGCAGTCCCGAGGGCTGTGAGTGCGATGCGAGAATCGCGCGATCAACAATTCGAAAGAACCGTTCCTCATCGCTCTGCCCGTGCCTCATGACCACGCTCGCGCCGCCGGTTCCTCCGTTGGACGCGACGGTTTGATGCGGCTCGGTCAACTCCTCGCCTAACGCTTCCGTGAGGGTGCGCGGAACTTGGGGCGCGAGGTCGATCTCACCGCCGGATGCGACAATGACCTTAAAGCGCTCGTCGCGAATTTCGGGCGCGAGATCGATTTCATTCAACGCGTCACGATTGCCCTCGAACAGCTTAATCTCGTGAAGATTGAGCGCCAGTACCTGGAAGCGATCCGCCGACTGCAGAAGCCTCAGCAACGGTTTGGTGTGAAAACTGTCGGCGACCACGGCGAGTTGGTGCGTCGTGCGTTGCAATCCGAAAACCTGAAACAAACCGCGCGCGCCGAATACGACCAATCCATCCGTGGTGTGATTCCAGAAATTATGATTGCGAGAAAGAGCCTCAAACGGTTCCAGAAGCGGACGAATCTCCTCTGGCGAATATTTTTTACGCAACGACTGATCGAGTTCCTTGACCAAATTGCGAAAGCGAATCGGGTCTTCTTGATTGCCGGGATGATGCCGGTGCGTCGGCTGATAAAGCGAGAGGCATGGCGACTCGTGAGCATTTAGAAGTGAAGAGCGAAAATCTTTCGTGAGCAGGTTCATAGAGTCTTAATTGTGGTGAAGATATCAATCAAAAGGTTTATTTGCCGAAGCGCGGAAATCGTGTTGGAGAGAGAATAGGGAGGTTGGCTCGGGTGAAACAGGCAGGATCGCACCAGGAACTCTTACGTTTTTGTCCGGCCTGCTTGATGTTCTGAACGTCTAATGTTTCAGGGAAATATTGTTCTCCACTGCGACCACGCCGGGAATGCCTTTAGCGATACTTTCGGCCGAGCGCTTTTGGTCCTTGCTCACAACAAAACCGCTCAGTTGAACTTTTCCTTTGAACGAGGCCACCTGGACATCTGGAAACTTGAATGCGGACGACTTCGCCAAGGCGCTCTTCACTTGTTCGCTCAAGGCTTGATCGACCTGCTGTTCGGTGTCGTTACGCGTGACTGGTTCCTGTCTGCAGCCGACCAAACCGCCGCTCGAACAGAGAAATCCGACCGTTGTCACGGCCATAATATAATAGAGCCGGGTAGTTTTCATTTTATCCTTTTAAAGAGTGGTTCATCTCACCGGGACTTTTTATCTCGGGAGAAACTTGGTTCCGTGATTTGTCGGCGAATTCTTCGCACCAATAACCTTCGCGTTGATAATGTTGATAAAGTCCCGTCTCGTACTCTCGCGTCAGCAGAGATTCCTCCGTGTATTCGGGCGATTTTTTGATGGTTTCCCGGGATAGACCGACAAATACCTTCGACTCGTTCCAACTGAGGCGGTCGATCCACTGCGGTGAAACCAGAACCTTCTTCCCCGGCCACCAATTTCTGGTGTCAACGATCAGGTAACGGATCGCCCACGTCTCATCATCGATGATAAAATCCTCGACATGGCCGATTTCTCCGTCGAGCGCCTGGATGCTATGACCTCGGACCGAGTCAGTGCTGCGCAAACGGGGATCCCACGCCTTTTCAGCCTCTTTGGACGTTTTCGATTGTTCACGGTCCCGATAAGGGTAGGGGTATTGTCCCCACATATACGGACCGCCCCAATACATCGGCCAACCATAGTACCCGTAATAGGACTCCTCGAATTGTCGCGATACGGGCTTGTCACTGTTCAGCGAGGGACTGTCCTCAATCTGCTTTTTTGTCAGGTCAATGGCGATGTGCTCCTCCGCCTTGCTCGCAGCAACCAGCGCATACGGGGAAATCAGTACCTGCCGACCTGTGAGCCAGCTTCCCGTATTGGCGACCAGATAACGGATGGTCCAATGGTGGTCATCAAAGTAGAATTCTCTGACCGTTCCGAATTCCCCGTCCAGGCTGTCCAGTTTGTATCCCTTCAAGGTTGTGGCTTTGGTTAGCATAGTGGTTTCCTTGTTCTTTGTGTGCGGTTGTTTCGCTGTCGGTGACGCGCTAACGGCTGGTTTTTGAACCCGCGTCAACGCCGGTGACGCTCGGGCTCGCACTCATGCTACCCCCGCAGCTTCTGACGGGCTATGGGGTCTTATCCCACCATCGATTTGCGGCAAATCACCTGGGGCACGGACCTTTCACGGGACATCTCCCCTGAAGACCGGTTGAGGATCGTCGGTGAAGTCGAAAAATTCGAGCCGCTGATTCGAGTCCGGATTAATCGACGACGGTCCGGCGACCAGCAGGGCGTGGCGCGGTTCGATTTCGAAGTCCTTGAGCCACTGCCGGGCAAAGTCCCGCCAGGACTCTGGCTCGACGGCCAGATTGTGCGGGTGGATTCCGGCGCAAAAGGAAAGCCCCTGGAGGACGGCGGGGTCGAGCCCGGCCGCGACGACCCACACAGGGATGCGGGAACGCGCCACGGTGCGCGCGGTCTGGCCACTCTCCACGGGCACGATCACCGCATCACAGGGCATCAATTCGATCGCCTGGTCGACCAGGAGCGCCTTGCGAAGGGAACGCGGGACTTCG
>ENA-ORBV01003430-ORBV01003430.1-microbial-mat-metagenome-genome-assembly--contig:-NODE-3430-length-31679-cov-5.264509_pt1 | contig 31679 bp, 25 predicted proteins | sample MGYA00237777_ERZ505514 | MGnify/ENA primary metagenome ERZ505514 (study PRJEB26160, sample SAMN06269048) | microbial mat metagenome | isolation source: Oligotrophic lake microbial mat | place... | reverse complement strand
GGCCAATTCATAGGTCTCGTAGGCCGCAGCGGCTGTGGCAAGTCAACGCTGCTCAACCTCGCCGGCGCCATGGACTTCCCCTCCACCGGTCAAGTCTCCATCGACAACGAAATCACCAGCAACCTCAACGACACCCAGCTCACTGCCCTCCGCCGCAACAAAGTCGGCTTTATCTTCCAAAACTTCCAACTCCTCCCCACGCTCTCGGTAGCCGAAAACGTAGAGCTCCCACTCTTGCTCGCAGGCACCGCTAACCCAAGACAACGCGCAATCGAAACCCTAACCTGGGTAGAGTTAGGCGATTACGCAAACCGCATGCCCCATCAGCTCTCCGGCGGCCAGATGCAACGCGTCGCCATAGCCCGCGCCCTCGTTCACAAGCCCAAACTCCTCCTCGCCGACGAGCCTATCGGCAACCTCGACACCACCACCGGCAACCTCATCCTCGATCTCCTTCGCCGCGCCACAACAGACTTTGAAACAGCCATCCTCATGGCCACCCACTCTGCCGACTCAGCCCGCGTCACAGACTACACAATCGAGATGCGCGACGGCCTCATCGTATGATCCTGCTCTTACGGCGCCTGATCCTCCGTCCCCTCTGGGCTGACCGTGGCCGCACCATCACCACACTCCTTTCCATCGCCCTCGGCGTCGCCGTCATCTTCGCAATGGACCTCGCTGGAGAAGCCGCCGCCGGTAGCTTCAAATCTTCGATGGAAACCGTCAGCGGCCAGGACGACATCGAAATCCTCGCCACAGGCGGCCTCCCTGCAAGCCTCCTCGCCAAGCTCAGCCTCCTCCCCTACCCCATCAGATACTCCCCACGCATCGAAGATTTCGCCATCGTCAACAGCACCCGCGCTGTCCCCCTGGTAGGCGTAGACGTTTTCGCAAATGCCCTCCTGATCGAAGGCCAAACCGAAGCCGAACCCACTCAATTCGGCGAACACGGCATCTTCACCACCACCACGCTGGGCAAGAAAGGCGACACGCTCCGCCTACAGATCAACGACCAGCCCCTCAGCTACAAAATCCTCGGCACCATAGACGCAACCCAGGTCAACGGCGAACTCATCCTCATGGATCTCGAAGATGCCGAAGCTGTCACCAACCGCCTCAACCGGCTAGACCGCATCCTCGTCTCGCTCCCTGAAAGCGAAAAACAAAACGTAGATCAGTGGGTCGAAAAACTTCAACCCCAGATCCCTGCCGGTGCCACCATCCGCCCCGTCGGCGCACGCAAAGAAGAGAACCGCAAGATGCTCGAGGCCTTCCGCTGGAACCTCCGGGTGCTCAGCTACATCGCCCTCATGGTGGGCGCATTCCTCATCTACAACACCATCAGCGTTTCGGTAGTGCGTCGCCGCGCAGAGATCGGCATCGTCAGAGCCGTAGGCGGCACCAGGCGTCTGATGACCCTGGCCTTCCTCACAGAAGCCGCCATCTTCGGCATCGCCGGAGGCGCACTCGGCCTCCTCATGGGCCGCCTCCTGGCCGAAGGCGCAGTCAAGCTGGTAGGCCTCACCGTACAAGCCCTCTACGTCTCCTCCACAGCAGCCCCGGTAGAATTCAACCTCAGTGCCGCCGCAATCAGCCTCGGCTCCGGCCTGGCCGTAAGCCTGCTGGCAGCCCTCGCCCCAGCCATCGAAGCCGGCCAGATCCCACCCACAGAGGCGATGGCCCGAGGCCGCATCGACACCAACCTCCAACAAGCCTCCAGCCGCAACCTCCTCTACGCCGCCGGCCTCATCGCAGTCGCCGTAGCCCTCTGCCAACTCCCACCCATCTTCAACAAGCCCTTCGGCGGCTATCTGGCAACTCTGGCAATAGTAGCCGCAGGCTCCCTAAGCGCCCCCAGCCTCATCCAGTTTGGTGCCCGCCACATCGCAGGCCTCGGCGGAGTCCAATCTCTCTTGGCGGGCCGCAGCCTCGCCGGTGCCCTCCGCCGCAGCAGCGTCCTCGTAGCCGCCCTCGCCACAGCGATCGCGATGATGACCAGCGTCGGCATTATGGTGGGCAGCTTCCGCGAAACGATGCTCACCTGGATCGACACCCAGATCCGTGCCGATTTCTACCTCCGCCCCGCCGGCATGGCCGCAATGGATCGCCACCCCACCATCGCCGAAGAAGTAGCCAAGCGCATTGAGGCCCTCCCCGGAGTCCTTGCCGTAGATCGCTTCAGAGCTTATTCGATCCGCTACAACGGCCTACCTGTAACGCTTGCTTCCGGCGACGTCCAGGCCCAGATGCGCTACGGCCGCACCGCCCTTCGCTCTGGCAGCCAACAAGACGCAATTCAGGGAATGCTCAAAGGAGAAGCCGTCATCGTCAGCGAACCTTTCTCCGAAAAGCACCACGTAAAAGTAGGCGACACACTCACGATCCCGCTGGGCACAGAGCGCCCCACCTTCCGCATCGCCGGCATCTTCCGCGATTATTCCAGCGAAAACGGCTATATCATCCTTGACCATTCCATCGTCAAGAAATTCCTTCCCGACGATGAAGCTTCAAACCTCGCCGTCTACACAACACCAGATGCAGACCGCCCCAAGCTCCGCCAGCAAATCGAAGCCGCTTACGCTCCCCGTCGCATCGTCGTCTTCGAGAACCGCGCCCTCCGCAACGAAGCCGTCCGCATCTTCGACCAAACCTTCGCTGTCACCTACGCACTCGAAGCCGTAGCAATCTTCGTAGCGGTAATGGGCGTTGCCGGAGCCATGCTGGCCCTCATCATCGATCGCCGCCGCGAGATCGGCCTACTGCGTTTTCTGGGTGCATCAGCCTCCCAAGTGCGAGGCATCATCCTCTTTGAAGCCGCCTTCATCGGCCTCTTCTCACAGATCCTCGGCGTCATCTCCGGCGCACTCGTCAGCCTTGTGCTGATCTTTGTCATCAACAAACAAAGCTTCGGCTGGACGATCGAATTCCACACCCCGGTCCTGGCTCTGCTTTCCGCACTTGCCTTCACCTACATAGCCACGGTAATCGCCGGCCTCTACCCCGCCCGAATCGCCACCAAACTCAACCCCATCGAGGTCATGCACGAAGAATGACAAGAAGAGACTTCCTGGCCGCAGCCACCTTCATCAAAGCCCTACCCGGCTACAAATATGAGTTCCCGCGCGACCACTTCTCGCACCCTGATTTCCAGACCGAGTGGTGGTATTACACCGGCAATTTAACAAGCGACAAAGGCCGCCCCTTTGGCTATGAGCTAACCTTCTTTCGCGCCGCCCTCCAACCCGTCGTCGAAGCCAAATCTATCTGGACCACCCGCGACGCCTACATGGCCCACCTCGCCCTCACCGACATCGAAGGCAAGCAATTCTTCCATGCCGAACGTCTCAACCGTCCCGGCCCCGGCCTCGCCGGAGTCGACCCCAAAACCCAAACCATCTGGAACGGCAACTGGCAATGCCGCCTCACTCCCAGTGCCCACTATCTAACCGCCACAGACCAACAATTCCAAATCAACCTCACGCTCACCCCAACGAAACCCCACGTAATCCACGGCCAAAATGGCGTCTCCCAAAAAGGCCCCCAACCCGGCCAGGCCAGCCACTACATCTCTTTCCCAAGACTAGCCACCAAAGGCCAAATCACGCTCAACGGCGCAATCCACCAGGTTACTGGCAACACCTGGATGGACCACGAATATTTCTCCAGCGAACTCGACCCCAACCTCGCCGGTTGGGACTGGTTCTCGATCCAACTCGAAAACAACACAGAGCTGATGCTCTACCGCCTCCGGCAAAAAGACGGCAAATCAAGCCCCCACTCTGCTGGCACCTTCATTGATGCCCAGGGCCAAGCCATCCACCTGACGGCCAGTGAAATAGAGTTCACCCCAAGCCGCCAGTGGAAGCTCTACCCCATCGAGTGGCAAATCAAGATCCCGAAGCTAAACCTCGACCTCAAAGCCACTCCGAGACTGGACAATCAGGAATTAACCAGCAAGAGCAAACTCACTCCCAGCTACTGGGAAGGCGCGATGCGATTTGAAGGCACCCACCGCGGTGTCGGATATCTTGAAATGACTGGCTACGACAACAAGGTTCAATTTACCCGTCGCGAAGCCGTACGCAAATAAAGTGCAGCGAACCCTAATACCCACAGCAATCTTCGCAGCGGTAGCCATCGCCCTCTTCATCCTGCAAGGCAACCGCATGGTGCTCGACGCGATCGACGAAGGCATCCTCCTCGAACCCGCCCAGCGCATCGCCAGCGGTTCAATCCCTTACAAAGACTTCTTCATCCACATGGGCCCCGGCAGTTACTGGATCCAGGCCCTCGTCTTCAAACTCTTCGGTATCTCAATCCATGCCGCGCGAATCCCGGTAATCCTCGACCTCGCTCTGCAATGCGCCCTCGTCTTCTGGCTGGCGGCAAAACTCTCGACACGCGCAACAGCCGCTCTCGCCACCCTCCTCTTCACCTGCTTCCAGACCGCCAACACCGCCGCGCTCATAGGCCAACACCGTTGGGACAGCGCAACCCTGGCTCTCATCGCCATCTGCTGCATCCTCGAAGCATCCACCCCATGCTACATTGCCGCAGGGGTCGCACTAGGTGCCGCCGCCTGGTGCACCCCCTCGCTAGCGCTGCTCATCCTCACCACCCTCGTCTGCTTAGCCGCTCTAAAGCAATATCGAAAAGGCTTCATCCCCTTCACCGCAGGAGTAGCGATCACCGCAGCCTCCGGTGCGATCCTCCTGGCAGCCCAAGGCGCCCTCCTCCCCTTCTGGGATCAGATGCAATGGCTCAGAGCAAACTATTCCTCGGTCAACATCACCCCCTACGGTGCCGTCAACGGGGGCATGGCCCAGGTCTTTGAAGGCGCAGAAGGCATCGCCAAACTAGTGATCCTGATCATGCTCACCTGCATCGAGCTACCGGCAATCCTGCCCATCACGGCCACAGCAATCTGGGCCTATCTGGTCTTCAAAAAACAACAAAACATATTTCTTCTAGTTTCAATGGAAGCCCTCATCTTAACCACCTACCCAAGGCCCGACGTAGGCCACTTGGCCTTCGTAGCCGCCCTGCCTTACGTGATGACAGTAGTGGGCATAGCAACGCTGGTACCGGCAGGAAAAGGCATCCAATACGCCATCGTCCCAATGCTGCTGGCCCTGGCCTTCGCCAGCAACACGATAGGCACCTGGCGAGGCACAGAGAAAGTGGAGAGTCCAGTAGGAACCCTCAGAGTAGACAAACCATTCCAAGCCCCCATGCAGCAACTCTTAAGCCACGTCCGCCCCGGCAACACCCTCTACGTCCACCCCTACATGCCAATCCATTACTTCATCACCCAGGCCACCAACCAAACCAAATTCTCGTATCTGGGCCCTGGCATGATGACCGTGACAGAAGAGACAAAGGTATTAAACGACCTCAAAGCCAGGCCACCCGAGTGGCTGCTCTATCAGCGGCTCACAGAAGCGGGCTTCCTCCACGTCTTCCCCTCAGCCGTCGGTATCGACCCTCACTTCAGAACGCTGGAAGCCTGGCTGGAGCAAAACTACCAGCCCCTCAAACAGCCCCTCAACATAGCGGGCTACGAGCTCTGGCAGCGTAACCCACTGCAATAGCTAATCCGCCTCGCGCTCCCAAACCAGCTCCAGCAAATTGGTAGTTTCTACTGACAGCACCAGTTGCCTGGCCGTAAAGCGGTACTTCCGTTTGAGGTCGGTCCCCACCCAACTCGGCACGAGACATGCCTCAACATGATGGGTCACTGTCGTGGTCGCTTCATCAATGTCGAAACGCCCGTAATAAGCAATGAAGCTTTCTGCCGCCACCCGAAGCTCATCACAACCAGTGGTGCCCGCGCTAAAAGTAATCCCAGGGGCAACGGTCGAACGACGGCCCGGCTGCATGAGTTGCGCCGACATCCTGCCCGCCTTATCGTAAGTGATCCGTCCAACGGGCTTCTGCCCATACGGATACTCAATACGGCTATTCTTAAACTTGCGTTCACAACTGATGAGCTTGTAAACACCAACAAACTGATCCCGAATTTTCGGTGCCGCCTGCGCTGCCACCACACTGCCTGCTATGCCAATTGCCTTACGTCGATTCATGACAAAAAGAGTTTAGCTTAAGCATTCGGCACACATCCGCTTATTTTGGCCAAAGGCGCTTCCCGTGCCCGTAAAGCCGATTCTCTCGATAGAGAATCATGTGGCTCGGAAACACCGTCGCTTGCCAACCGGGCAACTTCTTCGCGGCAAGTCTCAACAATTCATCCGCCCGCATTCCGTCACGCGGCACCTCTACAACAACACCAGAAAGCGATGGATGCGGCGTCCTCGATTTCTTCTCCAACATCTCGAATCGAAGCAGATAAGGCAGATTACTCTTCAGCATCTTCAACAACTCAGACGCATCATAGGTGCCGGCGGAAACCCAGCCGCAAACCCAATCCTCCCGAATCGGATACTTGGCATCAAATCCCTCTGGGGGCTTATTCGTAGTCTCACGATCCCGCCCCGGATCATGCGGCCCAAATCCATTCCCATTCCAGGCGCATTCCGTCTTCGATTCACTCTTGTAATGCTTGATCAACGCATCTTCAGGCGCGAGCGCAGTCCAGTTCGGGTGCACGTAAAGACAAACGAATGCCATGTCGTCGACATCGATATTTTTACGGCCAACAATCTTGAACCGGTGTTCATTCAGCCGCTTCTTGATGTTATCGGCCTTCCCCACATAGACGAGCTTCTCTCGATGAAAAAGCTGGTAAATTCCTTGCTCAGATGAGAGAGCGCTCAGAGACTCCGAATCTAGCGGAGCAGGGCTCAACTGCGTGAGCTTGTCCAGCAACTGAGTCGACAGTGCCGAAATGATATCGATCTCGAATGAATCGAAGTAAGCCAATGGCTCACGTTAACATATGTCTTACGCTCGACGGGAATTCAAATCAAGGCTAGTCCGCACACCCATGGCAACGTGCTGTCCAAGCAAAACAGGGACGGCATTTCCCAACTGCCGCATCGCTTCGCTCCAGGCCCCATGGAAGAAATAGTCATCGGGAAAGCTCTGCAATCGAGCCGCTTCCCGCACGGTGAAATAGCGCAATTCTCCACTCGGCAACACAACACAATTTTCTCCGCCCGGCACACCATGGTCGCCAGCCTTCAGCGTCTTTGCGGGTTCATCCAGCGGGCTACCGGTGTGGCCGGTGTAGGCACGCGCACCCGGATTAAACTTGTGGTTCAAGACCTTGGCACCGTCCTTGCTCTCAGGATCTGGCAAATCCCGAATCGCATCCCTCACCGTCCGCCAGGGCTGCATAGCAGCAGTGAACAAACTTCCGTTCCGTTCCTGCCGCAACGCCTGCACTCTGGCACCAAACCGCTCCGGCATAGCAGGGCGATTCTTCTTGGCAACCTCATGGCGCTCCCAATATGCGCCGCTGATCCACTGGTCCACCAGCAAGGAATCGAGATCATGCGTTTCTTCTGGGAAACTCCACGCAATCCCAAGATCGGTGCGAAACCCCACAAAAAACACCCGCTCCCGTTTCTGCGCCACACCGAAGTTGGCCGCATTGAGTAGCCTTGGAACCACGTGATACTCCAGTCCAGACCAACTACCCTTAGTGTGATACTTCTCCAGGCGATCCCGGTGTTCAGTCCAGCTTTCATTGCCGCGTTTGTAAACATCGGGGTGGCTCAACTGCATAAGGATGTAGTTGAAATAATTGGCGAAAGACTTACGAGTCAACCCCTTGACGTTCTCAACCAGAATGGCCCGTGGCTTCAGTTCACGAACAGCGCGAACCACCTGCGGAAACATATCGCGATCATCATCGAAAGCCTTGTGTTTGCCGCCAATGGAGAATGGCTGACAAGGCGGCCCTCCTGCCAGCAAATCTACCTGCTTCGAGATCGAAGAATAGTCGAATTCCCGAACATCCCCAGGGAAAAGTCGCCACCCTTGAAGAGCCGCAAATCCCCGCTGCTGGTTCTCCCGGATGGTATCGCAGCAGTAGCGATTGCGTTCAACGACGGTGTCGTGGCAAAAGCCGGCAGCTTCGGTGCCAAGAGCCAGTCCACCAGCGCCGGTAAAAAGTTCGACTGATCTCAATTTCGCAGATCCATGAACATGAAGATCTTTTCGACGACTTTTTGCCTTTGTTTGAATTTTCACTCGCATATCGCCAACAACTTCCATCCTAGCCTGGGCAAAGTCCACGGATTGGACCAGTGCTGCCAGTCTGATGCTTCTGAGCTTCGCCGCCAACCATTCCGTATTTTTGCATGATTCTTGATCATGTCAAACACCAACCAATCGGATTGAATCCTGCACCTACATCCTATTCAAGCCAGAGAACACCTTAAGATTTTTGAGTGAATGGACGATACCTGCTCATGCCACATATGATTCACGCGTTCGGGCTAAGCCGCCAGAAGAAGGACAAGTCGAAGGTCCGGTGGACAATCCAAAACTCTTACAAACACCTCAAGGCAGCGCGTGATTTCATAGCGAAGAATGTTCGTTCGGCTTTGCAAAATTTGGTGTCGAGAGGAAATCACTTGAACCAATTGGGAACATTGCTAAAAAGGGTAGTCGTTAAATTTCCAGAAAACAATCTGATACTCGTATGTAATAAGAAGTCTGAGCACAATCTCGTAGAGTGCATAAACATGTGCGCCACAGTCGAAAGATTACTCGATGCTCTTCAATGGGCTGCAAAATCAAAGTTCTCCAAGTGCTTGGTCCATATTTGCCATCCGGCCGCCAGTTCAGATGGCCAAGCGCGTCGCATGGGAGAGCCAGACAACGACCTAGTGCTTGTTCCCGGCCCACGATGCGAAGGCGCTACGGCTCGCTTTGAAGTCTCAGATGTTTCGGGCAGCGGGTACGGCAACGATAAAGAGCGGAAGGACCTAGAAAGGTTAGACGTGTTCGGAAACGCAAACGTTGGCCAGGGCAATCATCGCAAATTTCTCGTGATTTCTAGGGAATTTGGAGAAATGTTGGAAAGGCGTAAACCTCCATGGAGAATCGGCGCACCCCAAAACCCGCCAAGCTTAGTTTATAAACCTTTCGACGCTGATCACGGAACAAAGATCCTCGAAATCATTCTCCAACCCTGATCACGGATTCAACTGAATCCTTAAACTCGGATCAGTCTCAATCTCATCAACAATTGCGTTATAGCGCTCCACCAGATCCGTTACCGCAACTCGCCGCCCGGCCGCAGCAAACCTTCCCAGTTCATACAAATTCAACGCGACAAATTGCTCAATCTCGAAGATATCGATCCGCTCCGCCAACCCAACGTTTGCAGCCAATCCATCTGCAACAGAAAGCCCTCGCGAAAGAGTCACCAGAACTGGTCGAAGCCCATCGTTCAAATTATCGGCACATTTGCTGATTACCGCTTCCCCCGGCGATGTTGTCACGTGTAGAGCTACATCTCCAATTAGAAAATCGCCAGCCCTTCCCCCTGGTGCATCTGCTGTCGAAAAACTATGATGCTTGACGCTCCCCAAGCCAAGTATGCACTCAAGCTTTGCTCCAACCAGGTGTTGCAATACAGCTCCCGCGCATTGCATTCCAGGAGTCGATTTCTGCCGTTCTTGCGCCTGCTCAATCACGTCTCGGATGACAGCCCTTAAACTTTTCGATGCGTCCAGCTTGATCTTAAATGGCTTGCCCGCGAAGAATTCATGTACCCGGTCGATCCAGAAACCCTCTATCGATTCTAGACTCACGTCGCCCTGCTGCTTAAGCCCATTCAAAAAGGCAACGTAAAGCTGCATATTGCGAATGCTACCCCTGGAGGTTCGGCCACCTTCTGCTGCGAGCACTCGATCAATCCCGTGGCGCTTTAGAACCGATTGAACTGCAGCTTTCCCCAAGCCATAGACTTGTCCGCCTCCATCTGTCAGAAGCTTTTCAGAATCAAGCGGCAATCCATCCGTTTTCGCATGTTGCGTCACGACCAAAGCAACCGACAATTCACCCTTGCCACGAAATCGATGTTCGCTCAGAAATGCATCGAGCTCGGCCTGATGAGGCCTCGCCATACCTAGGCGGCGGCCCTGCGCCGTTTTAGCATTGGCCGCACCAAAGCTTCAAGCAAGTGAGCAGCGAGAAAGCGAACTACAGGTACTGCCAACCCATCACCCACCAGGTGATAAGCCTCGTTATAGTTCTTGGGCAATTGATATTCATCCGGTAAGCCCATCAATCGTGCCGCCTCACGAGGAGAAAGCAGCCGCGAACGAACGTCTTTGCCTTCCACCACAAGAATCGACTGTCTGCTGGAGCCTCCAACCGGAGTCCGTAAACAGCCAGCTACATCGTCAAATCGAACCTCCGCCCTTTGCGTACGAACTCCCAATTCATTTACGCGAGTACGCTTATACAGCCCGCCGACGACTCGGCCACCCACCCTCTTGGCGGCTTCAACCTTTTTACGATTTAAGTCGCTCATCATTGCCAGTAGCCTTCGCGTCTCTGCTGCGGTATGCCAAGCGACTCCTTCGGCTTCAGCCTCAATCAGATCCAGGAATCGTGACTCTCTTCGAGGAGGTGGCGGCAGGCGCCACCAGACCCATGATGCACGGGCCGCCTCAGGCATCTTCGCCTCTGCTGCGATGAGATTGGCTGGATGCCACTCCGGATTCGGTAGCCTGGTCGACAAATCAACCGCAATCTCGGCATCCTTCGCAACGGCAACAATGAACAGTCTGGGTCTGGATTGCGGAACGAAGTGCACTGCATCCATTACCAGAGCACCAAAACGATAGCCAGCAATTGCCAGGGCCAACCCAATTGCCGCAAAGTCTTTCCCTTCATGAGAAGTGATTGCTCCACAAACGTTTTCAAGCACAATCACTTTGGGTCCCCGGCCCTCTAGTTTCAATTCCTCCATCAGCCGCCAGAACTGCCAAAACGTACCAGACCGCTCCCCAGCTAGGCCCCGATAGTCGCCAGCAAGCGAAAGATCCTGGCAAGGAAAGGATCCCCAGGCAAGATCCGCGCGGCCAGGCAGATCATTGCCGGTCAAGGTGCCAATGTCTTGAATCCGTAAATCCGCATCACCCCAATTTGCCTTATAGCTTGCCCCCTTCTTCTCATCGAAGTCATTCGCAAAAACGCAGGACCAAGAATCACCAAGGCCAGCCCGCGCCATTCCTCCTCCCGCAAAAAACTCGTAGAAATTAGGCATCTTCAGGTCAATCTTACCTGATGGTGGCTCGACCATCGGTGAGAGCTGTCCAATCCCAACAACGCCATCGCTGCCAATTGAGCATTCTGGCCATTCAAACAATTCAAGCTGCATCACAGACTTCACATCGGCAAGAATTTAAAAGTCTTCTGAATAGCAAATCAACGGTTTACAGCAACCTAAAGTCAGAGTCGGTGTGCAGAGCGGCAATACCCACTGAAAGAGTGAAAGCCACATCCCTGATTAGCTTGAAGGAGCACCTCGGAGAGAAAACTGAGTGAAAACTCGAAAGCTCAATCGTTTATCGAATTGACGTCACCAAACAAGCGAGGCAGCAAATCAATCTGGCCAATTAATACGAGATAGTTGAACGGTGACGCGTCGTAGACGACAACCATCATTACATCAGGAAGGCTCGAATCGCATCTCCGACGAGTAACCTCGGATGTGATTGATCCGATGTGAACTTTATCGTTCACAAGTATTTTCAACAAGTTCTCAACTCCTATCCCCAACAAAACAAGCCACCCCACCCTCATACACCGCCAATCCAGTAAACGTGCCTTGTTAGCTTACCCACATGGCAACCCCATCCGCAAACGCAACAGCGAGCGCGCCGTCGCCCGCACCTGACACATCATCGAAGAAAACGATGACCGATGCCGCTCTGGCGGCAAACCGCTCCAACGCGCAGAAATCAACTGGCCCCAAGACCGCCTCCGGTCGCGCCAAATCCGCAACCAACAGCGTCAGCCATGGCCTCACCGCCACCTCTGAACTCTTCCTCAACCCGGAAGACCAGCTCAACTACGAAACCCTCAAGGCCAGGCTCCGCGCAGAATGCCTCCCCGGCTCCCAACTCGAAGAGCAAGCCTTCCTCCGCTTCGCCTTCTCCACCTTCCAGGCCCAGCGCGCCCAAGCCTTCGAAGTCCAGACACAAGACCGTTGGCTCGACAATCCCGAAAACCCCAACTTCTTCAATCAAATGGAACGCTTCGTCAAACTCACCGCTCTCCTCGAACGGCGCGCCGACAAAGCTCTCAACGAACTCCGCAGACTCCAGGCAGACCGCATCACTTCCATGCGTGTTCACGGCGAACTCTACTGCCTCGGAAAAAAAGTCGACATCCCGGCCAGCTTCCCCACAACCGAACTTCTTAAGTCCAACCTCTCCCAAACCAGCCCTGGCATCCTGGCCGTTTACGCGCTGAGTTTCCTCCAGGAAGTCAAAGACATCATTGAGAACCAAACACCGCCAAAGGATGACAAATGACCCCCTCCTTATGGCTCAAGGTGATAAGTCAGCTCGCCAGCCTCTACAGCCACCTTCAGCGAATTCTGTCGCGGCGGCAGGGGGCAGGTAGCAAACGGCGTATAAGCGCAGGGCGGGTTATAAGCCTTGTTAAAGTCAAAACTCACGGTGCCATCCTTGGCCAGATCCCCATACAAAAAGCGGCCCGCTGGATAAGTCGCCTTACCACTCGAACGGTCCCTGAAAATCAGCCACAACTGGCCCTCCCCGGCCTTCAACACCTGTGCCCGATGTGTCGCGCCAGCCAGTTGAAACTCAATCTCCCCGGGGCTCTCATGCTCCTCAATCACACCTTCAATCACAGTCGGTACGCGCAGCTTCTTCGCCACAGCGTAAGGCAAAAACTTGCCTTTCACGTTGTAATCCGCCTTCACGGGGTACCAACTCCGGTGCGTAAATTCTTTACGATACTTGCTCGACTTATCGCGCAGCCGAATCCCAAACTTCCCGCCCCGCTCGATCACGATCATCGACAGGTCACCCGTCGTCACCAGATCCGGTGTCTTGTCCGCTCCGTCGTCGATAAGAGCACCTTCCGTAAATGCCTTACCGTTCACCAAAATCTTGGCCGCAGGCTCCACCTTCAGCACAACCTTCTTGCCGTCAAACTTGAAAACGCCCCCCTTGGCCGCCGCTTTTCCACTCGGCAAAACGAAGCCACTCTTCGGGTCACTTCCAAAACTAGTCTCACCCGGCTTTAGCCAATGCAGACCCGCTACCGTCAGCCAGCCCGCATCCGACTTCAGCGTCGCTTCCATCTTGGTCCGATATTCCTGAACCGACTTCTCATGTGCCGGGTCAGGCCCTGCTCCACTCATTCCTATCGCCATAAAAACAATCACCATATATTTGATCGACATTGGTATCTTTATACTCTCTCACCGTTACGATGTAGAATCAACCCCATGCGATTCGCCATTTTGGGAATCACCTGTCTCGCCTTCGGACAGGACTTCTCCAGCATCCAAATCGAGAAAGCTTCAAGTGGCCTCCGCTTCGCCCAAGCCCCGCTCTGGTCCAAAGCCGCCACAGCTTTGCTCTTCTGTGATGTGCCAAACAACCAGATCCTCGCCTTTCTCCCCGGCAAAGGCACTGCCAAGTACCGCGAAGAGATGGCCGGCCCCAGCGCCATCGCCTACGACAAAGAAAACCACCTCGTCGTTGCCCAAACCAAAGCCCGTCGCATCATCCGTCTCTACCCCGGTGACGAAAAGAAATTCGACATCCTCGCCGACCGTTTCGAAGGCAAACGCCTCAACGCCCCCAACGACCTCGTCATCCGCAAAGACGGCCAGCTCTACTTCACCGACCCCGCCTTCGGCAATCAGGCCGACACCCGCGAGCTAAACTTTTACGGCGTCTATCACCTCAACCCCAAAGGCGAGCTCACCGTCATCGCCAAGCCTAAAGGCCGCCCCAATGGCCTCACCCTTTCGCCCAACGGCCGCATCCTCTACGTGGCCAATTCCGACGAGCGCAAAGTCTACGCTTACGACCTCGACGGCAAAGGGTTGGCCACCAACGAACGCGTCTTCCTCGACAACATCGACGGCCCGCCCGACGGCCTCCACGTTGACGAAAAAGGCAACCTCTACATTGCCGCTAATCACATCTACATCGTCTCGCCGCAAGCCAAACCGCTCCACACTATCCACATGGGCGACAAGCCTTCCAACATGGCCTTTGGCGACGAAGACCGCATGACTCTCTACATCACCGCAAAGACCGGTGTCTATCGTGCGAGGATGAAGGTTAAGGGAGTTACCACCGAATAGCTGTAAAACTCGACATTCGGCGCTATCCAGCAAAACCCATTTTGGGTGTCGGCGCGCTGATCTTTGATGGCAACCGCATCCTGCTTGTGCAGCGCGGCACAGAGCCCCTCAAGGGCTTTTGGAGCCTACCTGGTGGTGCCGTTGAATCCGGCGAAACCCTCGAAGAAGCCCTCCTCCGCGAGGTAATGGAAGAAACCAGCCTCGAAGTCAAAATCGTCCGTTTCGGCGAAATCTTCGAACGCATCATGCCCGACACAGCCGGCGAAATCGAGTATCACTACGTCCTGCTCGACTATGTCTGTGAGATCACAAGTGGCGAACCCGCCGCCGGTAGCGACTCTGCCGACGTCCGCTGGTTCTCCCCCGAAGAATTGAAAGGAGTGCCCGTTACCTCGGGCACACTCGAAGTAATCGAACGATGCCGAACTGGAGCCAAGACCTCTTAGAGTACGAATCCCTCCGCGCCTTGCTTGGGCGCTACGTCTCATCCGCCGCCGGCCACCGCCAGCTCGATGCGATGCAACCCTCGACAGACCGCGAAGCCCTTATCGATAGCCTCGCCGAACTCAGCGAAGCCCTTACATTCCTTACCGAAGGCGACAGCGAAGACTCCGGTCTCCCCCGCCTCCGCTTCACCGATCTCGAAGATGTAAACGAAGCCGTGGCCCGCGTCCGCATCGAAGGCGCTGTCCTTGATGGTCTCGAAATCCTCGCCGTCCGTGCCTGGCTCACCCGAGCTACAGAATTCCGCCAGGGCCTCAGCGAATCGCCCTATCGCTTCCCGCTCCTCTGGGAGAAGGCCGAAAAGATCGGCGACTTCCGCCAGCTCCTCCGTGCCCTTGATGGCAAAATCCGCCCCGATGGTGGCCTCGAAGATGATGCCAGCGTTGCCCTCAAACGCCTCCGTCAAGAACTCGGCCGCCAGAAGGAATCCATCCAGAACTCCCTCGAACGCTTCATGCGCGCTCACCGCGACGACGGCGTCATGCAGGACGAATACGTCACCCTGCGCGGCGATCGCTTCGTCGTTCCTGTCGCGACCAACTTCAAAGGCCGCGTCCAGGGCGTCGTCCACGGCACCAGCGGCTCCGGCCAAACCAGCTTCGTCGAACCGCTCGAAACCATCCAGCTCAACAACGAGCTCGTCCGCCTGATCGAAGAAGAATTGCGCGAATGCCACCGCATCCTCCGCGAGCTCACCGGCAAAATGCGCGAACAACACGAAGAGATCGCCACAGCCGTCGACGTCATGGGTGCCCTCGAATTCGTCTTCGCCAAGGCCCGCTTCGGTGCTGAATTCCGCTGCACCATACCGACATTTTCGACACGTCTACACTTCAAGCAAGCCCGCCATCCGCTTCTCACCGACGTCCTCCGCCGCAAGCGCCAAAGCGCAGTCCCGCTGGATCTCGACCTCGACGAAATCAAACGAACCCTTCTCATCAGTGGCCCAAACACGGGTGGCAAAACAGTCGCGATGAAGACCGTCGGCCTCTTGTGTCTGATGGCCCAAAGCGCCCTGCCCGTTCCGGCCATGGAAGCAACCCTGCCGATCTTCGACCAGGTCCTCGCCGACATCGGCGATAGCCAGTCGATTGAAACCAGCCTCTCCAGCTTCAGCTCCCACATGCGACACGTAGCGGAGCTGCTAGACCAGGCCACCCCCTCCAGCCTCGTTATCCTCGACGAAATCGGCCGCTCGACAGACCCTGAAGAAGGCGGAGCCCTCGGCGTCGCCATAGTCGACCGCTTCCATCGCGACGGCTGCTTCACTCTTGCCTCCACTCACTTGCTCGCCCTCAAGATCTACGGCGTCAATCACGAAGGTGTCCTCAGCGCCTCAATGGGCTTCGACGACGCAACCCTGTTGCCTACCTTCGAGCTGCGAGTAGGCGCACCCGGAAAGTCCGCAGGCCTCGACACTGCCGCACGCTTCGGCATCCTCGAAGAAGTCATCACACAAGCCCGCGCCTCGATGACGACGCGCGATCAGGACATCGCCCGCTTCCTCGCAGAGCTCAACCAGAAACTCGAATCCGCCACCGCCATTGAGAAAAGCTGGATCCTGAAGAACGCCGAACTCAATGCCCGCGAGCGCGAACTGCAAGACCGCTTCGACAAACGCGATGCCCAGCGCATCCGCGAATTCGAAGCCAAAACCTCCAAGCTCTTAAGCGAGTTCGAACGCAATTCCCGAGCCACAATCGATGACATCAAGTCCGGGGCCGATGCCCGCAAAGCTGCGGACCAGGCCCAATTAAAAGCTGCCAAATTCAAGCGCGAATTCCAGGCTGAAGTGCAGGCCGCTGTCCGCCCCGAAGGTCAAGCCGCTGCCCCCACCGGCCCCAAACTCATCGTAGGTTCCAAGGTCCGCGTCGAGAACGTACGCGAGCCGGCTCAGGTGCTGCGCATCCACGACAACGGTCACATCGAAGTCCAGGCCGGCTTTCTCAAGATGAAGATTCCGCGAGAAGAGATCCTCGAAGTGCTCACTGAAGCCGCCGCCGCGAAGAAGCTACCGAGCAACGTCCGTTTCGAGCCCGGCCCCACTTGGGACACTCCCACCAAAGAACTCAACGTCATAGGTCAAACCTCAGACGAGGCTCTCGATAATGTCGATCGTTTCCTCGACCGCGCCAGCCTCGGCTCCATCTCTCGTATCCGCATCATCCACGGCCACGGCTTTGGGGTACTAAAAAAGGCCATACAGCAGATGCTGACTAAGCATCCCCATGTGGCCCGTTGGTACATTGCAACTCCAGTCGAAGGTGGCACTGGTGCCACTATCGTAGAACTGCGCTCTTAACCCGTATAGGCGATGCAGTCGATTTCGACTTTCATCGTCGGGTTCGCAAACTTACAACCGATCGTGGTCCGTGCCGGACGGTCTTTGCCAAAAAACTCGATGTAGATCTCGTTCATCAGGGCAAAGTCTCGCTCATCGGCAAGGTAGACATTCACTTTCACTACATCTGCCAAAGAAGATCCCGAGCCTTCGAGAATGCGCTGGATGTTGGTCAGCGTCACTCGGGTCTCGTGCTGGATATCCCCATAGCTCATCTCGTTCGTAGCCGCTTCCATAGGGATCTGGCCAGATACAAAAATGAACCCGCCAGCCTTTACGGCTGGCGAGTAGGGGTTCTTCGGGCTAGGTACTCCGGGAGGAAATAGCCGTTCGATCATGCTAGTCGATCTTCTTCCGGCGGGTGCGAGGTGCTGCCGAGGAGGTCTTCTTGGCTATAGTCGAAGTCGACTTGCGTGCCCGAACGGCCTTCTTGGCTTTAGCGGGAGGAGGATTCGGCTCAGCGATGCTGGGCTGGCCTTCGACATAAGGCTGCACTTCATCGTATTCGCTGTAGAACTCCTCTTCCTTCTTCACCTTTGGTGCAGGAGGTGGGAAGAACTCACGGCCGAGATAAATCACGACTCCGCGCTCTTCATCCTTCTTCACCTTGACCACGCCGCGCTTCTCGGCGAAGACCATGAACTCATGGAATCCAGGGAAACCATAGTTGTGGGCATCAAAGCCCGCATGTTCTGCCACCATCCACTGGGCCAGGTCGACCGGCTCGACGCCGTCGCCCATTTCCATCTCGTAGCGATGAGCTTCGAGTGCGTCGCGCAAGAGCGGCAATGCTTCATCCGGTTCCGGCAACGGCCGGGCATTGGCCCCGCCTCTGCGTTCAATCGTCAGCTTGCCACCACTGCCCTGCACGTCGATCAGTTCAGCCTTGCTTAGCTTGTCGATGAAGTCGCTGAAGCTCGATGCACCAAATCCACGCTCATGGAACGTAGGATCCAGTTGCATCATTGTGCTCTTGAGCAAGCCCAGTTGAGCCTGCACACCACGACGTTCGAGGGTCTGTAGCGAACGCTCCACCAGCGGCAGAGCTGCAGTGATCTCTTGGGTCACACGCGGTTCATTCGATTGCGGAGGACGCTCGGCACGCGGCTGATCCTGACGATCGCCACGGCCACCACCACGCTCGTCACGGCGGCGGTCACGGCGTTCCCAACGGCTCTCGCGACCCGAAGGCACATGAGGAGGAACGATGATCGGCCCGCGCGGATCCGGTATCACAGCGGCGCGCTCGACAGGAGGAGGCGCTGCTACTGCAACGCGGTCCACCGCCAGACGTTCGCCAGAGAGGCGTTCGCCAGGCAGACGGTCGACGCGGTCCGCGATAACGGGCGCTTCTTCGACGCGTTCTGGCTCTTGGTCGCGATCACGATCCCGGCCACCGCGCTCGCGGTCGCGAATGCCACGATCCCGTTCCCGGCTGCGATCCCAACGGTTGCCGCCAGAGCTTTGCTCTGTGCGGGCCATCGAATCTGCGAGTTCCTGTTTCAGGCGCTCGAGCGTAGGTCCGTTCTCTCCGCCATCAAGCCGTGCCGCACGATCCATCAACAGGTTTTCGTACGCCACAAACTCATGGCAGTTGCTCTGCAGGATGTTCGAGGTGAAGGCTTTACCGCCCACAACGTAAACAGTCTTGCCGTATTCTTTCAGCTTGTTGACCAGGGGGATGAAATCGCTATCGCCACTAATAATGGCGAAGGCGTTGACATGAGTGTGGGTGAATGCCATTTCAAGCGCGTCAAGCGCAAGATTGATATCCCCCCCATTCTTGTCTCCGCGCGGGCTGGGCAGCCGCTGTACCATCTGTACAGCATTCTCCGCCATTTGCCGTGCCGCACCTTCTTGGCGGCCCCAGTTTGCGTAGGCGAATTTAGCAACAATATCGCCCCGCTCTTTCAATGAGTCTAGACAAAGCGAGACGTCGAATTCACGCCGCAGGGTTGTCTTAATTCCAATTTCGATGTTGTCGTAATCGACAAACACCGCAATGTTCGTTTTGTCTTGGAGAGGCATCAAGCTCCTCTTGGTTTCAAATATAATCAGGCGGGGATGGTTGCCGCACCACGGATGAATTCCACTACCGATTCGAGTGAAGTTCCGGGCTGGAAAACCGCCGCCACTCCCAACAGCTTGAGTTGCTTGGCGTCATCTTCAGGGATGATCCCGCCTACAACTACCAGCACGTCCGACATTCCCCGCTCTCGCAAGAGAGTGAGCACCCTGGGCACGATTGCCATATGTGCGCCGGACAGAATCGACAATCCTATCACTTGGACATCTTCGTCCAGTGCGGCATTGACGACCATTTCCGGCGTCTGACGCAATCCGGTATAGATTACTTCCATGCCGGCGTCGCGAAGAGCTCTTGCTATCACCTTGGCCCCGCGGTCGTGACCGTCGAGTCCCGGCTTCGCCACTAATACGCGTATGCGGTTCAAGGCCAGACGCCTCCATTATAGTCATTTTCTAGCCCGCTCACTTTACACTGGTAGAAGTGAACTGGTTTCGTGTCTTTAGTTTATGCCTGATGCCGCTTCTCCATGCGGCTGATTTTCCTGCCTGGCAACCGATTGGCCCCTGGGGTGGTGCCGCTCGAGTCATTCGTCTCGACGCTCAAAAGCCCGACACACTCATGGCGCTTTCCATGCGAGGTACTGGAGTCTTCCGTAGCCGTGATGCGGCAAAGTCCTGGCAGATGCTTCCGGCATTCCCTGAGTTAGCCAACACTCGGCTTGACTGTGGCTTGATCATTCCTGGCAATTGGCTCGTAGGTGCGGCTCCCGGCGGGCTATATCGTTCGCTTGATGAAGGTGAATCATGGAAGGTTGTGGCCGGCACCCAACGGCTCTCCATCTTTGCCATCACCTCCTGGCCCAAGGATCCGCGAGTCTTGGCTGCAGGCACGAACGAAGGTGTTTGGATGTCCAACGACTCGGGTGACACCTGGCGGCGCATCAGCCCCAAGGCCAACGCAGATCTTGCCGCTATAGTGTCCGTTGCCTTCGATCCCGAGAAAGCCGGTACGATCTATGCCGGCACGCCTCATCTGCCCTGGAAAACCACCAACGCCGGTGCAGTCTGGACCAAAGCCCACATTGGTATGTTCGATGACTCAGACATCTTCTCTATTGCCGTCGACCCCACCAGGCAGGGGCGCGTCTTCGCCAGCGCCTGCAGCGGCATCTATTGTTCACTCAATCATGGTGCCGCCTGGCGGCGCGTCCAGGGCATCCCGGGAACCAACCGCCGCACTTACGTCGTGACACAAACACCTCACAATCCGGAACTGCTCTTTGCTGGAACCAGTGCAGGTATGTGGAGCTCGAAAGATGGCGGCCTCAACTGGAAGAAGCTCAATGAATACGTAGCCACCAGCATCGCCTTCCATCCGAAAGAAAAAGGTCTCTTCTACATCTCAACCGAACGCCACGGTCTGCTGCGTTCCTTAAATGATGGACAGAGCTTTGAGCCTGTGAACGAAGGCTTCGTCAGCCGCAGCCTGCTGTCGGCAGAGTCTGATGAAAAGAGCCTCTATGCGATCTCGCAGTATGAAGGAAGCTTTGCTAAGTCGAGCGCAGGGGGCTGGCAGCCTGCTCCATTTAGAAGTGAGCTGATCGCCGATACGCCTGCCGGGGACTGGTTTGAAACCGCAGTCAACCCCTTTGACAAGAACGAGTGGTTGCGAGCATCGAGGCTTGGATTAACAAAATCCAACGATGGCGGGAAGACCTGGCGGACCCTCCAATCGGAGTGGATCCGAAGCGTACACTTTCACCCGAAACGAAAAGGGCTTTGCTTTGCTCTAAGGCAGCAGCGGGTATTTTGGTCTTCTGACGCTGGTGAGACTTGGTACTGGTTCCCCGCACAGGAAGATGCGCATCTGTCGTTTGAGAAGTTAAGACTGTCTTCAGCCTTCCCGGACTTACTGTTTGCGGTTAGTCCATATCGAGGCATCTATGTGCAAACACTACCCCAAATCCGTTAGAATGAAATAGATAGGGTCTCTCTTTAAATATGAAATTAAAACATTCCGCTCTCGCGATGAGTCTGGCTTTCATCGCCGGTTTCGGCGCTTCGGCGCAAACAAACTCTTCGTCCACCGCCAAAAAGTCTAGTACTGGCGGAGGCGATCTCTACGAAATCAATCTGTTCGGTGGCGGCAACTTTGTAAACCGCCAAAACAGCGCTCCTCACCAGGACAATACCAACGGTGGAGTTGGCGGCTTCCGAATCACCCAAAACTTCTGGAATTACATCAGTCTTGAGCAAACCGGCATGGTGCACGGAAATGCCAATGCTGTTTATCGAATTCCGGGAACACAGAACGAATATTCTTTTGGCGCGCGTCTGCGCCAGTTCCATTTTAACCCGGTCTTCCATTTCAAGCCGCGTGAATCGCGCATTCGTCCTTTTGTGACGACTGGCTTCGGCATGGATTACTTCGGTGTCACCGAAGAAGCCCGCCGTCAGGTTGGCAATGGTGTCAACACGCCCTTTGGCCAATTGACGAATCTTGAATCTGGCTTCGAGCTGGCATTCAACTACGGTGCTGGCGTGAAGGCAAAGTTGACTGAGCGCATTGGCCTTCGCTTTGACGTTCGCGGATTCTCAACCGCCTCGCCCAGCTTCGGCGTCAAGGGCCAAGCTCCTGCCGGTGCGATTGCTTACACCCGCACTGCTCCGATGAACTCGCTACAAACTACCGGTGGCGTGACGCTTTACCTGGGCGCGATTGATCAGGGCCCGGTATGTGACTATCGTGTTGGATCGATTGAGCCATCCACCAAGACGATTTGGCTCACTGAGGGCGCGAGTTATCAGCTGCCTGTCACCAACAACTGCCTCGGTGTAACGCCGAAGTACAAGTGGACTGTCGACGGCCAGCCGGCTGTTGGCGATTCCATGCTGGCTGTGAAGGGTCTCACGGCTGGCGAGCACGTAATCAAGTCGGTTGTGGAAGCAGATACGACAAACGTGATAGACCGCAAAACCAAGAACTTCTTGAAGAAGTTCCCGATCCCGGCAACGGAACGGACTGCCGCCTTAACGGTGAAGCAGCCGAAGATCGAACTCGTTAGTGTAACGATGGATCCGACAAATTTGGACTACAACGGCACTTCGCGCATTACCTCTGTGATCAGCTATGACGGCCCTGCGGCCGGCGAAGAAGTTAGCGTGATTTATCACACGAGTGACGGCAGGCTGGCTCCTGCCAAGCCAGGCCCGAATGCAAAGGTCTCCGATGATGGCAAAACCGTAACCGAAAAGGTATTGCTGAAGCCCGGCAACACAGATGGCTCAGTGATTCTCACCACCGACGGCATTATTCTACAACCCGGCGGCCCGTCTCGCAAGATCGAAATTGACGTAACAGTGGTTGACCAGAATGGCAAGGTAATTGGCAAGAAGACGCCTCCGGGTGGTGGTGGCAACATCACAGCTCCGCCTGCTCCGGCAGCAGTGGCAGCCCCTGCTCCTCCGCGTCCTCAGCCGATGCAGCTCGACGACGTTGTGTTTGGCAAGGGTAATGCCCGTGTGAACAACTGTGGCAAGCGCATTCTCGACCAGGCATTTGAGCGTGCTGCTTCCATGGGCGACTTCGACATACTTCTCGTAGGTCACTACGATGCAGTCGAGAAGAACGTTAAGGTTCGCGACGCCAAGGCCAAGAAGACTCGTCAGCTCGACGAAGAACGCGTGCTGCAGGTTGCTGCTGTACTGAGCGGTGGCACTGAGCCTTGTAAGAAGCTTGACGCCAGCCGCATCAAGGTAGCCTTCGTCGGTGCCGAACAGCTTTCCGCCTTCAAGACCTCGCTTTGCGAAGCAACGGTCAAGGAACGCGCAAGCGGCAAGATCAGCGCGAAGGACGGCAATGCCCGCAACCGTCGTGTTGAAATCTGGCTGGTGCCCAAGAGTGGCCCGATGCCGAACGGCATTGCGGGAATTCAAGCCGCACCTGTGTCGGAAATTCAATCCAAGGGTTGCCCGAAGTAATCTACTCTGGAGATTATGAGTGAAACTTTCCATGAACCCCGTCTCGCATTAAACCGGATCTATACCAAGACCGGAGATCAAGGTGAGACGGGTCTGGTGGGCGGCCAGCGTGTTTCCAAAGACGCACAACGCATTGAAGTATTTGGGACTGTAGACGAGCTCAACTCATTTGTTGGGCTCGTTCGCATTTCAGCAAGCGATCACAAGCTGCTTGAGCTTGAGGTGATCTTCGAACGGCTTCAGCATGAGTTGTTCAACCTGGGTAGTGTTCTTGCGACAATGCCACAGGACCTTCACCCGAAACAGCCACGGATTACCAAAGAGACAATCGATCAATTGGAACGGGAGATCGATCACTACAATGGCAACCTGTCCCCACTGCGCAGCTTCGTTCTGCCGGGCGGGACGCGAATTTGTGCCGAGTTGCATGTGTGCCGCACAATTTGCCGCAGGGCCGAGCGTGCTTTAGTGACGCTCAGCCACAACGAGGAGATTCCTCTTGAGGCCATGTTGTATCTGAACCGGTTGAGTGATGCGATGTTTGTCTGGAGCCGTTGGGTGAATCAGGCTCTTGGGGTGGAAGAAGCGCTTTGGCAGCCGAATAAGGGCGCTCGCTAGGCCTCTCTTAGTCAGAACCAACGATATGAGTAGTTGGGAAAATCTAGCCGGATTGCTGGAGAAGGCACTAGAAAAACCTTCAGACCAGAGGGCTCAGTTCGTAATCGAAAACACCACCGATGCAGCGCTCAGGGCAGAAGTTTTGTCGCTGCTGGACACAAGCGAGATGGAGTATCTGGAGAGCGGGGTGGGGCTAGATGTAGGGTTTCTTGTGGATCCTCTGCTGGGAAGCGTGATTGGAAATTGCCGGTTGGAGTTGAAACTGGGCGAGGGAGGAATGGGGTGTGTGTATGAAGCGGTGAGAACGCTTGAACTAGGAACCGAGCAGCGGGTGGCGGTAAAGGTTTGGCATCGGTTGGGGCCAAGCCCGAGCGAGATCCAAAGAGAGGCGGGCTTGCTGGGGCGCCTGGAACACCCAGGGATTGCGCGGCTGCTGGATACGGGCCTCACGGCAAGTGGACAGGCCTATCTGGTGATGGAGTTAGTTAAGGGGAAGCCTCTGCAGCGGTATGCGCAGGGCAAGACGCTCGATGAAAAATTGACCTTGATCGAGAAGCTCTGTGAGGCGATTGAGGCGGCGCATCGGGCGTTGATTGCGCACCGTGACATTAAGCCGAGCAATGTTCTGGTGTCGGACGAAGGGGTGTTGAAGCTGATTGATTTCGGTATCAGCAAGTCGATTGACGATGATGCCAAAACGATCGAAGCGCGCATGACACCGCGCTATGCGAGCCCGGAGCAATTAAGGGGTGACTCCATCACAACCGCTACCGATATCTATTCTTTGGGCGTGTTGATGTACGAGGTATTGACCGGGGGGAACCCGTTTGCGGGTCTCAGCGGATTAGTGCTGGCAAGGGCAATTGACGATGGGCCAGTGGAGAGGCCGGATTTGCCGACAGAGCTGGCTAGCATCGTACTGAAGGCGATGGCGCGGAAGCCGGAGGATCGGTATGAGAGTGTAATGGCGCTGCGGGAGGATCTGGGACGCTATCGCCGAAGGGAGCCGGTGAAGGCAGTAGAAGCAACGTGGGTATACAGGGCGAGCAAGTTTGTGGTGAGGCAGAGATGGCCACTGGTATTAGGAGCAGCAGTGGTTTTGCTGGTGTCGCTCGGATTTGGAAGGGCGTATTGGGAAGCACGAAATGCGGCGCGGCGCTTTGAGCAGGTACGGGGGCTGGCGCGCAGTTTACTCTTTGAGATTCATGATGAGGTGAGCAAAGTGCCTGGGACGCTGGAGAGCCGGAGACTCATCGTATCTCGGGCGCTTGAGTATCTGGATCAGCTCTCGCGAGATGAGTCGGCTGATGAGAGCTTGCAAAAAGACTTGGCCGAATCGTACATGAAGGTGGGTAATGTGCAGGGGACGCTGGTGCGATCCAATGAGTCGCTTGGAAGATACGCCGACGCGCTTGGTAGCTACCGGAAGGCTGTGGCGATTTTCGAACGGCTGCAACGTCGATCCACAGGAGACCGGGAACTGCGAGCTCGTTTGGCGAAGGGGTTAGAGGGTGTGGGGGATGCTTGCACAAGACTGAAGGATGACGCCTGTGCAGCACTAAGCTATCGGAAGGCAAAGGAATTGTATGAGCTCGATGCCGTTCAGAACCCAAACGACTTCATGGCACAGGCGCGATGGCTAACCTCGAGGATTACCCTACTGGACCCACTGCTGGAAAAGAAAGCGTACGTAGAGATGCGGGACCAATTGCAAGCCGTTGCCACGGTATTTGAGGACCTTGGGAAGAAGCATCCCGGGGAGCCACGGTTGAGGAATTATCAGGCCTATTCGTACAAGCGGTTGGGGGCTGCTGAAGGAATGTTGGGCCACTACGGCGTTGGTATCGGCTGGTATCAGAAGGCAATGGAGCTGCACCGGCTAGCCAAAGACCGAACGGGCGAATCTACGTGTGAGGTGGATATTGCCTGGGCGCTAGAGAGGCAAGGCAAGCTGACGGAAGCCAATGCCGCACTGGACCGGGCGCTTGCGATTCGAAGGGAGCAGGCGGTAGTGAGAGGGAACGATCAGCCGAGCAAATTATCGCTTGTAAGTGCAATGTTTCGTAAGGCAGGATTGCTCCAAATTGACAAACGCTGGGTGGAAGCTGTCGCATTGCTTGAGGAAGCATCGAGCGTTTTGAAGTCGATTGAGCAAGATGCGAAACAGAATCGCCAGATTGGCGCAATGATTCAATATGTTGAGTTGATGAGAGGTGACTCGCTGTGGGAGACAGGATTGCGGACTGAGGCTAAAGCGGCATACCAGCGAGGGCTCACGGCAGAAGGTGGGGAGCAAGTGAATGCTGCTAAGAGTGAGAGAGCCCGGGCGAGATTGAGCGAGCAAGTAAAGCCTTTGCAGTGATCCAGTCGCGCTTGACGGTGGATGCGGAGAGGTTGAGGATTTCGGCAGTTTCTTCAATGGTGAGGCCAGCGAAGAAGCGAAGCTCGACGAGCTTGGCGATTTCGGGAAAACGTAGTTCCAGTTTGTCGAGGGCAAGATCGAGATCGAGCAGAGTAGCGGGATCGATAGCGTTAAGCTGCGGGGACTGAATTTGAGGAAAGACTTCGATGCTGAAGTTGAGGTTGGCACCACGCTTGGCGGTAAGCCGGAGCCTGGCGCGATCAATGAGAATGCGGCGTATGATTTTTGCTGCGACGGCGAAAAAGTGACTGCGGTTTTCAAAGTGAACCTGACGTTGGTCGACCAGTTTGAGGTAAGCCTCATGGACGAGAGCCGTGGCCTGAACAGTCTGGTCGCCAGACTCACGGGCGATTTGACGGTGTGCGATGGAGCGAAGTTCCTCATAGACGCTAGCCATGAGGCGACCGAGAGCTTCCCGGTCGCCATCACGCCATGAATTGAGTAAAGAGGTAAGGTCTTCGGACGACTGCATTCCCTATCATTTTATCTGGCGATGGGGAGGAAGGGGGCAGATAGTGAAGACATCCCCCAGTCGCCGGTTGTATCGGAGAGATCGGTGCCAAAGATCGAGAAGCATCCGCCGGTTCCTCGAGCGGGAAGAGTGCAAGGATGTTAAGGATAGGGGACCGATTAAGCCCTGTCGCGGGAAGCAGACATACACTTGCTCATTTATTTTTGAGGGGTTAGCTTTGCTTGAGTTCCAGGCGGAAGGCGTGCATCTTCATGAAGATTTCCTGAGCGTGATCGCGGCTGATGCCTAGCATATGGAAGACGGGCTTGTGGGTAGGAAGAATGAGCTTGAGTTCCATGTGTTTGTTGCCGTCTTTGACGTTGGCGTCACTGAAGGCATCCAGAGGAAACTCAATTTTGTCTTTATTAACAATGAAAATGAGGCGAGTTTTGGTAAGCAAGAGGTGCCCGACCGACTTTTTGAAACCGGGGACATCTTCGGCTGCTATTGCTGGAACGGCATACACCAGTTTTTCCGACCCAAGGGCATTCATCAGTGGTTCGCGATACTTCTCTTCGATCTCAAAAACAGAACGGTAGAAAGCAATACGATCGGCAAAGCTGTGTTTATAGTTGGCGATGGTGCCCTGGATGCGAACGGCAAAAAAGTAGAGTGTGCCGATTAGGGCGAGTGCCAATAGCACCAGAGAGAGGTATAGGAAGATTCGATATTCGACCCAGACCGTGATGGGGTCCAGACCGAGGTAGGAGATGAGCCCTACCCAGTCGGGATATTCATTCATAGATTATTTCTTGCGCCGGGCTACCAGCTTAACTCTTCTCGGGCGGAGTTGGGCAGTTTGTGAGAAAGCGGCATCAATAAATTCGGCGAGCTCTTTGGCGTGCTGCTTGGCAGAACCAGTGGCGGTGGAGGCGGATTCAGGCCGACCGGCATAATGAACCGTGCGGCGGCTGGAGTTGAGAACGAAGTAGAGCTGCTCCTGGACGAAGCGCCAGGGGCCCATATTACGGGGCTCTTCTTGAACCCAGATGATTTCGGCTGAGGGTGAATAGCGCTGGAGGACGTCGCTGAGAATGTCTGCCGGGAAGGGATAAAGCTGTTCGATGCGAACAATAGCGACATGGTCCGCTCCACGCTCGTCACGAGCCTTGACGAGATCGTAGTAGACCTTGCCGGAGCAGACGAGAACGCGGGTGATCGAGTCACCAGCTTCGGCATTGGGATCACCGAGTACTTCGCGGAAGCCGCCCTGTGTGAAATCTTCAATGGGACTTGCGGCGGCGGGGTTGCGCAGATTGGCCTTGGGGGTAAAGACGATGAGGGGCTTGCGAACGCCGCGGCGGTCTTCGCCACCGTACATCTGGCGGCGCAGGAGGTGGAAGTAGCTAGCCGAGGTGGTGCAGTTGGCGACAATGAGATTCTCTTCAGCGCATAGTTGGAGGAAGCGTTCGATGCGGGCGCTTGAATGTTCCGGGCCCTGACCTTCATAGCCGTGCGGGAGGAGCAGAACCATGCCGCTCGGCTGGCCCCACTTTGATTCGGCGGCGGCGATGAACTGGTCGATCATGATCTGAGCGCCATTGACGAAGTCGCCGAATTGGGCTTCCCAGAGAACGAGAGTGAGAGGGTCTGCGACGCTGTAGCCGAACTCGAAACCCATGACAGCGAATTCACTGAGCGAGGAATCGACCGCCTCGAATTTGGCCTGATCGGGAGAAAGGTGCTGGAGCGGCATGTAGGATTTGCCGGTCTCGAAATCGACGAGTTCGAGATGGCGCTGGGAAAAGGTGCCGCGCGGGGAGTCCTGGCCGGAGAGACGGACAGGGGTGCCTTCGAGGACAAGGCTGCCGAAGGCGACCATTTCGGCGGTGGCCCAGTCGAGGGGGGCGCCGTTGAGGACTTCCTTGCGCTTGTCGAGGGTGTTGATTTTGAGCTTGGGGTGGACGGTGAAGCCTTCGGGCACAGAGAAGTAGCCAGTGATGACTTTGTCGATCATGGCCTTGTCGATGGCGGTGTTGCCAGCGTTAACATGCTGGAGGGCGGCTTGCTCGTAGCTGGTCATCTCGACCGTCTCGAATTTTTCGGCAGTGGTTTGAGCGGCCTGGTAGCCCTCTTCCATACGAGCCTGGATGCGTTTTTTGATCGAGTCGATCTCGGCGGCATTCATGAGGCTTTCGCGGATGAGACGGTCGCTGTAGATAGAAGTTACAGAGGGGTGATTTTTGATCAGCTTGTACATCAGCGGCTGGGTATAGGAAGGATCGTCGCCTTCGTTGTGGCCGTGTTTGCGGTAGCAGATCATATCGATCACTACGTCGCGCTTGAATTCCTGCCGGAAGTCGTAGGCGAGTTGGGCGATGCGGAAGCAGGCCTCAGGGTCGTCGCCATTGACATGGAAAATGGGGGCCTGGACCATACGGGCGATGTCGGTGCAGTAGCTGGACGAACGCGCGTCTTGCGGGTTGGTGGTGAAGCCGATCTGGTTGTTAATGACGAGGTGGATGGTGCCACCTGTGGTGTAGCCGTCGAGCTGGGAGAGGTTGAGAGTTTCCATGACAACGCCTTGGCCTGCGAAGGCGGCGTCGCCGTGGATCAATACCGGGATAACTCGTTCACGTTTGGTGTCGCCGAGCCGTTCTTGCTTGGGACGGACGATTCCTTCGACTACCGGATTTACGGCTTCGAGGTGGCTGGGATTGGGGGCGAGGCTGACTACGACCTCTTTGCCCTTGGACGAGGTACGGACGCTTGAGGCACCAAGGTGGTACTTGACGTCGCCCGAGCCCTGGGTGGAGTTAGGGTCGATGTTGCCTTCGAACTCGCTGAAGATTTGCGCCATGCGCTTGCCGACGGTGTTGGCGAGAACTGTGAGGCGGCCACGATGGGCCATACCAAGAACGACTTCATGGACGTTGGTATTGGCGCTGCGCTCGATCAGCTCGTCGAGGATGGCGAGGGCGGATTCACCGCCTTCGAGCGAGAAGCGCTTGGCACCGACGAAGCGCATGTGGAGGAATTGTTCGAAGAGTTCGGCCTGAAGGAGGCGCTCGAGGATGCGGCGGCGGATGGATTCTTCGAGAGGAGCGTGGTTGACCGGGGGCTCCATGCGGTTTTGCAGCCAGGCCTTCTGGTCTGGGTACTGGATGTGCATGTACTCGATGCCGACCTTGTTGCAATAGGTGCGGCGGAGTGCTTCGAGGGTTTCGCGGAGAGTGTTGACGCCGGGGACGTTGCCGAGGCCGGTTGAAGCGCCAAGGTTGCCGGTGATGAATTCGCGGTCAAGATCCCAGATGGAGAGGCCATAGGTGGCGGGGTCGAGTTCCGGGTGGTAGTGGGGTTCGGCACCTAGAGGATTGAGGTCTGCAATGAGGTGGCCACGGACGCGGTAGGCGTGGATTAGCTGTAGCGCGGCGGCGGCCTTGGAGGATTCTGCACTGACCTTGCCAGAGGCGACGCCAGGGAGGAGCGCGACGGCTTGATCGGTCTGCCATGCGACGGGACGGAAGGGGAGTTTGAGGTCTTTGAAGATGCCCTCGTAGAAGCCGTCGCCGCCGTTGAGGAGGTCCTGGAGGCGGGCGAGGAACATACCGCTCTCGGCACCTTGAATGACGCGGTGGTCATAGGTGCAGCTCATCATCATGACCTTACTGAGGCCGAGCATGGAGCGGGTTTCGGGACGGACGCCCTGGTATTCGGCCGGGTAGTCGATGGCACCGGTAGCGATAATGGCACCCTGACCAGGCATGAGGCGGGGGACGGAACCGAGAGTGCCGACGGTGCCCGGGTTGGTAAGAGAAATTGTGGTGCCCTGGAAGTCTGGGAGGGCGAGTTTGCCGGAGCGGCCTTTTTTGACGAGCTCGTCGAAGGAGGCGAGGAACTGTTGGAAGTTCAACTGGCCGGTGTTCTTCATGTTGGGGACGACGAGGGAGCGGGTTCCATCTTTACCGGCGACATCGATCGCGATACCGAGATTGACTTGACCTTTGACCCAGCGGAAGGGTTGGCCTTCGGACTCAGCGTAGGCGCTGTTGACGTTGGGGAAGTTCTGGAGAGCTTTGTTGATCGCGAAGGCAATGATGTGGGTGTAGGAGATCTTGCTCTTGCCGGCCATGGTGCGGCTTTGGTTGATGAGCGTGCGGTTTTCGTCGATTACCTTGACGGGGATGGAGCGCTGGCTGGTGGCTGTGGGCACGGCGAGAGAGAGGTTCATGTTCTCGGCGATGCGGGCGGCGGTGCCGCGGAGCGGGACGAGCTGTTCTGCTGGGCCGAGCTCTTTAGGAGGAGCAGAGGCGCGGGCGATGAGATCGCTGGAGGTGCTGGAGGTGGGAGTTGGAGGTGCTGGTTTGGTTTCCACTGCTGAGACTACTTCTTTTGGGGTGCTTGTGCCGTTGGGTGCCGGCGGGGCTGCCGGTTTCGGTGCTGGGGTTGCTGGTGCAAGGTCTTCGTCTTCAAAGAGGCCCGTCCAGGCAGTGTCGACTGCGCCACGGTTGTTCAAATATTCCTGGTAAAGCTCTTCGGCGAGCCAGTCGTTGAGCGAGGAGGAGGCTGTTTCTGGTGATGCAGACATGGGGTTTTGTTTGCGCGGGCACTTGTCTCGAAACTAGTGAGCACTATCGTTTATGATACCGGAATTGGGGAGAGGGATTAAGGAAACTGGAGTTGCCCTAGAAGTTGAAGGGGCAACTGGAGTTGCCTTAGAACTGAGTTGTGAGACGTGTGACGGGGAAATTTCGGGTGACCCGGTATGGGGAAGAGGAGGTGAGCGCTTGTGATCCGAACCCGTTGCAGCCTAATCTAACGGTGAGTCTCGAGGGTCAATAAGGACTGAACCCTTGAGGTAAGACACACTAAACAGGGACAACCATGCCGCAATGTGTTGGCTCAGCGTGAAGATGAGGATGTGAAATTGGTCTAAGAGAGAAGATTCCGCCCTGCGGGCGGGGATTTTCAAGGCAGATGGGTCTATCGATCCGATCCTCCCATTCCGCACTCGGATCGTACTCGCTTCCGAGTGCTCCCTAAAAGCCGGACATAG
>ENA-ORBV01003429-ORBV01003429.1-microbial-mat-metagenome-genome-assembly--contig:-NODE-3429-length-31687-cov-7.901772_pt1 | contig 31687 bp, 26 predicted proteins | sample MGYA00237777_ERZ505514 | MGnify/ENA primary metagenome ERZ505514 (study PRJEB26160, sample SAMN06269048) | microbial mat metagenome | isolation source: Oligotrophic lake microbial mat | place... | reverse complement strand
GCCCGGCACCGTCCACCGTCCACCGTCCACCATCCACCGTCCACCGTCCACCGTACACCGTCCACCGTCCACCGTCCACCGTCCACCGTCTACCGTCCCGCACTACGCCTCGCGCGCAGCCAGCCCCCGAGCGCGCCGAGCAGCCCGCCGCCCAGCAGCACGGCGACCACGGGCGGCGCCCAGAGCAGCTGCACCAGGGCGGCGCCCCCAAGGATGCCGGCGGCGACGAGCAGGCTGGCGCGGCCCTCGTCGCGGGCCTGGCGCAGCAGTGGGACGCCCATCTGCCATACGAGCAGCAGCCCAAGGCCCACGGTTGCGGGGATCACGCCGCGCAGCGCCGCCTGCACTGCAGGCAGCTCGCGCACGCCAGCGTAGATCGCTGTGAGCGCCGCCGTGATCGTCACACTCGGCAGCAGCAGGCCAAGCAGGGCGAGCGTAGCGCCCCAGGCCCGGCCCACGCGCCAGCCGATCAGCACGGTGAGCCCAAGCAGGTTGATGCCTGGCGTCAGCTGGCAGATCGCCCAGGCGTGCGTGAACTCCTCGGCGCTCATCCAGCCGCGATCCTCTACCACTGTGCGCCGGATCATCAGCAGCGTCGCCGCGCCCCCGCCCCAGCTGCGCGCCCCAAGTGAGAGCCAGGTGGCGAAGAGCGACCAGGGGGTGAGCTGTGGCTGAGGCATTTTGATACTTGCTTATCCAATCTCCGCAGCCAAAATGGCCTGAACCCTGTCCTACTCCGCCGTGCTCGCCGCCAGCACAGCCTGGGCGATCTGCTCGCCGCGCCCCTGCGGCAGGTAGACGTAGCGCCCGCCAAGCCACGCCGCGAGCTGCTGGGCCTCGCCGCGGCTCACGTAGCTGCGCTGGGTGTCGATCACCACGGCGCCCACGCCGGCCGCGCGCAGCTTGGCGCTCAGGGTCTGCACCTCCTGGCGGGCGGTCTCAAGGCGCGTCTGCTTGTCGTGGGCCGGGTCGGGGCGCAGGGGCACATTGGGCCGCCCGTCGGTGATCAGCACTAGGGTGGTGCGGGGGATGCCGCGCGAGCGGGCCTGCTCCGAGACCTGGTAGGCCGCCAGGAGCGCCGCAGCCAGCGGGGTGCCGCCGCCCGTGGGCAGCACGTCGAGCGCGCGCTTGGCCAGCTCCACGCTCTGCGAGGGCGGCAGCAGCAGCTCGGCCTGCTCGCCGCGAAAGGCCAGCAGCGCCACCTGATCGCGATGCACGTAGGCCTGCTGGAGCAGCGCGTTCACCGCGCCCTTCGCCTGGCGCATGCGGTGCAACGCCATCGAGCCGCTAGCATCCACCACGAAGCAGAAGAGCGTGCCGGCCTTGCTGCGGTACTTCTTGATGTGCAGGTCTTCGGCTTTGAGGCGGACGACCGAGGGATGAGGGATGAGGGATGAGGGATGAGGAGGGCTGCCGCTCGCTTCATCCTTCATCCTTCTGTCTTCATCCCTCCGCACGCGCTGCCACGGCGCCGCCGCGCGCAGGGTGGCGATCACATCGAGGCGGCCCTGCGAGGGCAGGCCGGGCACGGAGCGGATGTGGCGGCCACGGGTGCCAGAGGTGCTGCCGCGCGAGCCGCTGCGCCCGCTGCGCCGCACAGTGAAGGGCGTCTCCAGCACATCGGGCGGCACGTCTGTGTCCAGGGCGGCGAGGATCAGCTCCTCCACAGTCAGCTCCTCGGGCGGCGGCGGGGGCTGCTCCTCCTGCTCATCGTCATCGTCATCGCGCTGCGGCTCGTCGGTGGGCGGCGGCGGCTCGGGCGGCGCCGGGGCGGGCTGCGACTGCTGCTCTGGCTGCTCCTCGCTGTGGGGGGCGCGGGTGGCGCGCGGCAGCAGCACCAGGCGCACAGCGCGCTCGAGATCCTCATCGGCCACCTCGTCGCGGCCGGCGAGGGCGGCGGCGGCGAGGGCGGCGCGCACGGCGAAGATGTCGGCGCGGTGGCCTTCCACACCCAACGCGAGCGCGGCCTGGGTCAGCTGGCCAATCTGGGCATCGCTGATCTGCGTGGCGGGCAGCGCCTCGCGGGCGGCCAGCACAAGCGCCTGGAGCAGCGCGTCCTCTTCCTCGAACTCCGACAGGGGACGGTAGACGGTGGACGGTGGACGGTCAGCTGCGCCCCTTCCAGACTTCTTGCGAGCTTGGCGCCCGTTGTCGGCCCCCACCGTCCACCGTCCTTCGTCCACCGTCATATTCCTGCGCACCACCTCGGCGCGGGCGGGCGTGGGCGACTGCGACACGGGGGCGACGATCAGGCCCACCCGGTCAAGCAGGTGGCGGCGCGGCGGGCCCTCGCTGGGATCGTAGGTGGCGAGCAGAGCGAAGCGGGCGGGCTCGACCACACTCAGGCCCTCGCGCTCCACCCGCACCACACCGCCATCGAGGGCGGCGAGCAGATGGTTCACGGCGCTGTCATCGAGCAGGTTCACGCTGTCGGCGTAGAGCAGGCCGCCGTGGGCGCGGGCCAGCACGCCGCTGCGATGCACGCGCTCACCGCGCGCCAGGGTCGCCTCCAGATCGAGGCCGCCGAGCAGCCGATCCTCGGTGATGCTGACAGGCAGCTCGACAAAGATCGTCTGGTCGAGCAAATGGGCGAAGCTGCGAGCCAGGGTGCTTTTGCCGGTGCCGACGCCGGCCGCGATCACCGCGCCGCCGAGTCCAGGATCTACCGCGAGCAGCAGCAGCGCCTGGCGCGCGGCGTCGAGGCCAACCAGCGCGGAGAAGGAGAGGGTGGGGTACATTACCTAGACCAGCACCTCAGCGACGGCGCGATCAATGCGGGCGGCGTCGTCCTGAGTCTCCAGCGGGTCTTTGCGCAGGCGATGGCGCAGGGCGAGCGTGGCGATGCGGCGCACATCGGCGAGCTCCACCACGTCGCGGCCCTCGTAGGCGGCCAAGGCGGTGGCGGCGCGGCTGAGCGTAAGCTCGCCACGATGGCCGTCGATCTCCAGGCGCACGCACAGCTCGGCGAGCTTGTAGAGCACCGGGTCGGACAACTCCACGCTAGGGAGGCGCTTCTGGGCGGCCCTGATCTTACGCTGGAGCTTGGCCGTCTCCTTCTCCCAGGCGGCAGCGAAGGCGTGGGGGTCGGCGTCGTAGGCGCGGCGGCGCTTGACGATCTCCACGCGCTCCGGCACATCGGTGATCGTGACGATGCGCGCATGCAGGCCGAAGCGATCCAGCAGCTGTGGGCGCAGGTCGCCTTCCTCGGGGTTGCCGCTGCCCACGAGCACGAAGCGGGCGGGGTGGCGCACGCTGATGCCCTCGCGCTCCACGAGGTTCACACCGGAGGCGGCCACGTCGAGCAGCACGTCTACCAGGTGATCCTCAAGCAGGTTCACCTCATCGATGTAGAGGAAGCCGCGATTGGCGCGGGCCAGCAGGCCGGGGGCGAAGGCCTGCACGCCTTGGGTGAGCGCCCGCTCGATGTCGAGCGTGCCGCAGACCCGGTCCTCGGTGGCGCCGAGCGGCAGATCCACCACGGGCACGGGGATGGTGACGACCGACGAGCGACGAGCGACGACCGAAGGTGACTTGCCGTTCGTGGTGGGATCGCCTACGTCGTCGCTCGTCGCGCGAACGTGGGCGCAGCGGCCATCAGCCTCGGGGGCGCAGGCGTAGGGGCAGCCGCCCACCGCTTTGATCGGCGGGAGCATGGCGGCGAGGGCGCGCACGGCAGTAGACTTCGCGGTGCCGCGATGGCCCATCACCATCACGCCGCCGATGCCGGGGTTCACCACGCAGAGCAGCAGGCCCAGCTTCAGCTCGGCCTGGCCGACGAGGGCAGTGAACGGGTACGGCGGGGTGGGGCCGATAGGCGTGGCGGAGACGTGACCGTTGGGCGAGACGGGCGATTCAGGCAAAGCAGTAGCCATAACTCACCAGCTAAAGCAGACGGTAAACTGTAGACGGTGGACGGTCAACAAGGGCGAGGCAGCTCCATGCGCACGCTCGTTGCAGGCCACCGTCCACCGTCCACCGTCCACCGTCCAAAGAATCGCTACGTTCTACGTTCTACGCTGGCGTTCAGCAGTCCTCGATCCGACGGTGGGCTCGCGCTGTCCGTCGCTCTTGCGGCGGGCATAGGCGGTGACATTTGTCCAGAGGAACGTAAGGCCCAGGGCTAAGACGGTAAGAATGAGCGAGGCCCAGCAGACCAGCGCGGGCGCGAACGGCCCGATCATTTGGGTGGCTTCACCGAGACCGGAAGGCATAGACTACTCCTGCTTGGCCTCACGCGCTTTCGCGGCGAAGGAGGGCATAATCACTTCGCGCATCTTCTGCGGGTCGATCCGGAAATTCTCCACCAATTCTACCACGTATCGCAGGTGGTGCCTTGGAATGGAGACGAACATCTCCGTCACGTCGAGGCGGTTGTGCATGCGGCCGCCGCCGTCGCCAATGGCGAAGACTGAGTTGCCGGTGCGCCACGGCGCCGCGAAGATCGACGAGCAGGCGCTGGCCCCAAGCTCGCCCACTGGGAACGTACCTTCGCGCACGCTGGCGGCGCCGGCGATCTGCATGGCCCGTTGCGGGTCTACCACGCAGATCAGCAGATCCACCTGCACGCCGTCAGGCACCTCATCGAGGGGGGCGGCTGCGAGCGCACTGATCATCCCCTCGGGGAGCGAGTGGCTCTGGCGCTTGTTGCAGGCTGCCGCCTGGGGCGTGTAGAAGCCCTGGGCGTCGGTGAGGTAGCCGCCCTCGGTGATGTAGCTATCGGCCTGCTCGTTCCAGCCAAGGTGATACTGGCCCACCCAGCAGTCGTGGCTCGTGCGGCTCACATAGATCCGCCGCCCCTGCTCGGCCTCGCGCACGATCCCGCAGGCCACAATCTGCACTGGCTCGTAACCCTCGGGCGGCCCGTCCTTGCAGTAGGTGATCGCCACTGGGCGCCGCTTTACGCGCATCTTCTCGACCAGCAGCTGGTTGAGGTACTTGAGATCTGGGATGTCGTCGCTCATCGCTGCGCTCCTCAAGGGAACAGGGGACAGGGGACAGGGAACAGGGCGCCCGCCGCAAGGGAAGAGGACAGGGCACTAGCCGCGCCTAGCGCAGCCGCCAGAGCGGGTTGGCCTGCTCCGGCAACTCCGCTGCACTCTGCTCGAAGCTGTCACACCAACCCCACCAGCATGCGATCACCCACCAGCGTAGGCGCAAGTGCCAGGGGGCGGCCACATACTCCGTGAAGGTGGTCTTCTGGGGGGTTTTGAGTTGCATAGGGTTTTCCAACCTGGTGCTTTGAACTGCCCGGCGCCCTGTCCCCTGTTCCCTGTTCCCTGCCTACCGATACAGAGGACTCCCCGGTCGCCGCAGATCCACGTAGCGATAGGGCTCGCCGGACTTCTGGAGCGCGGCGAGGATCGCCAGCTTGCTATCGAGCTCGCGCTCGTCGCCCATGCAGATCGTAGTGTTGCCGTCGACCGTAAGCGTCATGCCCTTCTTGGGGTCCTGGTTGGCCTCGGTGACGTACATACCAAGGTCGTTGGTGAGCCGCCGCACCACCATGCGCATCATGGGGTCCATATCGGGCTTCTCGCCCACGGCCTGCTGCATCAGCCCCAGCTCCAGGGTGGGGATCTGCTTGACCTTCTTGCCGCCGAAGAGCTCGTCGGCGCCGGCCCCGACGGGCACAATATCGGGCTCCTCGGCGCCAAACACGCGCAGAAACTCTTTGTACTCCAGCGGGCGCACGTCCTTCATCGGCGCGTTGGGCGTGCTGCGCGTGATGATCTGCTGCGCCAGCCGATCAAAGATCGCGTTGAAGCGCGGCTCGCTCAGCGCCAGCTTGCAGGCGTCGGCCAGCTCGCGCACGGTGCGGTCCAGGGGAATATTGGCCAGCACCGGCAGGTTGATCCGCTCGGCGAAGCGCTCGGCCACGCCGGAGCCATCGTCGCGGTTCACGATCAGGCCGAGCAGGCGCGTGCGCCCGCCCATCTCGCTAAAGTACTTGGCGGCGCTGGCGATATTATTGGCGGCGTAGAGGCTCTGGCGATCGTTGCCACAGAGGATGATCACCTCCTCGGCCAGCGAGCGCGAGAGCGGCGTGGCGAAGCCGCCGCAGACCACATCGCCCAGAAAGTCCATCACCACATAGTCGAGCGCCCACTGGCTAAGGCCGAACTTCTCCAGGGTATCGAAGCCGAAGGTGATGCCGCGCCCGCCGCAGCCGCGCCCAACCTCGGGGCCGCCGATCTCGCAGCCGTACACCGTGGTGGGGCCGCCCTCGATCTGCGTCTTGAAGATTACATGCTGCGCCTGGAGCTGATCCTCGCGGCCCGACTCCTTAAAGTCGCGCCAGACATCGCCGAGCGTGGGCAGGCTGACGCCGCCAAAGAGCGCGTTGCAGCTATCGTGCTTCGGGTCGCAGCCGAGCTGCATCACCCGGTTGCCGAGCAGGGCCAGCTTACTTACCAGGTTGGTGGTGAAGAACGACTTGCCCATGCCGCCCTTGCCGTAGACGGCGAGCATGCGAGCGTTGGAGGTGGCGGGCTGTTTGGAGTTGGCAGGCATTGCGCCCTTCCTTTTCCGGGACGGTCGACGGTGGACGATGGATGGTAGCTGTACCGTCCCCCGTCTATCGTCCACCGTCTGAGCTTAGTTCTGATCGCCGGGCCACTCCACCACCAGTTTCAGGCAGCTCGGGTCCTCGAAGGCGAGGCGATACGCGGCCTGAATGCGCTCCAGGGGCACGCGGTGGGTAAGCAGGCCGCGCACATCCAGCGCGCCGCTGGCGATCAGGTCGCGGGCGCAAGGCAGGTCGCCGTCGGGGCCGAACTTCCACTCGCGGGCGATCAGGATCTGCGCCTCGCGCATAAAGACCGGGGCGTAAGGGATGTTGATATTGTCGTAGTAGCCGAGCAGCAGCACCCGACCGTGGTTGGCGAGCAGCGGCAGGCCGCTGGCCAGGGCCGTCATCGAGCCAGTGGCCTCGATCAGCACGTTGACTTTCGCCTCGCCGATCGCCTCATCGAGCGACTCGCGGGTCACGTCGATCACCTGATCGGCCTGCGCCATCGCCAGGCGCACCGGCACTCTGTCGGCCACGGCCACGTGTGCGGCGCCCTGGAGCCGGGCGAGCCGTGCGGCCAGCTGGCCGACGATACCCTGGCCGAGCACGAGCACGCGATCCGTGCTGCGGATGGCGCTCACGTTGATGCCGTGCAGCGCGGTGGCGGTGAGCGCCAGGATCACGCCGGTGGCCGGGTCGATCCCACCAAGGGGCACCACCCGCACGGCCTCGGCGGTGATGAACTCGCTCTGGCCGCCCCAGGCCGGGTTGACGCCGCGAAAGCAGCGCGCCCCGCCAACATAGACCCACTGGCCCATCAGCTCTTTGGACGCCTTGGCGCCTACTTGCACCACCTGGCCAACCGTCTCGTAGCCTGGCACCACCGGGAAGAGCAGGGCGGGGTGAGGCATACGCCCATCCAGCAGCATGCGCTCGGTGCCGGCGCTGATCGACGTGTAGGCCGTGCGGATGAGCACATCGCCTGGGCCTGGCTCCAGCACCTGCACCGTTCGCAGTTCCACCGTGTTGCGGCGGGGGATCACAACAGCGCGAGACTTGATCGGCATGCGAATCATCGCTTTCTAGAGGGGATCGCCTGAGCACTCGGCACATGCCGCTGCCCGTTTGTGGTTTCATCCTGGCTTACAGGCACTTGCGCCAGGGCTGTGGCGCGGCGGAAGCGCGCCGACTCGATGCCGCGCTTCACAAACTGCGCCGCGTTGATCAGATAGGTCAGATAGGCGAAAACCATCACCCACATCATGGTGCGCTCGTCGGCGCCGAGCCACTGGGCCACGAAGTAGAGGTTGTGCGTGATAATCGCCACCAGGTTGCCAATATCTTCCCAGAAGAACTCTTTGGCCAGGAAGTAGTGGCCGAACATGTCGTACTCCCAGAGCATGCCTGTGACTGTCAGCACCCAGATCAGGATAATCTTGATCCAGATGCTGATCGTCGCCGCGACGTAGCCTTCGCCAGTGGCGAGGTAGCGCGCCACCAGCGCAAAGCTGATCACAAAGGCGATAAACTGGATGGGTGCGAGAATGATCTGGACCTTCGTCCAGCGTGACTCCTCGCGGTGCCGAAGCTGTTCTGCGGTGTACATCTCAGGCAAACCTAGTGACAGTAAGCGTAAAGCGCTGCTCGACATCCTGTGGCGCGGACAAGTCACTCCACTGCCCCTCGGCCCAGGCGCGCACGCGGGCCACGCACGCCTCTAGCAGCTCGTCTGGCATGGCCCATGTCTCGGCGTCGATGCGCGCTGCCATGCCGGCGATCACATCGGTGGGGCTGAGCGGGCGTGTCCAGCGGGCGGCCACGGTTGGCTCCGCGGTGGTGGCCCCAAGCTTTGCGAGCGCCTGGGCCACGGCGGCACCGGCGCCGGGCGGGCGACTGCCAGGCTGAAGCTCCACCACGGCCATGCGCAGGCGCCCGCGCAACAGCCCCACGCACGAGTCAGGGTCGCGCCAGTCGGCGCCCTGGATCAGCAGGCCGCCGGGGGCGACCACGCGGGCGAGCTCGCCGAGGGCTGCGCGCCAGTCGGGCAGCAGGTGCAGGACATGCACGGCGAGCGCGGCGGCGAAGCTGCCAGTGGCAAACGGCAGGGCCTGGGCGTCGGCGCGGGCCAGGGCCAGCTGCGCCCCGGCCGCCGTGGCGCGGCCTGCGGCCACGGCCAGCATCTCGCGGGAGATGTCGATGCCCACCACGCTGCTGCCGGCCAGGGCCGTAGGAATGGCGATGCGACCAGTGCCCACGCCGAGCTCGAGCACGGGTGCTCCAAGGCCAACAAGCGCCGCGAGGGCCGAGCCAACCTCGGTGGACACCTCGGGCGGGTGGGCGCGCTGGGCGTCGTAGACTGCGGCGATCTTATCGAAGGAGATATCGAGCGTCATACTCAGAGCCTCGGGGTAGCTTCTCGTTGACGGTGGACGGTGGACGGTGGACGGTGGACGGTGGACGGCCGGTAGGGCACCGTCTACCGTCCCTCGTCCACCGTCTGCCTGCTAGGCTGCCGTCTCCATCGCCAGCACCGTGCCGACGTCCTTGCGCGTGAGGCCTTTGAACTCCTGCACGCTGACACCGCGCAGGATGCCGATGGCGATCACCATGAGCAGCGCCTCGATGCCGAACAGCGTAGCGTAGCCCGTGGTGGCAGAGAGGATCTCGGTCTCGATCAAGGCGGTATGGAAGGCGCCGCTGATCACGTTGCTGAAGCCGTTGCCAAGGCCCTGGGCCATACCCCAGAGGCCCATGTACAGACCCGTCTGGCCCTCGACCGTCATCTCCATCATCATGGAGAGCGCGCCCACATTGAAGAAGCCGATCCCGAGGCCCATCAGCACCAGGCCGGGGGTGATCAGCGCCTGCTGCATAGTGAGCGCGGAGGCGGCGATCATGGCGAGGCCACCGGCTACGCCGAGGCCGCCGAGCGTGGCGATTGTTTTCTTCGCGATCGAGAAGATGCTGGAGATGATCCCGATGCCGAGCATGCCGAGCAGGGCGCCCCCACCCCAGGCCTGCTGGAAGGCGGCAGTCTGCTTCTGATTCATGCCGAACACCTCGGCGCCGAACGGCTCGAGCACCGCGTCTTGCAGGAAGATGCCCATAATCGCCAGCAGCACAAACAGGAAGAAGGCGCGCACCTGAGGGTTGGTGCGCAGCAGGCGGCGGGCCACGCGGAAGGTGCCTATAGGCGTGGCGTTCTCGGAGGGCTGCTCTGCCAGGAAGGCGGCGTGCTGCTCAGGCGAAAGGCGGCGCTCCATGCCAATCAGGCCGAGCAGCGTGGTGACGAGCACCACAATCGGCGTGAGGTTGTAGAGCTGCTGCATCGCCTCGGGCGAGTAGGTGGGCATAATCTGCCCGGCGACAACTGCCGAGACGATCCCGCTGATGATCACAGTGGCCCAGACAAACGCCACCACGCCGCCGCGCTCCTTGGGCGTAGTAACCTCGGCGATCAGGGCGTTCGACGAGCTGCCGTTCATGGCCATACAGACGCCGAAGAGTGCTACCAGCATGAAGGCCGCGAGGCCGGTAACAACGGAGCGCTCGCCCAGGCCGATGGCGATGCTGGGCAGCGTGAGGAAGACGAGCGAGGCGGCGAGGCCGCTGAGGATGATGTAGGGCGTGCGCCGGTAGCCAAAGATGGGGTTGCGGTCTGCGAAGCGACCCCAGAAAACCTGAAAGAACGAGATAAAATGGTGCAGGCCGATCAGCGAGGTGACGACAACCGCGATGGCGCCAAGGTCGGCGATGGTAACCCGGTTGAAGTTGAAGGTGAGCAGAGCAAACATCCAACCTGCACCGACGCGGATAATGGCGAGGCGGGCCGTTTTGAGCACAAGCCGAAGAAGCGCCATGGGAGCATTCCCTTTCTGCGACACAGGAGCCGGGCGTGGGCGATGTAGTACACAGTCCGAACTACGGCGGTAAGGGGGACGAAATGGTGTACACCTCCAGACGTCATCGTCGTGGGCTGGCCAATGGCCAGATCGGACGCGGTGGCGTGGCAGGTCGCTCCCAGAGCGAGGGAAGGTGCAACAACGCCGCGGTAGCGGGCGCGGATGCGGATACGTTCAAATGCAGAGTGCTATAGCGCGAAGTATAACATATGGTAAAAAGGTGCGCAATATTTACAAAACAAGTGCAAAGTGCGGGCAATGCGCGCCATGTTATGAGAAGTCATAAATAGCACAGAATTTATCGTCTACCTTCTAGGATATAGCGCTCTAGAGCCGAAGTAATCGCTTGATATATCAATATTTCTTATATCTATGTAATTAATTTGTGTTCTGAAGCTGTTGCCTGGCAGTAAAAGCGCGCGAAGCCTGTGCAGCCTCGTTGTTTCATTTATTCAATATTTTGCTATTCTGTGTTATAATAAATAAAAGGCCAGAGGTGCATTATGTATATTCGTTGGGTGGTACGGCGTCACAAGAACGCAGCCATCGCAGATACCAGCTTCCACGACGCCTATCTTGTGGAGAGCTACCGCACTGCGCAGTCGGCGCCACGGCAGCGCATGGTCTGCTATCTCGGCAATATCCGCAAGATTGGCAGCGAGTACCCAACCATCGAGCGCGAGATCTTTCTGCTGCGCGCCGAGCGCATCTTAGATTCGGTGAGCGAGCTGAAATCCACTAATCGCGAGGAGGCGATGGTGGCGCTGCGCCGGAAGGTTCCGCCGCTGAACCGCGAGGAGGTGCTCTGGGCCTTCACCGAGAATCTGCGCTGGTATCGCCTGTGGTGGGATCAGCACGGCGGCGGGCTTAGCGACGACGAGCTGCTAGCGGTTGTGCAGCTGGCCCGCGGCAGGGTCGGGCCGGTCTAGACGCACAGGCAGGCGCGGGCTATACTGTGCTATGGAACGCGGTACGATTCTACTCGTCGACGATAACTCGCAGATCCTTGCCATCACGAGCGATCTGCTGCGGCCGCTCGGCTATATGATCGTGTCTGCCACAGATGGCCTGGCCGCCCTCGCGCTCGCCATCGATCACCCCCCGGATCTGGTGCTGCTCGATGTGATGATGCCCGGCATAGATGGCTTCGCCGTCTGTCGGCAGATGCGCGCCCACCCGCTGCTGGCCCACGTGCCGATCATCCTTGTCACCGCCCTGGACGACCGCGAGTCGCGGGTGCGCGGCTTCGAGGCCGGCGCCGACGAGTTTGTCTCCAAGCCCTTCGACTACGTAGAGCTGCGCGCCCGCGTCTCCACGATCCTGCGCCTCAATCGCTACCGGCGCCTGCTCGATGAACAGGCCCGCACTGCGGCCGAGCGCGCCCGCTTCGTCTGGGCGGTCGAGCAGTCCGCCGATGGCATTCTGATCCTTGGCCCTAACGACGAGCCCCGCTACGCCAACCCGCGCGCCCGCCTGCTGCTGGGGCTCCCCCCCGACGCCCCGCTCGATGCGCCATTCCTGGCACTTGCAAGGCGCGCCTACGTGCCCACCCCGCCCGAAGCCTGGGAGGGCTGGCCTGGCGATCTCGCCATCGCCGCCCCGCAGCATGAGCTTGCACGCTTCCTGGTGCGGCCCGAGCGCCGTGCTACGCCCGAGACGTGGCTGCGTGTCGAGCTGCTGCCGCCCTCGCTCGGCGACGACGCCCGCGTGCTATGCCTGCGCGATGTCACCGAGCAGATCAGCACCCAGCGCGAGATGTGGACGTTCCATGCCATGATCGGCCACAAGCTGCGCACGCCGCTCGTCGGCATCCTTGGCGGCCTCAATATTCTCGGCGGCGGCGCTAGCACCATGGACCGCGACAGCATTGCGCAGATCGCCGGTGTTGCGCTAGACGCGGCCCGCCGTCTGCGGACCGAGATCGAAGATATTCTGCACTACCTGCGCCCCCCCACCGACCCCTACGACGGCGCAAGCGCAAGCGTGGCCGAGGTTGCCGCCTACGCCGCACAGATCGCCGCCGAGCTTGGCGTCGCGGCGCTTACCGTTTGGCACGACCCTGCGCTCGCCGAGCGGCAGCTCGGGCTCAACCGCCACGGGATCGAGGTGGTGCTGCGCGAGATCCTGGAGAACAGCCTGAAGTTTCACCCGCAGCGCACGCCAAGCGTCGAGATTGCGCTGATAGAAGCTGGACAGGGCGATATTGCGCTCGCTGTGCGCGACGACGGCCCCGGCCTGCTGCCCAAGCAGCTGGCGTTGGTCTGGCGGCCCTACTATCAGGGCGAGCGCAGCTTCACCGGCCAGGTGGAGGGCATGGGCCTTGGGCTTGCCCTGGTCGCCCGCATTGTTCACTCGGTGGGCGGGCGCTGCGAGATCGCTAACCGCACCAGCGGCCAGGGCGCCGTGGTGACGCTCACCCTTCCTCTGATAGAGCAATAGCGCGCGCACCACCGCGATGAAATGCCCTATCGGCTATCGGCTATCGGCTATTGCACCTCAGAGGCTATGGATGCGTGACACTCCGATTGTTCCCGAGGGCGCGCTGGCGCCGCACGAGCCCGCCGCCGCAGGCGTGAGCCTGCGCCAGACGCTTGTCGCCGCCTACGGCGCGGTCTGCGCCATCTCCGGCTGCGCTGTGGTGGAAACGCTTGCGGTGACGCTGATCGACCCGGCCCTGCCGTTGGCGCCCAGCAACGCCCTGGTGCTGCGGGCCGACATCGGGCTGCTCTTTGAGGCCGGGCTGCTCGCCATCGATGCGGTGAGCCGCACGGTGAGCCTGGCCCCTAGCCTCGCCACAAGCGAGTATGTGAGCCTGATCGACCGCAAGCTGCGCCAGCCCGAGCGCGTGGCGCTGCGCCCCAGCCGCCGGGCGCTCAACGAGCATCACCGACGCTTCGCCGCCCAGCACGGGCTGCCCTTCCGGCAGTCGGCGCCGCTTGTGCCGCCCCAGACCCCGACGGCGCCTGAGTCTGCGCCTGCACCCACACCCGCGCCCACGCTGGCGCGCCCAGCCACGGGCCTGGTGCTCCAGGTGAAGAGCCTGGTAAACAGCGTGGCCTACAGCCCCGACGGCGCGCTGCTCGCCACGGGCTCCTGGGATGGCGTCACGCGGCTCTGGCGGCCCGCCGACGGCGCCCTGGTGCAGATCCTCACCAGCGATCTCGGCGAGGTGAACTGCGTATGCTTCAGCCCCGATGGGCGCCTGGTAGCGGCGGCGGGGCGCAACCACTCAGTGCAGCTCTGGCGCGTCGCCGACGGTGCGCCGCTCTTCGCCCTGGGCAGCCAGGGCGGCCACCAGGGCGCGGTGTTCGGGGTGGCGTTCAGCCCCGACGGGCAGACGATTGCGAGCGGCAGCTGGGATCGCACGCTGCGGATCTGGCGCGCGAGCGACGGCGAGCCCGCCGCGACGCTGCACGAGCATCGCGGCGCCGTAAACTGTATAGCCTTCAGCCCCACGGGCCGCCATCTGGCGAGCGGCAGCCACGACCGCCTGGTGCGCATCTGGCGCCCAAGCGACGGCGCCCTGCTCCAGACGCTCCAGGGCCACTCCGACGCGGTCTTCAGCGTGGCGTTTAGCCCCGACGGGCGGCTGCTGGCGAGCGCCGGCACCGACCAGACGATCCGGCTCTGGCGCGTGGTCGGCGGCGCGCCGATCTTCGCGCTGCCGGTGCAGGGCGGCGCGATCTTCAGCCTGGCCTTCACCCCCGACGGTCAGACGCTGATCAGCGGCGACTACGGGCGCGCGGTGCGGCTCTGGCGGGCGCACGATGGGGCGCTGCTGCACACGGTGAGCGGGCACGGCGAGGGCATCACCTCCGTGGCGGCAAGCCCGGACGGGCGGCAGCTTGCGAGCGGCAGCTTTGATGCCACGGTGCGGCTGTGGGAGCTGGGGGCATAGCGGCCCGGTGCGGCTAGCCTGGCTGCGCGCCTGGCCTGGCGAGCTTCTGGCGCATGCGTGGGCCAAGGCCGAACCACACCAGGGTCGCGCATAGCACAATGATCAGGGCGCTAACCAGGAGTACACCGCCGAAGGCCACGGCAAACGACTCCTGGTAGAAGGCCACCAGCGCCGTATTGAGCAGCCCAAGCTCGGTGGAGGGGTCTGACAAGGCCTCAGGCTGCAAGGCGCGATCCAGGGCGGCCGTTGCCTCGATCACCCGCTCCGGGGTAAGGCCCATCGTGTCCAGGCGGGTAGCGAAGTTGTTCGTGCCGAAGCTGACGATCAAGGCGGCCAGCACCGTGCTTGCGATCACCCCGCCGATCTGGCCTGCGGCGCTGCTGATCGCCGAGCTCAGGCCCGCCAGGGCAAGCGGCATCGAGCCCAGGTAGAGCGCCTGCCATGCCGCAGAGGCGAGGGCGAAGCCTGCGCCGAACAGCACCATCAGGGCGGCGAGCAACAGGTAGGCAACCTGGACGCGCCAGAGCAGCACCGCAACCGCCGTGAGCAGAATAGCGATGAGCATCAGCGCAAGGCCGCTCACAATCATCTGTACGTGCGGCTGTTTGCCGCGGCGGCGACCGGCCAGGACGCCACCGGCCACAAGCCTGATCGCCAGCGGGGCCAGGGCGACGCTCGCCACTACCGGGTGGAACTGCTGCACGATGCGCATAAAGTTAAACAGATGGATCGCGTAGCCTAGCGTCGCAAAGTTCAGCGTCATACCCGTCAGAATGATGATCGCCAGCGCGAAGAGCGGAAAGGGCGCGTTGCGCATCAATCGCCCCGGCGAAACCATCGCCCAGAAGATAAGCAGCCCGGCGCCAATCCCGGCAACCGACAGCGACGACCAGACGACGATGTTGCTCAGCCGCGAGACCTGTAGCTGGATCAGGCCGAAGACAAGCGCGAGCACCACTCCCGTCCATGCGGCGAGCCCAACGTAATCGACCGGACTGTAGCCGTAGGGCGCATTCGTCTCCTGGACATGGCGCAGCGCGAGCACGAGGCCCACGCAGACGAGTATGATCGAGGGCACGAACATGGCCTGCCACCCGAACCAGTACTTGATCGGCCCGCTGATCACCGATGCGCCGATGGCGGCGGTGCCGGTGCAGACGGTGTAGGCGGCAAAGGGCCAGAGCAGCTCGTCGCGGGGGAACGTTAGCCTGATGACGGCCGCCGACATGGGGATGGCCAGGGCGGCGAACATGCCGGCGCCCGCGCTGCTCAGCAGGAACCAGATGGGGTTCTGCGCCAAAACTGCGAGCAGGATCATCACCAGGTAGCCAATCGCCCCGATTAGCAGAATGCGGCGGCGCCCAAACAGATCGCCAAGCACACCGCCCGCCAGCACAAAGGTGATCAGCGCCACCGTGCTCCCGGCATTGATATTCCAGAAGCGTGTCCACCCCGCATTAAAGGCGGTGGGCGGGAAGGGCGCCACCAGCTGATGCAGCGGCGGCTGGATCAGGCTGGCCGAGGTGATCAGCGCGCAGGCTGCGACGACCATCCAGCGCACGCGCTTCTGCTCTACAGAGAGCACCTCCACTGGGGCGGTGGGCGTTGGGAGTGCGGCTGTTAGCGACTCTTCCATAATGATGGTGGCGCCTTCGTTCGGGCTGCAGCGTGCGCAGCGCACAGGCGCCTAGCTGGTCGCAGTGCGCCCGGCGCTACTCTAGCATGCGCGGTGCCCGTCGGCAATCAGCAGCCGTGCTGAGGGGGAGTGCAGAAACACGCAGCAGGAGATCGGCATCTCTACCTATGCTTGCGCCGACGCCGAAGCCATACACTGGTGTGATATAGGTTCAGGCGAACCTGTTTTATGCTAGGAAGCGCCAGTGTACACGGTTCAGCCTGAGGACGAGGGCGGCGGCCTGATGCTGATCGCGCGCCAGATCTATGGGAGCGCCGACCGCTGGACGGCGATCTACGAGGCGAACCAGCATATTATCGGCAGCAACCCGAATGTGGTGCGGGCCGGGCAGCAGCTTACGCTGCCGGGTCTGGTGAGCGGCATGAATGTGCCTGGCCTGGCCCGCGTCTATGTGGTAGAGCCCGCCGATCTCTACGACGGGCTTGCAGGTATCGCACGCCGCCTGTGCGGCAAGCCCGAGCTCTGGGAGCAGATCTATCGCATCAACCAGGGCGTGATCGGCGCCGACCCGCAGCGCATCCAGCCTGGCCAGCATCTGCTGATCTTCCAGGGCGCGCCCGCGTGAGCTTCTGGGACGCCCGAGCCCTTTGGACCACGAAGCCGCGAACAGCTGCGAACTACCGCGAACCCGGCCACGCGCGTGCGGTTTCGCGCTCGCGCGGTTCGTGCCACTTCGCGCCCTTCGTGGTCCAGATGTTCGCGCCCTTCGTGGTCCAGATGGCTCGTGGCACGCCGCACACGCGCCCTTCACCGGAAGCTTTATACACGATGGTATACTTTCCTCACTATGAGGACTCATGCTGCGACCGCTTTTGAGCCCCTGCGCGCCTGGCGTGAGCGGGTGCTTCTGCTTGTGCTGCGGGCCACGCTTGCGCTCATGCTGCTCGCCTGGGTGCTGTCGCTGATCACTTTGAGCCAGGGCGAGCCGCGCGCGGGAGCAGCTGCCACAAGCCTTGGCCTGGCGATCATCGCCACGCTTGCACTTTGGAGGCGCCCCAGCTACAGGCTACGGGCCCACGGGCTGCTGCTGGTTGCCTGTGGCTATGCCTTGTTCTCGCCGCTTAATCTGGGGCTGGTGGGGCTGCGGCCGATCTATGCGGTCGGGATTGTGGTGCTGGCCGCAGTGCTGCTGGATCGGCGTGAGACGCTTATCTACGCGGCTGCCTGCATCGCACTGGCGGTGCTGCCGCTCTTCGCCCTAAGCTTTGGGCTGCTTGGGCCGGCTGGCGCGCAGCGGGCCGGTAGCCCGATAGCGCTCCTGATCACCTCCCTGGGCGTTATCGCCATCACTGGCGTGATCTGCTGGCTGATCGTCTCGCTGATCGCGCGCCTGAGCCGCAGCCTGAACGAGGCCGCCGTTACGCTCGCCGAGCGCGACGCGGCCTACGCGCGCCGGAGCAGCTGGTGCGCGCGCGTACCAGCGAGCTGCATCGCAGCGAGACGCTGCTACAGAGCCTGCTCGACAACGCGCCGACGATCATCTTTGTGAAAGATCTCGCGGGGCGTTACCTGCTCACCAACCGCGCCATGCAGCGCTTCAATGGCATCTCCCCCGAGCAGCTTCAGGGCCGCCGCGACGTGGAGATCTTCGGTGATTTTGTGTCAGAGTGGCACGAGTACGAGCGCACAGTGCTCAGTAGCGGCCAGCCCGTAGAGGCCGAGGTGACGCTCGACCGCGCTGATGGCACCTATACCTATTATGTGAGCCGCTTTCCGCTGCGCGACGAGGCGGGCGTGATCCAGGCGATCGGGGGGGTCGGCACCAATGTCACCGAGCTGAAGCATGTCGAGCAGGCCCTCGCCAAGCAGCTGCGCTTTCAGGCCGCCGTGGCGCACTGCGCCCAGAGCCTGCTGGGCGCTAGCGTTGCCCCAGATCAGCGTGACGCGCTGCTGGCTACAGTGCTGGAGCAGCTGCGCGTCAGCGTCGCGGCCGATCATATTGGGCTGTACATGGCACTCTTGGCGCCAGACGGAACGCCGTCGTTCCGGCCGGTGGTGCAGATGCCGGACACCACGACTCTGGTTGCGTTTACGGCGCTCTCGGAGCTTCGCCCCGAGTGGCTGCGCCTGCTACAGGCTGGCGAGCCGATTATGATCCCCGCCGACGAGCTGTATCTTGCGCATTCGCCTAGCCAGGCAGCCGTGCAGCGCCGCAACCTGGGCCGGCTCTGGCTGCTGCCAGTGAGCGTGAGCGGGCGCCCGTGGGGCGGGCTGGTGCTGGGCGACTCAGCGGGCTTGCGCGACAACGAGGCTGAGACCACGGATCTCCTTGGCGCCGTGGCGAATATGGTGGGCGCCTTTTTGAGCCGCCTGGCGAGCGCTGCCGCCATCGAGCTACAGAGCAGCTACGCGCGCGTTTTGGCCGCCTGCTCCGGCGCGCTGCTCACCCGTCTGCGCAGCGCCGAGAGCCAGAGCGAGGCCGTGGCCGCAGCACTCCAGCAGCTCTACGCGCTCGGCAACAGCGGGCGCGCGGCGATCTACGCGCTTAGCGCCGAGCGCGCCGACAGCTTCCATGCGGTGCGCGTCGCCGAGGCCTGCGGGCCTGGCCAATACTGCGATCTGCGCGCCAGCCAGCTGCCCGGCTCAAGCTTCCCGCCTGCGCTGATCGCAGCGCTGCGGGCGGGCAACGCCACGCACGGCCCCGTCGCCACGCTGCTGGCCGGCAGCCCCGCGTACCAGGAGCTGCTGCGCGAAGCCGGGGTGCGCGCCGCGCTGTTTCTGCCGCTCCTGATCGATGGCAGCCTGTGGGGCTTCATGCTGCGCGGTTCTAGCGATGCGCAGCAACAGGTGCTGCCCGACGAGCTCCAGATGCTCCAGACCGTCGCCGAGATGGTGGCCGCCTTTGTGCAGAGCCGCCAGCTGCTGCACGGGCTGCGCGAGCGCGAGCATTTCCTGGAGCGGCGTGAGAGCCTGCTGCGCACCACCAGCGACGCGCTGCCAAGCGGCTTCCTCTACCAGATGCTCCAGGACGGCGAGGGCGTCTATCACGGCACAACCTACATTAGCGCCGGGGTGCAGGCGCTGCTGGGCCGCTCGCCACAGTCGCTCCAGAACGCCCCAGGGCTATTCGACGAGTTGGTGTTGCCCGAGGATCTGCCTGTCTACCAGGCCGCGATGGGGAAGGCTGCCCGTGCATTGAGCATGATCGATCTGGAGCTGCGCGCCCTCCGGCGCGACGGGCGGGTGGGCTGGTTCCAGCTGCGCGCGGTGCCGCAGCCGATCGCGGGCGGCCTGACGCTCTGGAACGGGGTGGTGCTGGAGATCACCGGCCGCAAAGAGGCCGAGCTGGGGCAGCAACGCGCCAACGCGGTGCTGCATCGCCGCGTGGCCGAGCTGGCAGCCCTTAATCAGATCGCTCAGGCTCTGATGAGCTGGATCGATCTACCTGCGGCTCTGCTCACCGTGGGCGCGCTGCTGCTGCGGCTGTTCGGGGCCGAGCGGATCGCGCTCCGGCTGCGCGATGAGCGCGGCGATAGCATGAGCCAGATCAGCCTGATCGGCGCCGACACAGTGATGGCCGACGGGCCGACGGTGCAGCTACGCGATACACCCCTGGCGCGCCGGGTGCTCGCCGCGCGCCACGGCATGGTGCTCGATGGCGGCCTCCACGACCCTGTGGTGATCCCGTCGCTGGCCCAGGGGCTTGCCGCGCTTGGCAGCAGCGCACTAGTGCAGCCGCTGCTGGTACGCGGCGCCCCGATCGGGCTGCTTGTGGTGCGCGGCGATGATCAGCACCCGCGCTTTACGCCCTCGGATGTGGAGCTGGCGCAGACGATCGCGGGCCTGCTGAGCAGCGCGATCGAGCAGCGCCGCCTGTTCCAGCGCACCATGGTCGAGGTGGCCCAGGAGGAGCGGCGGCGCCTGAGCCGTGAGCTGCACGACTCGATCACGCAGTCGCTCTACAGCCTGGGGCTGCTGGCGCGGGCCTGGGGCCAGATGGCGCTCACCGAGCGCCCTGCCACCATCGCCACATGGTTCGTGCAGGTCGAAGAGATCGCCCTTCAGTCGCTCAAAGAGCTGCGCCTGCTGATCTACCAGCTGCGCTCCGAGGAGCTCGACGGCCTTGGGCTGGTGGCCATGCTGCGCCAGCGCATCGAGGCGGTGGCGCAGCGCAGCGGGGTGGCCGTGATGCTCGACGCCGAGGGCTACCGGGTGCCCGCCGCGCCCGACGCCGAGCCGCAGCTCTTTGGGATTGTGCAGGAGGCGCTGAATAATGCTTTGCGCCACGCGCAGGCGAGCACGCTGACGGTGCTGCTTCAGAGCGACCAGACGCAGGTGGGCGTGCAGATCAGCGACGACGGCCAGGGCTTCGATCTGGGCGTCACCTCGCGCGGCATGGGCCTCACCACCATGCGCGAGCGGGCCGAGGCGCTGGGCGGCGGCCTTACGGTGATCAGCGCGCCTGGGGCCGGCACGCGCATCCTGGTGCGCGTCCCCAACCGGAACACGGCGCCGCCGCCTGCGCATGCGGTGCGCGGTGCGCCGCAGGCCGCCGCTTGCCCAGGGGCGGCGCGGGCGGTGATCGGTTGGCAGCTAACGGTGTATGACGGTGCCTGCGCCTGGGCGCCCGAGCCCCTTGGATCACGAAGTCGCGAACGCGTGCGAACCACCGCGAACCGGGCCACGCGCGTTCGGTTTCGCGTTCGCGCCGTTCGCATCCGTTCGCGCCGTTCGTGGTCCAGACGATTCGCGCACTCAGCACTCAGCACTCAGTACTGCGTTGCAAGTGCCTGCGCATCTCTGCTGATCTCGCCCCTCACATTCCGGCAGCGTGCGTCCGCACCAGTGCCGATGTTGGGGCGCTAGTAACGCGGTACATTGAGCTCGGCAATAGTGTAAACCAGTGGCAGGCGGCGGTGTGGATGCAGGGCAACTTTATGGTGATGGGCAACGTGCTTGAGCAGCTTCGCACCATGCTTACGCCCGTTCTCGCCGACCAGATGGGCGCCGTGCTGAGGCTTAACCAGGAGACGGTCAAGCATGGCGCGGAGGTTGTGCTGCCCATGCTGATCGGCGCGCTGGCGCAGCGCACGGCTACTGCCAGCGGTGCGCTTGCGGTGCTAGAGCTGGCTGTCCAGGCGGGCGGCGCCCTGCTCACGCAGCCTGTCAGCTATATCGACGCCTTCAAGGCCGACGCCAGCGACAGCCTGCTCGCCGCGATCTTCGGCGAAGGCCGGCGCGCAGTCTTTGGCAGCCTTCAGCAAGCCACCGGCATCGATCTGCAGCCGCTGACGGCGCTGCTCGCCCCGATCTGCGTGGCGCTGCTCGGCAAGCTTGTGCGCGCACAGCAGCTAGGCGCTGCGGCGCTCGCCGACTTGCTCCGGCGCGAGGCGTGCGGGGTTGCGCGTTCGGGTAGCCCTGCGGCCGTGCTGGTTGCTGGCGCGCTGCGGGCAGGCGACGCGCAGGCAACCCTGCTGGCGAAGAAGAGGTAGCTCATGCCCCCGACTCCCACCACCGTGATGACGATCAATCCCCAGGCATTGGTTCACAGCGGTATCCGCCACTTCCTCGCACCCTTCACCGACCTGGTGGTTGTGGGCGAGGCGCACAGCAGCCAGGACGCGCTGCGCCTGTGCGAGCACCACGCGCCCGACGTGATCCTGGTGGAGATCGCCAGCTTTGGCGCCAGCTGGGCCGACAGCTTGCGCCGCCTACGGGCGTGCCGCAGCGCCCCCCAGCTGCTTGTGCTCACCAACGCCCTCGACGGCGCGGTGGTGCGCGAGGCGCTACAGGCCGGCGCCTGCGGCTACCTGCTGAAAGATCTCCAGCCGCTCACGCTGGCGCAGGCGATCCGCAGCGCCGCCACCGGGCAGCAGGTGCTGGCCCCCGAGGCCACCCACGCCCTGATCCGGGCCATGCGCCGTGTGGCCACGCCCGCCGTCACGCTCTCCCCGCGTGAGCAGGAAGCGCTGAGTCTGCTGGCCAGGGGGCTTTCGAACCGCGACATCGCCAATCGTATGTGTATCAGCACTGCCACCACCAAGTTCCACATCGGCAGTATCTTCTCCAAGCTCGGGGTGCGCAATCGCGCCGAGGCGATTGTGCAAACCTTCGAGCGGAGCCTGGTGCCCATGCGCCCTGTCTCCGAGCTCGCGCAAAACGTCGTTGGCTTCGCACCTGTGGTGCGCAAAGCGTAGGTTGATGATGGATGACCGACGACCGTCCACCGTCCAGAAGTAGAAGCATAGGCGCAACGCGCCCATCAGAAAGGGATCCGCTATGACTAGCTTGATCGCCCGTGTTGGTACGCTGCTTGTCCTGCTCGCCCTGGTGGGCACGCCCCGTGCCCAGGCTGCGCCTGCCCAGCAGGCTACGCTGCCCCCCGAGATGGTTGGCGTCGAGTGGGCGCTGGTGAGCCTTCAGCCTGCGGGCGCGGCCGCCGAGGACACCACTGGCCTTGGGCTCAGCCTGCTGCTCGGCACCGACGGCAGCGCTAGCGGCTCGGGCGGCTGCAATGGCTTCTTCACCGGATATACCGCCGGCGACGCGCAGAGCATCACCTTCTCTGTGATCGCAGGCACGCTGATCGGCTGCGAGGAGCCGATCTCCAAGCGCGAGTTCAACTACTTCCAGATCTTGCAGGATGTCGCCACCTACAGCCTTGCAGACGGGCGCCTGACGCTCAAGACTGCCGCCGGCGGCGAGCTGATCTACGCTGGCCCGCAGGCTGCGGCCCCGACAACCCCAGCCCCGCCCGCGCAGCTGCCCAGCACCGGCGGCGAAGGCCTGGCGCCGCTCTGGCTCGCGCTTGCCGCCGCAGCCAGCCTGTACGCCGGCCTGCGTCTGCGCCGGGCTGCTCGCACTAACTGAGAAGCTGTCTGAAAAGGATTAGGAGGCCAAGCGGCGCAGCATCAGACGGGTCATCGCGAGATAGATCATGGCCTCGCTACTGGCAGGAAGCACTTCATAGTCCCGGCTCAGGCGTCGGCACTGGGTCAGCCACGCAAAGGTGCGCTCAACCACCCAACGCCGTGGCAGCACCACAAAACCTTTGACGTCATCACTGCGCAACACCGGTTGCAGGATAAACCCGCAATGGTCGACCACCCACGCCAGCAGTTTGCCACGATAGGTGCCGTCGACATCATAGCCGCGTACGCCTGGGACTGCCGTGCGCTTGACGCTTTGGCTGTCGATACAGCCGGCGGTGGGATGCTTGTGCCGCCCAGCCTTGCGGCGCATGCCGGCGCGCACCGTGTCGTGGATGCGCTGCCACGTGCCGTCATCACGCCAGATACAGAAATAATGATACACGCGCTTCCACTTCGGATAGTCTTTCGGCAGCATACGCCATTGGATACCGCTCACCACCACGTACAGCATCGCGTTGAGCACCGCTCGCATGTCCAGGCTGCGTGGACGGCCACCAGGTTTTGCCGCAGGCACGAGATCTTTGATACAATCCCACTGGCGGTCGCTCAAATCGGTCGGGTAGATGTGGTGCGTCATACCCCAAGTCTACCCGATCTGGTGTGACGACCGTCTCCTCACCCTTTTCAGACAGCTTCTGAGAGAAAGATCCACCCTATGAACCGACAAGACATCCTGGCGCTTGAGGCGCTGCGCGGCTACCCATGCCTCACCATTACGCTGCCCACGCACCGCACCTCGCCAGATAATCGCCAGGACCCCATCCGCCTGAAGAATCTGGGCCGCGAGGCGGCCGAGCGCCTGACGGCCGAGCTGGGCAAGCGCGATGTCGAGGCTATGCTACGCAGCCTCGACGAGCTGGTCGAGACGATCAACCACGCGCAGAACCTCGACGGCCTGGCCTTGTTCGTGAGCGCCGATCTGGCCCGCGCCGAGCGGCTGCCCTTCACGCTCGCCGAGCGCGTGATGGTGGACGAGAGCTTTTTTACCCGCGATCTCGTCTTCGCGATGAACCGCTCGCCGCGCTACTGGGTGCTGGCGCTGTCGGAGCAGCCGACGCGGCTCTTCGAGGCCTCGCGCGACAGTCTGGAGGAGCTTACGGCTGGCTCGCTCTTCCCGATGACCCACGGGGGGCAAGGCGGCGCGCAAGGCCTGCCCAACGACCCAGCGATCAACGCCTCGCGGCTGCGCGACGAGCACCACCGCATCTTCTTCCGCAACGTCGATCAGGCGCTCGGCACATACATGGCAGACGACCCGCTGCCGGTGGCGGTGGTGGGCGTCGACCGCTGGATCGCCTTCTTCAGCGAGGTGACCACCCACAGCAATCAGATCCTCACCACGCTCACTGGGAACCACGATCAGACCAGCGCCCACGAGCTTGGCAAGCTGGTGTGGCCGCTGATGCGTGAGAGCCTGGCCGCGCGCCGCGCCGGGATTCTCGATGAGCTGAACGCCGCCGTCGGCGGGCAGCGCAGCGCCTCCACGCTCGGCGAGGTCTGGCGCTTTGCCCACGAGGGCCGTGGTGCAACCCTGGTGGTAGAGGAGAGCTACCACGAGGCCGCGACGGTGGACGAGAGCGGGCTGCACCTGCTGCCTGCGGGTGCTGGCGACGGCCCGGCGGCGCTGGACGACGCCGTGGACGAGGTGATCGCCAAGGTGCTGGCAATGGGTGGCCGGGTGGTGTTTGTCGACGACGGCGCGCTCGCTATTCACAGCAAGATCGCGCTGATCCTGCGCTACTGAGCAGCGCGTGCCTACCGAGGCGAGCAGTCCCTCAGCCCGTCTGGAACGCGAACGGACGTTTGGACCACGAAGGCGCGAAAGGCTGCGAACCACCGCGAAACCGCCACACTTGTTCGCGCCGTTCGTGCCCGTTCGCGCCGTTCGTGGTCCAAACGTCCGTTGGCATCGTTCGTGGTCCAAATGGTTTGGGCGCCCCCACAGGATGCGGGCCATGTCTGAGGCGAGGCGATGAAAGTAGATAACTCAACCGCACTGCTTCCCTGGCGGCAAATCGTCCTGAGCGGCATGCTTGCGCGCTGGGCGCAGCTCTGGGCGCCGCCAGAGCCGCTGCTAGAGGAGCCAGCCGTCTGGGGCGACACCGCGCGCGCCAGCGTGCCGGACTGTGCGTTTGCCGTGGCCCTGGCTGAGGAGACGAGCGCGCGCAATGCGGCCGAGGCGGCGCTGCGGGCGAGCGAGGAGCGCTACCACCACCTGCTCGAGGCCAACGAGGCGGCGGCCCGCGCCAGCTCTGGGCTTGTTGCCGAGCTGGGCCACGAGCTGCGCACGCCCATGCATGCCTTGCTCGGCCTCGCCGCGCTGCTCCACGCCTCGCCGCTTACCTCCGCCCAGCGCGACGATGTCGAGACGATCCGCCGCAGCGGCACGGCCCTGCTCACAACCATCAACGCTATTCTCGACTGCTCAATGCCCGAGGCCGGCAAGCAGCGCCTGGTGGCTCGCCCGTTCTCGCTGCGCGCCTGTGTCGAGGAGGCGCTCGCCATGCTCGCCCCCCTGGCTAACGCCAGGCAGCTCGCGCTGCACTACAGCGCCGATCCGGCCCTGCCAGACGAGCTGATGGGCGACCCGGCACGCCTGCGCCAGATTCTGGTCAAGCTGCTCGCGAACAGCGTTCGCTTCACCGAGCGCGGCGCGATCACGGTTGCCGTCACGGGCATCGGCATCGCGTCCGAGCAGCTTCAGTGCATCTTTGAGCCCTTCACGCAGGCCGACGCAAGTATCGCCCGCCGCTATGGCGGCAGCGGGCTCGGGCTGACCATCAGCCGTCGCCTGGCCGAGCAGATGGGCGGCCAGCTGCGCGCCGAGAGCGCACCCGGCGCCGGCTCGACCTTTACGCTGGAGTTGGCGCTAGCACAGGTGGACGGTGGACGGTGGACGGTGGACGGTGGACGGTGGACGGTGTGCGGCTGGGCGGTACCGTCGCGAGTGCAGCGAGCACCCCGTCCACCGTCCACCGTCGCGAGCGCAGCGAGCACCCCGTCGCGAGCGCAGCGAGCACCTCGTCGACTGTCTACCATCCAGAACCGGGCGCGCCCCAGCCGCTGCGCATCCTGCTGGCCGACGACAATCTTACCAATCAGCAGGTAACGCGGCGCCTGCTGGCCGGGCTTGGGCAGCGCGTCGATGTAGCCGCCAGCGGCATCGAGGTGCTTGAGGCGCTCGAGCGCCAGCCCTACGACCTGGTGCTGATGGATGTGCAGATGCCGGCGATGAGCGGCGCCGATGCGACCCGCGCCATCCGCACGCGCTGGCCGCCAGAGCGCCAGCCGCGCATTGCGGCCATCACCGCCTACGCCTCAGAAGCGCAGCGCGCCTGGCTGCTCGACAACGGCATGGACGATTATCTCGCCAAGCCAGTGCGCCTGGAGGAGCTCGCACGCATGCTCCAGGCGGCGTCGCCCCAAGCGCCACTTAGCGACTCTCCCTCCTTTGCCCACAGCCCCGACGACAGCACAGCCGCGCTTGACCCCGAGCTGTTCGCGCTGTTTCTTGCGGGCGTCGGTGAGGACGACCCGGCGCTGGAGGCGGCGTTTGTGGCCAACTATGTGGCGGAGCTGGGCGCCCAGCTCCAGCTGCTCCGTGAGGCGCTGCTGCGCGCCGATAGCGCTCGCTGCACGCGGGTGGCCCACACCCTGCGCGGACTCAGCCTCCAGATCGGCGCGCTAGAGCTGGCGCGTTGCTGCGAGCATATCGAGGCCGCCGCCTGCGGCGCGGCGTTCGAGCGCCGCACCCGCACAGAGCTGCTGCGGGGCCTGGCAGCCGCCTACGCCGCAGCGCAGCGGGCGAGCCTGGCCCCTTACCCCCAACCCCTCTCCCTGAGCAGGAGAGAGGCGTGGATCACGTCCTAATGCGGAGAACCCCTCTCCCCTTGAGGGAGAGGGGCAGGGGTGAGGGCCAAAGTGGAGATGCCCCTATGACGCAGAGATGGCGTTCTGATGCGGCACAAGGCGAACCTTCGTTGTAACTCTAGGCCGCGTAATTCCGCAGAAACTCCGTCACCAGCCGCACCCCCACACCGGTGCCGCCCGGCGCGTTGTAGGGCTTGAGCGGCGTATCGGCGAAGGCGGTGCCGGCGATGTCCAGGTGGACGAAGGGGTAGTCGCCGACAAACGTGGCAAGGAAGGCCCCGGCCGTGATCGAGCCGGCCGCCCGCCCGCCAATGTTCTTGACATCGGCGATCTTGCTCTTGATCATCTCGTGGTACTCGTCCCAGAGTGGCAGCTGCCAGACCCGCTCGCCGCTCGTCTCGCCGGCCCGGCTCAGCTTGTCGGCCAGCTCCTGGTTCGTACCCATCATGCCGATGGCGTGGGCGCCAAGGGCGATGATGACCGCGCCCGTCAGCGTCGAGAGCTCGACAATCGCGGCGGGCTTGTAGCGCTGCGCGTAGAACAGCCCGTCGGCCAGAATGACGCGGCCCTCGGCGTCGGTGTTGAGCACCTCGATCGTCTTGCCGCTCAGCGTGGTCACTATGTCGTCGGGGCGAAAGGCGTTGGCGCCTGGCATATTCTCAGCCGAGGGCACGATGCCAACGACATGCAGCGGCAGCTTCAGCTCGGCCACCGCCTGCATCGCACCGAACACCGCTGCGCCACCGCCCATGTCCGACTTCATCGTCATCATGGCGTCGCCCGGCTTCAGCGAGAGGCCGCCGGAGTCAAACGTGAGCCCCTTGCCCACCAGGCAGATCGTCGGCTGGCCCTCGCTCGCCGCGCCGTGCTCCATCACGATGAAGGTCGGATCGTTGACGGAGCCCTGCCCGACGGCGATGACGCCGCCGAAACCCTGCTCGATCATCTGGGCTTTGTCCAGCACCGTGACGTTAAGGCCCACGCGCTTGCCAAGGGCCACGGCTTCGTCGCCGAACGCGACCGGGGTGAGCACGCCGCCAGGCGCGTTGACCAGATCGCGGGCGAAGGCTGCGCCGCGCGCGATCACTTGCCCAGCAGCGATGCCAGCGCGGATCTGCTCCTCGCTCCCGTTGGTGAACACCGTCACGCGCTCCACAGCAAAGCGCTGCTCGGCGCTGAGCCCCGTGCGGTAGCGGTCGTAGCGGTAGGCGCCAAGCTCGACGCCCTCGGCGAAGGCCTGGGCCACCAGCTCAGGGTCCAGCGGCAGCGCTTCATTGACGCCGATCGTAAAGGCGGCGACCTGCAGCGTCTGCGCCTGCTGCACGGCCAAAGCGCCCGCCTGTCGAATCGTCTCGGCGGTCAGCTTCTCGGCCTTGCCGAGGCCAAGCAGCAGCAAGCGGCGTGGGGCGACCGCGCCGCGCGGGTAGAGCAGCAGCGTCTGCTTGGCGCGCCCACGAAAGTCGGCGGCCTCCAGCAGGCCCGCCACATCGGCTGGCAGCTCCGCATCCTCGAGGCAGGCGAGCACCGCGAGCTCGGCGGTCTCGGTTAGAACGTTACCGGTTTGAACTGTGATCTCCATCTGATGAGTCTCCTTTTACTGCTCCACCGCCCAAAGTTCCGCCAGCTTGACGCACATCTCGGTTGCGCGCACCATATCCTGGATGCTCACCCACTCCAGTGGCCCGTGGATCTCCTGCATGCCCGTGAAGACGTTCGGCGTCGGCACGCCCATCTCGGTCAGGCGCGAGCCGTCGGTGCCGCCACGAATCGGGATGGAGAAATGCGCGATGTCCACCTGGCGACACGCCTCACGCGCTAGCTCGACCGGGCTCATATTGTCTTCCAGCCAGTAGCGCATGTTGCGGTACTGGGGCGTGATCGTGCAGGTGATCTCGGCACGCGGTTCGCCCGCTTGCACCGCCGCACACACCTTCTTCAGCAGCTCGCCATGCGACGCCAGCAAGTCTAGCTCGAAGTCGCGCAGCGCGACGTTGAACGTGGCCAAGTCCGACGTACCTTGGAAATTGCTGATGAAGAGGAAGCCCTGGCGCCCTGCGGTTGTCTCTGGGGTAAGCGTGGCGTTGGGCAGCGTGTCCACGATCTTCGCAGCCAGCAGTAGCGCGTTGACCATCTTATCCTTGGCCCAGCCAGGATGGATCGAGACGCCCTGCACCTTCACCACCGCGCCGTCTGCCGAGAACGTCTCATAGACGATCTCGCCCCGGTGCGCGCCGTCGAGCGTATAGGCGAAGTCAGCCTTCAGGTCGCCCGGCAGCTTGGCATTGACGCCACGGCCGATCTCTTCGTCGGGTGTGAACCCAATCCTGATGACGCCATGGGGAATGCTCGTGTTTTGCAGCAGGTGGCGAGCCATGGTCATCACGATGGCGACGCCGGCCTTGTCATCCGCGCCCAGCAGCGTCGTCCCGCTGGCGGTGACGATATCATCGCCGATCCGCTCGGTCAGATACGGCAACGCTTTGGGCGACAGCACGAGGCTCGGGTTGTCTGGCAGCACGATGTCGCTGCCATCATAGTTGCGGTGGACAATCGGCTTGACGCCGGTTCCGCTGAACTGCGGTGCCGTGTCCACGTGCGCGAGAAACGCGATTGCAGGCGCGTCGGTCTTCACCGTCGCCGGGATCGTCGCGATCACAGCGCCGTAGTCGGTCAGCGTCACGTCCTGTGCGCCGAGCTCCTTCAGCTCTGCCGCGAGCGGCCGCAGCAGGTCGTACTGCTTCTCGGTGCTGGGCGAGCTTGGCGAGGATGCGTCGGCCTGGGTGTCGATCTTGACGTAGCGCAGCAAGCGCTCTTCGAGCTCGCTGGCGAAGGCGTTACTCATCTCTGTCTATCGCTCCTGTATCATATCAACTGACGGTGGACGATGGACGGTGGACGGTGCCCGGCGGCACGCCATCCTCATGTCACCCTGAGCGCAGCGAAGGGTCTTGGGCGGCCCCGTTAGATTCCTCGCTGCGCTCGGAATGACAACCTGCGCTCGGAATGACAACCTGCGCTCGGAATGACAACCTGCGCTCGGAATGACAACCTTCATTGTAGGATCAGCTTGGCAGCTGCGCCAGCTCATCAAGGTAGACAATTGCCGTCTCGATGCCGCGCTGGAACATCTCGATGCTGTAGCTCTCGTTGGGCGAGTGCAGGCCGTCGCTATCGAGCCCGTAGCCCATCATCACAACCGGGATCTTCAGCATGTCGCCGATATCGGCCACAACGGGAATGCTGCCCCCACCGCGCGTAAAGACCGGCTCGTAGCCCCACCCCGTCTTGTAGGCGCGGGCCGCAGCCTGCATCTCCGGGATATCGAACGGGATCAGCGCGGGCCGACCCTCCGTCAGCAGTTGGATGTCCAGCTTCACCGCGTCGGGCGTGATCGCCTCGATGTACTGCTTCAGCTTCTGAAAGATCGTCTGCGGGTCCTGGTTGGCCACCAGGCGCGAGCTGAGCTTGGCCCCCGCCTTGGATGGAATGATTGTCTTCGGCCCAGGGCCAGCCCAGCCGCTCCACATGCCGTTGATGTCGAGCGTAGGGCGCGCCGCGAGCCGCTCGCGGATGGTGAAGCGCTTGTCGCCCCACATGGCTGGCACGCCGGTGGTGGCCTTGTACTGCTCCTCGCTCATATCGGTCTTGGCGATCATCTCGCGCTCGGCCTCGGTCAGCGGCACGACATCGTCGTAGAAGCCCGGCACGGCGATGGTGTTGTCGGGGTTGTAGAGCTTGCCCAGAATCTCGACCAGCGCGAGGGCGGGGTTGTGCGCCGCGCCGCCCCACAGGCCGCTGTGCAGATCCTCTTTCGGCCCCTCCAGGTCAATCTGAATATACGTCATGCCGCGCAGGCTGTGCGTGATGGCTGGCGCTTCGATGCTAGGCATAGACGTGTCGCTCACGATGCACACGTCGGCTGCGAGCAAGTCCAGATGCGCCTCGATGAATGGGGCCAAGTTCGGCGAGGAGACTTCCTCCTCGCCCTCGATCAGGAACTTCACATTGACCGGCGCGGCGCCGCTGGTTTGCAGATACGACTCGAGCGCTTTGACGTGGATAAACAGCTGGCCCTTATCGTCGGTGGCGCCGCGGGCGTAGATCCGCCCGTCCTTCACGACCGGCTCGAACGGGTTGGTATCCCAGCCGTCCTCCAGCGCGGCAGGCACCACATCGTAGTGGCCGTACACAAGCACAGTCGGCTTGTCGGGGCCGGCGCCGAGCCACTCGCCGTAGACAACCGGGTGGCCGGCGGTCTCCATCACCGCCACCTTCGCGAGGCCGAGGCCCTGCATATGCGCCGCCAGCCACTCCGCCATCTTGCGCACATCACCGGCGTGGGCGGGGTCGCCGCTCAGGCTGGGGATGCGCAGCATCGCGTAGAGCTGCTCAAGAAACGTATCGCCCTGGGCGCGTGAATATGTGCGTGCTGCATCACTGGACGGTGTCATAGTCATTCTCTCCGACGCCGAGCTCGAGGGTGAGAAGGCGCGCATCCTGGCGTCGTAGGGGCGTGGTGACGCCACTATCATTGTAGAGCGTCGGGGCGCCCCTTGTGGGCGCCCTTGCCACACCACCAGGGCAACGTCCGAACACCGGGCGTTTTATCCGCAGATGACGCAGATTTCCGGCCAATTTCTGGCCCCAATAGGCGTCGGCTCGGGACGTTGCATCCGCCCTTGCCACGGCGCTCACGCAGGCTGAACCACAGCGATCTCCCGCTCGCTGCTGGTGTGCGCGTAGAGCGTCGGCACGTACCAGGAGGCCCGGTCGGGCTCGCTGGTCCAGAGGTGCAGGCGCGCCTGTGCCACGGCGGCCTGCACGCTGCTGCCCGCCGCCAGCTGCTCGTAGATCACGCGGGTGGCGGCGTTGACGGCAGCATGCTCGGCGGCGTTGCGCCCGCGCTGATCGCCCATGGCGTGCCGATGGTAGTGGCGATGC
>ENA-ORBV01003428-ORBV01003428.1-microbial-mat-metagenome-genome-assembly--contig:-NODE-3428-length-31688-cov-5.098289_pt1 | contig 31688 bp, 28 predicted proteins | sample MGYA00237777_ERZ505514 | MGnify/ENA primary metagenome ERZ505514 (study PRJEB26160, sample SAMN06269048) | microbial mat metagenome | isolation source: Oligotrophic lake microbial mat | place... | reverse complement strand
ACGCACTGTAGCTGCCAAAGCCAGCGGCCAGGGCGAGGGTCAGCAGATCGGCCCCGGGCTGCCACGCCGCACACAATCGTTCCAGCCGGATCCGACTGCGATAGTCGACCAGGGCCAGGCCGGTCTGGGCCAGGAAAACCCGTCCAAGCCGATCAGACGATAGGCCTACCTCCTCTGCGACCTCCGCGAGCGACAAGCCCGGGTCAACGCGCAGCAGCCGGGCGGCCTGGACCACCGCCGGGTGGGCTGCGGCCACCGCCACATCTGCGGCGGCGGCAAACTCTTCCCGGCAGCGCCACAGCAGATGGACCGGGCCGCTGGCCAGGTGCGGTGATCCAGCGACATCAGCGAACAGCCGGGCGAGGCGTTTCGTGGCATCCGACGGCAGTTGCCGCAGCTCAATCGACGAGGGGCGCTCGCTCGCTGCTGCAGCATCAAGGCCGGCCTCGACCGCCTGCCGCACCAGCCGCGGACGCCACACCGTCAGCCACATGCGGTGGTCCACCGACGCGTCGCACAGCAGATGGTCTTCACCAGCGTGCAGGAACAGCATCGTACCGACGCGCAAGGACACCCGCCGGCCGTCGATCACATAGCTGCAGGTGCCCTCGATCACCAGATTGACTTCGAGATCGGCATGACTGTGCGGTCGGGCCATCGGGCGAAGCCCGGCACGATGGTGCCAGACCCTGGCTTCGCCTTCATAGACCAGCTGTTCCACGACGGAAAACGCTAAGTCATCGCCGCCTGCTGGGAAGCGCGGAGAACCACCCCTCTGCACCATAGGATCAGGAGCATGATCATGGCCAGCATCGCCGACTTCGACTGGAACGCCCACCGGACCACCTGGAACCGCTGGTGGAACCACGATCTGGAACGACCGATTGTCATCGCGTCGGATGGCGGATCACCGTCCGACATGCCCTCCTGGTGGGGCTGCCAGCTCGGCGGTGTACCTGCCAGCGTCAGCCCAGCGGAGATAGCCGCCACCGCTGAACGCTCACTGGCTACCCAGGTCCTGCACGGCGACGCCTTCCCGACATACTGGGTGAACTTCGGTCCCGGGGTGCTGTCCGCATTTCTCGGCGGCGATCTGCAGGCCGATCTGCGCACCACGTGGTTCACTCCCGGTCTGCATACTGGCCAGGCGATCGCCGACGTCCGCATCCCCGATCGGCTGTCTGGACCCTGGTGGGATTACGTGCAGGCGGTGACCCGTGCCTGCGCCGACCGTTTTGGTCGGCGCGCGGTGATCGGCACTACCGACATCGGCGGGAATCTCGACGTGCTAGCCGCACTGCGCGACGCCAACCAGCTGCTGCTCGACTGCATGGACGACCCCGCGGAGGTCGACCGGCTGTGCCGCGACATCACCCGGATGTGGTGGGCCTGCTACCAGGAGCAGCTCGCGATCACCATGCCACTCGGGCTGGGCAGCTCGCCGTGGGCGGCGATCTGGAGCGAACAGCCGTGCTACATGCTGCAAAGCGATTTTAGCTACATGATCAGCCCGAAGCAGTTTGCACGCTGGGTAGTGCCCGACCTCACCGACCTCTGCGCGCGCATCCCGCACGGTTTCTACCATCTCGATGGCAAGGGCGAGCTGCCCCACCTCGACCATCTGCTGGCAGTTCCCAACCTCCAGGGCGTGCAATGGATCCCCGGTGACGGCAATCCAGCAAGCGGCGAACCGCTGTGGTGGCCGGTGCTGTCGCGCATCCGCGCTGCCGGCAAGCTGGTCCAGCTGTATGGTCCGGCCTCGGCTATGTTGCAGCTGGCTGCCGGCCTGCCGACCGACGGCTATGTCCTGGCGACCTGGAGCGACCGGCCCGGCATGAGCAACGCCGAGGCGGTAGCGGCAATCCAGGCGGAGGCAGAGCGCACCCGCCGCCGACTGCACACTCAAGTTGCCGTCGCCTGATCCGCTAAGGATTCCGGGATGCAGGCTTCCCATCCACGCACGGCCTGGATACTCGCCGACCTATGCGCGGTTTCCGGTGGCTTTGCTGTGTCCTTCTCGCCGTGTGCGGCACGACAGCCGAAGGCTGGCGTCCTGGCGACCATCCCGCCGAGGTGATCCGCCCGGTCGCCGGCCTGACCCGGCCGGTGCGCATGGTCGCCATCGCCGCCGAGGTGTCCGGTCGCATCAGCGATCCAGGTCCAGCGGTCGGCTCAGTCATCGCCTCATCTGCCGTGGTGCTGGATGATCGGCTGGCGCAGCTTGACCGCGCCACCAACGCGGCCGCCGTCGCTCAGGCCGACGCCGACAGCGCCTACCGTGAACGTGAGTCGCAACGCATCGTCAGGCTGTTCGTTGATGGCCGAGTCTCAGAAGGCGAACGTGACGCTGCCGCCCATGCGGCGCGAACAGCCGCCCTCGCCCTCGACCGCGCCAAGGCCGAACTGGCGCGCAGCGACGAACTGCTCGCCCGTCATCGTATCGCCCTGCCCGAGGGCTGGCGCGTGCTGCGCCGTCTGCGCGAGGTCGGTGCGGTGGTTCAGCCGGGCGAACCGGTGTTGGAGATTGGCGATCTGTCCGCCGTGGTCGCTACCCTGCACCTCAGCGAAGATGAGATCACCGTCCTGGCCAACGCCCAAGTCCTGTTCGGCGGATTGCCGGTGGCGGTGCGCGCCATCCGCACGACTGAATACGCCGATGCGCAGAGCCGCAAACGGCCGGTCGACATTGAACTGCCCGGCAGCGTTGGCGGCGGCCGCGAGGTCCTGGTCATGCTGCGCCTGCCCGATCCGTCGGGCGCCCTGATCGTGCCGGCAGCCCTGGTTCGTGCCGATCTCGATGGTCGCTTCGTGCAAGCCAGCGACGGCCGCTCTCTGGCGGTGACCATCCTGCGCACCCTCCCCGACGGCATGCTGGCGGTGCTGCCTGACGCCGTCCTTGCCGGGTCGACCCTGGTGGCGCAGGCCACTGCCCCGTGAATCCACTGGTCCGTTTTGGCCTGCGCCAGCGCGTGCTGATGAACCTGGTGTTCATCGGCTTGGTCGCCTTCGGACTCGGCTATGCGCTGCCGCGCATCCCGATCGAGCGCTACCCCAACTTCGATTTCGGCGAGGCCATCGTGGTCACGCCGTGGAGTGGAGCCACCGCCGAGGAGGTCGAACGGCTGGTCACTGTGCCGATCGAGGACGCCATCCGCGCGGTCGACAACGTTGAGTACGTGCGCTGCACCTCGCGCGACGGCACTAGTGAGATCATCGTCAAGTTTGAGGACGATACCGACTACAAGCGTCAGTTCGACGACCTGCGCTTCCGCGTCCTGTCGGCTCAGAACCGCCTGCCCAGCGCGGACGGCAAACCGCTGACGCCGATCGTCACGCGCATGGAAACCGACGTCTGGCTGCCGGTCATCCAGGTCAATCTGGTCGCCGGACCCGGATCCACTGCCGACCTGCATCGCCTCGGCCAGCTCGCCAACAGCCTGCGCGACACCCTGACCCCACTGCCGGGCATGAAGCGGGTTGATGTCGAAGGCATGCCCGCGGTGCGCTTTGAGGTCAGTCTTAACCCGATGGCGATGCAGCGGCACGGCATCTCTGCCGAGGAGGTGACCACCGCCCTGCGTGGCAGCGGCGGCAGCCAGCCGGCCGGCCGCAGCGCCGCCGGCGGTACCACCAAGACGGTGGTGGCCGAGTCGCGCTACCGCAGCCTGGAACAGGTCCTGGCGGTGCCGGTGCGACGCGATGGCGAGGGCCGACTGGTCACGGTCGGCGAACTGGCCGACCTCGCCGGCTGCGGTCCGCGCCTAGTCGAACGCGGCATCCGCGTGCATTGTGACGGCCAGCCCTCGGTGGTGGTGAAGATCCTCAAGGAACGCGGCGCCCAGGCCACCCGGTTGAAGGCCGAGGTGCAGGTCGAGGTCGACCGCTTCCTCGCCCAGCATCGCAGCGAGGGCGTGACCGCGATCTACAACCTCGACAGCAGTGAACGCGTCGGAGCCTCGTTGTCGGTGCTGACCGGCAACCTGTGGCAAGGCGCCGTCCTGGTCGTCGCCGTGCTGCTGCTGTTCCTGGGCTGGCGCATGGCGGTGCTGGCCGCTAGCGGGGTGATGTTCGCGTTCGTCGGCGCCCTGGTGGTGATGTACCTGAGCGGCCAGAGCCTGAACGAGATCACCCTGCTCGCCCTGGTGCTGGTCGCCGGCATTCTCGACGACGACGTCATCGTGGTGGTCGACAACATCCAGCGGAAGCGCGAGGAGGGTTTGACCGGGACAGACGCCATCATCGCTGGCGCATCCGAGGTGTTCTGGCCGCTGGTCGCGGCTTCGGCGACCACCATCGGCGCCTTCCTGCCCCTGCTGCTGATGACCGGCACCACCGGCCAGTTCTTCAGTCTGTTGCCAATCACCGTGGTGGTGGCGCTGGCAGTCAGCCTGTTTGAATGCATCTTCATGGTGCCGACCCATATCGACGATCTTGATCGCTGGTTCGGCCGCGGCCGCATCCCCACCCTGGAGGGCGGCACCGAAACGCGCTATCTGCAGCGCACTGGCCTGACCGGTTCGCTGGCGCGGGGTTATGATCGCGTCCTGCGGGTGACCCTGGCCCGGCCCTGGGCGACTCTCGGCGCGGTTGGCGTTCTGCTGCTGCTCGCTCTCGGGATCCTGGCACAGAGTGCGATCGGCCCATCGATCGGCCAGCGTCCCATCCTGCGTCTGGCCTTCTTCCCCGAGGACCTGCGGGTGGTCAACGTCACCATCCGCGCGCCTGCCAGCACCCCGCTGGAGGCCACCGACCGCATCGCCCGCGGCATAGCCAGCGAACTGGCCAGGGACAAGACGCAGATCGCCGCGGTTAGCGGCCTGAGCGGCCTGTACATCGACACCAGCTACAAGCCGGTGTGGGGCGACAACCATGCCCTGTTGCTGGTCGAGCTGCGCATCAACGGCTCAAGCGATGCGGATGCCCAAGCCACCCTGGCCGGCATCCGCCGCACCGTCGAGGAGCGCTTCGAACGCGACGGCGTGCAGATCGAAGTCGGGGCCCAGAAGGACGGGCCGCCCACCGACCTGCCACTGGTCGTGCGCTTCGCTGGTGCGGACGATCCGGCGGTAATGCGCGCAGCCCTCGATCTACGCCGGCATCTTGCCAGCTGCATCGCCGATGGCTCGCTGCGCGGATTGACGGACTTGCGCGACGATGCCGCGGCGTCGTCGGAACGCCTGGTCTTCCGGCCCGATGCCGAGCGCGCAGCGCGCTTCGGCCTGACTCCGTCCCAGGTCGTGGCCTTCGTCGCCGGAGCCAACGAGGGAGCCTACGTCGGCGAATTCCGCCAGGCCCTCGATGACATTCCGCTGGTCGTCCGACTGTCCCGACCGGTCGCCGAGGATCCCTCGCTGCTTGCCCAGGTGCCAATCGCGTTGGCCCCGGACGGGCGCAGCCTGCACTACGCCGATGTCGGCACGATGACGACCGAGCGGCGACCGGCCCAGCTGACCCGTCGCGACTACCGCCGGACGGTGACGATCAGCGGCGACCTCGCCCCGGACAGCCCGCTGTCGGCGATCCACCTCGATACCGCGGTGCGCGAGTGGTGGCGTACCGCGCAGGTCACGCATCCCGGCGTCGACCTCGCGCTTGGCGGCGAGGCCCAGGCGACCGGCCGTAGCTACGCTAGCCTGCTCACCGCGCTGATGGTGGCGGTGTTCTTCATCTACGCCGTCCTGGCGATGCAGTTCAACAGTTACCTACAGCCCGGCCTGATCATGAGCAACGTCCTGTTCGGCTTCATCGGCGTGACCCTGATGATGGGCGTGCTGGGCCTGTGCGCGATGCTGCTGCCGGAGGGCTGGGTGCGCCCGGAACGCGCCATGCTGACGGTGCAGACGTTCATCGCCCTGGTCGGTCTAACCGGCATGGTGGTCGGTGAAGGCATCGTTCTGGTCGAGTTCATCAACGCCCGGCGCGGCGACGGCCTGCCGCTGGAGAGCGCCCTGATCACCGCCGGCCATCAGCGCCTGCGTCCGATCCTGATGGCCACCACCACCACGATTGCTGGCCTGCTGCCGATGGCGATCGGCATCCCGTCGTTCTCGGTGGCGTGGAGTCCGATGGCCACTGCCTTCGTCGCCGGTCTGATGATGAGCACAGCCCTGACCCTGGTGGTGCTGCCGGCCGGCTATCTACTCCTGCTGCGCAGGTCGCCAACGGCCAATCGTGCAGTCAAGCCATCATGACCCTGCTCCCCTACTGGCACATCGCCCGCCTGACCCTGCTGCGCCTGATGGCGTACCGCATGCGCTTCGTCACCGGCATCGCCACGTATGCGATCTTTGTCGGCGGACAGTGGTTCATCTGGAAAGCAATCTTCGCGGCGCGCGGGGCCGGGTCCGAGATCGGCGGCCTGGCCTTCGCCCAGCTGACCACCTATCTGGCGATCGGCTACATCGCGCGCAGCGCCTACTTCACCAACCTCGACAGCGAGATCGCCGGCCGATTCCAGAACGGCGACGTTGCCCTCGACTTGCTCAAACCAATCAATCCGCTCGGCCAGTGGCTCGCTCTGGCAGCCGGCGAATGCGCTTTTCGTACCCTGTTCTTCGCCCTGCCGATGGCCTGCGTACTGGTGCCGGTGTTCGGCGTGTTGCCGCCGGGCGAGCACGGCTGGTGGCAGTTCCCGGTGCTCTTCCTGCTCGCCTTCCTGATCAACCACGAGCTGAATGTCTCAGCCGGCATCGCCTGCTTCTTCCTCGAGGACGTCACCGCCCTGACTAGCCTGAAGCGCAATCTGATCATGCTGCTGTCGGGTCTGATGGTCCCCCTTCATTTCCTTCCCAGCTGGCTGGCCACTGGCACTGTCTGGATGCCCTTCGCCCTGATCAGTTACTGGCCGGTGATGGCCTGGGTCGGCGAGCTGGGCCAGCACGGCCATCCCGGATTTCTCCAGGTCGCCGGACTCGGGGTCGGCTGGCTGGCCGTTCTGCATCTCGGCAACCGCTGGCTGTGGTCGCGGGCTCGCAGCCGGCTGGAGGTCCAGGGCGGCTGATCGCCGACGGCGACGTGTGTCGCTACAGGTTGCAGCAGGGCGATTGGCCTGACCATGATCCCTGATGGGTGAACTGCTCGACAACCTGAAGCAACTGGTCGATCTCGACCGCACCTTTGGCATCGAGTTCCAAGGCAAGCCGGCGCCGACTCCGTTGCTGCCGGTCTCGAAAGCGCTGTTGACGCACGTTGCTCCAGTGCGCCAGTCGGTTTCACCGCCCGCGGCACTCAGCTCTGCTCCGCGCCTGGCGGCCTCTCTTCCGGCCGCCTCGGGCCTTGCCGCCGCCGACCTGGACGCGATCGCCGCGGCGGTCGCCCGCTGCACTGCGTGCGGGCTGTGCAGCGGCCGGACGAAGACGGTACCCGGCGAAGGTGCGACGTCCCCCGAACTGGTCTTCATCGGTGAGGGGCCGGGCGCGGACGAGGACGCCTCGGGTCGGCCATTCGTCGGCGCAGCCGGGCAGCTGCTCGACAAGATGATCGTCGCGATGGGCCTGCAGCGCTCGGATGTTTTCATCTGCAATGTCGTGAAATGCCGACCACCTGGCAACCGGGCACCCGAACCGGACGAGATCGCCGCCTGCCTGCCCTACCTGGAAGCCCAGTTGGACGCGCTGAAGCCGAAGGTGATTTGCCTGCTCGGCGCAACACCGTTGAAGGCGCTGCTCGGCCTCAGCGGCATCACCAGGATCCATGGCCAGCGGCAGGAATGGCGCGGCATCCCGACCATTCCGACGTTCCATCCCGCCTATCTGCTGCGCAATACCGAGGCCAAGAAACCGGCCTGGGATGACCTGAAGATCGTGTTGTCGCTGCTCGGCCGCGAAACGCCGAAACGTTAGTCAGACCTTTTCAGAAAGCCGCACCCAGGCGGATGAACACGCCGTACATCCATGTGGTCAAGTTGCTGTTGAGCACCAGGGTATCGTAGTCGGGCTGCTGCCCCTCGGGTGTACTGTTTCCACCGGTGCCAATCCAGGCCACCCGCGCGCGGCCACCAACCGCCAGTTCGATCATCGCCCCGCGCCAGGCGAGCGCGCCGCGAACCCCCAGAGCCGCCTCGCCTTGCGCGGAGAAGACCAATCCGCCGGAGTCGTCGTAGGCGTAGCCGTAGCTACTGGCCAACCGCTCGACTGAGCCTTTGTCATAGCTCAACTGACCCAGGCCAAGGCCAATCCGGCCTTCGTACAGCGGACGGATGCCGGTACGCCGCTCGACCAGGACGGCATTGGCGTTGTCGATGCCAAGAACGAACGAGACGGTGCGCCAATGCGTGCTGTCATCGAACAGCGCGACGACCTGACCATCCGGATCATCAAGGCTGTAGTTCGAAGGCATCTCCAGCTCTTCATACTGCAGGCCCCACACCAGCAGCGGGTAGTAGCGGCGTTCGATCGCGATGGTGCGCCAGTGGGTATCGACCTGCTCCTCCAGACGGTTGCCGCCGGCATCGGCGGTGGTGGCGATGCCGCGCAATCTGGCCCACGACAGCGACGCCTGCCACCAGCCGCCATCGTCCACCGGATAGTATTGCAGCGCCAGTGACAGCAGTTCACCAGCCTCCCGGGCCAGCGGATCGCTGGCGTAACCAGCCAGCACGCCCCACTGGTCGACCCGGCCCGTGCCCGAGACCCTGGTCATGGCGAACGGCTCGATCTCGTAACCGACCTGAAAGTCTGTGCCGAGCGATCCGCCGCTGGCCGAGGCCTGGGTGCCGTTGTCGATCGCCACGCCATACCAGCCGCGTTCAACCGACACAACGACATGCGGCAGGGTGGCGCCTTCGGGCAGCGGTTTGATGAACGGTCCAGGCGACGCTGGCTTGACCGGCTGGTCGGCATTCGTTGAGCCGTCCGTAACTGCGATCGGCGTCGAGGACGATGACGTCACGGCAGTCGACTTCGAAGTCGAAGTCGAAGTCGAAGTCGAAGTCGACGACGTCGACTCCTTTGGTTTGGATTCCTCGTGTCGGTTGCGCGTCTCCTCGCGCCGGGCCCGGACATCATCTGCCGAAGTCAGTTCGCGCGCTCCATCAGCCGCCTCGACCCAGGACACGGCAGCCAACAGCAGTAGCGAGAGACGCATGCTGCGAACATGCCGTTACCGCCAGAAAAGGCAAAAGGCCTACGGCGCCTCGACAAGCACCGTTAGCGTGAACCGATGACCAGGCGGTAGACGCGGCCGGTCTCGTCAGTGAATATCGCCACATTGCCGTCTTCAACCGCGGTCAGGGTCCAGCGCCCGGCCTGTTCGCCGGGCTTCATCAGGTGGGCCCGCGATTCGCCTGGCAGATTGACCAGCACCACCACGGCACCATCAGCCTTGCGGTTGAAGCCGACCACCTTGGGCGCGTCGCCACCGCCAGATTTGGCTGGTGGCATGACCAGCTTGGGTGCCTCGACCGTCCTGATGATCGTTTCTGTCCGTGGCGGCCTGATTACCACACCGGTCGGCTGCTGTAGTCGCTTCTTTTCGATTTCGCGTTCGCGCCAGGACACAAACGGATTGTCGTTGTTGACGTAGAACGTCTTGAAATCACCGATCGGCGGCATGCTGGCCGACAACGGCATGAAGGGCGCACCCTTGTAGCCAGGCACCGGCGCCCGCGGCGGTTCGAGGACAGTCAGGTACCACCAGGTGCCAACCCCGACCAGGGCAAGCAGCGCCACGACGGCAACGATCGGCTCCCAGACGCCCTTCCTCATGGCCGCGCCTTCATTGCATCGGCCGAGGGCTTTCCTGAAGTCGGTTCCGCTTGGTCACGACCGGCGTCCGCCAGGAAGGCCATGCCGGCGAGTTCGAACACCGCCTCCAACTGCTGCACATCGTCGCGCGCCTTGGTGTTTGAACTGGAGATGGTCAAGCCGCGCAAGATCAGCGGATAGTCGCCCTCGGCGGTGGTGCCGAAGCGATGTAGGATCTGCAGGACGGTCTTGAGCGAGCCGCGGACCTTGAGCGTCAGCGGGTACTCGGCGAGCAGCGGCGGCCGCGCCAGCGGTCCGGTCTCGTACGGCTTGCCGTGGCCGATGTCGAACCATTCGACCGGATCGTCCGAATCCAGCACCACGGTCAGGGCCTTCTCGGTCAGCTGCAGCATGTCGAGCAGCGGCTGGGCCTCGGCGTCAGGCGGCACCCGGTCATCGGGCGGAAAGCCGAGACGCTCATCGCTTTCGACCCGTCGGTTGTTCGCTTTTTCGCGCAGGGCCTGGCGCACCTCGACGAAGCGGTTGAGGAAAAACTTGCCCGGCTCGCGCTCGCCCGGCGGCACCTTGAAGCGATCGGCGACGATGAAGCCTGCCTGCTTCTTGAGCGCGGCAATGTTGGCACGCAACTCGACATTGGCGGCACGCTGCTTGTCGACGCGTTCGCGCAGCACTTCCTTACCGCGGATTTTCTCGGCCGCGGCGCGGGCCGTCACCAGGCGTTCGTCGGTAGCCGGCTGGTCCGACCACATGTACCAGACCATGCCACCGGCGATCAGCACCGCCGCGCACATCGCGACGATGCCGCCACGTTGCGCTGACGTTAGGTCGGGCGTCATGGTTTCGTCTCGACGGCTGGAGCTTCAACAGCAGGTGCGGCAGGAGTCGCCGCTGGCGGCTTGCTCTCAGCCGACTTCGCCTCGACCGCAGATTCCACCTCGGCGGTCGGAGCAGCGGGCACGGTCGCCGCGACTGGCGCAGCCGGTACAACGACATCGCTATCCAGGCTGGTAAGCGGGAAATAGCAGCGGAAGCGGAAGGGGAACTCGCCGGCATCCGCCGCCGGCGTGGATGCCGGACGATCGAAGCGCTCGACTTTCGTATTGGTCAGGCGGACATCGCGGAACAGGCGCACGCCGTCAGGCGTCGACCAGTCGGACAGCGCCTGCTGGTAGCGCTCGCGGAAGGCGACCATCTGCGGATCGGTCTTCTTGACATCGAATCGGATCCGTCCGGCGACGTCGACTGCCCCGCGATCGATCAGCGAATCCTTGCGTACCGCGGTCGCCTTGGCCGAGCCGAGCCGCCCGCCAGTTGGGGGAGTTACGGCCGCGGTCTGGCCATCGTCGCGACCGACGCCGACCGTCTGCAACGAGGTGACCCACAACTCCTTCGACTCACGGGTCTGCTCCTTGAGCGCCCGCACGGTGTACAGCAGGTCTCGGGCGGCGTGGATGCGTCCGGCGACGGCACGCAGATCCTCACGTGCCGCATCGCGTTCGCCCTCCAGCTTGACCAGCTCGGCGGACAGGCGCTTGTGTTCGTCGACGGCGCGCTCCAGCAGCTCGGCTTCCGTGCGGTCGCGCTCGACATGTTCGGACAGGGCCAGCGAACCCAGCACGCCGGCCGCCAGCAGACAGGCGGCAGCGACCCACGGCCAGACCAGGCGGGTTCGCCAGGCCTGCTTGAGCAGTTCGGATTCGGGACGCAGGTCGATCCGTGGCACATCGGCGGGCGAGGCCGACACAGCCAGCCCATAGGCCCGGGCCCACAGCCAGGGTTCGGCCGTTGGAGCGCCTTCCATGCCGGCAAACGGGTCCCAACGGGTGACCGGGGCGGCGAAGCGTCGCTCGAGGTACGCCTCAAGCGCGGTCAGCCCGGCCCCGCCACCGCAGATATAGATCCGCGCCGGCGCAAGTTCGGAGCGCTTTAGCTGAGCCTTGAAGAAGGCCAGGGTGGTCGTGATCTGGCCGTAGAAGCCTTCGGCGGCGCGGGTCAGGTGCGGGCCCAAAGTCAGCGAAGCCATCTTCACGGTCGTTACGCCCGGTGACTTGGGCATCCCCAGATCATGCGCTGCGCCGGGTTCGTCGTCGAGCTCGAGTTCTAACTCGGCCTGCGGTTCGGCAGCCGAGAGCGGCGGCGGAACCGGCGGCATGTCCAGGCTCAAGCCGTCATCGATCTCCGGCAGGCTCTCGGCGACCGGCTCCGGCGGCAGCGCTGCTGCAACAACTGATGGTTCGGACTGGCGCGGCGCCAGGGCCTGCGGCAGGATCGGTGCCGCAGCGCGCTTGGCGTGCTCAGCCTCGCTGGCGGTCATGCCGGTCTCAATCAGCACCTGGGTGAACTGGTCACCTCCATAGGCCAGCCGACGGCAGGCCAGCAGCCTGCCATCGCCGACCAGGGCGACATCAGTGCCGGCTGCACCGATGTCGACCACCAGGGCCAACTGGTCGCCGACGAGCGGCAACCGGGCTGCTGCTGCAGCCAGGGCGAGCGGACCCCAGGATATGCTGCGCGGTCGTACCCCGCCACGAGCCAGTTCGCTCTGCAACAGTCGCACCGCGCCGGTGTCGACGACCAGCCCGAGATAACACACATCGTCGCCCTCGACCGCCAGGCGTACCCGGTCGATGGTTTGCGGCGGGCCGTCGTCGTTGGACAGTTCTAGGCGGATGATGCGGTCGAGCCGCGCCAGCGGCAGCGGTGCGACGTGAAGGAAACGCGCCAGCACATCCAACTCGCTGGAGGCCACCGCGCCCGGGCTGGCCAGCGGCATCGCCGCAGCCAGCTCGGCGATGACGGTCGCTAGCGAGCGTTCGGTGCCATCCTCGGCGCGACGCGGCACCGCGGCATGCGCCGCAACCGTATTGCCGCGCAGGGCAACCGCCCGGACGTGATGCGTCCCGATGTCGAGTCCAACCGACAGCGCCATGCGGACCTAGCGGCGGGCGCCGGTGCGGCTGGGCGCCGGCGCCGGGGTCGACCTGGTTTCAGCAGCCTTTGCCTTTGCCTCGGCGTCGGCGGCGCGCACCGTCTCGGCCTGGCGGGTGGTCGCCTCGGCCTGACGCACCTCCTCCGGCATGACCACCGCGGCGGTGTCGCGCAAGCGGATGATGTCTTCACCGATCTTGGCACCCGATGGGTCGATGATGTAAGCGGTGACGAAAATAAGCAGATTCGAACGCTTCACGCTCGAACTTTTGCTAGAGAACAGCCGGCCAAGAAATGGAACCGTGCGCACCCCGGGGACGCCACTGTCGCCGGTGGAGGTATTGTCCTGAGTCAGTCCACCCAGCACAACGGTCTGCCCGTTGCGGATGTGCAAGGTGGTCGCCAAGGTCCGCGTGCGGAAGTCGGGATTCTCGACGTTGAGTTCCTGCTGGGAAGCCACTCCAGTTCCGGTCTGCGCCTTGATCGTCGTAGTGTTGCGGTTCAGCAGTACGCGGACGGTGGGCTGGATTTCGAGAGTGACGACATCGCTGTTGCGCGCGATCGAAGGACGAATGCGCAGGGTGATGCCTTCGTAATCCTTGCCCCACTCTGGCTGGGGATTTGAATTCGAAATGTTGGTGACATTGCCATTACTGTCGGTTTGGTTCTGACTCGACGAGTTAGAAAAGGTGTAGCTCTTGATGTAGCTGACCGACTGGGTCAGGCGGATATTGCCTATCGCATTATTCAGGGTCAGAATGCGCGGCTCCGCCAACTGCTCAGCTTTCTCCTGGGACTCTAACGCCGAAATGGCCGCCTTGATCCCGAGGCTGCCGGTGGGCGAGAAAAGCATGCCCAGATTCAGTCCGCCGCCGCCAACTGTGCCAGCGGCTATCGGCGTGGCCACATTTTCGAAGGTTAGACCCGCGGGCGGGGTCTGGACGCCGCCACCCATGGGTCCGCCAAGGGTGACTCGGCCGTTGCTGCCGCCGACGCCCCAATTCACGCCAAGATTTTTCTCGGCTCCTTCAAGGACTTCAACGAAACGGGCTTCAATCAGGACCTGGGCGCTCTGGTAGTCGAGCGAGCGCAGCAATCGCTTCAGCTCGCTGAGCGCAGCAGGCGTGGCCCGTGCATACAGGGTGTTCGATTTGCGTTCGAGGTACAGCTTGCCCGATTCAGGCCAGCCGGCGACAATATCCGGCACTTTCTCCAGAAAGCGTTCGAGGTCGGTCGCTGCAGCGGCCCCACCTTGACCATTTGGCCTGTTTGGGACGGCCGGGGCTGCCTGGCCACCACTACCACCGCCGCCGCCATCCGCTCCGCCAGACGGCTCCATCACCTGCAACTCGGTAACAACATCGGTCAGACCGCTAGAGAGTCGGATCACCTCGCTGACCATCACCTCACTGTCAGCCGCGCCGATGAACACCGTGTTGGCCGAGTAGTTGTAGCGGACGTCGACTAGCTTAGCGATGGTCTTCAGGGCGTTCTCGACGGTGTCGTCGACCAGATGAAGGGTCAGCGTGTCGGTCGACAGGGCCTTATCGAGGATGACGTAGTTGATGCCGGCGATGGCGAATAGCGGCTTCAACACTTCACCTACTGCGACGCCGTCGTAGTTCAGGGTCACCTTCTCCTGCAGCCGGACCTTCACAGCCGCGCGATCGGCCTCTTCGATGTCCTCGTCGAACACCCACACCGTGCGTGCGATCCGCGGTCCCTCTTTGGGGATGATGAGCCTGCGATCAGCGTCAGCCATGCCCTCTTCAGCGCGATAGGCCCGCTCACGCTCAAGGATGGCCCGCTCACGCTCAACCATCGACATAAGGATGCGGTATTTGATGCGGACTGTGGCCGGTTCGTGCGGGTGGTCGCGCAGGATGGCGTTGCAGGCGTCGACGGCGCGGTTGTAGTCGTTGTCAGCTAAGTGGTACTCAACAACCTGCAGACGGCGGCGAACGTCATCGGTGGCACGCGCCTTGGCAGCGGCGTAGTCGGGCGATGCTGCGGCGCCGGCTGGACCCGCAGCCTTCGACTGTTCGTCCACCAGGCCGCGGATCTCGGCCTCCAGGGTGTTGATGCGCTGGCTGTACACATCCTGCGGCTCTGTTGTTGCTGCCGGGGCCGGCGCAGCATCACCGGCCCACAGGCCGGCGGCGAGGATCAACAAGGCAGAGGTCAGACGCACGTACACTCCTTGCGGGGTTGCCCGCGGGACGAAGCTGGTACGCCCGCCCTGGCACCAGTGTTGCCATACCTTCCGCAGCTGAAAGGCCCTATATGCCCTCCCGCACCCCCCTGTACGCCGCCCAGGCTGCCGCCGGCGGCAAGATGATCGACTTCGCCGGCTGGGACATGGCGGTGCAATTCGCAGGCATCCAGGCCGAGCATATCGCCGTGCGCACCGCCGCCGGAGCCTTCGACGTCTCGCACATGGGCCGCTTGCACCTGAGCGGACCGGGCGCACTGGCGTTCCTCTCGCGCCGGGTCTGTCGCGGCCTAGCCGACATGCGCGCCGGTCAGGTGCGCTATGGCATGGTTCTGGCCGAGGACGGCACGGTCGAGGACGACGTGCTGGTCTCGCGCGAGGGCGACCAGCAATTCCACGTCGTGGTCAATGCCGGCAACCGCGAGAAGATCCTCGGCCTGTGGCGTCCGGCTCTCGACGGGACGGTTTCGCTGCGCGATCTCTCGGCCGAGCAGGCGATGATCGCGGTGCAGGGGCCCAAAGCCCCCGCGATCCTAGCCGGACTCGGTTTGGACCCATCACTGCTCGCCAACTACGCCTTCCGGGACGCCGTCTGGGACGGCACTCCGGTGCGGGTCAGCCGCACTGGCTATACCGGCGAAGACGGCGCCGAGGTGTTCCTGCCCGCCGAACGTGCCGCCGATCTGTGGCGAGCGCTGCTCGCGGCCGGCGTCGCGCCGTGCGGCCTGGGTTGCCGCGACACCCTCCGCCTGGAAGCGGCCATGCCGCTCTACGGCCATGAACTCGACCGCACCGTCACCCCGGTGCAGGCCGGGCTGACCTTCGCGATCAACAAGGCCGGCGGATTCATCGGCGAAGACCGCATTCTGACCGAGTTGCGCGACGGCCCGGCCAAGCGTTTGGTCGGCCTGCGCATGCTCAGCAAGCGGGTGCCGCGCCAGGGCTACGCCGTCCTTCACGGTGGGACGGCGGTGGGCGTGATCACCAGCGGCACACTGTCGCCGACCTTGGGCGAGGCGATCGGCTTGGCCTACGTGCCGGCCGCCCTGGCGCAGGCAGGCACGACGGTGTCGGTCGATCTACGTGGCCAGGCGGTCGATGCCGTGTTGGTGGCGATGCCGTTCTATCGCCGGACGCGCTGAACGGGCCATGCCGGGATCCGGCCCCGTCGTCTGGCTGACCGGGCTGTCCGGATCAGGCAAGACCACCCTGGCCCACGAGGTGGCGACCCGACTGCGCGCAGCCGGGCGGTGGGTGTGCATCCTCGACGGGGATGAGCTGCGCGCCGGGGTGTCCCGCGACCTCGGCTTCAGCCCGGCTGAACGCAGCGAGCACCTGCGCCGGGTCGCCGAGATCGCCCGCCTCATCGCGCACTCTGGAGCCGTGGTGTTGGTTGCGACGATCAGTCCTGCTGCCGTCGACCGCGCAGCAGCTCGGCGCATGGCGGCAGGCCTGCAGTTCCTGGAGGTGCATCTCGACGTGCCGTTGGCGGTCTGCGCGGCACGCGACCCCAAAGGGCTGTACCGACGCGCGCGCAGCGGTCAGCTGACCAAACTGACCGGAGTCGACGCGCCTTACGACGTCCCAGCCGCCCCCGACCTCCGCATTGGCGTCGATTGCTCGCCAGCGGAGGCCGCCGAGATCATCATTGCTGCGCTCATCAACGGCGATCATATCGAATCCACATGAAGACCGCACTCATCACCGGTATCACCGGCCAAGATGGATCCTACCTCGCCGAGCTGCTGCTCGCCAAGGGCTATGCCGTGCACGGCATCAAACGGCGGGCTTCGTCATTTAACACCGAGCGCATCGACCACCTCTACCAGGATCCGCACGCCACCGACCGGCGTCTGCATCTGCATTACGGCGACCTGTCCGACGGCGGTGCCCTGCTGCGACTGATGGCCGAGGTCAAGCCTGACGAGATCTACAACCTCGGCGCCATGAGCCACGTCGCGGTGTCGTTCGAGCAGCCCGAGTACACCGCCGACGTCGACGGCATCGGCACCCTGCGCATCCTCGAAGCGATCCGCTCGCTCGGCCTGCCCTCGCGCTTCTACCAGGCCTCGACCTCCGAGTTGTTCGGCCTGGTCCAGGAGATCCCGCAGCGCGAGACGACCCCGTTCTATCCGCGCAGTCCGTATGCCTGCGCCAAGCTGTACGCCTACTGGATCACGGTGAACTACCGCGAGTCCTACGGCATGTACGCCTGCAACGGCATCCTCTTCAATCACGAGAGCCCGCGCCGCGGCGAGACCTTCGTCACGCGCAAGATCAGCCGCGCGATCGCGCGCATCAGCCTCGGCCTCGACGACTGCCTGTACCTTGGCAATATGGACTCTAAGCGCGACTGGGGCCACGCCCGCGACTATGTCGAAATGCAGTGGCGCATGCTGCAGCAGACCACCGCCGAGGACTTCGTCATCGCCACCGGCCGCCAGGAGTCGGTACGCCGCTTTGTCGAGCTGTGCTGCCAGCACGTCGGCCTGACCGTGAACTGGGAAGGCAGCGGCATCGACGAGTGCGGCGTCACCGCCGACAAACGCACCATCGTGCGGGTCGACAAGCGCTACTTCCGCCCGTCCGAGGTCGAGACGCTGCTCGGTGATCCGACCAAGGCCCACGCCAAGCTCGGGTGGAAGCCAACCACCACGCTGGAACAACTGGTCGACGAGATGATGGTTCACGACCTCGATCTGGCCAAGCGCGAACAGGTCCAGCGCAAGGCCGGATTCCAGGTCAACGCCAGTCGTGAGTAATGCCCAGGGCTTGGTCTTTATAGCCGGTCACCGCGGCCTAGTCGGCTCGGCACTGATGCGCGCCTGCGCCACCCGCGCCATCCCGACGGTCGTCCGCACACGCCAGGAACTCGACCTGCGCAATCCGGCGGCAGTGACCGATTTCATCGCCAGCGCCAAGCCCCAGACCGTGATCATCGCCGCCGCCAAGGTCGGCGGCATCCTCGCCAACGACACCTACCGCTACGACTTCATCGCCGATAACCTGGTGATTGAGCTGAACCTGATTGAAGCCTGCCGCGTCCACCACGTGCCGCGCGTGCTGTTCTTGGGCAGTTCGTGCATCTACCCGAAACTGGCGCCGCAGCCGATGCGTGAGGACTGTCTGCTGACCAGTCCGCTGGAGCCGACCAACGAGCCCTACGCGATCGCTAAGATCGCGGGGGTTAAGCTCATCGAGAGCTGCAACCGCCAGTACCGCACCGACTGGTTGTCAGCGATGCCGACCAACCTGTACGGCCCCGGCGACAACTTCGACCTCAACGGCAGTCACGTCCTGCCGGCGATGATCCGTAAATTCCACGAAGCCAAGCTGGCCGGCAACGCCCCGGTTACGCTGTGGGGCAGCGGCACCCCGCGCCGCGAGTTCCTACACGTCGACGACCTCGCCGACGGCTGCCTCCATCTCCTGGCCAACGTCCACGCCGGCCAGGTGCCGGGCGATCTGGTCAACCTGGGTTGCGGCAACGACGTGACCATCCGCGAACTCGCCGAACTGGTTCAGCGCATCGTCGACCATCGCGGCGAGATCGTGTGGGACGCCTCCAAGCCGGACGGCACCCCGCGCAAGCTGATGGACGTCAGTCGCATGACCGGCCTCGGCTGGACCGCCAGCACCCCATTGGCCGCCGGCATCGCCGGGGCCTACCGTTGGTTCCTGGACAACCGCGAACACCTCCGAGCCTAGACCTATGGCGTCCTACGCAATCCGCCCGCGCATCCTGGTCACTGGCGGGGCCGGCTTCATCGGCTCGCACCTGTGCGAGCGCCTGCTTGCCGCCGGCAGCGACGTGCTGTGCGTCGACAATTTTTTCACCGGCACGCATGACAACATCGCGCACCTCTCCAGCAATCCGCACTTCGAGCTGATGCGCCATGACGTCACCGAGCCGTTGCGCGTCGAGGTCGACCGCATCTTCAACCTCGCCTGCCCGGCAAGCCCGGTGCATTACCAGTTCAACCCCGCCCAGACGGTGAAAACCAGCGTTCACGGCGCGATCAATATGCTTGGCTTGGCCAAGCGGACTAAGGCACGCATCCTGCAGGCGTCGACCTCCGAGGTTTACGGCGACCCCACCGTGCACCCACAAACCGAGGAGTACTGGGGCAACGTCAACCCGATCGGACCGCGCGCCTGCTATGACGAAGGCAAGCGCTGCGCCGAGACCCTGTTCTTTGACTACCACCGCCAGCACCGCGTCGAGATCAAGGTCATTCGTATCTTCAACACCTACGGCCCGCGCATGCACCCCAAGGACGGCCGGGTCGTCTCGAATTTCATCATGCAGGCCCTGCGCGGCGAGGACATCACGATATACGGCGACGGCCTGCAGACGCGCAGCTTCTGCTTCGTCGACGATTTGGTCGAAGGTATGCTGCGCATGATGGACAGCCCCGCCGACTGCACCGGCCCGATCAACCTCGGCAACCCGGTCGAATTCACCATGATCGAACTCGCCGAAATGGTGCTGCGACTGACTGGCAGTACCTCAAGGCTGGTCAAGAAGCCCCTGCCGCAGGATGATCCGCGGCAGCGCAAACCAGACATCAGCAAGGCGAAGGCGAAGCTTGGCTGGGAGCCGGGCGTGGCGCTAGAGGCTGGATTGGGCCGGACCATCGCGTATTTCAGTTCCCTGGCATGATACGATTTCACGCCTCAGATTCGAAGCGTCCGCCTCAACGCGTCCATCGAAACGGCATGCATGCCGCATAATCCTCGGGTCATCCTCCTCACAGGCGGCGCCGGATTCATCGGCTGCAACCTTGCTCGCCATTTACTGGATACACATCGGTCAGCCAGAATCGTCGTGCTCGATGCGCTGACGTATGCCGGACATCGGGCCAACCTCTCCTTTGCGGAACGTGCAAGGCCAGACGGTTACCGCTTTGTTGAGGGTGACATCGCAGACGCCGTGACAGTTAACGCACTATTTGACGAGGAACGGCCAGACACCGTGATCCATCTGGCAGCGGAAAGCCATGTCGACCGATCCATAGACGATCCACTACTCTTCATTCGCACCAATGTTGTTGGCACGGCGACACTTTTGAACGCAGCGCGCAGAATCTGGCAGAAGGTTGCTAGTCTTAATGAACAGAGCGTCCGCTTTCACCACGTCTCAACCGACGAGGTTTTTGGATCATTAGGACCATCAGGAAGATTCGACGAATCAACGCCATACGACCCATCAAGCCCATATAGCGCCTCGAAGGCATCGTCCGATCATCTTGTCCGCGCCTGGGGGAGAACGTATGGGATGCCATACACGATCTCCAACTGCTCGAACAACTACGGGCCGAATCAGTTTCCTGAAAAGTTGATCCCACTTATAATTCATAATGCCTTGGCAGGCAAACCCCTACCTGTCTATGGTGCTGGGCTCAACGTCCGTGATTGGCTCTACGTTCTCGACCACGCCGAGGCAATTGACCGGGTGGTGTGCGATGGCAAAGCAGGGGAGACGTACTGCGTCGGCGGAGACAACGAATGCCGCAACATCGACATCGTCCACGCCATATGCGACAATCTTGACCAATTGCGTCCGGATCCCCTGGGATCCTATCGTCGGCTGATTGCCCATGTCGCTGACCGTCCAGGACATGACCTGCGCTACGCTATCGATGCCGGTCGTATACAGCGGGACCTCGGTTGGAAACCCAGGCAGACCTTCGTCTCGGGCCTCAGGCTGACCATCGAATGGTATTTGGACAACCAATCTTGGCTTGACGATCTGCACAAGCGACATCAGGCCGGACACCGACAGGGGCTCAGTGCAACATGAAAGGCATCATCCTCGCGGGCGGCTCGGGTAGTCGACTCCATCCGCTGACCCTCACGACCAGCAAGCAGCTATTACCGGTATTCGACAAACCGATGGTCTATTATCCGTTGTCCGTGTTGATGCTGGCTGGTATCCGTGATGTGCTGCTGATATCAACACCGCACGACTTGCCTGGATTCAAGCGCCTGCTCGGCGACGGAGCCTCCTTCGGCATATCGATTACGTATGCCGAACAGCCTCGTCCAGAGGGTCTTGCCCAGGCTTTCACGATCGGACGAGATTTCATCGCGGGGCAGCCGTCTTGCCTGATTCTGGGAGATAACCTGTTCTTCGGCGGTGGCTTGACCGATCTGGTCCAAGCCGCCGCCCGTACCACCACCGGTGCGACGGTCTTCGCTTATCGGGTTAGCGATCCGAGCCAATATGGCGTAGTTGAATTCAAAGATGGACGAGCAATTTCCTTAGAGGAAAAGCCACTTCAGGCCAAATCACCATATGCGGTTCCCGGACTTTATTTCTATGGCCCCGAAGTCTGCGATGAAGCCGCGCGACTGAAGCCGAGTAGGCGCGGCGAGCTTGAAATTACCGATCTAAACAATGTGTTTCTCCGCCAAAGCCAGTTGCGGGTAGAACACATGGGAAGGGGCATTGCTTGGCTCGATACAGGCACCCACGAAACGCTTCTGGAAGCGGCACAATTCGTTCAAGTAATCCAACATCGTCAAGGACTTATGATCGGTTGTCTAGAGGAGATCGCTCTGCGGCAAGGATGGGTTACAGTAGGTCGTGTGCAGACCCAGATTGAGCAGATGGGCAAATCGTCATACGCGGCGTACCTACGGCGAATTCTACAAGATGGTGAAACCAACGGCCCCACATAACCGCAACTATCATCATATTTTTCAGCCAAGCCGTCACCGTCACCAGCCGTTTAAAACACCATCTTCTGAGTCATGACTACGGACGCGCATCCGCAATTACAGCGAAGAGCCATCATTGAAAATGTCTGCTGGTTATTTGCAGACAAGGTGCTGCGTCTTGGCGGTGGACTCGTGGTAGGCGGGCTAATTGCACGCCACCTTGGTCCCGAACAATATGGACTGTGGAACTATGCAATCGCTTTCTCGTCGTTGTTCGGGGCCTGCGCAAGCCTGGGGCTCGACAGCATTATGGTTAGGGAGATCGTCAGGAACCCGCAAGCGCGAGCAGCGCTGCTGTCGACAGCCTTTTATCTTAAGCTAATCGCTGGCATATTGGCATTGGCGACAGCGGCAATAGCAATTCATATGGTTCGTCCCGGTGAAACGACAGCCCTCATACTGGTATGCCTGTCAGGACTCGGATTTGTCTTCCAGGCCGCTCAGGTCGCCGACTTCGAGTTGCAGGCAGGAAATAACAATCGGATCTCCGTAATAGCTCAGAATGCTGCGTTTCTTTTAATGACAATCGTAAAAATCGTACTGCTAACCCAACAGGCGCCCTTATTGGCATTTGCCATCGCGGGCGCCATCGAAGTCGCCCTCGGAATGTCATTTCTTCTGGCGACATTTTTCTGGCGTGGTGGCCGAATCGATGTCGTGCACGCGAATTGGACCGTTGCTAGGCGTCTATTAGCCGATAGTTGGCCATTGATGCTGGGTGGCATTGCGGTCTCTCTCTACATGCGCATCGATCAAGTAATGCTGGGGGCGTATCTTGACGATCATTCTGTCGGTATTTATTCCGCAGCTGTACGCATTAGTGAAGCCTGGTATTTCATTCCGATGGCCATTTCAACGGCTCTGTTTCCTACCATCGTTAAGCTAAAAGAAGCGAATCCCACATCCTACCGAAACCGCATGCAGCAGTATTTTGATGTTATGTTCGTCCTGGGTCTTGCTGCAGCCATAGTCGTAACATTAGTCGGACCAACCCTCGTCAATACGCTGTATGGACCTGAGTACGCCAACGCCGGACGTCTGCTGGTTCTCCATAGCTGGGCGGGCATCTTTGTCAGCCTAGGCGTTGCAAGTAGTTCATGGCTAGCGACAGAGGGGCTTCAGTCATACGCTCTGGTTCGGACCGCTCTTGGTTGCGTTTGCAATATTGGGCTAAACATTATACTTATACCAACCATGGGCGCTGCGGGCGCGGTCGTTGGCACGCTTGTCGCCTACGGCATTGCCACCCATTCACTCATTCTATTTCCTCAAACAAGGACTTGCGGCACTATGTTGGTCAAAGCACTGTTGCCATTACGGCTCATTCGCAGATCGCCGTCATGATGAGGTCAATACTGAAGAAAATTGGTGGGGTGCTGCTACCGCACTATCTGCGTCGAACTTTCCAGAGTTGGAAAATCCTTGCCTTTGGGTATGGTCATTTGAGAACCTGCCGGCGCTGGGAATGCAGAGACGCAAACGGCAACCCGCTACCGTGGTACACCTACCCAGCCATCGACTATCTGCGCCGTCTTGACACCAGTGGGATGCGCGTGTTCGAATACGGATGCGGCTTCTCAACGCTCTTTTGGGCAGCCAAGTCAAAATCAGTCGTTTCCATAGAAGATAACTCCGAATGGTTCCAAAAAGTTAAGTCGAGTATGCCGGGCAATGTATCCTTACATCTAATCCGGGATCCGGATCAATACATTCATGCAATCAATGACAAGACCGTTGGGACTGACGAACTCTACGACGTCATCATAATCGATGCCAAGCATCGGAACGAGACCGCTCGCGCGGCCATAGCGCGGGTTTCTCCAGGCGGGCTATTGATCTTGGACAACTCTGACTGGTATCCAGAAACCGCCACCCTACTTAGTGCCAGCGGCTTCACGCGCATCGACATGATCGGATTCGGCCCCATCAACAGCTACACTTGGTGTACAAGCCTTTTCCTGAAGCCGGGCTTTCGTCCTAACATCATCGAAGGGAAGCTCATCGGAAGCATCCCATGTAAGGCCGAAGATGATCAGCCCAGAGTCATCCCAAGTGTACGGCACGTGTAACCGCCGAAAAATGGTGAAATCCGTTCCGTCCTACGCAGATTGGCCCTTTGAATGATCAATCGCATCCGAAACCGCCTCATTTCCTGCCTGTTCGGCAAGGACTCGCGCATTGCGTACTCACAAGAAGGAGAAGATTTGTTGCTAGAGCGGATCTTCGCCGATCGGCCTATCGGATTCTACATAGACGTGGGTGCCCACCACCCCGTGCGATTCTCCAACACTTTCAGGCTATATCAACGAGGATGGCATGGCATTGTCATAGATCCCCTTCCCGGAACTCGCCGTCTGTTTAAAAATAAACGCCCGAGAGACATCTGTGTTGAAGTCGGAGTTTCAAACACGCCGGGCGACCTCCTATATTACCAATTCAACGACCCCGCTCTCAATACCTTCTCAGAGAGCCTTGCTAACGAGCGTTGCCGAAGCACTCCATACAAAATAATCGGAAAGTCGGTTATACCAACACGGCGGTTAGACGACATTCTGAGTACGCATAACCCATCCAACACGAAGATTGATCTGCTGTCGATCGACGCAGAAGGCTTCGACCTGAGCGTACTGCAGTCGAACGACTGGAAACGATGGGCGCCTCAATTTGTACTCACGGAAATACTGCAACAATCGCTACTTGCCGTTGTTGAGCGTCGGGAACCCGTAGCGCAGTTTATGCATGAACACGGCTACATTCCACTTGCCAAATTGTATAACACCGTCGTATACAAAAAATCCTAATGCCGATCGCCTACCTACGATCGCAGAATTTCGGATCACGGTCAAATGTTCCGAGCCGCCGCCTACGACAACTGTGGATATGAGTTATGCCTCATGATATAGCTCCAGTAGCCCTCTTCGCCTTTCGTCGGGCCGATCATCTTGAGCGCACACTCAGCGCCCTGGCAGCAAATGCATTGGCAGACAGAAGCGATGTAATCGCCTTCGCTGACGGGCCACGGCGGCAGGAGGATCTGCCTGGAACCACCGCCGTCCGTCAGGTGCTTGACGACTGGCGGCGAAGGGCGGCCTTCCGTTCCTTCCGGATCGTGGCCAGGGATGACAACCGCGGCCTGGCCACATCAATCATCGCCGGGGTGACGCAGGTACTCGCCGAATCTGGCAGGGTCGTGGTGGTGGAGGATGATCTCGTCACCTCGCCGGCGTTCCTCACCTTCCTAAACAAGGGACTGGACACCTACGCTGACGATAATCACGTAGCGTCGATACATGGATATTGCTATCCGGTCAGCGAACCCCTGCCGCCCGCATTCTTCCTGCGTGGGGCAGACTGCTGGGGCTGGGCTACGTGGTCGAGGGCATGGTCGAAATTCGACCCGAATGGTTCCTTTTCACTGCGCAGGCTTTCTGAACGTCGACTGCAACGCGCATTCGATCTCGATGGCTCGCGTGATCTGATCGGCATGCTCGAACAGCAGACGATAGGGCGAAACGACTCCTGGGCCATCCGTTGGCATGCCAGCGCCTTCTTGGCCGGTATGCTAACCCTCTATCCCGGTCGCAGCTTGGTACACAATATCGGCAATGACGCTTCTGGCACCCACTGCGATAGCGCCAAATATTTCGATGTGTTGCCGGACCAGGGGATACCCCCCGTCGATGTCCCCGTCATCGAAAGCGAGACTGCACGCCGGATCATCGCCGAATGGTTCAGAGCCCACACCTCGCTACGGGGCAGAATCGGCATGGTCGTCCGCCGGATCCAACGGCGCCTCTGCGGATCATCGTCATGAAAGCTGGCGATCTAGTACCTCCTATTATCGCACGCGCTCTACGCCGCATGCGTCCCGGCGCCATACGCTGGACCGGGGATTATGCCGTCTGGAGCGATGCTGCCGCGGCCGCAGGCGGATATGAGGCCCCAGAGATCCTCATACGGACCGAAGCTGCTCTGAACGAGGTACTCGCTGGACGCGCTGCGTTCGAACGCGATGGCGTGGCGTTCCACGATCCCGAGGCACGAACCGGACTGCTCTCCTCTCTACTTCTGGCACGTTTGCTCAACGGCCGCCCCCTGCGCGTTGTCGACTGGGGTGGATCGCTCGCCTCGGCCTGGCTGCAGCACCGGCGATGGCTTCCCGCCGGTACCATCCAGACTTGGGGCGTGGTAGAACAAGCGGCGGTAGTCATCAAGGGGAACCAGCTCTTGCGAGACGACACGGTATCGTTCCATACGTCGTTTGCCGATGCGTCCGCCGGTGGCGTGGACATGGTCCTGTGGGGTGCCTCCCTTCAGTACTTCGCGGAACCGCATTACTCACTGCATGAAGCGTGCGCGAGCCCGGCGTCCTATCTATGCCTAGAGCGCCTAGCGACGACCTCGCGTGGACGCGATCGTTTGACCGTGCAACATGTTCCACGTTCGATCTATCGGGCAAATTACCCTGCCTGGTTTCTTGATGCGGCCGCTCTCGGGCGCAGCTTGGGCACAGCTGGTCTTACCAAGATCCTCGACTGGTCCTGCAGTGATGATGCCGGCCTGCCCGAGACATCCTTCATAGGTCAGCTATGGAAGCGCGTATGAGGGCCTGGCTACGCAATCAATACCGACGAGCGCTATTTCGACCTGGGTTACTGTCATTCCTCATCAATCCGCACCACCTGTCTCGGTGCGCCCTGTGGCGAGATATATCCTTACTTGGTGCCGAAGCTGGCTCTGGCCGACTGTTAGATGTCGGCTGCGGCAGCCGCCCTTACCGCTCGTTGTTCCAGGTCGACGAGTACATTGGGCTGGAGTACGATACGCCAAAAAATCGCGTCGAGAAGTCGGCTGAGCTGTGGTACGATGGCGACCGCTTCCCTTGCCCGGATGCCTCGTTCGACATCGTCCTGTGCAACCAGGTGCTGGAGCATGTCTTCGACCCCCAATTATTTCTATTCGAGGTTGCGCGGGTTCTGCGACCAGGCGGACGCCTGTTACTGACCGTCCCCTTCGTCTGGGATGAGCACGAACAACCGCACGATTTCGCCCGCTATACCCGCTTCGGACTCCGCCATCTCCTCAGTAAGGCCGGTCTCTCCGTAACCACCCACCGCGTAACCCTCGACGATGGACGGGTGCTCGCCCAACTGTTTGGAGCAATGGTGCACAAACGCATCACGCTTAATCTCTGGCGACCATTTTACCATCCTGTCAGTATGCTCATCGCATTTTCAGTCAACCTCATTGGATCGACGTTTGGACGCCTGATCCCATCCACCGGTGACCTCTATCTGGATCACGCCTTGCTTGCCAGCAAGGATGGAGGCGTGGAATGACTGAGCACTTTGTCACCTTGTTCGACGAAGCCTTCCTGCCGCTTGGGCTGGCAATGTACGCCACGCTCCTTGAGCACGCCCAGCCGTTCAAATTATGGGTGGTATGCATGGATGACGGGTGCCTTGCCGCCCTGCGTCGACTGGCACTACTGCATGTAATACCCATACCGTTGGCAGAGGTCGAAGCCGAACACCCGCAGCTGATCGGAGTTCGCCCAGGTAGATCTCGTGGAGAATACTGCTGGACGGCGACCCCATTCACATTCGATACGGTTTTTCATAGAGATGTCACAGCCAAGCGGGTGACCTATCTCGACGCCGACATGGGCTTCAACCGCAGTCCGCATGTCCTGCTAGACGAGCTGACTGCCAGCGGCAAAGGCGTGCTGATCACAGAACATGGATTCGCGCCTGAACATGCCACCAAGGCTGGGACCTGCGGCCGCTTTTGCGTCCAGTTCTTGACTGTTGGCAGGGATGCTGAGTCGCGTATCGTGACAACCTGGTGGCAGGACCGTTGCATCGAATGGTGCTTTGCCCGTGAAGAACCCGAACGTTTCGGTGACCAGAAGTACCTGGATGCGTGGCCTCGACTCTTCGGAGATGCCGTCCATATCCTGGCTGATTCACGTCTGACTTTGGCACCCTGGAACGTGCATCATGTTCTAGCTCAGGAGGAGCCAATCGCTCGCCACGTCGTCTTTCACTTTCATGACATGCGCATGGCGTCACGAAAACGAGTAAGGCTTTCATGGGGCTATCACATTGGTCAACGAGCATCTCCGATCTACACAGCTCACATGAAACGTCTCGCGGAGGCTTGTAGGACCATTGAAGACGCGGGTCTACCGGTGCGGTGGCCGGGTGTCCCGGCCTGCAGCACGACACACGATAGGGGACGCTACTTGTGGCGCTGGTTACGAGGGAGAGTTGCCTGGGCGACCTTGCCCTAATGCCTGGCCGTTCACCGAGGCAGCTTGAGGATCCTTGTACTCACGGCACCATGGCCACCCACATGGCCATGCTCATTCCGCTCCAGGTCAAGTCCGATAACCGTGGAGTTCTCGCCGTGATGGAATGTGGAGAACACGTTCCATTCGTGGTACGTCGCGCCTTCGTGATCGCCGCCATGCCAGAAGGCGCTCGACGCGGGGCTCATGCCCATCGGGCCCAACACCAGTTCCTGGTCGCCACGGCAGGAGCAATAACAGTCATTGCCGATGACGGAAGCCAGCGACAGACTTGGCGCCTAGAGGGACCGACGCATGGAATCCACGCTCCGCCTATGACATGGCTTGATCTATGCGATCCATCGCCAGGCAGCAGCCTGCTGGTGCTCTGTGATGCCCCCTATCTGGCTACAGACTACATTCATGACGAGTCTGAGTTCCGCCGCCTCGCAGGTTCATGATCATGAGCTACGTCGTCCCCTTCCTCAAGCTCGGAGACCAAGTAGCAGAACTGCGCCACGACATTGATACCGCCATAGCGCGCGTACTCGACAGCGGCTGGTATCTGCTCGGCTGCGAGCTCGAATCATTCGAGCGTGACTGGGCAGGCTACTGCGAATCTACATATGCGGTCGGACTAGCCAACGGTCTTGATGCACTGCATCTCGCCCTGCGAGCGGTTGGAGTTGGCCCAGGGGATGAAGTACTGGTGCCATCTCACACCTACATCGCCAGCTGGCTTGGGGTGATGCAGGCAGGTGCTATACCAGTCCCCGTGGAATGCGATCCGACTACAGCCAATCTGGATCCATCGCGACTGGCTGCCGCCATCACCGCCCGCACCAAGGCGGTGATGCCTGTACATCTGTATGGCATGCCTGCTGAGATCGAAGCCATCGTCGGTTTCGCCCGTGCCCATGGCTTGGCCGTGGTCGAGGATGCGGCTCAAGCGCACGGCGCGCGCTTGAACGGCCGCCGTATTGGCACACACGGCGACGCAGTTGCCTGGAGCTTCTACCCGACGAAGAACCTTGGCGCTCTGGGAGATGCCGGAGCGGTGACAACCAATCGCGCCGACATTGCCGAGCGCCTGCGCGTACTACGAAATTACGGGCAACGCGAGCGCTACATCTGCGCCGAAGTTGGTGTGAACAGTAGAATGGAGGAGCTTCACGCAGCGGTTCTCGGGGTGAAGCTTCGCCACTTGGATGAGTGGAATGCGCGCCGCAGCCGCCAAGCTGGGCGGTACCTGCAAACGCTTCGAGGCATTCCAGACCTACATCTACCCGTCGTACCAGTAGGCGCCGAACCAGCCTGGCACCTCTTCGTCGTGCGCCATCCACGACGCGATGGTCTGCGCGCCGCGCTTGAGAAGGCGGGCATACAAACCATCGTCCACTACCCGGTACCCTGCCATCGACAGCAAGCCATGGTTTCGCTCGACATCCCAAACGGCTCGCTTCCCATCGCAGAGCGGCTCGCCAGCGAAGTGTTGAGCCTACCTATTGGCCCTCATCTCTCCGACGCTGCTCAGACCCTTATTATCGATGCGGTGCGCGGAGCATGTTGAGTACGAAGTCCGTACCGAGCATCAGCATCATCACCATCAATCGCAATACGGGCGATGCGGTCAAGGGAACAATTACTTCAATCCTGAATCAGCATCAATCATGCGAATGGATTGTGGTTGATGGCGGCTCGACCGACAATTCAATTGGCCTTCTCCGTGCCGCGTTGAGACCTGGAGATCGGATCATCAGTGAGCCCGATCGCGGAATATCAGATGCATTCAACAAGGGTTTGGCCCTGGCGACCGGTGAGGCGGTGCTTTTCATGAATGCCGGGGATACGTTCGCCGCTCCGACTGCGCTGGGCGAATTGGTCAAACGATGGGATCAGTCACATCACCGCTGGATAACCGGAACTGCCGAGGTGCTTGATGCCTCTGGAAAACGCCTCTACCAGCGCCAGATGCAACAACCGAAGGATCCATTCGAACTACTCCGCAGCGGCTGCCGGATCTTCCACCAGGCGACCCTGACTAACCGCCTCATGTTGCTCGAAGCAGGCGGGTTCGATCTTAGTTACCGCTTGGCGATGGATTACGACCTCTGGTGCCGCTTGATGAAGCATGGCTTTTTCCCTCAGGTTGAACCAGTGTTGGTTTGCAGATACGGCGGTGGAGGCGTGTCCGGAGACACCATGCGCTGCCTCGCCGAGCAACGCAAAGCCCGCGCAAGGAACGGCATTTCCAATGGCTGGTGTTACGAGGCCGGACTCTGGTTGGTCGCTTGGGTCAAATCGATGCTGCGCCGATACGCCGGACAGTGGGCGTACCGACTAAAGGAATGGTTGCGCCTGTGAGCGGTATCACCGTCATCGTGCCCTGTCGAAATGAGGTCGCCTGCATCAGCCATCTGCTAGATGATTTAGCAGCACAACGACTTGACGAGTCGTTGACCGTCGTGATCGCGGATGGCATGTCGGAAGATGGCACGTGGGAACTACTCCAGGGTCGACTCTCTGCGACTTCTGATCCATACAGGCTGATCCTGGTGCAAAACCCCGACCGCACCATCCCACATGGCCTGAACCGGGCAGTCGAAGCAGCGAGCGACAGCGTCATCATTCGACTGGATGCGCATGGACGGGTTCCCACCGGTTATCTATCCTCTATTGCCACTGCCATCGGTGCCCGCCGTGATCTACTCGTCGGGGCGAGAATTGAAATGATTCCTGGCAACATCAGCAGGATGGCGAGCACCATCGCACTGGTCCTCAATTCCCCCATAGGTAGTGGCGGCACCGCTTCGCGAGGCAATCTGTCCGCCCCTCGTTCCGTGGCGCACACCGTCATGTCCTGTTGGCATCGTGATGTGTGGATTGCCAATGGCGGATTCGATGAGTCATTGCTGTCCAATGAGGATTTCGATTTCGATTGGCGTGCAGGTAAGCGCGGGTGCGAGGTGCTGTCCCTCTCTTCGCCTACGTACAGGCTCATGGCTCGGCCGAACTTGCTGGCCCTGGCTCAACAACGCTGGCGCTATGGCTGGTGGAAGGCTGTCGTGCTACGCCGCTATCCGCGATCCCTGCATCTACGACAGTTGGTGCCCCCATTGGCCTTGCTCGTTGCCGTACCAATTGCCATCCTTTCGCCCACAACATTCGCAATCTTCATCGGACTTTGGCTCATCGCCGTATGGACACTGAGCTCCAGAAGCGCTCGCTATACAGATCACAACGCCATCGACATTCTTGCGCGATCACCTTTCGCCGCTGCCGTCATCCAGTTCGTATGGGCAACGGGATTAATCGCAGGACTTGTGTGCAATTGGCCTGGGCCAGAGCGACGCTCTGCGTCCTATCCCTAACCTTGCGCCGCTCGTGATGTTCCCGACCCTGCCGGCGTGTCCGCCCTCCCGGCTTCATCGCATTCCTCTCGCTGGTCCGGCCGTGCGCAGGTACTGACGCTCGCCATTGGTGATCTGGCGGCCCTGGCCGCCTGCGCTGCAATCGCCTGGTGGATCAAGACCCTGGGCAACCCGGATCTGCCGGTCGAGCAGTACCTCCGCGCCATCCCACTCTACCTCGCCGCCGGGCTGGCGGTCTATGGCGGTCTCGGTCTTTATCCTGCGCTCGGTTTCAGCCCCGCTGAAGAACTCCGCCGCCTGAGCCACGGCACCACCTTGGTCATCGTCGCCGGGATGGCGTTGACGTTCGCGGCCAAGTCGGGCGATGCCTGGTCGCGCCAGATCCTAATCGTGACCTGGGTCTCAGCCCTGGTCCTGCTGCCGCTGACGCGTACGGCCTGTCTCTTATACACATCTGACGC
>ENA-ORBV01003426-ORBV01003426.1-microbial-mat-metagenome-genome-assembly--contig:-NODE-3426-length-31691-cov-10.458499_pt1 | contig 31691 bp, 33 predicted proteins | sample MGYA00237777_ERZ505514 | MGnify/ENA primary metagenome ERZ505514 (study PRJEB26160, sample SAMN06269048) | microbial mat metagenome | isolation source: Oligotrophic lake microbial mat | place... | reverse complement strand
TCGTTCATGACCTGGGTCTGGCGCTGCGGGTAGAAGTACTGCGCCACCTTGCGCACGATGCGCACGATCTCGCGCTGCCAGGGTTCAAGCAGCGGCGCGTTTTTTTCGATGAAGTACAGCAGGTTCTCTTGCGGTTCATCGGGGAAGCGCTTGGCCTCTGGCGCGGCGCCTTCCTTTTCGGCACGGCGCGGCAGTGTGCGCCACAGGTCGTTGACCTGGCGCTGCGCGTAAGCCTCGCGGTCGATGCGCTCGGCCAGTTCTTGCGCCAGGCTCTTGCGGCTGGGGCGGCGGTAGCGGTCCACGCCGTGGTTGGACAGCGCGTGGCAGCTGTCGATGAAGTTTTCCACCGCGTCCAGCCCATGTTTTTCTTCGCAGGCCGCAACGTAGTTCTTGGCGTAGACCAGGTAATCGATGATCGACGCCGCATCGGTCCACATGCGGAACAGGTAGTTGCCCTTGAAGAAGCTGTTGTGGCCATAGGCCGCATGGGCAATCACGAGGGCCTGCATGGCCATCGTGTTTTCCTCCATCAGGTAGCTGATGCAGGGGTTGCTGTTGATGACGATTTCATAGGCCAGCCCCATGTGGCCACGTTTGTAGTTCTTCTCGGTGGAGATGAACTCCTTGCCGTAGCTCCAGTGGCGGTAGTTCACCGGCATGCCCACGCTGGAGTAGGCGTCCATCATCTGCTCGGCAGTGATGATCTCCAGCTGATTGGGGTAGGTGTCCAGCCCGAAACGATCGGCCGTGGCCTTGATGATGCGGTGGTAGCGCTCGACGAGCTCGAAGCTCCAGTCGCTGGGGCCGGGCAGGTGTTCGCTGGGGCGCTGCGCCAGCGGCAGGGGTTGCTCCAGGGCCAGGGGCTTGAGCTTCATGCGGCCTTTGCGCCTTCCTTTTTGAAGAGATCACGGAACACGGGGTAGATCTGGCTGGCCTCGGTGGCCTTGCGCATGGCGAAGTGTCTGTGCGCAGCTTGCAGGTGGCTGTATTCCTCCCACAGGTTCTGCTCTTCTTCGGCCACCTGCACGTAAGCGAAGTAGCGCACCAGCGGCAGCAGCTTTTCGCTGAGCAGTTCGCGACAGCGGCCGCTGTCGTGGTGCCAGTTGTCACCGTCGCTGGCCTGCGCGCCGTAGATGTTCCACTGGCTGGGGTCGTAACGCGCCTTGATGATTTCTTCCATCAGCACCAGCGCGCTGCTCACCACGGTGCCGCCGGTTTCGCGGGCGTGGAAGAAGTTCTGCTCGTCCACTTCCTGCGCCTGCGTGTGGTGGCGGATGAAGACAAGGTCGATCTTTTCGTAGTGTCGCGTCAAGAACAGATACAGCAGGATGAAAAAGCGCTTGCTCAGTTCCTTGCGGCCTTCGTCCATCGAACCCGAGACGTCCATCAGGCAGAACATCACCGCCTTGCTGGTGGGCACCGGCGTCCTCACGCGGTTGCGGAAGCGCAGGTCGATGGGGTCCAGAAAAGGGATGCGTTCGACACGGGCGCGCAGCGCGGTGATGCGTTCACTCAGCTCGGCGATGGTGGCCTCGGCCACCTTGTCGCCCGGCTCCAGCGCTTGCTGGCATTCCAGCAGTTGGGCTTCCAGCTCGTGCAGCTCACGGCGCGGCCCCATGCCCAAGGCGATGCGGCGGCCCAGGGCTCCGCGCATGCTGCGCACCACGCTCAGGTTGCTGGGCGTGCCGTCGTTGCTGAAGCCGGCACGGTGGCTTTTGTATTCAGGCACTTCAGCCAACTGCGTGCGCACGAGATGTGGCAAGGCCAGGTCTTCGAAGAAGACCTGCATGAACTCTTCCTTGCTCAACGCAAAGACAAAGTCGTCTTCGCCTTCGCCGCTGTCACCGGCCTGGCCCTTGCCACTGCCGCTGCCCTGGCCGCCCTTGGGCCTTTCGATGCGGTCACCCCGCACGTAGTCCTTGTTGCCCGGGTGCACCGTTTCGCGCACACCGCCAGAGCCGTGGCCGAAGACCGGCTCGGACAGGTCCTTCTTGGGGATGTGGATGTCCTCGCCGCGCTGCATGTCGCGGATGCCGCGGCCGTCGATGGCACGCTTGACGGCTTCCCTGATCTGGTCCTTGTAGCGGCGCAGGAAGCGCTCGCGATTGCCGATCGACTTGTTCTTGCCGGCCAACCGCCTGTCGACGATGTGTTGCATGGGCTCAGCTTGACTTGCGCACCCGCAGGTACCACTCGCACAGCAGGCGCACCTGCTTCTGCGTGTAGCCCTTGGCCACCATGCGGGTCACGAAATCTTCGTGCTTCTTGGCTTCGTCGGCGCTGGCCTTGGCGTTGAAGCTGATCACCGGCAGCAGCTCTTCGGTGTTGCTGAACATCTTCTTCTCGATCACCGTGCGCAGCTTTTCGTAGCTGGTCCAGACCGGGTTGTTGCCCTGGTGGTTGGCGCGCGCGCGCAGCACGAAGTTGACGATTTCGTTGCGGAAGTCCTTGGGGTTGGCAATGCCGGCGGGCTTTTCGATCTTCTCGAGTTCGCCATTCAGCGACCCGCGGTCGAAGACTTCGCCGGTGTCGGTGTCGCGGTACTCGTGGTCCTGGATCCAGTAGTCGGCATAGGTGACGTAGCGGTCGAAGATGTTCTGGCCGTATTCGCTGTAGCTTTCAAGATAGGCGGTCTGGATTTCCTTGCCGATGAATTCGGCGTAACGCGGTGCCAGCAGTTCCTTGATGAAGCCGACGTACTTGTCTTCGGTTTCCTTGGCGAACTGCTCGCGTTCGATCTGCTGCTCCAGCACATACATCAGGTGCACCGGGTTGGCCGCCACTTCGGCGCTGTCGAAGTTGAACACCTTGGACAGGATCTTGTAGGCAAAGCGCGTGCTGATGCCGTTCATGCCTTCGTCGACACCGGCGTAGTCGCGGTACTCCTGGTAGCTCTTGGCGCGCGGGTCGGTGTCTTTCAGGTTCTCGCCGTCGTACACCAGCATCTTGGAATAGAGGCTGCTGTTCTCGGGCTCTTTCAAGCGCGTGAGCACGGCAAACTGGCTCATCATCTTCAGCGTGCCGGGGGCGCAGGTGGCGGCGGCCAGTGACGAGTTCTTGAGCAGCTTTTCGTAGATGTGGATCTCTTCGCTGACACGCAGGCAGTAGGGCACCTTGACGATGTAGATGCGGTCCAGGAAGGCTTCGTTGTTCTTGTTGTTGCGGAACGCCTTCCACTCGCTTTCGTTGCTGTGCGCCAGCACCACGCCATCGAAGGGGATGGCACCAAAACCTTCGGTGCCCTTGAAGTTGCCTTCTTGTGTGGCCGTCAGCAGCGGGTGCAGCACCTTGATCGGCGCCTTGAACATTTCCACAAATTCCAGCAGGCCCTGGTTCGCCAGGCACAGGCCGCCGCTGTAGCTGTAGGCGTCGGGGTCGTCCTGGCTGAAGCTCTCGAGCTTGCGGATGTCGACCTTGCCCACCAGGCTGCTGATGTCCTGGTTGTTTTCGTCGCCGGGTTCAGTCTTGCTGATGCCCACCTGCTTGAGGATGCTGGGGTGGCGCTTGACGACCTTGAACTTGCGGATGTCGCCACCGTACTCTTCGAGCCGTTTCACGGCCCAGGGTGACAGGATGCGGTTCAGATAACGGTGCGGGATGCCGTACTCGCTTTGCAGGATGGGGCCGTCTTCGACGGCGTCGAACAGACCCAGCGGTGACTCGTTCACCGGGCTGCCCTTGATGGCGTAGAAAGGCACTTCCTGCATCAGTTGCTTCAGGCGTTCGGCAATGCTGCTCTTGCCGCCGCCCACGGGGCCCAGCAGGTAGAGGATCTGCTTCTTTTCTTCCAGCCCCTGCGCCGCATGGCGGAAGTAGGACACCACCTGTTCGATGGCGTCTTCCATGCCGTAGAACTCGGCAAAGGCCGGGTAGACCTTGATCACCTTGTTCGCAAACAGCCTGGACAACCGTGGGTCGTTGCGTGTGTCAACCGAGGCCGGTTCGCCAATGGCCCTGAGCATGCGCTCGGCGGCCGTGGCGTAGGCCAGGGGGTTGCGCTTGCACTCGGCGAGGTAGTCCTCGAGCGAGATTTCTTCTTCACGTGTGCGCTCGAAGCGCGCGGCGAAATTGCTGATCACATCCATGCGTGGGGCCTCCGAAAAAGGGGCCAGCACACGGTGGGGAGGACAACCCTGCCCCTGACCGCGCCTGGGAAGTTCTGATGAAGTCCCGGCTGTACGGGCCCAGGCTCCATCAGAGCTTTCCGGCTGTCGGCGTGTTGCGCGCACCGACGGCGATGTGATCTCAGCATGGAACATTCTGCGCGGCTGAAGCGCCGAATGAACCGCCCAAACGGGTGTCTGTTTCAAGCATCGACGGATGCCGTGCGATCACTCACGACAGCTTGCTTTGTTGCAAGCCGCGTGCCTTGCCATCATGCACTCAACGCCGCATCCGTGCATGCGGCTGACAGGGTGGGTGCACCGCGATGGAGCGACCCGGCCCGGGATTGGTTCCCCGCAGTGCGACACTGCTGCAGATGAATCGTCACCTCCTGCTGCTGGTCGTGTGCCAGGCGCTGTTTCTCACCAACAACGTCACCTTCATTGCCATCAACGGCCTGGTGGGCTTTTCGCTGGCGCCGCTGGGCTGGATGGCGACGTTGCCCGTCACCGGTTACGTGGTGGGTGCTGCGCTGTCGGCCATGCCTGTGGCGCGGCTGCAAGCGCGTGTCGGGCGCAAGCGCTCGTTCCAGGTGGGCCTGGTGGTGGCCGCGCTGTCGGCCGCACTGTGCGCGCTGGCCGTCAGCACCAGCAACTTCTGGCTGCTGGTGGCGGCCACATTGTTTGCGGGCTTCTACAGCGCCAACGGCGCGCTGTACCGTTTTGCAGGGGCCGAACTGGTGCAGCCCGCCTTCAAGGAGCGTGCGCTGTCGTGGGTGCTGGCCGGCGGTGTGGCCGGTGCTTTCATCGGGCCCAACCTGGCCAGCGCCACACGCACCTGGCTGGCGGTGCCTTTTGCCGGCGCTTACCTGGCGCTGGTGGGCGTGGCCTTGCTGGGCCTGCTGGTGATGAGCTTCATCCGGTTTCCAGAGCACGTGCCGCCCTTGCCTGGCGCGGCCACGGGTCGATCGGCGGCCGAACTGGCACGCCAGCCGGCCTTCGTGGTGGCCATCGTGGCCGCCGCGCTGGGCTATGGCGTGATGAACCTGCTGATGGCGGCCACGCCGATTGCCATGGCGCAGTGCAAACACCCCTTCGAAAGCGCAGCGCTGGTGCTCGAATGGCACGTGCTGGGCATGTTCGTGCCCAGCTTTTTCACAGGCAACCTGATCAAGCGCTTCGGCGCCATCCCGGTGATGCTGGTGGGCGCTGCGCTCAATCTCGTCTGTGTGGCGGTGGCGCTCAGCGGCGTCGACCTGATGCAGTTTCTGGTGGCACTGTTTGCGCTGGGCGTGGGCTGGAACTTCCTGTACACCGGCGGCAGCACGCTGCTGACCCAGACCTACCGACCCGAAGAGAAAAACCGCGCGCAAGGCATGATGGACACTTGTGTGTTCTGGACCATGGCCCTGAGCTCTTTTTCTTCGGGCGCGCTGATCACCACTCAGGGTTGGACCTGGCTGAATCTGGGCTCGCTGCTGCCCATCGCCGCTGTCACGGCTGCGATCTTGTGGCTGCGGCTGCAGAACCGCCGCGCCGCCGTCACTGGCGTTTCTGGTTAACCCGAGCTTTCGCTTTTTTAGATAGCGCGGCGCCGACGGAATGAATTTCACAGCCCCGGGGTGAGCCCCCTATCGTCCGCCGCCTGGAATCAATCCAGCCCGGAGGACCCATGGCTACACCCATCTCGCGCAGCTTTGCACTGGCGGCCGTTGCCGCAGCCACCCTCGTCGCCCACACCGTGGTGGTGGCGCAAACAGCACCCTTGCAGAAACTGGGCAAAGGCGAAGGGCAGGTCGACATCGTGGCCTGGGCCGGCTACATCGAACGCGGTGCCACCGACAAGAATTTCGACTGGGTGACCGACTTCGAAAAGAAGTCCGGCTGCAAGGTCAACGTCAAGACCGCCGGCACCTCGGACGAGATGGTGGCGCTGATGAACGAGGGTGGCTTCGACCTGGTCACCGCATCGGGCGACGCGTCGACGCGGCTCATCCGCGGCAAGAAGGTGCAGCCCATCAACGTCAACCTGATCCCCAGCTACAAGAACATCGATCCGCGGCTGCAGAAGGCCCCCTGGCACTTTGAAAGTGGCCAGCACTACGGTGTGCCCTACCAGTGGGGCTGGAATGTGCTCATGTACAACACCAAGGTCTTTGGCAACAAGCCGCCCACCAGCTGGGAGGTGGTGTTCAAGGAAATGACCCTGCCCGATGGCAAAAGCAACAAGGGCCGTGTGCAGGCTTTCGACGGCCCCATCCACATTGCCGACGCGGCGCTGTACCTCAAGCACACCAACAAGGCCCTGGGCATCACCGACCCGTATGAGCTGAATGAAGCCCAGTACAAGGCGGCGCTGGACCTGCTGCGGGGCCAGCGCAAGATCGTGGGCAAGTACTGGCACGACGCCTTTGTTCAGATCGACGACTTCACCAACGAAGGTGTCGTGGCCAGCGGCTCGTGGCAGTTCCAGGCCAACATCCTGAAGAGCAAGAAGCAGCCGATTGCCACCGTCGTACCCGTCGAAGGCGCCACCGGCTGGGCCGACAGCACCATGCTGCATGCCGAAGCCAAGCACCCCAACTGCGCCTACCAGTGGCTGGAACATTCGCTCAACCCCAAGCTGCAGGGCGACCTGTCGGCCTGGTTTGGTTCGGTGCCCGCCGTGCCCGCCGCCTGCAAGGGCAACAAGCTGCTCACCGACGAAGGCTGCGCGCGCCAGGGCTACAACGACTTTGAAAGGATCTCGTTCTGGCGCACCCCGGTGACCCAGTGCAAGAGCCAGAACAACGCCTGCGTGCCCTATCACAAGTGGGCCACTGACTACATCGCGGTGCTGGGCGGGCGGTGACAGCTGCGGTCAGCCTTGACCGCGTCTGCTGCACCTTCGGCACCGGCGCGCAGGCGGTGCGCGCGGTGGACGGCGTGGACCTGGAGATCGCCGCCGGCGAGTTTTTCACCTTGCTCGGGCCTTCGGGCTCGGGCAAGACCACCGTGCTGCGCATGATCGGCGGCTTCACGTTGCCGACATCGGGTCAGATCCGCATCGACGGGCAAGACGTGTCGCAGCAGCCGCCTTACGCCAGGCCGGTGAACACCGTGTTCCAGGACTACGCGCTGTTTCCGCACATGAGCGTGCGCGACAACGTGGCCTACCCGTTGATGGTGCAAAGGGCAGTGCGCAAGATGGCGCGAGCGGAACGTGCGGCCAAAGCCGACGAACTGCTGGCGCAGGTGCAGCTGCCCGGTGTGGGCGACCGCCGTCCAGCACAGCTGTCGGGCGGCCAGCGCCAGCGTGTGGCGCTGGCGCGTGCGCTCATCAGCCAGCCTCAACTGCTGCTGCTGGACGAGCCGCTGGGCGCGCTGGACCTCAAGCTGCGCGAGCAGATGCAAAGCGAGCTGAAGGCCCTGCAGCGGCGGCTGGGCATCACTTTCCTGTTCATCACGCACGACCAGCACGAAGCGCTGTCGATGAGCGACCGCATCGGCGTCTTCAACCGCGGCCGGCTTGAACAGGTGGGCACGCCGCAGCAGGTCTACGACACACCGGCGACACGGTTTGTGGCGCAGTTCGTGGGTGCGGCCAATGTGCTGGAAGGTGCGGTGGCGCAGCGCCTGGCAGGTCAGGCGGCAGCCATGCTGCGGCCCGAGCGCATTCGCGTCGGCCCGGCCGAAGGCGCACGCGCCAACGGCACGGTGGCCGAGGTGCAGTACTTTGGCAGCTTCACGCGGTTGCGTGTGGACCTGGGCGACACCACCTTGCAAGCCGACTTGCCCGCCGGTGAGCCCGCGCCCATGGCCGGCCAGGCCGTGCATCTGCACTGGGCCGCCGACGCCGTGCACCGCCTGGGTGGCGTGTGAACGCGCTGCTGCTGCCGGCCCCAACCGTCACGCTGCGGCGGCGCGCGTCTGACCTGCTGTACACCCGCCGCGGCCTCTTACTTTTGGCGCTGCTGGGGCCGCCGCTGCTGTGGTTCGGCGTCATCTACCTGGGCAGCCTTTTTGCGCTGCTGGCCAACGCGTTTTTTCGCCTGGACGACTTCACCGGCCAGGTGGTGCGCGAGGTGGGTCTGTCCAACTTCGTTGCGCTGCTGGAGCCGGCCAATCTGGACTCGGCACGCCGCACCATCGTCATGGCCGTGGCGGTGACGCTGGCCTGCACCGTGCTGGCCTTTCCGCTGGCCTTCTACATGGCGAGGCACGCCCGCGGCGCGCACAAAGCGCTGCTCTACATCGCCGTCATGCTGCCGCTGTGGAGCAGCTACCTGGTGCGCCTTTACGCCTGGAAGCTGCTGCTGGCCAAGGAAGGCGCCATCTCCTGGCTGGCCACGCAGCTGCATGCGCAGTGGCTGCTGGACGCGCTGCTGGCCACGCCCACCATCGGCGGGCCGTCGCTGAGCTTTTCGACCCTGGGCACCTTCATCGTCTTTGTCTACATGTGGCTGCCCTTCATGGTGCTGCCCATCATGGCGGCCATCGAACGCATCCCCGCGTCGACGCTGGAGGCCAGTGCCGACCTGGGCGCGCACCCGGCCACCACCTTTCGCACGGTGATCCTGCCGCTGGCCATGCCGGGTGTGGCGGCGGGGTCCATCTTCACCTTCAGCCTGACCCTGGGTGATTACATCATTCCGCAGGTCATTGGCGACAGCACGCTCTACATCGGTCAGATCGTCTACCGCCAGCAAGGTGTGGCCGGCAATCTGCCGTTTGCGGCGGCTTTTGCGCTGGTGCCCATCGTGGTGATCGCCGTCTACCTGTGGTTTGCCAAACGCCAGGGAGCCTTCGATGCGGTCTAGGTGGCTGCCCATCGCCGCCTGGGGCGTGGTTCTATTCCTGCACATTCCGCTGGCGCTGATCATCCTGTACGCCTTCAGTGCCGAGGACAAGAGCTACGTCTTCCCGCCGCCTGCGCTGACCACGCAATGGTTTGGCGTGGCCTGGCAACGCCAGGACGTGTGGGACGCCATCCGGCTGTCCTTCAACGTTGCCGCGTGGAGCACCACCATCGCGCTGGTGCTGGGTACGCTGGCCGCCGCAGCACTGGCGCGCGCCAAGTTCTTCGGCCGCGACGCCATCAGCCTGCTGCTGATCCTGCCCATTGCACTACCCGGCATCTTGACCGGCATCGCGCTGCGTTCGGCCTACCACACGCTGGAGATTCCGTTCAGCTTCTGGACCATCGTCATCGGCCACGCCACCTTCTGCGTGGTGGTGGTGTTCAACAACGCGGTGGCGCGGCTGCGGCGGCTGAATCCGAATCTCATCGAAGCCAGCATGGACCTGGGCGCCGATGGCTTTCAGACCGTGCGCTACATCGTGCTGCCGCAACTGGGCAGCGCCCTGCTGGCCGGTGCGCTGCTGGCTTTTGCCTTGAGCTTTGACGAGGTCATCGTTACGACTTTCACTGCCGGCCAGCAGACCACGCTGCCGATCTGGATGCTGCAGGAGCTGATACGCCCGCGTCAGCGTCCGGTGACCAACGTGGTGGCGGTGGTGATCATCGCGCTGACCTTCGTGCCCATCCTGATTGCCTATTCCCTGACCCGCGCCGACGAAACCGGCCACCGCTGAAACAGGAGCCTGCCATGCACCCGACCCTGCCCACCGAACTGTTCATCGACGGCGCCTTCGTGCCTGGCGAAGGCGAAGCCGAACGGGTGCTCAACCCCGCCACCGGCGAACTGCTGGTGGCCGTGCCCGAAGCCAGCGCCGAGCAGGTGCACAAGGCCGTCTCGGCCGCGCACCGCGCCTTTGACGCCTGGAGCGAAACCACGCCCATGGAGCGCAGCCGCCTGCTGCTGAAACTGGCCGACGCCATCGAAGCACGCGCCGAAGAATTTGCGCGCCTGGAAAGCCTGAACTGCGGCAAGCCCTATGCCCGCGCGCTGGCCGACGAGATACCCGCCGTGGCCGACTGCTACCGCTACTTTGCCGGTGCCGCACGCTGCATGGGCGGCCCGCTGGCCGGCGAATACCTGGCCGGCCACACCAGCATGATCCGCCGCGACGCGGTGGGCGTGGTGGCGTCCATCGCGCCCTGGAACTACCCGCTGATGATGGCGGCCTGGAAAACCGCGCCGGCACTGGCCGCCGGCAACACGGTGGTCATCAAGCCCAGCGAACAGACGCCGCTGAGCACGTTGCTGCTGGCCCAGGTGGCGGCCGAGATATTCCCCAAGGGCGTACTCAACGTCATTACCGGGCGCGGCGCCACCGTGGGCCAGCCGCTGGTGGAGCACCCGAAGGTGGCGATGGTCAGCGTCACCGGTGATGTCTCCACCGGCCGCAAGATCTTGCAGGCCGCCAGCGGCACGCTCAAGCGCACGCACCTGGAACTGGGTGGCAAGGCGCCCGTGGTGGTGTTCGACGACGCCGACCTGGCGGCGGTGGTCGAAGGCCTGCGCACCTTCGGCTACTACAACGCGGGGCAGGACTGCACCGCGGCCTGCCGCATCTACGCCGGCGGGAAGATCTACGACAAGCTGGTGGCCGACCTGAGCAGCGCCGTCAAGAGCATCAAGATGGGCACGCAGGATGAAGAAGGCGTTGAAATCGGCCCGCTGATCAGCGACCGCCAGCGCAACCGCGTGGCCAGTTTTGTGGAACGTGCGCAGATGGCCGGCCACATGGAAATCACGGCCGGTGGCAAGGCGCGCAACGGCGGTGAGTTCGGTGCCGGCTTTTTCTACGAACCCACCGTGGTGGCCGGCGCGCGGCAAGAGGACGAGATCGTCAAGCGCGAAGTTTTCGGCCCCGTCGTCAGCGTGACCCGATTCACCGATACCGAACAGGCCATCAGCTGGGCCAACGACAGCGACTACGGTCTGGCCAGCAGCGTGTGGACACAGGACGTGGGCCGCGCCATGCGCGTGGCCAAGAAGCTGCGTTACGGCTGCACCTGGATCAACACCCACTTCATGCTCGTCAACGAGATGCCACACGGCGGCCTGAAGAGCAGCGGCTACGGCAAGGACTTGAGCATGTACGCGCTGGAGGACTACACCGTACCCAGGCACGTCATGGTCAAGCTGTGATCCCCTTGGGGGTGCTGGCGGCGCCGCCAGGCCTTTGCGCCGGCCCGAGTCGCGCGCGACGCGAGCGCGAGGTTTCGCGCGCCAGTTCGATGAACTCGGTAGCCACGGGCTTCAGGCCGCTGCCCCGCCGCCACACCAGGCCCACGTCCACCGTGGGCAGCGCGTCGCGCAGCGGCCGCACTTCCACATGTTCTGCGTCCAGCGTCCACGGGCGGTACAAAAAGTCGGGCAGGACGGCGATGCCGGCACCCGCGCCCACCAGCGAACGCACCGCTTCCAGCGAACTGGTGCGCAGGATGGTGCGGGCCTTCAGCTGGTGGCGCGCCCACACGGCGCGCATCAGCTCGTCGATGCGATCGGCTTCCAGCACGATCTGGTCGCAGGCCGCACAGTCGGCCAGCGTCAGCTCGTCCTGCGAACACAGCGTGTGGTCGGACGGCAACCAGACGCGGCTGGGGCTGCGCGTCAACGTCTCGGCCACCAGCGCCTGCGGTTCGCTGAGCGCATTGCTCAGCATGATGGCCACGTCCACCTCACCGTTGATGAGCAGGTGCTCCAGGAAACGCGGCGTGTCTTCTGTGACATACACCTGCACCTGCGGGCAGCTGCGGCGGTAGCGGCTGAACAGTTCGCTCAGGTAGTAGCCGGCCACGAGGCTGGTCACGCCCACGGCCAGCGTGCCGGTCAGGCCCGCAGCCGCGTCGTCGTCTGCTCGTTCGCGTGTGGCCTCGGCCACCGTGGCCAGCACCTTGTGCGCCTTGGTTAGAAAACGGTGGCCCTGCGGCGTGAGCTGCATGCCGCGCGAACTGCGGGCAAAGAGCGTGCGGCCGAGCTCGTCTTCGAGTTCCTGCATGCTCTTGGTGACCGCGCTCTGTGCGATGTTGAGCATGCGCGAGGCTGCGGCCACGCTGCCACTTTCGGCCACGGCGATGAAGTAACGAAACTGGCGCAGCGTGATGTGCGAGGACATGGCTCTCGCGTGTGCGCCGCTTGCCGTCAGGCTTCGCCGACGCCCAGCTTGTCGAGCAGGCCGTTCAGCTCTTCCAGCGAGCCGAAGGCAATCGCAACTTCGCCTGCTTCGCCTCGCCGTGTCCGCCGCTTGACACGGATCTCGACCGCCGCCGTCAGCACGTCGGCCAAGCGCTCTTCGAGCCGCGTGATGTCGCGCGACTTGGTCTTGGCTTTGGTCGGCGTGCGGCGGTCTGATTCGAGCTGGCCCGCGCGTGCCACCAGGCGCTCGGCATCGCGCACGCTGAGCTTCTTGGCGGCAATCTCTTGTGCGGCCATCACCTGCTCGGCCGCCGGCAGGGACAGCAGCGCGCGGGCATGCCCCATGTCGATGTCACCTGCCAGCAGCATCTGCTGCACGGGGTCGGCCAGGTTCAGCAAACGCAGCAGGTTGGACGCCGCGCTGCGCGACCGGCCCACGGCCTGCGCGGCCTGTTCATGCGTGAGCTGGAACTCACTGACCAGGCGCTGCAGGCCCTGTGCTTCTTCCAGCGGGTTCAGGTCTTCGCGCTGGATGTTTTCGATCAGCGCCATCACCGCTGCGGCTTCGTCGGCCACCGGCTTGACGAGCACGGGCACGGCGTCCAGCCCGGCCAGACGCGCGGCGCGGAAGCGGCGTTCGCCAGCGATGATCTCGTAGCCGCCGTCCACCGGCCGCACCAGGATCGGCTGCATCACACCCTGGCTCTTGATGCTTTCTGCCAGCTCGTACAGCGAACCTTCGTCCATGCGCGTGCGCGGCTGGTACTTGCCGGTGCGCAAGGCGCTCAGCGGCAGCGAGGTGGGCGTGCCGGCTTCGGCCTTGGGCGCGTCGCTGACCTTGGGGCCGAGCAGGGCCTCCAGGCCGAGGCCCAGGCCCTTGGGTTTCTTGGTGACCATGCGGCGGATTGTCACAGAGCCCGTGACGCGCGCCGATGGCGTTCGGCTGCTGGGTGCAGAACATCGCGCTCCAGGTAGCGTCGCAGTTTTTGCACGCGCGGGTCCTGGCGGCCCGGCATGTGGTCCAGGTAGTCGATCACCGCGTCCACGCGCAGCAGCAACACCCCTTTGGCGTCGCGCCGCCACATGCCGGGCATGCGCGCGGCCAGCACGTCGTCTGTTTCATGTCGACTCAGCACCCGCAGCAGCCCCCGGCCCCCCAGCCAGACATGGCGACCGTCGTCTTCCACACGCAGGCCAACGCCTGCAAAGGCGTGGTAGCTTCCCTCATCACGGGCCCAGAAACGTTCGCGCACGGCGGCGCTCAGGTCGGGCAGGTGTTTGCCGGCCCACCACACACCACCGATCAGCAGCGTCGCGATGGCCACACCGGCGACAAAGGCCCAGGAGACTCCCGAGCCCAGAACGTGCGTCCAGCCCAGCACCACCATCAGCAGAATGGCCACCAGAACGGCGCGACCGAAACGGCTGTTCATGGGCGTTCAGGCACTGGCTTGCAGCTGCCGGATCAGGTCCAGGCCATCAGGCCAGTCGCCCAGCCCGGTGTCGGCATTGACGTGACCAGCCGCGCCCATGGACAGCACGGACGCGCCCCAATCGGCCGCCATCTCGAGGGCGCGGTCGGCCGTGCAGAAGGGGTCGCTGCTGCTGTAGGCCACCAGCGCCTTGAAAGGCAGGCGCTGGCGCACGATGTGGCGCCAGCTGGCCAGTTGCGGTGGCATGTCCTCGCGAGCCGTGTCGGGTGGCGCCACCAGCAGTGCGCCGGTAACGCTGGAGGTGTCGCTGGCGTGTGCAGCCCACGCCGCCACCAGATGGCAGCCCAGGCTGTGCGCCACCAGCGACGTGGGCCGCGCTTCGGCGCGCACCGCTTCTTCCAGACGCACCATCCAATCACCGCGCAAGGGCCAGTCCCAATTGGCCTGTTCGACACGATGAAAGCCATGCAAGTCCTGCCAGCGGCTCTGCCAGTGCGCCGGGCCGGAGTTCTGCCAGCCCGGCAGGATCAATACCCGATGTTGGCCTTGCATTGCCTTTATCCTTGCTGCATTGCAGCGGCATTGTCATAGGACACCGAAATGGCTTTCACTGTTTTTGTCGACGGCCAGGAAGGCACCACCGGCCTGCGAATCCACGAGTACCTGGCGGCGCGCAAAGACGTGGAAGTGCTGCGCATCGCTGCCGACCGCCGCAAGGACAGCGCCGAACGTGCGCGCCTGCTCAACGCAGCCGACGTGGCGTTTTTGTGCCTGCCCGACGCTGCGTCGCGCGAGGCGGCCGCGCTCATCACCAACCCGCGCACCTGCCTCATCGACGCCAGCACGGCGCACCGCACGGTGCCAGGCTGGGTGTTTGGCCTGCCTGAGCTTGCGCCCGAGCAGCGCGACGCCATCCGTGCGTCCAAGCGCATCGCCAATCCGGGCTGCCACGCCAGCGCCTTTATTCTGCTGATGCGGCCGCTGGTGGATGCCGGCCTGGTGCCGGCAGCGTTGGCGGTGAACGCCACGTCGATCACCGGCTACTCGGGCGGCGGCAAGAAGATGATCGAGCAGTACCAGGCGGCTGCGGCATCGGACGCTGAGCCTGCGCTCACTTCACCAAGGCCCTATGCGCTGACGCTGACGCACAAACACCTGCCGGAGATGATGGCGCACACGGGGCTGACGGCTGCGCCCATCTTCATGCCCATGGTCGGCAACTTCTACAAGGGCCTGGCCGTGACGGTGCCGCTGCACCTGAAGGCTTTGGGCACCACGCCCGAGGCCGTGCATATGGCGCTGGCCGCACGCTACGCCAGAGAGCGCTTCATCCGCGTGATGCCGCTGCGCGACCCCGGCACACTGGAAATCGGATTCTTCGATGTGCAGGCCTGCAACGACACCAATCGCGTCGACATCTTCGTCTTTGCCAACGACTCGCAGGTGATCCTGGCTGCGCGGCTGGACAACCTGGGCAAGGGTGCCAGCGGCGCTGCGGTTCAGACAATGAACGTGCACCTGGGCGTGGACGAAAGTCTTGGGCTTTAAGTCTTTGGCTTTAAGATTTGGGCTTTAAGTCAGCGGTCACTCACATTCCATCTTCTCGGGCTGGGGCCTCCCGGTAGTGGTATCCGTACGCAACAACAAAGCCCAGGCGCCGATAAACCGACAAGGCAGGCTCGTTGCCAGCTTCTACCTGCAGGTATGCGGTCTTGGCACCCTGCAAGGATGAAATGGAAAGCATGCGCTCACACAAAAGTCCTGCCAACCCCGTACCACGTGCGGACGGGTGTGTGAAGACGTCGTAGAGCCCCACCAGATCGGCCTCGCGTGCGAACTGGCCGCAGGCCAGCACGGCGCCGTCAGCGTCACGCCTGATGGCAAAGCCGTCGTACTGCACGGGCGAGTGCAACAGACGGAGGGCATGGCTGACTCTGTGTTCGACCGGTGAGCCACGGAGCTCACCCACCACTTCAGCAAATTGAGCGCCAGGAAGCCTGGCCCAATGCGTGCCGTCGGGCAATGGGCGCTGCACCAATCGTGAGAGGTCGGATCGGATCATCACCTGCGTACGGTCCACCACGCCATGACCCAGTTGCGCGAGTTCGGCGTCCAAACCAGGCGGTTGGGTGAACGGGGTCAGGCGAAAGATCATCGGCAGACAAGCCTCTCGGTAGACCTGGGCTGCCATCACCAGCTTGTCGGCCACCGGCAGCCGCCCGGCCGCCACGGCATTGATGCAGCGTGCGCGGCGTGCCTTGCCCGGCAGGTAGCGCACCAGCCAGCCGTCCAGCCAGCGCTGCTGGGGCGGGGCGCTGGCGTTGAGGCCGGCATCTTCTACCCGCGACATCAAGGTGTCGTCGAAGCTGGTCATGCCGTTCAACCCAACCTGGCGGACATCTCTTTGGCGAACTCGACAAAGGCCACCGCCCCTTTGCTTGAAGGGTCGAAGTTCACGCCAGGCTGGCCGTAGCTGGGCGCCTCAGCCAGGCGCACGTTGCGCGGGATCACGGTGTTGAACACCTTGTCGCCAAAATGCGCCTTGAGCTGCTCGCTCACCTGCTGCTGCAGCGTGATGCGCGGGTCGAACATCACACGCAACAGGCCGATGATCTCCAGCTCTGGGTTGAGGTTGGCGTGCACCTGCTTGATGGTGTTGACCAGGTCGGACAGGCCTTCCAGCGCGAAGTACTCACACTGCATGGGCACGATGACGCCATGTGCGCAGCACAGGCCGTTGAGCGTGAGCATGCTCAGGCTGGGCGGGCAGTCGATGAGCACAAAGTCGTATTCGTCCTTGACCGCCAGCAGGGCGTTCTTCAGGCGCCTTTCACGGCGCTCCAACGAGACCAGTTCAACTTCGGCGCCGGCCAGATCGCGGTTGGCACCCAGCACGTCATAGCCGCCCTGCGGGCTGAGCTTGCGCGCTTCGCTGATGGCCGTGGTTTCCAGCAGCACGTCGTAGACGCTGGGGTCCAGGCTGCGCTTGTCGATGCCCGAACCCATGGTGGCGTTGCCTTGCGGGTCCAAGTCCACCAGCAGCACCCGGCGGCCCACCAGGGCCAGGCCGGCAGCCAGGTTGACGGTGGTCGTCGTCTTGCCGACGCCGCCTTTCTGGTTGGCGATGCAGAAGATGCGCATGGAGCTAGATGCAGGCGGTCATTGGGTTGACAGGCGGATGCCGAAACCCACCAGAAAGATACCGGCCAGCTTTTCCAACGCCCGTGCCAGCCGGGGGTGCGCACGCACCTTGGCGCTGACGGCGTCGGCAAAGGCACACAGCGTCAACGCGTAGGCGGCGGTGATGACAGCGATGGTCACCGCCATGGCGGCAAAGGTGAGCACACCGCGGTGCTGTACGGGGTCGATGAACAGCGGGAAGAAGGCCATGTAGAACACGATGGCCTTGGGGTTGAGGAGGGTGATGAAAAAGGCTTGGCGCGCATAGCGGCGGGCCTCGATGCGCACAGGCGAAGCCGAGCCTGGTTTGGCGAAGATGAGCCTGAGACCGATCCAGATCAGATAGGCTGCCCCGGCATACTGCACCAGGTGGAAAACCGTGGGGTTGGCGGCCAGCAGCGCCGCAACGCCAGCCACGGCCAGCCACATCAGCACCTGGTCACCCAGGATCACGCCCACGGTGGCCGCCGCACCGGCGCGAAAACCGCCCTTGCCGGTGGAGGTGATGAGCGCAAACGTGCCGGGTCCGGGCAGGGCCAAGAACAGCAAGATCGTGGCGCAGAAGGCGCCGAAGTCGGCGATGCCGAGCATGGTGAAGTCCTGAGTGTGGGAGCGCCCGCTTCAGCGCGGTGCTGCGGTGTGCGGATGGGCTTGCCAGCGGGTGAGATCGAAGCCTTGTTGCACGAGGCGGGAGCGTATCTCAGTTTCGTCAGCGGGCGGCAGGCGCGGCGTGCGTGACAAGACCCAAAGGTATTCGCGCTGGGCCTCGCTGACGACGGCATAGCGGCCGTCGTCCGCGAGCTGCACCACCCAGTACGAACCCCAGATGGGCAGCCAGCGCAGCATGGCCGGCAAGAAGCTCACCTCCAGTTGTGCCGGCTCCAGTTGCGTGCCACACAGCACCGACCCGTCAGGCCGGGCGACACCGGTGATGGCGTCGATGCTGCCGTCGGCACGCCGGCAGCGGTTGATCACCTCGACTCTGCCGCCTTCCAGCTGCCTGTAGGTAGCAGACGTGTCGGCCACACACTGGCTCTGGAAGCGGTTGGGAAACCATGCCACCTGATACCAGGTGCCCATGTAGTTGGGGACGTCCAGGCTGGGTAGCGCTGTGACGGGGGCTTGCTGCGCGTGAGCGGGATACGGCAGCAGACATGCAGCCGTCAGCAGCGTGAAAATCAGCAGGTTAGGGGTCATGGCGGGGCCGGGTTGGGGGCGGGGAAGGGTGTGTTCTTGCGCATCCAGACCAGGCAACGGCGTGCTTCCAGTCCGGGCACGGTGAGCGGTTCCACGTGAAACACTGTCACGGCGGGCAACAGTTCGGCCATCTCAGCATCGGGCGTTTTGCCCTTCATGGCCATCCACACACCGACTGGCGCCAACAGCGTTTGCGTCAAGGCGGTGAAATCGAGCAGCGAAGCAAAGGCGCGGCATGTGATGACGTCAAAGGGTGCCGACGTCAGTTGTTCGACCCGGGCATGCACCGCATTCACGTTGCGCAGGCTCAGCTGCCCGGCCACCTGGCGCACAAAGGCTGCCTTTTTTCCTACGCTGTCGACGCAGCTCACGTGAAGAGCCGGCAACATGATGGCCAGCACGACACCCGGCAGTCCACCGCCACTGCCCACATCCAACAGACGTCGGGTGCCCGAGCCGGCCGGGCACTCACGTTGCAGCGGCTTCACCACAGCCAGGCAGTCGGCCAGGTGCTGTGTCAGCATGGCATCGCGCTCGCGCACCGATGTCAGGTTGTACGTGGCATTCCACTGCTGAAGCAGGTCCAGGTACTGCAGCAAAGCATTTTCCTGATGCGGCGTGGGCGCCAGATGCAGCGCCGCGCAGATGCCAGCAACAGGGCTCACCGGTCAGGCGGCCTCGCCTGACACCGCACCCGTGGCAGAACCTTTGGATCGCCCCTTTTTCAGGTGCACCAGCAACAGCGAGATGGCAGCCGGCGTGACGCCAGAAATCCGGGAAGCTTGGCCCAGGGTAGAAGGGCGGTGGCGCTTCAACTTCTGCCGCACTTCAAAGGACAGCGCCGTCACGGCCGTGTAGTCCAGGTCTTCGGGAAGTTGCAGGTTTTCCAGCGTCGAAGCGCGTTCGACCTCTTCATTTTGTTTGTCGATGTAGCCGGCGTACTTGATGCCGATCTCAGCCTGCTCGATCACGGCGTCGGCCTCAGCCTGACCGAACTCAGCCCGCAATGTTTCACGTGAAACCGCACCGGGATGTCGAGCGATCTGCGCAGCCTCGCAAACCGCATCAAAGCTCACTCCGGGCCGCCGCATCAGGTCAGACAGCGCGTACTCGTGTTCCAGCGACTTGCCCAGCAGGCGCTCGGCGTCCGCCGCAGGCAGGGTGGCCGGCCGCACCCACGTCGCGCGCAAGCGCTGCAACTCGCGCTCCAGCCGTTCTCGCTTCAGGCAGAAAGCCGCCCAGCGGCGATCGTCCACCAGTCCCAGCCCCTGGCCGGCTTCGGTCAGGCGCAGGTCGGCGTTGTCTTCACGCAGTTGCAGGCGGTACTCGGCCCGGCTGGTGAACATGCGGTAAGGCTCGGTCACACCCTTGGTCACCAGATCGTCCACCAGCACGCCCAGGTAAGCCTGGTCGCGGCGGGGCAGCCACGCTGGCTGACCCTTCACCTGCAAGGCGGCATTGACACCCGCGTACAGCCCCTGCGCCGCTGCCTCTTCGTAACCCGTGGTGCCGTTGATCTGGCCCGCAAAGAACAAGCCGCCGATGGCTCGGGTTTCGAAGCTGGATCGCAACTCACGCGGGTCAAAGTAGTCGTACTCGATGGCATAGCCGGGTCGCAGGATGTGCGCCCGCTCCAGGCCCTGCATGGACTGCACGGCGGCGATCTGCACATCAAAGGGCAAGGAAGTGGAAATGCCGTTGGGATAAAACTCGTGCGTCGTCAGTCCTTCAGGCTCCAGAAAAATCTGGTGCGCGTCCTTGTCGGCGAAGCGGTTCACCTTGTCTTCAATGCTGGGGCAGTAGCGCGGGCCCGCACCTTCGATGACACCCGTGAACATGGGGCTGCGATCGAAGCCGCTTTTGATGATCTCGTGTGTGCGGGGGTTGGTGTGTGTGATCCAGCAAGGCACTTGCCGCGGGTGCTGCGTGGCGTTGCCCAGAAAGCTGAACACAGGCACCGGGTGCAGATCACCGGGTTGTTCTTCCAGCCGCGAAAAGTCAATGGAGCGGCCATCGATGCGCGGCGGTGTGCCAGTTTTCAGCCGGCCCTGCGCCAGCTTCAGCTCTTTCAGCCGCGCCGACAGGCTGATGGCCGGCGGGTCACCCGCTCGACCGGCGCTGTAGCTCTGCAGCCCGACGTGGATGCGGCCGTCCAGGAACGTGCCGGCGGTTAGCACGACGGCCCGGGCGCGGAAGCGCACGCCCACCTGCGTGACGGCACCTACCACCCGGTCACCTTCCAGCATCAGGTCATCCACCGCCTGCTGGAACAGCCACAGGTTGGGTTGGTTCTCCAGGCGGTACCGGATGGCGGCCTTGTAAAGCACCCGGTCGGCCTGCGCCCGCGTGGCGCGCACGGCGGGCCCCTTGCTGCCGTTGAGGATGCGGAACTGGATGCCCGCTTCGTCGGTCGCCTCGGCCATCGCGCCACCCAGGGCGTCAATTTCCTTGACCAGATGCCCCTTGCCGATGCCGCCGATGCTGGGATTGCAGCTCATCTGCCCAAGCGTTTCGATGTTGTGCGTCAACAGCAGGGTGGTGCAGCCCATGCGGGCGGCGGCCAGCGCGGCTTCGGTGCCGGCATGACCACCGCCGACAACAATCACATCAAAGGTTTGCGGGTGCAGCATGGAGGTTGCGATTCTACGGAGTTGCACCTGCAGCCAGCGCTGGCAAGGCCTGAGCAGACCTGTCCCAACGCCTGTCCCAATGCCTGCCCCACCAGCGGACGAAGAAGAAGTGCGCCACTGTGTTGACCAGGGACTCGACGATGGTGATGGCGCCTGCTAACGCCACACTTCCAGGCAGCGTGTAGCTGACGCCGAAGGCAATGCCCAGGTGCGTGACACCAAAAGTTGCGGACTTCGTCATGACCCTCTAAAAAACGAATGATTCCTGTTCGCAATTGTCGTTGTCAGAGTCCTGACTGTGCATGGTTTTGTTTGACACCGGGGATAGCATCCGCGCATGGACTGTCGCCCAAGCTGCGGCGCGTGCTGCATCGCGCCGTCCATAACGTCTGCCATTCCCGGCATGCCCAGCGGCAAAGCGGCCGGTGTGCGCTGCATGCAGCTGGACGACGCTGAACGCTGCCTTCTTTTCGGCCGGCCCGAACGGCCTGCCGTGTGTGCTTCGCTGAGGCCGACGGCTGAGATGTGCGGCGACAGCCGTGCCCAGGCTCTCTTGTGGATCTCGCAGCTGGAAGTCAGCACCCAACCCGGCCAGCGCAGCTGAGGGCGGCGGCCGCCCGGCGGGCGCGAAAAAAAAAGCGCCATCCCCGGGGGGACGGCGCCAAAGCACACGATCGCATGAGGGACGGCGGTCCGTGCGCCTAAAGAGCCAGGGTCATGATCACCAACACAACCCGGGCGCTGCACTGGCGCGGTCCACAAGGACCCGCCAGACAGTTCATTGCACCACCAGCGGCGGCAAAGCGAACCTACAAACCCTTGTAGTTCGCACGCGCCGAAGCGGCTGCTGTAGTTCTTGATTTGAGACGGGCCACCGTCAGGCGGCTACGCCCGAATAGCTGATCGAGCCGACTTTCATCAGCTCGACAGGCCGCCCGCGCGGTGCGCGGTGGTCACCGGAGACGGCCAGCACCTCCACCGCAGATTGTTGCCAGGGCAGTTCGTGCAGGATGCGGTTGACGCAGACCAGCGACTTCAGCGCATCCAGCGTGCGGCCCCGCTTGTCAACGAAGCGCACGTTGGTGATCACCGAATTGGGATCGGCCAGCAGCAGCACGCCCGGGCGCAGCTCAACCCACTCCCAGGCCAGGCCCACATGGGCGCTGCCCACGTTGCCCACCCACACCGAATTGCCTGCCACCGGCTGCGTGCCGAGCCGATCTGCAGTGACACGTGTGCTCATGTGCAAGAACGTGGGCCACTGGCGCGTTGCCGGTGGCAAGAACCAATCAATAATTGGCCAAGATTTGATCATCCAAGATTGAAGACCCATTTCGCACCCCTTCGGCTGTTTGTGACTCGATCGTCGCCACGCGAGCGCTCTTGCGCAACCTACAAACCTTGATGGTTTACACAAGGCCAGGATGAGGTACCAGGACTACCAGGACGTCGGTGCATCACCAGACAAGGCGACTTTCGAAGAGCGCCTGCTTCAGGTCGCCCAGAAAATGGACTTCGGCATCGTCTGTGCTGCGTTGGCCGTGGACCAGCCCGGAGAGAAGCCCCTGTTCGTGATGATCGGCAACACGCCTCAGGCTTTTCTGGAGGCCTCGCGCAACTTCGAAAACGTGCAGCGCGACCCGGTGATGCGTCGGCTCAAGTCCACCAACAGGCCCTTTGTCTACGACCAGTCGCTTTACATCGAAGAAGACGCTGCCGACCTGTGGGAAGAGCAGGCACCCTATGGTTATCGCACGGGCATCTCGATGGCCCTGCACATGCCGGCCGGGCGCCACTTTCTACTGGGTGTGGACCGCGAATCGCCACTGCCTTCAGAAGACCAAGCGCTGACCCGCCTGATGGCCGACCTGCAACTGCTGGCCGTCTATGCACAAGAGACGGCAGTGCGCGTGCTGATGCCTGACGCCAAACCGCAGTCGCCCATGCCGCACCTGACGCAGCGCGAGCGCGAGGTGCTGCAGTGGACACGCGAGGGCAAATCCGCCTGGTCGGTGGGCCAGATCCTGTCCATGAGCGAACACACGGTGAACTACCACCTGCGCAATGCCATGCGCAAACTGGGCGTGTCCAGCAAGCACATCGCGATCTTGAAGGCACAGTCCCTGGGCCTGATCTAGGCCTGTCGCTGCCGCCTGTCACAATGGTGTGACCTTGTCAAGCTACAAAGGCACACGGCTACCAAACCCCCCTTTGTCTTGGTGAAATCAGGTTTGTGGCTTTTGAAAGCCGTTACCCCACTTGGAGATCACCATGACCTATTCCACAAACTCCTCTTTCCCCCGTGGCGGCTGGGGCGCAGTGCTGGACTGGTTGTTCGGCGCCTGAGCCGGGCCTGAAGCCAAAGCCTGGACTGATCCCGAGCGCTGGCGCGCTCATTTCAGCGCAGCACTCTTGAGGGTGCGCGCCACAAACACCACGGCCACTGCGGCCAGCACCACACAAACCGCAGTGGCCTGTGTCACGTCTGGCCAAGCCAGAACTTCGCCCTTGAGCACACGGCCCATCAGCGTGGTCTGAGCCAGGGCCGGCACCCACAGGTGCCAAGGTGCCGTGCCTTCCTGGTTGAACACCGTCACCAGCGGCAGCAGCGACACCACCAGCAGCACCACCGTGGCGTTGGCTTGTGCTTCCTTGAAGCTCTTGCAGCGGATCGCAATGGCCATCAGCACCGCCGCCAGGGCCCCCGCCAGCGGCAGCAACAAGGCGATGAAAACTGCCGCCTCGCCCACACCAAAACGGAACATCGCGGCCAGCGCCTCGCTGCGCAGCAGCCACTGCGCGGGCAGGAAACTCAGACACGACAGCACGGCGATCAAGAGGCCGACGCTGGTCACCGCGCCCCATTTGCCCAGCACCAGCGCCATCCGCGGTGCCGGGTTCATCAGCAGCGGTTCCAGCGAGCCGCGCTCGCGTTCACCGGCCGTGGTGTCCAGCGCCGCGTTGAGCGCGCCGTAGAGCACTGCCATCAGCACGAAGAAGGGAACCATGGTGGCCAGCTGCGCGGCACGCGTGGCCGGGTCGGCCAGGTCGCGCTCTTGCACACGCACCGTCTCCAGCGCGGCCGGTGCCACACCGCGAACCGAAAGCCGCAGGGTGGCCTGTTCCTGGTTGAAGGCCCGCAGCAGGCGAAGCAACGGGCCGGTGCCCGTGTTCGCACGCTGGTTGGCGGCGCTGCTCACCACTTCCAGCAAGGGCGGTTCACCGCGCGCCAGGTCGGCTTCAAATGTGGCGGGCACCAGCAGCACAGGCTCGCCGAGCTTGTTGTCGCGCAGGGCCTGCTCGTAGTCGGCCGGTGCGGCGCGCACGGTGTAGGTCTGGCGCTGCAGAAAATTGTGCAGCGTGGGCGCGTGTTCGATGCCCACCACCACCAGTTCTCGCGCCTCGGCCCGCTTTTCGATGCCGGCCACCAGGTTGCTGATGAGCACCAGCACCAAAGGCCCGATGGCCACCGAACTGAGCAGCACCATCATCAGCGTGCGGCGGTCGCGCAGTGCGTCGATCAGTTCCTTCAGGTAGACGCTCCAGGCGGCGGCGATCATCGGGTGGCTCCTGTGGCCGGCCCGGCAACAGGTGTTGCATCGAAGGCCAGTTGAACGAAGGTGTCTTCGAAGTCGCTGCTGCCAGCCTGCGCCATCAACTGCTGCACGCTGCCGCTGGCCACGGTGCGGCCCCGGGCCACCACCACCACGTGGTCACACAGGCGTTCCACCTCTTGCATGATGTGGGTCGAAAAAATGATGCACTTGCCCTGGTCATCACGAAGCCGGCGCAGGGCCTCGCGCAGCGCGCGGGTTGCCAGCACGTCCAGGCCATTGGTGGGTTCGTCCAGCACGATGTTGGCCGGGTCGTGCACCAGCGCCCGGGCCAGCGCGGTTTTCATCCGTTCACCCTGGCTGAAACCTTCGGTGCGGCGGTCCAGCAGCGGTTTCATCTCCAGCACGGCAGCCAGCACATCGGCGCGGGCCGATGCGGCAGCGGTGCTCATGCCGTGCAGTCGGCCGAAGTAGACGATGTTCTCGCGCGCCGTCAGCCGCGGGTACAGGCCACGGGCGTCGCTGAGCATGCCCATGCGGGCCAGCGCCTGGCTGGGCTGCTGCGCCACGTCGATGCCATCCACGCGGATGCGGCCGGCATCGGGCTCGATCAGCGCTGCGGCCATGCGCAGCGTGCTCGTCTTGCCCGCGCCATTGGCGCCCAGCAAGCCGGTGATGGCACCGTTGGCCGCCGTGAAGTCCACACCCGCCACGGCGGGCACCACCCGTTGCTGGCGCCCACGCCCGACGGTGAAGGCCTTGAAGAGTTGCTGCACTTCGATCATGGCGCCACCCCCAGCCCTGGCGGCACAAACGCACCCGGGCGCGGCATGCCCTGGGCGCAGCTGGCGTCCACCTGCAGCGCCAGTTCGTCGGTGTCGGCATCGATGAAGCGGAACAGCACGTCGCGCATGCAGGCCAGCCCCATCACGCCATGACCGGCTTGCGGCACCACCACGTGGCGCGCCTTCGCTCCCAGCAACTTCGTGATGCGCTCACCGTGGCGTGGCGGTGTCACCGGGTCGGCGCCGCCCGACAGCACCAGCGTAGCCGACGGCGCCGTTGGCACCTGGTAGAAGGCCGCCGGCACTTCGCCACGGGGCCACTGCGCGCACACCTGCTGGTACAGCGTGGACAGGCCACTGCCGAAGTCAGCACCCGGTGCATCGGTGCTTTGTGCCAGGCGCGGCAGGTCTTCTGCACACACCACCGAGTAGTGCATGCCTTCGCTCATGCGCCCGGCGCTGCGCGAACCCAGTGCAGAGGCCAGACCCATCAGCGGCTCGAACCGCCCGCGTGCGCCTTGGCTGATGGCCAGCGGCAAGGCAGAGGCCAGCACCGGCGCGTACAGCGGCGCGCGCACCAGGCCCAGCACCAGGTCACGGGTGATCGTCAGCTTCTCAGCCGCGCCCGTCAGCGGGTGCTGCACGGTCGCTTCCCGCGGCAGGCTGGCCAGCAACGACCGCCAGTCGGCCGCCAGCAATGGCCAGCGTCTGGCACAACCCGGCTCGGCCTGACAGGCCGCCAGGACCGCGTCGATGGCGGCCTGGGCGTCGGTGGACATCGCAGCGGGCATCACCATGTCGGGCGGCGCCACGCCGTCGATGACCAGACGCCGCACCGCGGCCGGGAACTGCCGCATGTATTCCAGCGCCGCGCGTGTGCCGTAGGAGCCGCCCACGACGTTGACCTGCGCCAGGCCCAAAGCCTGGCGCACGGCATCGGCGTCTTGCATGGCCACCGTGGTGGTGTAGTGGCGCAGGTCGCCGTGCGGCAGGGTCTTCAACTGCGCCATGCAGGCCAGCACACGTGCCACCTGCTGCGCCGTGTCGATGCTGTCGGCCATGGGCGCAGCCGGCGCCAGTTCGGGGCACAGCAGCGGTGCCGTGCGGCCGGTGCCACGCTGGTCGATCAGTACGACGTCGCGCCGATAGGCCAGGCGGGTCAGCATGCGGGACACGGGGCCGCCCAGGTCCATCGCACTCTGGCCAGGGCCGCCGGCAAAAAACAGCACCGGGTCGGGCTTGCGGTTGCGCGCCAGCGCGGGCAGCACCGCGTAGTGCACGTCGATGCGGGTACCCGTGGGCTGAGCGGGGTCCAGCGGCCGGCTCAGCACGCCGCACAGCGCGTCGTGCTCCACGCCCAGCAGGCGGCAGGGTTTGAGACCGGGCCGGGTCTCGGCCGCCAGGCCGGGGCCTGCGACAAGGGCCATGGCGGCCGCAGCAAGGCCAAAGACGAAGAGAGGTTTCATGGCCGCGATTCTGGCCGGCAGCCAACGGCAGCGCCGCCGACAGCGGGCCGTTGGTCAGCCGGGCTGCATGAACGGCAGCGGCGGCGGATGAGGCGCCAGAGCCGCTCAGGCCAGCAGGCGCTTCAACTCGCCGCTGTCGATCAGACGCCCCAGATCGTCAGCACCGCCCACCAGCGCGCCCTTCACAAAAACCATCGGCATCGTCGGCCATCCGGTCCACATCTTCAGCGCATTGCGCCGGCGCCATTCGCTGAGGTAACCGCCGTATTCGAGGTAGGAATGGGCAACACCGGCCGCATCCAACGCCTTGCATGCCTTGCGACAAAAAGGGTTCTGGCGCATGCCAACCACGACGACCGCGTGGTCGGCCATGGCCGACTGAACCTCTTTGACGATCTCTTGCTGGTAGGACGCCACGCGCTCGCGCACGGCGGGGTGGATGTGGCTTTCGTCGAGAACGGGGCGAGGCATGGTGAACTCCAGTTTTGGCGCAGTATGGGTCAGCGCCAGCACAAGACCCCAGAATTCCGCCACCTGCCCACATCCAACCCATGAGCGAACTCGGCCCCTCACCCCTGACCAGCGGCAACGAACTGCCGGTGGCCGCCGCGCGCGCAGCCATCGCCAGTGCCTTGCGGCCTGTCACGGGCACCGAGACCGTGGCGCTGCGCGACGCGCTGTCGCGTGTGCTGTCATCCGACGTGGTGTCACCCATCGCGGTGCCGGCCAACGACAACTCGGCGATGGACGGCTACGCCCTGCGCGGCGCCGATCTGCTGGCCGACCAGCCCACCGCGCTGCGCGCCCTGCCCGGGGCCGTGTTTGCAGGCGCTGCCGATGGCGGCACCCTGGGCGCGGGCGAGTGTGTGCGCATCATGACTGGCGCCGTGATGCCGTTGGGCGCGGACACCGTCGTGCCCATCGAGCTGTGCCTGGTTGACGGTCAGCTGGTGACCTTGCAAGCCGGTGTACTGCGCGCCGGCGACAACCGCCGCCAACGCGGCGAAGACCTGGCCCTGGGTGGTGTGGCGCTGGCCGCTGGCCGCGTCTTGCGGCCGGCGGACCTGGGCCTGCTGGCCTCACTGGGCTTGAGCACCGCCACCGTGCGGCGCCGCTTGCGCGTGGCGCTGTTTTCCACCGGCGACGAACTGTGCACACCCGGCCAGCCACTGGGCCCGGGCCAGATCTACGACAGCAACCGCTACAGCCTGCTGGGTGCACTGCACCGCCTGGGCATAGACGTGTTGGACCTGGGCCTGGTGCCGGACGACCCCGTCCAGCTGCAAGCCGCCATCGACCGCGCCATCGCAGAAGCCGACGCCGTGGTGACCAGCGGTGGCGTGAGCATGGGCGACGCCGACTACATCCGCGAGCTGCTGGCCAAACGCGGCGAAGTGGCGTTCTGGCAAGTGGCCATGCGGCCCGGACGGCACTTTGCATTCGGGCCGCTGCACGGTGAAGCCGGCAAGACCGCTTACCTGTTCGCCCTGCCCGGCAACCCGGTGGCCGCGCTCGTCACCTTCTACGCCTTTGTGCACGATGCCTTGCTCACACTGGCGGGCGCCACACCAGCCGCTCTACCGCGCCTGACGGTCAAAAGCGCCGTCGCCATCCGCAAGCGGCCTGGACGCACTGAATTTCAGCGTGCAATCGTCAGCCAGGCGGCCGGCGGCGGCTGGCAGGCGCGCACCACTGGCGCACAAGGTGCCGGCATCCTGAGCAGCATGAGCCAGGCCAACGCACTGCTGGTGCTGGGCCACGAGCAGGGTTCGGTGGCGGCTGGTGAAGATGTCGAGGTCTGGCTCTTCGACGGGTTGGTGTAGTTCACGCGACCACCCCGAGCGATCCATCGGAGGGCGCCAGATGAGTGACTTTGGCACTGAAGCCGCGACAACGACTCAGCGATGGTCAAGCCACGGGTCATCGTCGGCCCGTGCACAGGTTGATGCGAGCAGCCACCTGAGGCGCCAGAGCGCTTGCAATCGGCGAGGCTGTGTGTCGGGTCACGCTCGGCGAGCGGCCGGTCAAGCCCGACGGGCGGGTGCCGGCAAGCGACCCCTATGCAGTCGGCTACCATTTTCGGCATGGCCGACCGCTGTACCTTCAAAACTGACATTGGCGAACACTCACTCGCCGCGACGAAATCTTGGAAGCCGCTGTTCGACGAGTTTTGACGCCGCTGGGCATAACTTGCCGTCTGAGCGACTGCTGGTGGATGGTTCGAACTGGCGCAGCCGACCAAGAGGAGATGGCCATTCGGCCGACCTGGCTGGCGCACGGGCGTCGTATGGCTGCGCCAAGGGACTGGGCGAAATCAGCCTTCGAAGCGAGCGATGCCCTATTCGCCTGAACGAAACTACTTCAGCGCACGAAGAAAGGCCAGAAAGGCACACTCGCTCGTGGTCAGCCCGGCCTTGCGTTTGGCCTGCGCTGCCTTCCACGCCTCTGGCATGGTTTTGGTCTTAATCAGCAGCGCCAGCACTTCAGGGTGAACACAAGACTTGCGGCACACCGCCACGGTGTTGCCAAACTGCATGCCGCTTCTGCAACGTGGTCAGGCCATACGGCTTGTTGGTGCGAGCGTATTCGTCGTTGCCCACCCGGACCATCGTGGTGTCGAGCAGCCGCACCAGCGCCGCCGTCACGGCGGTCTGGTTGACAGGGGCACCCACAGGCTGCGCCAGATTACGCGTGACTGCGGCGCGAATGCATGGCAGCGCAGCGCCGAACGCAGCCATGCGGTCGAGTTTGGTTTCGTCGCGAGCAGCCCGCCAGTCGGGGTGGTGCAGATACTGTTTTCGGCCCCGCGCATCTCGTCCGGTGGCTTGCAGATGCCATTGGGGCGACGGGCAAATCCAGACGTCGCGGTAGGCCGGGGGAATTGCCAGCTTGGCCAGGCGTTCACGTTCAGCCAGACCAGATACGGCTTGCCCGTTGTCGTTGCGGTACGAGAAGCCCTTGCCGCGCGCGCGGCAGCGAATACCTGGGATGTCGTCCCTGCTGTGGCGCAGTCCGGTCGGCGTGGCGGCCATCGCGGGTACGTTGGTCGACATCGAAAATACGGCGCTTGAAGCAAACTGGACCCGCTGGGCGCGGTTCGCGCCATAGTCCTACGGCGCTTCTGGCACTTTGATATCTGAGCAGAGGCCGCCTGCGGACGTACCATTGATTCTGTGGCTGCGCGTACCTCAGATCAAGCAATTGCACTTGGCACCCATTCGCAGACCGAGAAGAAGGCCGCCAGATGACTACCGCCAAGCCCGGCCTGTATGCCAACATCCGCGCGAAAAAAAAGCGCATTGCCCACGGCAGCAAAGAGCACATGCGCAAACCCTCAGAGCCGGGTGCACCCAGCACCGAGGACTTTGAGAAGTCCGAGAAGACCGCCAAGTCCAAGAAAACCAACAAGTAATGTTCACGATCGGCTGCGAATACACACGGGGTGAGATTCATGCACAACTCGGCGGCAGCATCGTGTCGTGCTTGCCCACCCGCAACGGCGCCATCGTCGCCGCTTGCCTGAGCAAAGCGTTCAGTCCACGGGCGCCTGAAGTCGTACTTTGTGGCCGAGGCGCACGCACAAGTTCTGTCAGTGGACAGTTCGCGCGTCAGCAAGTCGCGATCCCCGTGTTCTTGAAGAGCGCATCAAGTCGGTGGCAGTACCAAGGCCATTTCGCGGTTGCTCAATTCTTTAGCTCAGGCCCCGAGTTCGAAAGCTACATCGTTGGCTCCGGTCGTTCAGTCGCAAGCGTTTCCCACGTTGTCGTGCTCAAGCGGTCGGAGTAGGTCGCTACACGCCTGTCATTGCCCGCCGGCCAGCAGCCACGAGCAGGACATCTGGCAAGACCGCTACCGTTCCACTGTCGACCTCGAGCACCACCTGCTCGTCAACGCCACACCCATCGTCAAGTTCCTCCTGCATCTGTCGCAAGAGGGGCAGCGCAAGCGCTTTATCCAGCGCTTTGACGACCCGCGGAAGAACTGGAAGTTCAAAGCCGCAGCCATCCGGGAGCGCAAGTTCTGGCCCCAGTACATGGCCGCCCATCAAGCGTGCCTGGATGCAACGAGCACCGCTGAATCGCCCTGGTACATGGCGCCCGCAGACGACAGGAACAACACGCGCTTGATCTTGTCGCAGATCGTGCTCGACACCCTCGAGTCGCTGTAGCTGCAACACCCGATTGCCAGCCCCAGCGCGCGCAAGGGAACTGAAGGCGATACGCGACAAGCTGACGCGGTTGCGGAGGCCACGTCGCTGGGCATCGGGGGTGTCTGCGCCGCTGCTCACCGTGCGGTGTGTCGAAGACGGCCCTGCCAAATTGAGATTCTTCATGCAGCTGATTGGGTACGCCAACACACTGACGAAAGCACGGGAAAAGCGCAGGGTAGACAGGTCGCCGAACCGAGCTTGCCCTATCGCAGGCAAATCGGCATTACCAAGCCAGGACGCCCCATGACCACACCCGCCAAGCAAATGCCCCTTAACGGCGCCGTGAGCCCACTTGATAGCGGATCGGCCCGTTCAAAGCCGAAGCAAGCTGTTGGCTTGCTTGTTTGGCTTGCCATCAGTTTTGTGGCCTCTGGCATTGGTGCCGTGGCGTCGATACGCGCCGCTCCTTTCTATGGGCAGCTGGTTCAGCCCGGTTGGGCACCGCCGTCCTCAGTCTTCGGACCGGTCTGGACCATCCTGTACGCGTTGATGGGCATCGCTGCCTGGTTGGTCTGGCGCGCCGACAGCTTGCGCGTCACCCGAGCAGCACTGTCCTTGTTTCTGCTGCAGCTGGCGGTGAACGCCCTGTGGACATGGCTGTTCTTTGCGTGGAGCCAGGGCGCTCTGGCATTCGCCAACATCGTGCTGCTTTGGGTTCTTGTCGTTGCAACAGCGGTATCTTTCTGGCGCATAAGCCCCCTGGCAGGCGGGCTCCTCATTCCGTATCTGCTGTGGGTCAGTTTTGCCGCTGCACTCAACTTTTTTATCTGGCAACTCAATCCGCAAGTTCTGGGGTGAGCCGTCGCGCAAAGTCAGCTGAATGGCGCACTGATGGAACGGCTCGAATACAACCGTTACGGTAGCCCGGAACTGGTGCTTCTTGCAGCCTTCACGCTGCCGGAACCTCGGCGGGGCGGCAAACTCTTCGACGTCGCACCGACAAAGTGGAAGTTTTTGAAGGCACTTGTATCGCGCTCCGGAAAGGTCGACCTCGCAAAGGTGAATGCCGACAATCTGCAGGCCGCGGTCGACATCGCGGCGGCCGGCAAGCTTGCGACTCCTGTCGTTCAAGCCGTCTTCCTGGCGTAGGCTCCAGCGCTGCTGGC
>ENA-ORBV01003425-ORBV01003425.1-microbial-mat-metagenome-genome-assembly--contig:-NODE-3425-length-31692-cov-5.602562_pt1 | contig 31692 bp, 33 predicted proteins | sample MGYA00237777_ERZ505514 | MGnify/ENA primary metagenome ERZ505514 (study PRJEB26160, sample SAMN06269048) | microbial mat metagenome | isolation source: Oligotrophic lake microbial mat | place... | reverse complement strand
GGCACCGGCGCTGGCCAAGGCATTGGGGCAGGGCAGGGATCTGGCCTCGGAGCCGGTACCGGTGGAGGCACCGGCGGCGGTGCGTATCGTCCGGGTGCCGGCATCACGCTGCCGGTCGTCCTGCGCGAGGTCAAGCCGGCCTACACGGCCGACGCCATGCGCGCCAAGGTCCAGGGCTCGGTGTGGCTGGAGTGCATCGTCATGCCAGACGGCTCCGTCGGCGAGGTCAAGGTGACGCGCTCGCTCGACCCGATCTTCGGCCTGGATCAGGAAGCCATCAAGGCCGCCAAGATGTGGCGGTTCAGGCCCGGCATGCGGCAGGGCGAGCCGGTGCCGGTGATCATCACGATTGAGCTGACCTTCACGCTTCGCTAACCAATGCGCAAGTCAGGTACCATTAGGCTGCTTGACTACGGTTGCCACGCCCAATTCCACGCTCGTCGCTGAAGTCGCGCGACGCCGCACGTTTGCCATCATCAGCCACCCGGACGCCGGCAAGACGACGCTGACCGAGAAGCTGTTGCTGTACGCCGGGGCCATCGAGTTGGCCGGCGCGGTGCGCGGCCGCAAGTCCGAGCGCGCGGTGGTGTCGGACTGGATGGACATCGAGCGCGAGCGCGGTATTTCGGTGACCTCCGCAGCGGTCGAGTTCGACATCGGCGAGCACCATCTCACGTTGCTCGATACGCCTGGCCACAAGGACTTCAGCGAAGATACCTATCGCACGCTGTTTGCCGTCGATGGCGTGGTGATGGTCATCGACGCGGCGAAGGGGATCGAGACGCAAACGCGCAAGCTGTTTGAGGTCTGCAAGCTGCGACGGCTGCCGGTGCTCACCTTCATCAACAAGCTCGATCAGCCATCCCGCGATCCGTTCGATCTGCTCGATGAGATCGAGCGCGTGCTCGGCATTCATGCCGTGCCCATGAACTGGCCTATCGGCAGTGGCGATCGGTTCCGCGGCGTCTTCGATCTCGAGAATGCGATCGTGCACTTCTACGAGCGGAAGGGCCGCGCGCAGGAGGCGCCGGTCCAGGTCTCGTCGGCCCACGACCCGCGGCTGGCGGCGTTGCTGGGGCAGGAGCCGTGGCAGCACTTGATTGACGAGACGTCACTGGTCAGCGGTGCCGGCACCTCGTTCGATCATCAGGCCTATCTGGATTTCAAGCACACGCCGGTGTTCTTCGGTAGTGCCTTGTCGAACTTCGGCCTCGAGCCGTTTCTCAAGGCGCTGACAGACCTGGCCCCGCCGCCGCGGGCGCGCCTGAGCGACCAGGGGATGATCCCGCCCGAGTCGCCACACTTCAGTGGGTTCGTCTTCAAGATCCAGGCGAACATGAACCGGCGCCATCGTGATCGCGTCGCCTTCCTGCGGGTCTGCTCGGGGGTGTTCGAGAAAGACATGGTGATTACGAACGCGCGGCAGGGCGCGGAGATCCGCGCCTCGCGGCCGTACCGTTTCTTTGGCGGCAATCGCGAGACCATCGAGCGGGCCTATCCTGGAGACGTCGTTGGCCTCGTGAACCCGGGCCAGTTCGGCATCGGCGACACGCTGTACCACGGCTTCGCGCTGAAGTACCCAGCCATCCCACGCTTCCCGGCCGAACACTTCGGCATCGCCCGGCTTCGCGACGTGCGCTTCAAGCAGTTCGACGATGGCATTCGGCAGTTGGAGGAGGAGGGCCTGATGCAGGTGCTCTATCCGACGGTGGGGCGCCGCGAGCCGATTCTCGGCACGGTTGGTCCGCTGCAGCTGGAAGTATTGAAGGCGCGGCTCGAGAACGAATACAACGTCGTCTGCGACGTCGACTCGTTACCCTACAAGGCGGCGCGGTGGGTGGTGGGGCCGTCGGACAAGATCGCGGCGATCTCGGCGTCAACCGCCGGCACCCGCAGCGCCAGCGACCGCGAGGGCCGGCCGATGATTCTGTTTGAGTCGGAGTGGGCGCTGGAGTATTGCGAACGAAATAATCCGGGCGTGCAGTTGCTGGCGGTGATGCCGTAGGGCGCCACAGAAGTCCTGGGGACTTGGGGACTTGGGGGGCTTGAGGTCTTGGGGCCTCTCCCTCTCCAACAAAGAAACGGCCCGGTAGGGAAGTCCCCACCGGGCCAGAAAATCACCAATTCGCGAGATCGCGAGATCTCGAAATCAGCGTTAGTACATGCCGCCCATACCGCCGCCGCCGCCCATGCCGCCACCGCCGCCGCCTGATTCCTTCTTCTCTTCCGGAATGTCGCAAATCAGCGCTTCCGTGGTGAGCAGGAGGGAGGCGATCGACGAGGCGTTCTGCAGCGCATTGCGGACGACCTTCGCGGGGTCGATGACGCCGGCCTTGACCAGGTCTTCGAACACTTCGGTCGCGGCGTTGAAGCCTTCGTCGCCCTTGCCGTCCTTGACCTGGGCCACGATGATCGAGCCTTCGAGGCCGGCGTTGGTCGCGATCCAACGGCAAGGCTCTTCGATGGCGCGGCGGATGATCTGGACGCCGATCTTCTGGTCGCCTTCGAGCTTCAGGCCGTCGAGCGCCTTGCTGGCGCGAATCAGGGCCACGCCGCCGCCGGGGACGATGCCCTCTTCGACGGCGGCCTTGGTGGCGTGCATCGCGTCTTCAACGCGTGCCTTCTTTTCCTTCATCTCGGTTTCGGTGGCCGCACCGACCTTGATGACGGCGACGCCGCCGACCAGCTTCGCCAGGCGTTCCTGGAGCTTCTCGCGGTCGTAGTCGGACGAGGTCTCTTCAACCTGGACGCGAATCTGCTTCACGCGGCCTTCGATGGCCTTGCTGTCGCCAGCGCCCTCGACGATCGTCGTGTTGTCCTTGTCGATGGTGACCTTCTTGGCCTTGCCGAGGTCTTCGAGCTTGATGTTCTCGAGCTTGACGCCGAGGTCCTCGGTGATGGCGTTGCCACCGGTCAGGATCGCGATGTCTTCGAGCATCGCCTTGCGGCGGTCACCGAAGCCCGGGGCCTTGACGGCCGCCGCCTGCAGCGTGCCACGCAGCTTGTTGACGACGAGGGTCGCCAGCGCTTCGCCTTCGATGTCTTCGGCGATGATCAACAGCGGACGGCCGAGACGGGCCACCTGCTCGAGGACGGGGAGCAGGTCCTTCATCGAGCTGATCTTCTTTTCGTGGATCAGGATGACGGGGTTCTCGAGCACCACTTCCATGCGCTCGGGGTCGGTCACGAAGTAGGGCGACAGGTAGCCGCGGTCGAACTGCATGCCTTCGACCACGTCGAGCGTCGTCTCGAGCGTCTTGGCTTCTTCAACCGTGATGACGCCGTCCTTGCCGACCTTCTCCATTGCTTCCGCGATGATCTTGCCGATGGTCTCGTCGCCGTTGGCGGAGATCATGCCGACCTGGGCAATCATGTTGCCCTTGACCGGCTTCGCCATCTTCTTGATTTCGGCGGTGATCGCTTCGACTGACTTTTCGATGCCGCGCTTCAGTTCCATCGGGTTCGCGCCGGCCACCACGTTGCGGGCGCCTTCACGATAGATGGCCTGGGCGAGCACCGTGGCCGTGGTCGTGCCGTCGCCGGCCGTGTCCGAGGTCTTGCTCGCGACTTCGCGCACCATCTGGGCGCCCATGTTCTCGAGCGGGTCCTTCAGGTCGATTTCCTTCGCCACCGTCACGCCGTCCTTGGTGATGGTGGGGGAGCCGAACTTCTTGTCGAGGACGACGTTGCGGCCCTTGGGGCCGAGGGTCACCTTGACCGCGTCGGCCAGCTGGTTCACGCCGCGGAGGATCGCCTGGCGGGACTGTTCGCCGTAAATAATCTGCTTAGCCATGAATGAATCTCCGTCCTTACTTCTTTTCGATCACCGCGAGGACTTCGTCTTCGCGCATGATGAGGTAATCCTCGCCGTCGACACGCACTTCCTGGCCTGAGTATTTCCCGAACAGAATGGTGTCGCCTTCTTTGACGTCGAGCGCAATGCGCTTGCCGTCCTTGTCAGCCTTGCCAGCGCCGACAGCCGTCACTTTGCCCTGCTGCGGCTTTTCCTTGGCCGAGTCCGGGATGATGATGCCGCCAACCTTCTGTTCTTCTTCCTCAGTGCGCTGCACGAGGATGCGGTCGTGGAGCGGTCTTAAAGCCATAGGTGTTGCTCTCCGTCTGTTGGTTGTTGGCCGGCCGCCTCATTCAGTAATGCGGCCGGCGCGGCACTTGCGTGCCGCATGGTTAGTTGCTGCTTGAATGTTGGCAGTCGACCGCCTAGTCAGCTAGCAGTCGAAGCGAACGACTGCTAATGATAGCGGAGGGCGCGGGAAGGCGTCAACCCTGGCCTACGCTCGGGCTGGCGTGGGGCAAACCTTACGAGGCTGACAGCCTCGCCCGGATCTTCAGATCCTTCACCTTGCGCGTGAGCGTGTTGCGGTGCACGCCGAGCGTATCGGCGGCCTTGCAGAGGTTGCCCTCGTTCTGCTGAATCACCCGGACCAGGAACTTCTTTTCGAACTCGCGCTGCGCGTCTGCGAAGTGGACGCCACGCGCCACCATCTCGTTCACCAGCTGATCCAGAAGATCACGCATGAGCAACGTCCAGTTCGCGCCCGGTCAGCCGGCGATAGGCGTCGAGGTACTTGCTGCGCGTGCCTTCGACAACGTCGGCCGGTAACGAGGGCACCGGCGGCTGCTTGTTCCACCTGATCGACTCGAGGTAGTCGCGGACGTACTGCTTGTCGAAGCTGGGCTGAGGTCCGCCGGGGGCGTACTGATCCTGCGGCCAGTAGCGCGAGGAGTCGGGCGTCATCATCTCGTCGATCAACAGCAGCTCGCCGCTGTCGGTCAGGCCGAACTCGAACTTGGTGTCGGCCAGGATGATGCCCTTGGATTCAGCGTGCGCCACCCCGTGCGCGTAGAGCTCCAGGGTGATGCGCTTGAGGCGCGCCAGCAGATCAGCACCGACCACGTTGGCCGCGGCCTCCTCGCTGATGTTCTCGTCGTGGCCCGAGTCGGCCTTGGTCGCCGGCGTGAAGAGGATCTCCGGGAGCCGGTCCGATTCGCGGAGACCAGCCGGCAGCTTGATGCCGCACACTTCCCCGGTCGCCTGGTAGTCTTTCCAGCCGGAGCCCGACAAGTAGCCGCGCGCCACGCACTCGACCGGAAGTGGATGGGTACGGCGCGACAACATCGAGCGGCCGTCAAGCTGTGCCGCGTACGGCAGCGCCGCGGCCGGGTACGCCGACACGTCGATCGACCGCATGTGATTGGGCACAATGTGACCGGTGCGCGCAAACCAGAAGGCCGAGAGCTGGTTGAGCACGCGGCCCTTGTCGGGAATCCCCGACCCCAGCACGTAATCGAAGGCCGAAATGCGGTCGGTCGCGACCAGAATCAAGGCCTCGTCGATGGCGTAGACGTCGCGAACCTTGCCGCGACGGACCAGGGACAAGCCATCAAGCTGCGTACTTAAGAGAGGTTGTGAAGGCACGGGCGCTCTTGTGAAAGGGAGCCAACATGGTAACGGCCTGCCGGGTTCGGCGCAAGACGCCAACGTGCTGGGGTGCCGCGCATCGGTGATACCTCATGTAGTATGGACGGTGCTTTGCGCATCGTTCTTCGAACACTGGTAATCATCGGCCTGGCGGCCGGCCTGCTGTTCCTCTTCCTGCGGAATGCAGACTTGGACAAGGTGGTCACCTCCGTGCGTGCCGCCAGGGTGGACTACCTGCTGGCCTCGCTGGCGTTGACCATTGTCACCTTCGTGATTCGCGCCGAGCGCTGGCAGTACCTGCTCGCGCCACTCGGACCGACGCGCTTCATGATGGTGCTGCGGACCACCGTGATTGGATTCGCGGCATCGGCGGTGCTGCCGGCGCGCGCCGGCGAAGTGATCCGCCCCTTTTTGCTGGCGCGTCGCGAGGGGCTCAGCGCGACCGCGACGTTCGCGACGATCATCGTCGAACGCATTCTCGATCTGGTGGCGGTGTTGCTGCTGTTGGCCGCGTTCCTGTGGTGGTTCGACCCGGGCGTCGAGGCGCGCGACTCGGCGCTGTTCAGCGCCATCCGGTACGGCGGGTTGGTCATGGCGCCGGTGGCCATCGGGGTGCTGATCGTGATGTTCGTCATGGCTGGCCATCCCGACCGGCTGCACGCCTGGGTGTTGAAGGCCGAGCGCGTGCTGCCGACCCGTCTGGCGGTCATGTTCGCAGGCCTGGCGCAGACGTTTGCGGAAGGGTTTGCCGTGGTCCGCAGCCCGTGGCGCGTGTTGGCGGCGCTCGGCTGGTCGCTGGTACTGTGGATCACGATTGCCGCGGGGCTGTGGGCCGTGGCCGTGGCCTTCGGTATCACCATGCCGTTCACGGGCGCGTGGTTGATGCTGGCGCCGTTGGTGGTCGGCGTGGCGGTCCCGACGCCAGGTGGGGTCGGTGGGTTTCACGAAGCGTTCCGGCTGGGGGCGACCTCGTTCTTTGGCGCCGACAACGACACGGCGGTCGGGGCGGCGATTGTCCTGCACGCCATTTCGGTGGTGCCGGTGGTGGTGGTGGGCCTGATCTTCATCATTCAGGACGGCTTGAAACTGGGCGGCTTGGCGAGAGGAGACCTCGAGTGAAATGTCCGTTCTGCGGTGAACTGGGCGACAAGGTGGTCGATTCACGCGAGAGCCGCGAGGGCGATGTCATTCGCCGCCGCCGCCAGTGTCTGAATGACACCTGCCGGAAACGCTTCACGAGCTATGAGCGAATCGACGAGATTCCCTACATGGTGGTGAAGAAGGACGGCACGCGAGAGCGCTTTGAACGCCAGAAGCTGATCGGCGGCCTGCTCAAGGCGTGCGAGAAGCGGCCGGTCAAGGTGGCCGACATCGAGGAGATTGCCGATATGGCCGAGCAACTCCTGATCGAGAAGCCCGAGCGCGAGATTCCCGGCAAGGATCTCGGCGCCCTGGTCATGCAGGAGCTCAAGCGGCTCGATCAGGTGGCGTACGTCCGCTTCGCGTCGGTCTATCGCGACTTCCGCGACGTCGACGACTTCGTCCAGGAAGCGCGCGCGTTACGAGGCAACAAGGACTAGGCCGCGCGTGACGTCCGGCAAGCCCCTGAGCACCGCGTCGCGACCCTCCGCCGTTCCGGCGGCGGGCCGCGCGCGCCGCCCGTTTCGCGACAACCCGCCGCTGATCCTGGCCGGCATCATCCTGTTGCTGGCGGCCCTTGGCGGCATGGTCTGGCTGGCCGACCGCACGTCCACCCTGTCGCCCGACTTCCTGACCGAAGTCGTCCTCTACGCGCTCTACGCCACCAACATCACCATGCTCCTGGCGCTGGGCTTTGTCCTCGCGCGCAACGTCATCAAGTCGGTGTTCGATGGCCGTAGCGGCCTGCCACTGGGCCGCTTCCGCGCCAAGCTGGTCCTCGCGTTTCTCGGCCTCACGGTCATTCCCGCCGTGCTCGTGTTGATCGTCGGGAGCCGAGTCGTCTTGACCGCCGTTGATCGGTGGTTCAACACGCCGATGGAGGAGATTCTCGCCGGCGCCAACAGCATCGCCGCGGATTACTACCAAGAGCGTGAGCGCCTCGTGACCGAGCAGGCGTCCCGTCTCGCGCGCGAGCTCGGGCGCGTCGATCTCAGCACCACCGACATGACCCGCGTGCAGAACATGGTCGTGCCCGAGGTGACGGGGCCGCGCGTCGCGGTGGTGCAGGTCTACCGCGTCGAACGGCAGGCCGGCCAACCTCCGAATGTCGTGTCCCTGGTGGATGTCGCCTCGCCCTCGATGCCGCAGGGCCGGGTGCGCGGGTCCGCCGACCGCCTGGCGGGGAGGGCCGCCGGCGGCACCGAGACCGCCCCCAGCGTGCTCGAGCAACTGGCCAGCGGGGGAGACTTGCTCCACGTGGGCGAGGCGATCAGGAACACCGCGGGCCAGATCACCGGCGCCGTCGTGGTGAGCGAATACCTGTCGGGAGAGCGGGCCGAACGGTCGCGACGCATGACCAAGGCCTACGAGGACTACACCCAGTTGCGCGTGCTGAAACAGCCGCTCGCCGGGGTCTACGTGTCGTTCTTCGTCATGGTCACGCTGCTGATTCTCGTAGGCTCCACGTGGATGGGGCTGTACCTCGCGAAACGGATTACCCGGCCGGTGCAAATGCTGTCGGAGGCCGCGAAAGCGATCGGCGCCGGCCATTACGATCACCGCATCGAACCGGAGGGCTCCGACGAGTTCGGCTCGATGGTCGAGGCCTTCAATGCCATGGCGGCGGAAGTCGGCTCGAGCCGGCGGCGCCTTGAGCGGGCCGGGATCGATCTCGAACGCAAGCACGATGAAGGCGAAGGCCGGCGGCGCTACATCGAGGCGATCCTGGAGCGCATTGCCACCGGTGTCGTTTCGATCGACCGCGCGGGTCGCATCGGCACCATCAACCCGGCCGCCGTGCGCCTGCTTGAGGTCGATGCCACCGTCGTCGGCAGTGCCGCGGTCGATGTCTTTGCCCGCGCCGACCTTGCCGTGATCAACGACGTGCTCGACCAGGCCGCGCGCGCCCGCATGGATTCGTTTGCGCAGGAAGTCGCACTGGTGCGCGATGGCCGCGAGCGCCACGTGGTGGCGGCCGCCACTCGTGTGCCCGGCACCGATGGCGGCTTCGATGGCACGGTGCTGGTGGTCGACGATGTCACGCCGCTGATTCGGGCGCAGAAGGTGGCGGCGTGGCGCGAAGTGGCGCGCCGCCTGGCGCACGAGATCAAGAACCCGCTCACCCCCATTCAGTTGTCGGCCGAGCGGCTGCGGCGCAAGTTGACCGATCTGACGCCGCCGCTCCACGACTTGGTGCAGGAGTGCACCGCCACCATCATCGGCGAGGTTGAATCGCTGAAGGGGCTGGTCGACGAGTTCTCGCAGTTCGCGCGCATGCCGGCGCCGCGCGCCGTCCCGACCGAGCTGCACGACTTGCTGAACACCACGCTGGCGCTCTATGACGGGCTGTTCGCCTCGGTGGTGTTCGAGAAGCGCTACGACCCGAGCGTGTCGCAGGTGCGCGTCGATCCCGAGCAAATGAAGCGCGTCATCATCAACCTGCTCGACAATGCGATTGAGGCCATGGGCCGCAACGGTGCCATCGTCGTCGAGACCGCACGCGATGTGCCGAACAGCCTGGTGCGGGTGGTCGTGGCCGACACCGGCCCGGGCATTCCACCAGCCGAGCGCGACAAGCTGTTCCTGCCGTACTACTCGACCAAGGGCCGCGGCAGTGGCCTTGGGCTCGCCATCGTGCGGCGCATCGTCGCCGAGCACGGCGGCAGCATCGACGTGTTCGATAACCAGCCGACCGGCACCCGGTTTATCATCGAGTTACCAGCCTGATGCCGTCCATTCTTGTCGTCGACGACGAACCCGGCGTGCGCTCGTCGCTGAGCGGTGTCCTCAAGGACGAAGGCTTCGACGTCGACAGCGTCGGCACCGGCGAGGAGTGCCTCGAGCGCGCCAACAGCGATGCCTATGACGTGATCGTCCTCGACATCTGGCTGCCCGGGCTCGACGGCCTGACCACCTTGCAGCGGCTGCGCGAGCGGCAGATCGATTCGCAGGTGGTGATCATCTCGGGCCATGGCAACATCGAATCGGCGGTCCGCGCGATCAAGATGGGCGCGTTTGATTTCGTCGAGAAGCCGCTGTCGCTGGAGAAGACCGTGCTGGTCGTGCGCAATGCCCTGCGCCAGCGCGATCTCGAGGCCGAGAACCGCGTGCTGCGCGCCAAGGTCGATCGCCAGCAGCAGACCACCATGGTCGGCGACAGCGCCGCCATGCGGCGGCTGCGCGAACAGGTGGCGCTGGCGGCGCCGACCAACGGCCGGGTCTTGATCCTGGGCGACAGCGGCACCGGCAAGGAACTGGTGGCGCGGACCATTCACTCGTCCAGCCGACGCAAGAACGGTCCGTTCATCGAAGTGAATTGCGCGGCGATTCCAGAGGAGTTGATCGAGTCGGAACTGTTTGGTCACGTGCGTGGTGCCTTCACCGGCGCGGTCGCCGACAAGCCCGGGCGATTCGAGCAGGCGAACAACGGCACCATCTTCCTCGACGAGATCGCCGACATGAGCCTGAAGACGCAGGCCAAGGTGCTGCGCGTCCTTCAGGAGCAAGTGATGGAACGGGTGGGCGGCACCCAGCGCATCAAGGTGGATGTGCGCGTGGTGGCGGCCACCAACAAGGATCTGGTCGAGGAGGTCCGCACCGGCCGGTTTCGCGAAGACCTCTACTTCCGCCTCAACGTCGTCCCGATCTTCGTGCCGTCGCTGCGCGAGCGGCAGGATGACATCGCGGCGCTGGCCGATCACTTCATGGCGTTGCTGGCCACCGAGTACGGACGGCGGCCGAAGCGCATGGCGCCGGAGGCGGCCGCCCGGATGAGGCAGTACGCCTGGCCGGGTAACGTCCGCGAATTGCGCAACGTGATCGAGCGGTTGATCATCATGGTGCAGGGCGACACCATCACCGCCCAGGATCTCGGCTTCCTCGGACGCGACGGCGTGCCTGACGCGCCCATGGCGCACGGGCCGGCGCGGCCGCTGTCGGAGGCCCGTGACGAGTTCGAAAAGGATTTCATCCTGCAGACACTGGCCGCGCAGCAAGGCAACATGTCTCGGACCGCCGAGGTCCTGGGCGTCGAGCGCTCGAACCTCTACAAGAAGCTGCGCGCCTTCGGCGTCACGCCGCGCAGCGAGAAATAGGGAAGAAGCGAGAAATAGGAAAGAGCAGCCTCCGGCTTTGGCCGGAGCTTGCCTTGCTACTCCGCGAGCTTCTTCTCGAGAATCTGATTGCTCGAGAATCCCTCGAGCTGCAGGAAATACTCGGCGGTCTGCGTGAGCGCGGCCGCAGGGACCAGGCCGACCACCTCGCTCTCCAGCACTTGCACGCCGTATCGCTCGGCCTCGCGCTTGACCAGATCGAACACGCGATAGATCGGCGTCTTCTCATAGTTGGTCAGGTTCATCGAGACCTGGACGATGCCGCGGTCGTCGAGGGGAATGCCCATGGCCTTGACGAAGCGCAGGCCGCCGCTGCTCATGCGAATCGCGGAGGCGATCTTCTTGGCGACGTCGAGCCGGTTGGTGGCGAGGTTGATGTTGTAGGCAATCAGCGGCATTCGCGCGCCGATCACCGTGGCGCCGGCGCTGACGTGAGGACTGGCGGGACCGAAGTCCGGCGCCCAGGCCGGTTGCGCCATCCTGGCGGCGAGACCTTCGAACTCGCCGCGGCGGATGTCTTCCAGATTCTTGCGCGCCGGGTTGGCCGACGCCTCCTCGTAGAGGTAGACGGGCAGCGCAAACCGCGCCGCGACATCGGCGGCGATCTGCTTCGCCAACGCCACGCACGCCGCCATACTGACGCCTTCGATGGGGATGAAGGGGACCACGTCCACCGCGCCCAGGCGTGGATGTTCGCCTCGGTGCGTCCGGAGATCGATCGCGGCGAGCGCGCCTTCAAAGAGCGTGGGAATGCCTGCCGCCATCCCTTCCGCAGTCCCGGCGAGGGTATAGACGGAGCGATTGTGCGTGGCGTCGGATTGCACATCGAGGACCCGCAGGCCGGGAACGGCGCGCAAGGTGTCGGCGATGGCGGCGATCACGTCGGCGCGTCGGCCTTCGCTGATGTTGGGAACGCATTCAATGGTCGGCATGGCCCTCATTCTAGGGTGCCGGCGACCGGGGTGCCACTGCGAAGGCAAGTGCTATAATCACCAACACTTACCCATGATCGATCCGCAATCCTCAGGCCCCCGTCGGTCTGAAGCGCTGCCCGCTGACGACGATGGGCGCATCGAGCATCTGCTCGTGAGGGGTCTCGATCACTACTTTGCCGGCGAATTCGAAGCCGCGATCAATCTGTGGACACGCGTGTTGTTCCTCGATCGCAACCACGATCGGGCCCGTGCGTATATCGATCGCGCCCGCAGTGCACAGGCTGAGCAGCAGCGCATTTCAGAGGCCCTGGTGCATCAGGGCCTCGAGGCGTTTGATCGCGGCGAGGTCGTCCGCGCCCGTGCGCTGTTGAGCGATGCCCTCGACCAAGGCGCCTCTCATGACGTGGCGCTTGGCGTGATTGGCCGCATCGACCGCCTCGATCTCGGGCAACGCCCCGCGGCGCTGGCGCCGCCCGTGAGCCGCGAGCGCACTCGTGTGAAGTCGGTGGTCACCGCGCGGCCCACGAGTGATCAACGCCGCAGTAGTCTCGCCCGATGGTGGGCGACGGCCGCCGCAGTGGTGATCGTGGCGGCGATTTCGTTCGTGCTCGTGGCGCCCAATGGGCTTGCCGACTGGTTCCCGGTGCAGGCCACGCTCGACACGCCGGTGTCCGCAACCGTGACCCCGGCACCGTTGCCGGTGCCGGCGCCGACCGAGGCGTACCTCACGCAAGGACGTGCGCTGTTCGCCAATGGCAAGTTGCGCGATGCGCTGCGAACCCTCGACCGCGTCCCTCAGGGCGACTCGCTGCGTCCCGCTGCGGATCGCCTGCGCGGCGATATTCAACGCGAACTCCTGGCCGTCGCCAGCGCCGAGGCCTCGGCACCGCCGGCCGTGATTCCTGCCGCGCCCCCCCGCGAATGAAGTGTCCGAAGTGCGGTTACCTCGGGTTTGAAACCACCGACCGGTGTCGGAATTGCCAGTACGATTTCTCGCTGTCGCCGTTCACCGCGGAACCTGATCTGTCCTTGCGGCAGGAGAGCGCCGCCGAGTTGAATGCCGATTTCGATCTGCCCACGATCGCGCGCCAGACCGACAACCTCATGGCTGGCGCGTTGGATCTCGATCGCCTGTTCGGCGAGCCGGCACCGGTGGTGCATGACCCCAGTCGTCCGGTCAGCCGCCCGCCGACCGCGTCCGCGCGCCCGGCGACCGTGCCACCGAAGCCGCCTTCTCGTGCGGTCGCGCCGGAACCGCCGTCGCTCATGACGCTGGCCGACGAGGCCGCAGGACGGTTCGCCAGCCACGCACTCCCCGCGTCGGAGTTCGATGAACCGGCCGTCGAACCCGCCGATCCCAATGCCTTGCCGTTCGACGATGCGCCGCTGCTACCACCGCGGGCGGCGCGCACCCCGCTGGCGGTGCGCCGCGCGTCGGCGGAGATTCCGCGCAATCGTCCGCGCACCACCCGGCCGGTCCGGATGGACACCCCGCTCGCGCTTGAGTCCGCGGCCACGCCGCTGCGCAGCGGGGAAGCCAGCGTCCTGGCCAGCGAAACCATGGCGTCGCTGATGCAGGCACCGGCTCTCGGTCTGCGCGTTGGGGCCGGTGTCATCGACGTGGTACTGCTCGCCGCGCTGGACGCCGCGGTCCTGTTCCTGACGCTACGCATTGCCGGGTTGCAAAACTCGATGGCCGACCTGCGGGTGATCCCGGCCGTCCCGTTCGTGGGGTTTCTCACGCTGTTGGCCTTTGGCTACTTCGCGACGTTCACTGTGGCTGGAGGCCAGACCGTTGGCAAGATGCTGATGAAGTTACGAGTGATTGGCGATGATGGCCGGCCGATTGATGCGGCTGGTGGCGTGCTGCGCGCGGTCGGCTGCCTGCTGGTGCCGATCACGCTGGGCTTGTCGTACGTGCCCGCCTTGTTCAGCAGCGACCACCGCGCCGTGCACGATCGGCTCGCCGGAACGCGGGTGGTTCGCGAATGAATCAGTTCGCGCTGTTGATCGCGTCCTTCGGCTATGTCGGGTTCTTCCCGGTTGCGCCTGGCACCGCCGGGTCGCTGGCGGCGCTGGCGCTGTTCGCGTTCGTGCGCTGGGTCGGCATGCCCGCCTTCGAGTTGGGCATGATTGTCGCGGTGCTGGCCGTTGGCATTTGGTCGGCGAGCGGCGCGGAGCGCGCGCTTGGCCGGAAGGATCCCGGGCCGGTGGTGATCGACGAAGTGCTGGGCATGCTGATCACCCTCGCGCTGTTGCCGGTGTCGTTAGCCGGCGTCCTGCTCGGGTTCCTCCTGTTCCGCCTGTTCGATGTCGTCAAACCGTATCCCGCAAACCGGATGGAAAACCTGCCCGGCGGCTACGGGATCATGCTGGATGACGCGATGGCCGGCGTCTATGCGTACCTCGTGCTGCGCCTCTGCATGTGGTGGATGCCGGCGTGGCTGGTCGCGTAGCTCACGAGCCGTTCGGGGCGGCGATCCTCGCCGTGGGCAGCGAACTGCTCACGCCCGAGAAGATCGACACCAACTCGCTGTTCATCACCCAGGTGCTGAACGACCTCGGGATCGCGGTCGCGTTCAAGGCCGTGGTTGGCGACCACCGCGATGAGCTGACGGCGCACGTCGCGCACGCCCTGCAACGGCATCGCGTGCTGATCCTCACCGGCGGCCTGGGGCCGACCGATGATGACCTGACGCGCGACGTGGTGGCGGCGCACCTCGGGCTTGCCATGCAGGAAGACCCTGACATCATCGCCGCGATGGAGCAGCGGTTTGCGTCGCGCGGCTGGACGATGCCCGCGGTGAATCGTCGCCAGGCCCTGGTCCCGCATGGCGCCGCCGTCCTGGCCAATCCCAATGGCACGGCTCCCGGTCTGTGGATCGAGCACGGAGGCGCGCTGATTGCGTTGCTGCCCGGTCCGCCGCGGGAGATGAAGCCGATGATGGACGGGGACGTCCGTGCCCGCCTCGCGTCGCGCGTCGGCGAGACGCGGTTGTTCCGCCGCCTGGTGCGGGTCTCGGGCAAGGGCGAATCCGCAGTGGAGGAGATTGTTCAGCCAATCTACTCGCGATGGCTGTCGCAGCATCCGCCCATTGAGACCACCATCCTGGCTGGACTCGGGCAGGTCGAGCTGCATCTCGTGCTGCAATCTGCCGATGCGCCAGCTGCCTCTGCGTCGCTGGCCTTGGCGGTGGCGGAGTTGACCGATGCCTTGGGGCCAGATGTGGTCAGCACCGACGGCGCGGTGCTCGAAGCGGTCGTCGGCGACTTGCTGCGGGCACGCGGCTGGTGGATCGCGCTGGCCGAGTCATGCACCGGCGGCCTGGCGACCTCACGCCTGACCGACATTCCCGGCAGCTCCGATTACGTCGAGCGCAGCATCGTCGCCTACAGCAACGCCGCCAAAGTGCAGTTGCTCGGCGTGCCAGAGGCACTGATCAGGGAGCATGGCGCGGTCAGTGAACCAGTGGCGACGGCCATGGCCGAAGGCATACGCGACCGTGCCGGCGTCAACGTCGGCATTGGCATTACCGGGATCGCCGGACCGGGCGGCGGTAGTGATGAGAAGCCGGTCGGCACGGTCTGCATTGCCGTCGCCGGTGCCACCACGAGCGTGCGCACGTTCAGGTTTCCAGGCGGCCGTGAGATGGTCAAAGCCATGTCGGCGAACTGGGCCATCGACTTGTTGCGACGGTCCCTTCTGAACGGCTGATGGCGCCGCACTATACTGGATTTCTGGAGCTTTTCCCCGCCATCCTGCTCGGTTACGCCATGGGCTCGCTGCCGATTGGCTATCTGGTTGCGCAGACCGCGAGCGGTGTGGACTTGCGCCGGGTGGGCAGCGGCAATGTCGGCGCCGCCAATGTCTACCGAACGGGCGGGCGACGGATGGGCGTGGCCGTCATGCTGGCCGACGCCGCCAAAGGCGCCGCCGCGGTGCTGATCGCCGGTGCTGGTCCGGCGGCTGTGGCGGCTGGGGTCGCGGCCGTCATCGGGCACATCTATCCCGTGTGGCTGGGCTTCAAGGGCGGGAAAGGGGTGGCCACCGCCAGTGGGGTCTTCGGCGTGCTCGCGCCGTGGCCCACGACGATTGCGGCGGTCGCCTTCGGCCTCATCGTGGCTCGGACCCGCTTTGTCTCGTTGGGATCGATCGTCGCCACCGTGCTGTTACCCGTGATCGAATGGTCGATGCCGGGGCTGCGCGCGATCGACATTGGCGCCACGCTGGTCGCCGCCCTCATCTTGTTTCGCCACCGCGGCAACGCCGCTCGGCTGTGGGCGCGGACGGAACGCGCATTGGGAACATGACGCACACCATCGGGGTGTTGGGATCGGGGAGCTGGGGCACCGCCCTGGCTGTGCATCTGGCTCGCACCGGCCACCAGGTGCGGCTGTGGGCACGCGACGCGGAGCTGGCGGCGCAGATGGCCTCGACCCGGATCAACGCGACGTATCTGCCGGGCATCGACTTGCCAGCGGCGTTGAGCCCGACTCCTGCACTGCACGACGCGATTGAGGGGGCCAGCTTCGTCGTGATGGCGGTGCCGTCGCACGGCGTGCGAACGGTGGCGCGCGCGGCGAGCCTGCTCGTGGCTGACGGCTGCACGCTGGTCAGCGCGACCAAGGGACTCGAAGAGGGTTCGCTGCTGCGCATGTCGGAAGTGATGCGCGCCGAGTTCCCGTCCGAGGTCGGCGTCGTGGTGCTGTCGGGGCCCAGTTTTGCGTTGGAACTGGCGCGCGAGTTACCGACCGCCATGGTCGCGGCTGGCGAGTCGTCCGAGGCGGTCGAGATGGTTCAGGCACACTTCCGCTCGCAAGCGCTGCGGCTCTACGGCAGCAACGACGTCGTCGGCGTGGAGATCGGCGGTGCGTTGAAGAACACCATTGCCATTGCCGCCGGTGTCGTCGAGGGACTCGGTCTCGGACACAACGCGCTGGCCGCCTTGATCACGCGCGGTCTGGCCGAACTATCGCGGCTCGCGGTGGGCCTGGGGGCGCAGCGCGAAACCATGGCTGGCCTCGCGGGGCTCGGCGATCTCGTGCTCACCTGCACCGGCGACTTGAGTCGCAATCGGCAGTTGGGCATGTCGCTGGCGCGTGGTGAATCGCTGGCGCAGATTCTCGCGCGCACCAGGATGGTCGCCGAAGGCGTGCGCACGACCGAGGCCGCGCTCGCGCTCGGTGCGCGCCACGGCATTGAACTGCCCATCGCCCAGGAGATGTCGGATGTGCTCGCCGGCCGCACCGATCCGCAGGCGGCGATTCGCAACCTCATGGGTCGCAAGCAGAAACTGGAACACACGTAGATGGGACTGTTTGACAAGTTGAGGCAAGGGCTGCAGCGGACGACGCAGCAGCTGGTGGAAAAGTTCGAGGACATTGTCCGCATTGCCGATGCGCCAGAGGCGCGGACGCGTGATGTCGATGCCGAAACCGCCGAAGCGCTTGAAGAAGTGCTGCTGATGGCCGACGTCGGCGTGGCCGCGACCGGTGAGATCGTCGCCGCGGTGACCAGGCGCCAGCGCCGGGGGGAGAGCCTGCGCGACCTGGTCAAGCAAGAGATGCTGCGCGTGCTCGAGGCCACGACGCCAATGGCTGCGCCGAGCGTGAAACCACACGTGATGCTGGTGGTTGGCGTGAATGGGGTCGGCAAGACGACGACCATCGGCAAGCTGGCCAACCAACTGAAGCGCGAGGGGCGAACGCCGCTGATTTGCGCCGCCGATACGTTCCGCGCGGCCGCGGTTGATCAACTGCAGATCTGGGCCGACCGTGCCGGCGTGGATATTGTCCGCGCGCGAGAGGGCTCCGACCCTGCAGCGGTGGTGTTCGATGCCATCACGGCGGGCAAGGCGCGCCAGCGGGATGTCGTACTGGTCGACACCGCGGGCCGATTGCACACGCGTACCAACCTGATGAACGAGCTCGACAAGATTCGGCGCATTGCCAGCCGCGAGGTGGCCGGCGCACCGCACGAAGTGTTGCTCGTGCTCGACGCCACGGTCGGCCAGAACGGCCTGGCGCAAGCGCGCGAGTTCATGAACGTGGCCGGCGTGACCGGCATTGTGCTGACCAAGTTGGACGGCACGGCCAAGGGGGGGATCGCGGTCGCGATTGCGCACGACCTGAAGTTACCGATTCGCTACATCGGCGTCGGCGAAGGGGTCGATGATTTGCTGCCGTTCTCGCCTCACGAGTACGTCGAGGCCATCTTCCGGGAAAAATGGTGAGCGACGCCGACTACATGCGGCGCGCGCTGTTTCACGCTCGCCGGGCCGAAGGCGTGACCACGCCCAACCCGTTGGTTGGTGCCATCGTGGTGGCCGATGGTGTGGTGGTGGGGCAGGGCCGGCACCCGCGCGCCGGCGAGGCGCATGCCGAGGTCTTCGCGCTGCAGGACGCCGGGGAGCGCGCACGCGGGGCGACGCTCTATGTCACCCTCGAGCCCTGCTGCCATCACGGGCGAACCGGGCCCTGCACGCAGCGCATCATCGACGCCGGCATTGCCCGCGTCGTCGCCGCCATGATTGATCCGAATCCGCTGGTGAGCGGCCAGGGCTTCGAACGATTGCGTGCGCACGGCATCCACGTCGAGGTGGGGCTGCTCGGCGAAGAGGCGGCACGGCTGGTCCGGCCGTTTACCGTGGTCCAGACCCAAGGGCGGCCGATGGTGATTGCCAAGGCCGCCAGCAGCCTTGATGCGAAGATTGCGGCCGCGCCCGGTGTCCGCACGCCGTTGACCTCGGCCGACGCCAACCGGCGCACGCAGCGCCTGCGCGGCGCGGTGGATGCGATCGGCGTCGGCTCTGGCACCGTGCTGGCCGACGACCCCGTGTTGACGGTGCGCGATTGCCATCGCCTGCGCCCCTTGGCGAGGGTAGTGTTTGACCGCCGCCTGCGGACCCCGGCGTCAGCCCGCCTGTTCTCGACGCTCGACGCCGGGCCGGTCATAATCGTGACGACGGCCGACGCGGTGGCGAACCATCCCGATCGCGCGGCGGCGCTAAGGGCCGCAGGCGCGAGTCTGGTGGAAGGCACGGGCGAGCTGCGGACCGATATTCGCCGTCTGCTGGCCTGGGACATTTCGACGCTGCTGCTCGAAGGCGGCGGCGCGATGCATGCGGCCGCGTGGCAAGCGGGCATCGTGGACCGCGTGATCGTCATCGTGGCGCCCACCGAATTGGGTGAGCAGGGCGCCCGGCTGTTCGACGGCATGCCGGTTCCACTGTCGCAATTGATGCCGGTGCGCGTTGAGTCACTCGGACCGGATGCCTGGATGGAAGCCGATGTTCACGGGGATCGTTGAAGCGGTCGGCACGCTGACCGAAGTGAAGGGCATGGGCGGTGACTCGCGCGTGCGCATTCACACCGCGTTGGCGCCGCAGATGAAATTAGGCGACAGCCTGGCGGTCAACGGCGTCTGCCTCACGGTTATCCTGGTAGATGGCGAGCACGTGATGGCCGACATCGGACCCGAGACGATGCGGGTGACCACGCTTGGCGCGTGGCAGCGCGGACAGTCGGTCAACCTCGAGCGACCCCTGCGCGTCGAGGGGCGCCTCGATGGCCACTTTGTGTTGGGCCACGTCGACGGCGTCGGCGTGGTTGACGAGGTGCGGCCAGAGGCGGAGTCGTACTGGCTGACCATTGCCTTCGCACCAGCGCTGGCCCCGTATTTCATCCGCAAGGGGTCGGTGGCAGTGGATGGCATCAGCCTGACCGTGGCGGGCCTGGGCGACCGCCAGTTCGACGTGCAGGTGGTGCCCTATACCTGGGCCCACACCACCCTCAGGCAGCTGCACCACGGCGACAAGGTCAATCTCGAGTGCGACATGGTCGGGAAGTACGTGGTGCGCGGAATGGAACTCAGATCTCGCAGCTGAAGCCGCAGAAGACACATGACTCACAGTAAAACGCCTAAGCCCCAAGCCTCAAGCCTCAAGCCGCGCAGCCTCAAGATTGCCACCGGCGCGCGATCGAAATCGCCGTTCGCGACGATTGACAGCGCGGTCGCCGCCTATCGGCGCGGCGAGATGCTGATTGTCGTCGACGACGAGGATCGCGAGAACGAAGGCGACTTGACCATCGCCGCCGAGCACGTGACCCCCGAAGCCATCAACTTCATGATGACGCACGGGCGCGGCCTGATCTGCATGCCGATGACCGCCGCCCGCCTTGATGATCTGAACATCCCGCTGCAAGTGCCGCAGCAGATGAACTCGACCCAGTTTGAAACCGCGTTCTGCATCGGCATTGAAGCCAAGCGCGGCACCTCGACCGGCATCTCGGCCCAGGATCGGGCGCAGACCGTGCTGACCGCGATCAATCCCAAGACCAAGCCGGCCGATCTGGCCCGGCCCGGCCACATTTTTCCGCTGCGCGCCCGCGATGGCGGCGTGCTGGTGCGTGCCGGCCAGACCGAAGCGGCGGTTGACCTGTCGCGCATGGCCGGCCTGATGCCGGCGGGTGTGATTTGCGAGATTGCCAAGAAGGACGGCACCATGGCTCGCGTGCCCGAGCTGGTGACGTTCGCGCGCAAGCACAAGCTGCTGATGATCACGGTGGCCGACCTGATTCGCCACCGCATGCAGACCGAAGGCCTGGTCGACAAGGCCGCGGACGCCGCCCTGCCGACCGAGCACGGTCCGTTCCGCATTCACGCCTACACCAGCCGGCTCGACGCCATGACGCACATCGCGTTGGTGGCGGGCGACATCAGCAACGGCAAGGACGTCCTGGTTCGCGTGCACTCCAAGTGCCTCACCGGCGACGTGTTTCACTCGACCCGTTGCGACTGCGGCGACCAGCTCGATGCGGCGATGGGCCGAATCGCGGCAGAGGGCCGGGGCGTGCTGCTGTATCTCAACCAGGAAGGGCGGGGGATTGGCCTGGCCAACAAGATCCGGGCCTACGCCCTGCAGGACCAGGGCTTCGACACCGTTGAAGCCAACGAGAAGCTGGGCTTCAAGCCCGACCAGCGTGACTACGGCATCGGCGCCCAGATTCTGCGCGACCTGGGCATCCGGACCATGCGCCTGCTGACCAACAATCCCCGTAAGTTCGTGGGCCTGCAGGGGTACGGCCTTTCGGTCTCGTCTACCCTGCCCCTCGAGATCGCCCCCTCCGACACCACCCGCAAGTACCTGAAGGTCAAGAAGGACAAGCTCGGACACTACCTGAAGTCGGTTTGACCAATCTCTTGAAGTTCATGTAGGATAAGGGTTTGCGCGGCGGAGGTAGGCCTTCGCTGTGGTGACCAACAGGCGGGTCTGAAGACCCGCCCCTACTAAAATGTTCGACGCGTTAAGCAATCGCCTGCAGGACGTCTTCCAGTCAATCAAGGGAGAGACACGTCTCACGGAAGCGACGGTCGAGAACGTCCTCCGGGAAATCCGGCTGGCGTTACTTGAGGCCGACGTCAACTTCAAGGTCGTCAAGGCCTTCGTCGATCGCGTGCGCGATCGGGCGATGGACCAGGCGGTCCTCAAGAGCCTGACGCCGAGCCAGCAGGTCATCAGGATCGTGCGCGATGAACTGCTGGCGCTCTTTGGCGATGCCAAGGGCGGACTGGCGGAGACCTCGGCGCGGCCGCGCGTGATTTTGATGCTCGGGCTCCAGGGCTCGGGCAAGACGACGACGACCGGAAAGCTGGCCAAGTGGCTGGTGAAGCAGGGACGCCACCCGATTGTGGTTTCCACCGACGTCAGGCGCCCGGCGGCCATTCAGCAGTTGGCCATCGTCGCGCAGCAGGCCGGTGTGCGCGTGCACGATCCGGTGGGCAACATGGACCCGGTGTCGCGCGCGAAGAGCGCGCTGGCCGAGGCCAGGGCGGTCGGTAACGACGTCGTCATCGTCGACACGGCGGGCCGGCTGCATATTGACGACGAGCTCATGAAAGAGCTGGTCGCGATTCGGGATGTGTCGGGACCGACCGACCTGCTCTACGTCGCCGATGCGATGACCGGGCAGGACGCGATCAAGAGCGCGGGCGAGTTCAACGCGCAGATGGGCGTCACCGGCGTCGTCCTGACGAAGATCGACGGCGACGCGCGCGGTGGTGCGGCGCTGTCGGTGGTGTCGGTCGTCGGCGTGCCGATTGCGTTTGTCGGCAGCGGCGAGAAGCTGGAAGACCTCGAGCCGTTCCATGCCGACCGGTTCGTGTCGCGCATGCTCGGCATGGGCGACGTGTTGTCGCTGATCGAGAAGGCCGAAGAGGTCATCGACCAGGGCGACGCTGAGAAGCTGGAAGCGAAAATCCGCAAGGGCGGGTTCACGCTGGAAGACTTCCGCGATCAGCTGCGCATGCTGAAGCGGATGGGCCCGCTCGAGAAGATTATGGGCATGCTGCCCGGCATGGGCGGCATGAAGGAACTGGCCGGCCAGAAGCCGGACGAGAAGCAGCTCGGGCGAATCGAAGCGATCATCAACTCGATGACGCCCGACGAGCGGAAGCAGGCGGACATCCTCGACGGGAGCCGCCGCAAGCGCGTGGCGAAGGGCAGTGGCACCACGGTTGAGGACGTCAACCGGCTGCTGAAGCAGTTTGTGGAAATGCAGCGGATGCTGAAGATGGTGGGCCAGATGACGGGCGAGCCCATTGCTGCAGCACCGAAGAAGAAGAAAAAGAAGAGCCCGTTCAGTTTGATGCGTTAGTCGCAGAAGCGCAGGTTGCGTGCGCCAGTTGGTAACCCGAAGCGCGGCCCCGTTGTGCCGCAGGTAAAGAGTTCAAGATGTTGTCGATTCGCATGCGTCGTACCGGTTCGAAGAAGCGGCCGTTCTTCCGGATCGTGGTCTCAGAAGCCCGATCGAAGAAGGAAGGCCAGTTCATCGATATTCTCGGCTTCTACAACCCGCGCCTGAAGCCCGCCGTCTTCGAGATCAACAAAGAGCGCGTAGCTCACTGGGTCAAGATGGGCGCGCGGCCGTCCGACTCCGTGCGGACGCTGATGTCCAAGCACATCACCCGCGATCTCGGGGTCGTGGTTGAGCCGGTCACGGCCCAGCCCGTGGCGCCGACCGTTTAAGGACGGTTGTGGCGGATCTCAAGGGACTCATCGAAGCCGTGGCGCGCGCGCTGGCCGACCAGCCAGACGCGGTCAGCGTCCGGGAATCGGATCGCCGTGGTACGACGGTCTACGAACTGCAGGTGGCCTCTGGCGACCTCGGCCGCGTGATCGGCCGCCAGGGACGCACGGCCGCCGCGTTGCGCACGTTGCTGTCGACGGCCGCCGAGGCCGATGACCAGCGCGTGAGCCTCGACATTCGCGACCAAACCGGGCGGAGCTGAACGTCGCGGCCGGTCTGCCGGCCGGCCGGCGAGAAGCCTCATGAACTGGGACACTGCGATTCTGGTTGGCGTGATTGCCCGAACGCACGGCAATCGCGGCGAAGTGATCGTCAACCCCGAAACCGACTTCCCGGAGGAGCGGTTTCGCAAGGGCGCCACGTTGTGGACGCGGCGCCGTGAAGGCACGCCGTCCGCGCTGGACGTGGTCACGATGCGGATGCATCAGGGCCGTCCGGTCATCCTGTTCTCGGGCATCGGCTCGATGAACGACGCGGAGTTGCTGGCGAACCAGGAACTGCGCACCGACGAGGTCGACACCGAGCTGCTGCCGGACGGCGAGTTCTTTCATCGCGACCTGATTGGTTGCGAGGTCGTGACCGAGGCCGGCGAAGCGGTAGGGCGCGTCACCGACGTGCTCGACGACAGCGCCCAGGCGCGGTTGGTGGTGGCGGGGAAGCGCAGCGAGTTGCTGATTCCGCTGGCCGACGAGATTTGCACGGTCGACGTCGCGGCGAAACGCATTACGGTGCGGCCGCCGGTCGGCCTGCTGGAGCTGAACGGGGACTGGCGGTGAAGGTCGATGTCATCACGATCTTCCCGCGCATGGTCGAAGCCGGCCTCGCGGAAGGCGTGGTGGGGCGGGCTCGCACCAGTGGACTGATTGATATCGCGGTCCACAATCTTCGCGACTACACGACGGACAAGCACCACGTCGTCGATGATGTGCCGTTTGGCGGCGGGCCGGGCATGGTGATGAAGCCCGAGCCGTTCTTCGCGGCGCTCGCCGCCATTCGCGAGCGTCGCGGCGCGCCCGATGCGGTGGTGATGCTGACCCCGGCGGGCGTGCCGTTTACGCAAGCGGGGGCGCGACGGCTGGTCGGGTTGGGCCACCTCGTGCTGCTCTGTGGGCGATACGAAGGTATCGACGAGCGGGTGCGCGAGGCGCTGGCGACTGAAGAATTGTCGATTGGCGACTACGTCCTGTCGGGCGGAGAAATTCCGGCACTGGCGGTCATCGACGCCGTCGCCCGGCTGGTGCCCGGCGTCGTCGGTGACGAGCAGTCGGTCGACGGGGATTCGTTTACGCGCGGGTTGCTCGATTACCCGCACTACACGAGGCCCGCGGAATTCGAGGGACGGGCGGTGCCGCCGGTGTTGGTGTCGGGGCATCACGGAGAAATTCGCCGGTGGCGGCGCAACGCGGCGTTGGAGCGGACGGCAGTACGGCGGCCGGAGCTTCTGACGGACGCGGCGCTCGACGCCGATGAACACGAGTGGTTGAGTAAAAGGAGCAAGTCATGACTGCGATCGAGATGGTAGAGAAGGCGCAACTGACCGAACGGCCGCGCATGAAGGCCGGCGATACGGTGCGCGTGCATGTGCGCGTGAAGGAAGGCGACAAGGAACGCATCCAGGTGTTCGAGGGTGTGGTCATCGGCATTCGCCGCGGCGGCAACCGTGCCACCTTCACGGTGCGCAAGGTGTCGTTCAGCCAGGGCGTGGAGCGTATTTTCCCGCTGCACTCGCCGATGGTTTCCAAGATCGAAGTGCTGCGCTCCGCCAAGGTTCGCCGTGCGAAGCTCTACTTCCTGCGCGACCTCAAGGGCAAGGCGGCCCGCATGAAGGAAGTCAAGAAGACGTCCTAGGCAGCGGCACCGGGTGCATCAAGTGCATCGAGTGCGCTGAATGGCACGAGTCTCGGCGCGACGGACGATTGAGAACGCGCTCCGGCGATACGGTTTTGTCTGTGTCGCCGGAGTCGATGAAGTGGGGCGGGGCTGCCTGGCCGGGCCGGTCATGGCCGGCGCCGTCATCCTCGATCCCGAACGCCGCATCGACGGCCTCGCGGACTCGAAGGCATTGACCGCCGCGCACCGCGAGCGGTTGCACCAAGAAATTATCAGCAAGGCCATCGCCTGGGTCGTGGTCTCGGTCACGCCGGGCGAAATCGATCTCATCAACATTCATCAGGCCTCCCTGCAAGCCATGCGGCGGGCCGTGCTGGCATTGGCCCCCCTGCCAGATGCCGTTTTGGTCGACGCCTTTCGAATTCCGTCATTGCCCATGGCCCAGCGCGCGGTCGTGGGCGGCGACCGCCGCTCGTCAGCCATTGCCGCCGCCTCGATCGTCGCGAAAGTGACACGGGATCGAATGATGCAGGAGCTTCATGCCGCTGACCCGCGATACGGGTTCGACCGACATAAGGGATATGCGACCGCCGACCATCTGGCGGCCGTTGCACGGTTTGGCTACTCGCCGCAGCATCGGCGAACGTTCCGACCGGCCTCCCTGTTTGATACCATTCGCTGAGGGCTGTACCAGTGCCGCCGTTCGACCGTGAGGGTGCGCTCAAGAGCGCCGAGAAAGCACTACGACAGGGACGCATCGAGGCGGCCATCGCGGAGTACGTCAAGGTCGTCGAGGCCCAGCCCCGTGATTGGAACAGCGCCAACGCCCTGGGCGACCTCTACGTACGCGCGACTCAGCTCGACCAGGGCCTGCAGCAGTTCACCCGCATCGCCGATCAACTCGCCGCCGAGGGGTTCTATCCAAAGGCGGCGGCGGTCTTCAAGAAGATCCTCAAGCTCAAGCCCGACGATGAGTATGCCTTGCTGCAGTCGGGCGACCTGGCCGCGCGTCAAGGCACGCTGGCCGAGGCCAAGCGTTACTTCCAGGCGGTCGCCGATCGTCGCAAGGCGCGCGGGGATCGCCAAGGCGTCGCTGAGATCGCCATTCGGTTGGGCACGCTCGATCCCGACGACCTTGACGCCCGCCTGGCGGCGGCCCAGCTCGCCGCTGAATCCGGCGATGCGGTCACCGCACTTCGCGAGTTCCGTGAGGTCGCCGCGCGTTACCAGAAGAAGGATCGCCGCGTCGAGGCGGTGACCGCCCTGCGGGCGGCCTTCGACCTTGATCCGTCCGACCTGGCCGTGCGAACCAGCCTGGCATTGGCCCTCGTCGCGAGCGGGGATTTGGGTGCGGCGCGTCAGTATCTGTCGGCCGAGGCCGCCGGCGTCGATCCCACGCTGTGGCTCGCCTTGGGTGAAATCGAGCTGACCGCCAACCGCGCGAGCGAAGGCCGCGCGGCCATTACTCAAGCCCTGGCCCTGGACCGCGCCCGGGCCGAAGTCGCGATCGCCCTGGGATGCCGGCTGGCCGAGGCGAACGCCGACGCTGGCTATCAGTGCATCGAGGCGGTGGCCGACGCCGCGCTGGCCGATGACGATTACGCGGCCGCCGCCATGTCGTTGCAGGCGTTCACGTTTCGCGTCCCCAGTCATCTGGTGGCGCTCATGCGGCTGGTCGAGGTCTGCGTCGACGGCAGCCTGGACGCGACGATGTCCCAGGCGCAGCGGCAGTTGGCCGAAGCCTACCTGGGCCTGGGGCGCGGCCTGGAAGCGCGCATCATCAGCGAAGACCTGGTCGAGCGAGAACCCGGCAACGAGGCCGACGTCGATTGTTTCCGCCGCGCCCTGGTCATGTTGGGGGAGTCCGATCCTGACGCGATCATCGCCGACCGCGTCAGTGGCGACGGCCTCTTCCGGGGCGAGCCATTGGACTTGAACGAGGGCGTTTCATTCGAATCCCTACCCGTACCGGACACGCCAGTGGTCGCGGCTGCCGCACCGATGTCGGCGCCAGTCGACGCCTCGATCGACGAGCTGACGGCGATTGAGATCGATCTGAGCGACGCCTTCGATGAGTTCCCCTCACCGGTGCCGGTGACGCCGCCACCCGCGCGCTCGCTCGACCAGGTGTTCCGCGGTCTGCGCGACGAGTCGAACCGGCAGTCGTCAGAAGAAGCGGCGGCAGAACAATACCGCTTGGCGCTGACGTATCACGAGATGGGCATGACCGAGGATGCGATCAGGGCGCTTGAAGGCGCGACGCGATCGCCGCGCCAGCGCTTCGATGCCGCCTCGATGCTGGGCCGGCTGTATCTCGAGCGTGAGGAGCTGCCTCAGGCGATCGAGTGGCTCGAACGGGCAGCCGAAGCGCCGGCGCCGACCGCTGACGCTGGCCGGGCGTTGCTCTATGACCTGGCCGAGACCCTGGAAGCCATGGGCGAGAGTTCGCGCGCGCTGGCCGTGTTCGTGGAGCTTGAGTCCGAGTCCGGCGGCTACCGCGACGCAGCCGCCCGCATCAACCGGCTGTCCAAAGTTCAGGCACGGGGCTAGAGTCTGTTCAGACGCCTTCTCTTCGTTGCCCTGCTGCTCGAAACCGGCCTCCTGTTGGTATTGATCCCGTGGTCGACCTTCTGGGAACGCAACTACTTCGTCGAGTGGTCGCCGGTGATCGAGTCGGTGCTGACCAGCAGCTACCTGCGCGGCGCGATCTCCGGTCTGGGACTGGTGAACATTGCCGCCGCGCTTGTGGAGCTCTCCGACTTCTTCACCACCCGGGCGCCCACGCCCCCTGGCGACGATCTGGCATGACGCTGTGCCTGGTGACCGACCGGCGCCGGCTGGGCGCGGCGCTTGGTCTCGGTGCGCACGAGTGGGTCGATGCGCTCAGGGCGCAGGTCTACGCAGCAGCGGCAGCCGGGGTGGACCTGGTGCAGGTGCGTGAGCCCGACCTTGAGGCGGCGGCGCTGGCGCGTCTTGTCAAGATGCTGATTGCCGATACCCGCTCGACGGCGGCGAGAATACTGGTGAATGACCGACTCGACGTCGCCTTGGCCAGCGGGGCTGCGGGCGTTCACCTCAAGGAGCGTTCGTTCTCCATCACGGCGGCTCGCAGGCTGTCCCCGGCGGCCTTCCTCATCGGACGTTCAATTCACGGTGCCGTGACTGCAGGCGACGCGGGAATGCCGGACTATTTCATTGCCGGTACCGTGCTCGCGACCGTGTCAAAGCCTTCGGCCACCTGTTTGGGCTGGTCGGGACTAGCCGAGCTGGTCAAGGCGGCCGCTGGCCGCCCCGTGCTGGCAATTGGTGGCATCGACCTGCCGTCCATTCCGCTTGTGTCTGCTAGTGGCGCAGCCGGGCTGGCGGCAATCGGTGCCTTCATCCCCGGCGCAGGCCAGAGGCTGGCCGAGTTTGTGCAAAAACGAGTCACCGACATGCGTTTGGGGTTTGACTCAGCCCGAGCGGTTCCCTAAAATATTGGTCTACCCCCTGAGAGATAGGCAGTTCTGGCAATTAACCAAGGTTCGTCCAACGCAGCAACTGCGATGCAAGGCCCGCCGAATCCTGCGGCCCGCCTGAAGCAGGCCCGCGAGGCGAAAGGCATGTCGTCCCGCCAACTCGCAGAGGCGACAAAACTTTCCGTTCGTACGATCGAAGCGTTGGAGGCCGGGTCGCTGTCCGCGCTGCCTGAAGGCATCTATCGCCGCGGCATCGTGCACGCCGTCGCCTCCGAAGTGGGCGTGAATCCCGACCAGCTATTGCGCGAGTTTACGGCCGCGTATCCCGATGACCTCCCGGCCACGGCGACGTTGGTCGCGATGGTGCAGGCCCCAGGACCATCGCGATCGGTGCAGCGCGTCCTCGCCTTGGCGGGCGCCCTGCTGCCGTTGCTGGCTGGGGTCACGTATTTCGCCTGGCCCGCGCCGCACCCCGCCGATGTCGGCGCCGTTGCTGAAGCGGCGCCGGCGCCGACGTCGTTGCGTCCGGAGATTCAACCGGCTGGCGGATTCGCCGAGACCGCGGTCGCGATGCCGCGTCCGGTGGTCGTGACGCTGACCATGTCGTCACGCTGCCAGTTGCGCATTCTCGCGGATGGCCGCGAAGTGCTGGCGCGAACGGTGGAGCAGGGCGAGACCGTGCCGCTGGAATTGGGCGACGAGATTTGGCTGCTCGGCGACAATGCGTCGGCCGTGCAGTTCAGCATCAACGGCCAGGCCGGGCGCCTGCTGGGCGTCCCCGGCGAGGCGCTGTCAGTCCGCATCGGCCGCGACGACTACAAGGACTTCCTGGTCCGCTATTGAGGGACGCTGGCCTCCGCACGCCGCTGCTGGACTTCTTCCGGCGTGGTGAGGTCGCCCGCGACGTCCGGTTGCTGGCCGCACAAGGCGCCGTGGCGCCGCGACCGCTCGAACAACTCGGCATCCTGATGATTCTCACGTCGGACGCCGATTCGGAGATCCGCGAGATCGCGAACGCGACCCTCGGCCTGCTGCCCAGCGAATTGCTCGCCAACTTCATTGCCCGCGCCGACGTCCCGACCGAACTGCGAGAGTTCTTCATCGCCCGCGGCATCCACCCCTCCGACACGCCGGCCCCCGACTTCGAGGAACCGTTGCTCGACACCGATCAATCCGGTGTCAGCTTCGAGCAGGAAGAGGGCGAGTCGGCGCAGACCTTCACGCAGCGCCTCGCCTCGATGGGCGTCCCGGAAAAGGTGAAGTGCGCGATGAAAGGTACCCGTGAGATGCGCGCGGTGCTGATTCGCGATCCCAACCGCATGGTGGCGTCGGCGGTGCTCAGCTGCCCGAAGGTCAACGACGCCGAGGTCGAGGCGTTTGCCAAGATGGGGAACGTCTCAGAGGACATCCTCCGCACCATCGCCAGCACCCGCGCCTGGACGAAGAATTACAGCGTGGCGCTCAGCCTGGTGAAGAACTCGAAGACGCCGGTCGCGCTGTCGATGACGCTGATGCAGCGCCTTACCGAGGGCGACGTGAAGCGGCTGTCGACGGACCGGAACGTGCCGGAGGCCTTGCGCCTCGCGGCCCGGAAGCGGCTGTCGTCGAGCCAGCGCTAGCCACGCCGCCGCGCGCCGCCTGCTTGCCGCCGGCGCGGCCGGGGGCCGCGTCGGCGTGCTCTCGCCGTCGCTCGCCAGCCTGCGGGCGAGCAGAGGCGGACCACTCCGAGCGCATCTGCGACAGGCCGTCCATGTAGACGGCCGCCCGCTCGCGGTCGTCATCGCCGGGCAGTGTCTTGAGGAGGTCAATCGCCCGCTCGACGTCCCGTTGAATGGTGGCCTTGGTGGCACCGTAGTAGAGCTGCTTGATTTCCGCGACCGCGTCCATGGCCGGATTATACGGGGTCTGACGTCGAGTGAGACGCCTTGAGAGGGCTGCTCCCTCCGCACGGGTGCGCTTAGCCCCGGTGGCGCCTCAGCGCCTTGCGGAATTGCGCCAACGGCAGCGTGTTGATCACATCACCCTTGCTCAGCCAGGCGCGGCGCGCGGTCAGCACGCCCCAGCGCGTGAAGCCGAGCGCGTCGATCTCGTGCGCGTCAGAGTTGATCGCGATCTTCACACCACGATCCCGTGCCAGACGGGCATGGCTGTCAGACAAATCCAGCCGATCGGGTTGCGAATTGATCTCGAGCGCGACGCCGTTGGCCGCGGCGGCGTCGATCACCTTCTCGATGTTGACCCGCGACGGGTCCCGGCGCAGCAGCAGGCGGCCAGTCAGGTGCCCGATGATGTCCACCGACGGATGCTCGACCGCCTTGATCACGCGCGCCGTCATCTCCGCCTCGTCCTGTTGCATCGCCGAGTGCACCGAGGCCACCACGATGTCGAGCGAGGCGAGGCAGTCGTCGTCCAGATCGAGACGGCCATCAGCAAGGATGTCGCACTCAATGCCGGCGAGCACCGTGAACCCTTTGAGGGTGGCCGAACAGGCGCGGATGCGCTCGGCGCAGGCGTAGGCGCGCGCCTCGTCCAGGCCGTTGGTCATGGCCAGTGACTGGGTGTGGTCGGTGATCGCGATGTATTGCAGGCCGCGGGCCTGAGCCGCCGCGACCATCGTCTCGAGGCTTTCACGGCCGTCGGACTCGGTGGTGTGCATGTGCACGTCGCCACGCAGGTCAGCCTGCGCGATGAGCTCAGGCAGCGCGCCGTTCAGGGCTGCGTCGATCTCGCCGCGGTTCTCCCGCAGTTCCGGGGCCATCCACGTCAGGCCCAGCGCTTCGTAGATGCCCTCTTCGGTCGCGCCCGCCACCGGCTGGTCGTTCGCATCGAACAGCCCGTACTCATTCAGTTTCCACCCGCGCTCGAGTGCGCGGTCGCGCAGCGCGATGTTGTGCGCCTTCGAGCCGGTGAAGTATTGCAAGGCGGCCCCGCGTTGATCGGGTGAGACAATTCTGAGGTCGGCCTGATACCCGCCTCGCAAGAGCACGCTGGCCTTGGTCGGCCCGTGGCCCAGCACGCGCTCGACCGTGGGATAGGCGACAAACGCGTCGGCCAGCGTCGCGTCGGCGCCGGTGGCGAGCAGGTCAAGGTCGCCACTGGTTTCACTGCCGCGGCGGACGCTGCCCACGGTCACGATGGTGGCGGCGGGGGCGTGGCTGTTCAGGTAGGCGACCAGCGCGTCGGCGACCTCGCTGGCCTTCGACAGCAGGTGGCGGCCGGCGTGACGTTGACGTTCGTCGAGGGCCTTCAGGATCAGTTCCTCCTTCTTGGCGCCCATCCCCTTGAGGCCGCGAATGCGGCCGGCCTTGGCCGCGAGGCTCAAGTCCGCGAGGCTCGTGATCTGCAACTCCTTGTAGAGCGTCGCGACGGTCTTGGGGCCGACGCCTTGCAGCCGCAGCACCTCGAGCAGGGTCTCGGGGAACTCCTTGAGCAACTCCTGACGGATTTCGCACGTGCCGGTACGAGCGATGTCGCGAATGCGAGTGGCCAGATCCTTGCCGATGCCCGACCACGCGCGCAGGCCCGCCTCGTCCAGCCCGGCGGCGGCTTCGGCCGCATGGGCGACGACATCGGCGCCGTTGCGATAGGCGCGAATCTTGAACGGGTTCTCGCCCTTCAGCTCGAGCAGGTCGGCAATCTCCATCAAGATCCTGGCCACCGCGCGGTTGTCGAGCGGGGCGGGCAGGGGC